>ENA-UOTX01001106-UOTX01001106.1-compost-metagenome-genome-assembly--contig:-NODE-1106-length-22419-cov-21.684809_pt1 | contig 22419 bp, 17 predicted proteins | sample MGYA00238143_ERZ746982 | MGnify/ENA primary metagenome ERZ746982 (study PRJEB28758, sample SAMN06268862) | compost metagenome | isolation source: single cell | place: USA: California, Emeryville, Joint... | reverse complement strand
GATAAGTACTTCCGAACCGAATATTCAAAGACTTTGACGCTTTTGGGGTTGAAGAAGCTCAGCGAGTCAGGGAAAGGAACGAAAGGAGGTCGCTCTCAGAAGGGATCAGCAGCAAACAGTCGCACAAGCAGTCTGCATGGCAGTCCTCAGAGACACACTTCGCAGATGTCAATTCATAATCAATCGCTCAGGAACTCCCCCTCAAGGAACTCTCCACCGAAATATCTCCAAGCCAAGGAGTTACCGCTTTGTGGTTCTATAACAGGCTTGAGCGCAGAAGCCACCACCAAACACTCATGTACCTCTCGAACAGCTCATACCAAGCGATATGATGAAACGTATTAAAGTTTTTAGTAGCTCTTTGTCTTATTTGATTTTGGTAGAGAGCTTAAATTGCTGGAGCTTTGGAAGAAATTCCAGGAAATCAAAGCGAAACCGCGGTTGATATGGTCGCCAGCGGAGCAGAAATTTATGAAAGTTATGAAAGAGCCGAAAATGTCACAGCTATTCGCTCGCCTCGACTTGAAAAGTAGCCCTGTAAAATAAAATAATTTTTCAGAACTTGATAGTTCTAAGTTTTGGCTAGTAATATTGTTTTAAATGGATTTTTTCGTATCTGAAATTGTATTTTCTCACTATCACTAACTTAACTGATCATGAAAGGTGTCTTAGATTGTCTTTGAGAACTTTTTTGGGACTAGATCAGACATTTGGAGATAAAGCAAGGCTTTGCGTTGGAGCTAATGGTTTATTTGGATATATATATAATATAGTACATTTTCTACACAGTGGGTACAAAAAGCACGGAATTTAGAGAGTTTTATAAGTTAACACGAGAAAAAGCTTAGAACAAATTGAATAAAAAGCTTCGTTTGATATAATGAAAGTAAAAAAACCTTCTTTAGTTTCTGAGGGACCTATTATGGACACTATTTTCCAGATTTTCCTTCGAAACAGCGAAATCATCATTGACACGCCTATTTCGCAGATACAACTGACGCTCTCGTTTTCCCTATGACGGACCTGCTGCTGCTTCCGTCATTAAAGGCCACCCAGAGTGAATTTGTCATGTATCCGGATAGATCATGGCCTAAAGTTCAAAAAGTTATTAATCAATCACCCCAGAAAAAGAATCTCACCTCCACTAGGCTCAATGATTGATATTCCAGCGCAATCTTTTTGTATATTATCAGGGATATTGGAGATCATGCTCCTATTGTCCTAATTGAACCTATTAGCGAGTTAATCCAGCGAAGATCATTACGAAAATTATAGTGCCCTTGTCCTTGGGAGCTGGCTTCTCGTTCATTGGAGTACATAGAGAGTGACCCATTTGCAAAGATGTTCGTGTACAGGATTCGCAAAACTTGGGTTTTCTAATTTAAAATATTACATAATTTATCTTAATCACGAGTTAATAAACCTGCAACCTTCGATCAGATTTTTGTAGTTTTACATCGTGAGTGAGCTGAAATACATTAAACTTCATGCCGACGCCCTTTTGTAGCAAAATACACGTATCCCAAACGACATATTCATTCAATTAGACGAGTCGTCAGGAGGAACCGCTAGAGTTAGCAGTTATCTGAAACTTTCATTAACTGGTTAGAAACAATGCGACTGAAGTTTCGAATTTAGCAAACTTTGAGTCAGCAAATTCAACGAATACTCCGTTATTTCCAAAAAAGATTATCAAATATTAGAAAAAAAACAACTAGTTTCTAATTTCCAAAATCTATCAAAAAATATAAATTTTCCATTCAATCTTTTTACGATATTATTTACACTAGTCAAGATAAGAAAACACGATCTCTCCTCGATACTTCTTGCTCTTATTCAGAGCATCTTGGTACTCTCGCTCCATCTTGTCAATAGCATCCAGCCGCTCCTGGTTCTTCTTGAAGATGCTCACCGCGCCATGAGGATTTCCGTCGTTTGGGACCGGCAGACTCGATATTTCCTGAGATTCGTTGCCCGTTCCAGGCAGGTTGTATTTGCCGCCAATATCATCGACTCTGATACCTCCAGGGCCTCGTTCCAGCTCAAGTTCATCTTCAAAATATTTGAAACGATTATAGAGTCCTTTGAGTTTTCCGAAATCATATTTTTTCGCATTGGCGTTTTCCTCCTCATCAAGGAGTCCATAGTTTTTCAGTATCATCTGAGAATATGGATTATACTTATCAAGCAGGCTGTCATATCGCTCTTCGCCTTCGAGCCAATACCGTCTCCTCCTCTGTCGAGTTGAATCATCATCGTCATCTGGTGTAGTTTTCTTCAGCTCTTCGAAAATAGGAGGCTGGGTCAAAGGAGCGTAATGCTTTTCCTTTTCATGTCTTAAAAGAAATCGAAAGTCTTCCAGGTCTTTTTCAGCGATTTCACGTTTTTTCTATGAACAATAAATAATATGAGAACCCTTATGCAATATGATTTCAGCGTTTACCTTAAGCTTTTTCATTTTTTTATAAATCTGTGCTTGCTCTTCGGTCAATTTCTCCTTAAATTCTTGCAGCTCGCTATTAATTAATTTCCCAATATACTGCTCAAATTCGGGCGGAATTTCTTTCGTTGAACCTGACTCAGTTAGCTTTGGTTCAATTAGACCTGGTCCATGCTCTACTTCACCTGTACTCTCGGTAGTTGTTCGCAGATATGCGCTTCGATTCCCCTCATCTTCTTCTCTGATTTGGTGAGAGTAAGATTGAGTTTGAGGGTGAGGATGAGAGTGAGAGTGAACATAAGAGTGAGAATAAATGGGAGGTTGAGGGCTAGAGTGATGATATAGCATCGCTTCTTCAGTGTGCCTCACCTCTTGTCCTCGATTTCGGCTTTCTTCTATCGCCTTCATGAGTTTATGTTGCGCTTCTAGATCTGCTTTGATGCGTCGGATTCTTTCATTCGTAGTATATGGTCCATTGGGGACTCTGTCCGTGAGCGTCGGGTTATGCTGTAAAAATGAGTGGCTTATATTAGGGACATTGAAAGCTGTCGGGATAGGTATATAATTAGACTGCTGGTCATAGCCTCGAGTCTGATGATGATTTTGCGTTTGCGGATAAGAACGTGGTATTTGATTCGGAGATTGAGCTTGGGCTTGAGCTTGCATTTGAATCTGAGCTTGAGCTAGCTGCAATTGCCTCTGTTGCTCTAATATTTGCTGGTGGAGTAATTGCTGCTGAGCGAGCTGTTGCTGGATTTGAGCATCAGATTGATAATGAAGTTGTTGATTTCGCTGAGAAGGCAGAATCTGCGGAGTAAGACTCATTTGCGCATTCCTACAGTATATATTTCTATTCAAATGCATTGATTCAAAAATGATACATTTCCGGTGACATCTGCTGTTTTATAGGTAGGTTAGGTGATCGATATTGAGCTTGAAGTTGGTTCATATTATTATTGGTATTGGCGCCTTGATTTTCGGTTGAACTAATGTGATTGTAAGTTATTCCAGCGCCATTTTTCAACTGGTTGTAATAAATTGGATTGTACAGATAATATGGGTCTTTTTTGCGAGTGGTAATAATGTTTCCAAACTGATCTCGAATCGGCGCACCTGCTCCCGGTCTTAATGGATGAAAATGTAAAATTTCCGCACAATGCATTTAAATACCTCCCAAAAGGATCGTTATCGTGCAGATGTTTCAGCATTGCCCAGTCGCTTTTCCGATCACTTTCGAGAAATTGCCTCTTTTTTGCCTCTTTCTCTTTCACCTTGTAATTATATCAGAAAAAATGTCTGGAAATCGACTTACTTGAGATTGTAGCTCTTGAGCATAATGAACTCTATTAGTGCTAAATGGATCAAGCCTTGCTGATTCAGTGGTTTTTCCTCCTTGCAATTGATTTACTATATTACGAAGAAGGAAGGAGTAAATTGATCATGCTTTTAGGTTTTTTACGGTCATTGAGAGAAGAAGCCCCCGCATTTCTCATCACTTGAGAATTTGATTGGTTGTTGGAGTGAAATATTGTGCGATATTTATCGTTGTCAGACTCCCAAGGAAGCATTTTGGACAAGAATTATCCTCGTTCTGTTTTAATTTTTATTTATGCTTGGCATGAATCGTAGTGGCATTTTATAATAATGTGACCATGAAATTCAATCGGATTATTCCAGAGAATTAGCAGGATACCTACAAGAATAGTATATCTACAGTTTAGTCTTCGATCAGAATGCATTTGAATTGATACTATACAGGCTTTTCAAGAAAAGGAATTCCCATCTTTTGTCATTTAGTTATCACCGTTTTCTCAAAACGTATCAGTTTTCAGTGCCTAATGAAATCACATTGCCATTAGTTTTTTACACTTCACATTATTATTACACTAAGGAGAAAAGGCAGGGAGTGAATAGGAATTGTTGTTTTAAAAAAAGAAAGATTTCTGAGAGAAAAAAATGATTTGGCTCTCACTAACAACAACATTTTTCCTCACTCGATGCAACTCAAGAACTCTAAATTTATGAGGGCATCTCTTAGAAAAAAAAGTAATCAGCTATATTAGTAGTTTCAGCACAAATGTCAAGAATTCTGAGGAATAGTACCACCCGGCCGGGTTAATTTGAATTACAATTCGAGTATTGATTCGTTAACTCTATTGAATTAAATTAATTCTTCGTAAGTCACAAGCTCTCTCCAACACATTTCAATGGCCTCATTGAACTTCACGCGCCCGCGCAGCAAACTAGACTCTTCCCAACAGATGGAATTTTTTTCGGACTTCCCAGTTTACGATTCCTTTTCCGTCGAGCCAAAATCGAAACCACAATCTCCTGATCGATCAAAGCATGCCATCGATGAATTTACGAATTACTCCTCCCAGCTTGAGGAGTTCCCAACGTCTCTTCTCTCTCTTCATAAAACTCTCGGCGACTCCAAGCACATCAAGGAAGGACGCATGAGCAACTCCATTTACCTTTCTCGAACTGGAGACAAACGAGTACTTTCCGAACGACCATCAAACATCGAGAGAAGCGGTCCAGTCCCTCAAAAACCCACCCTCCGAGGTGTCAACGAAGTGAAAACGGAAACTTTTCATTCTCCTGGGCGATTTCTTTCACCTAAATATCAATCGAATAAAGAAAATCAAATGCCGACTCTAGATTTGAATAAGGCCACTCAAATGGTCAGCGATTCCGAACCGACTAACCGATCGTCTCAGAACATACCAGACACTGTGCGGTTTTCCACGAGACACTATTATCCGCAAGCATCGGATAGCCCTCTAGTTAGCAAAATAATAAAAGATCGAAAAAACTGCGATGAAGATCCTCCTTTCGTTGAGACATGTCCTTCAGTGGAAAGCACCTTTGATATCGCTGAAATCATGAAACTGAAAGAACCTCTCTCCGGGATTAATATAAATCTGATGCGATACCTCATCGATGAGTTAGCTGGCCAAGAAAAAGAGTTTCAACCTATTCTACAAATCGATCGAGATGCTCAGGGAAAGTTGCCTAACCGAAAATACTACATGATATTTAACTACAGCAATGACATGGACGAAGACGAAGCGGTTGCCGTGATTAATGGGGTTAAGCTCCAGATGGAAGATATCCTTGAGAAGTTGAGCGTTAGTCAAGAAATTAAGAGGGAGACTCATCGATTGAAGTTTTATTTGATCTTCGGGAATAGCAATGGGTGGCTGGTTAATAGACAGATATATGAAATCAGCTGCAATGGGAAGAAAGTCGGTGTAAAATCGAAAAAATATAACCCTTCAAATCTCTTTTTTGAGACGAAGTTTCGAGAGTTTGAGAATAATGTGAAAAAAGCGATTCTTGATGTCATTGCGGGTCCGGAAGGTGTGGAAATTCACCAGCTTCCTGACAACGCTAACAGTTTTAGAGAGAAATCGGTGAGATTTGTTATTAGCTGGGACAGTGGGATCGCAGTACTCAATTATATATTTAAGAAATTCCTGAGTCTTTCAAGGCAAGAGCTCAGTCGGAATTTCTTGCTTTACTTTATTCTTGAAAGGCACTTAAGGACCCAAAAAACACTGGAGGCTCAAGAACTCCGGGAGAGCGTCGCGACTTCTAATGGAGAATCAAGATGATAACGAAAAAATAGCTGAAAAACACTTAATTTTCCAATCATTTTATCTTAAAGTCTACTTTGTACAATGTTATATTGCTAGATTACTTGCTTAGAATGAGATGGAGCTACTACTTATAAAGCTTTATCCTTACTGTATTCTAATGATCATAATTGAGTCCCCATGACAGAAAATAATAAAAGGAATAATTGGATTCAGAACTCCATTCATTTCTCATTGAATAGAAATATAGCTGCGCAATCAAAGCAATATTCAATAAAACACATCAGCAATGGGTCAATATCTGACAATGATCGTCAGGCAACGCTCAATTAAAGATCGCCTCGATGGTCTAAGATATCTCCGGTTGATTTGTGAAGAACTACGAGTTCGTCATAAGTGGTTTCGGGATCAATAGGTCTTTTGAAAATTAAATCATTGTGAATCAAGAGAGCGATTTCAAGGGTTGTTCGCACTTTGCAAGTTGGATCTGAGATGTCAGTAGTGCCTTCTCGAGGGAACTGTGGCAAATGGCCTCCGATAACCTTTCCGGTCTCACCGTCGCTTAGAGCTATATGAACGTGAGAGAGTCCTCCTTCTGCAAAAGTTCCTGTAATAGAGACGATTTCGAAAGGTCCTATGAATTTGGTGAGGGTGGGGCTGTTGGCCAGTCGAATCGTGCAATCAACTGTGCTTCCGACTCCTGTTGAGATAGTAACTGCAGAAAGTTGGTGTTTAGTGACAAAATTAACGAGTGATGTCATGATATCCTCTCCAGGGTGGAGTCTTAAGACCATGGACCTGATAGTGCTTGCGTTCTCAACCAATGACTTGGTTTTTGTGCTGAGAACTCCGGCAAAGCAGAATAATGCTCTAAAAGGTATTGAAGAAGAGAGTCAGTTAAGTAGATAAAGATGAGTTTGCATTACAATGAAAGAACCAGAAATATCCGCATACGATTCTTACTTTTTGGGTGCCTCCTTTAAATTTATTTAGATTGTTTATAAAATTTCTGATATTTTTTCTAACAATACTTGAAAAGTGCTGCAGAAGGAATAGTTTAGTATCATATAGCTAGCGATGGAGATATCTATAGTGGATAAGGAGCATACCCTCAACATAAAGTTAAATCGAACTGCATGTTTTATAGAAATTACATACATTTCAGTGGGATACTATTTCCAGGCATAAATATCAATACACATTCTCATATATTTATTTTCCTTCATTTGAGCTCAATATACATTACTGCTTGTCCCTCCCAATTTCCCCAGAAATTCAAAATTAACCGTAGTCTCTTCTTTCGCTTCTGGAAGAAAAATATTACTTTTCGTCACCACCCCTCTATCATCTGGAGCCATGCGGTTGAAACTCTGCTTCTCTTCACCAATCATAGTCTTTTCACCATCTTCTTTCGGATTTTCGATATATTTCTTAATTAACCGACTTTTGGAAGTGCTCGTTTTTGGTGGGAACCCTTTAAACGCCGTCGGTAAATCTGAAATCCAGGCACCCATATACTTCGATTCATACGCATCTGAGGGTATCCTCTTACCTTCAGTCATAAGCTCAGTATCCACAGCATACGGCTGCCTTTCGCTTTTATGCTGTTCGATAATCTTCTGAATCCTTTGCTCCGTATCCGCGATTTCTAGTTTGAGGTCTTCCTGCTCACAGATCAGTTTATTTTGCTCTTTCATCAGCGCAGTCAAACTTTGCCAGAGCTTCTTTTGCTCATTCGACCTCTCCAATTCATAGAGCTTGCTTTCGATTTCTCTTGTGATATTTTCAAGAAGTCTCAGGATATTACGATTCTCATGCACATATGTGCTTAATCGCTCTGCTTGTTCAATAAGCAAATTTTCTTCATGTTCAAGTTTGATTTCTTTCTGCCGCAGCGTGACTAAGTTTTCTTCCTGCTGAACTTGCTTTCTCAGCATCGATATCGCATTGGAAGGCTCAGATCTTAAGCAAGTTTCATAATCTTTGGTAAACGAGTTACAACCCTGAAGCAAAGTTGCCATTTTCGAATGAAGACGTGCTTTGATCGCTGCTTTTTCTTGAATGAAAGGTCCGATTACACTTTCAAGCCGTGTCTCTTCTAGCTTGAGATTCTTATCAAGGTCTTGATGGACCAAATTCAATTTTTCATCAGCTTCTTGGATCTTTGCAATTTGTATTTCAAGGTTTTTCGCTGTCTCGCCGAATTTTTCTTGCATTGTCAGCGTCGATGTCTGCAGTTCTTAATAAATGAACGTTCGACCTCATTTGTGCGTGATTTGGATATCATATCAAATTCTTCACTAAAATTCAGCTGAAACTTTTATTTAAATCTCATGAAAAAGGAAAATGATTCAATGATTCATTAATGGAAAACGATTGAAGATAATACATAACTTATCATACTTCATTCTCATAAATCAGGCAAAAGCTATTACAAGGAAAATAGCAAGTGAGTTTCTGATTCTACTTGCCATTTTCTACTGAAAATTTTCATTCATTTTCACTTAAGATTAACTTAACACATGAATAAATGCGCCAAAATATCGCTTTTAACTGGCCACATAAAGCTCTGCCAGAGTCTTATTCAGGTTGGACCTATGGAACGCGTTGAAGATATCTTTTTGAATTGAATCAAAGTCATGCTGAAGCATCTTGTGCAATAGCAGCTGCTCTCGATTGAACTGGCGTATATCCTTCGCATCCTTTGCTTTGAGGAGATAGTCAGCTAAATGTAGAAGCTCCTGGTCGTTTCTGTCGCCATGATATTCTATGATAGGAATCCCGTTGTCAATCTGAAACCCAAATGAGTGAATTAAATTATCAACAATGACTAGTTCTGAAAGGTCCCTTTCTTTGAAGATTCTCAGGTCTTTAATATGAAATCCACTCTGAGTTTCCATGCAATCTTCTCTCGTGAATAAATGACTGATGTATTTGTGGTCTTGGTCGAGGTAATCGACTACAGCGCGTGCGTATACTCTTGATGCTGCTGTGAATACTACGATTTCGTAGTAAGGACTGACTTTTTTGAAAAACTCTTCTATATGTGGACGAATCTTTATTGAAATCTGTCGAAATTTATTAACAAATCGCTCGAATAATCTGCTCTTACCTTGGATGTTTGGTCCCTGCTCCCTTTGACTTCGAGAACAGCATCTGGCTGCTCATATGCCCTGCATGAATGTATTAAAGTCTCGTCCAAATCGAGAATTAGAGTCTTTTTCTTATCTAAATTGATCCTCAGAATTCAAAATATTGTTAAAGGTGGAATACCTGGAACGCGAGGAGGAAGAGCCACTCTTTTGGCTTCAATAAACCCAGCAGAAGGCTCCTTTAGCGAATTCACAACATAATAGAGTCCTTTGTAGACCATGATCAAATGCCGAATCACTTTCTCATAAGTAATTTGAGGTCCAAAGAAGAGCCAGCGGTACGGAAACTCTATTGCTGGTGCGGCTTTCATCAATTCATTTGCGATATTTTGCGTTTTTTGGAGGTCGAAACTCAAATTCGAGAGTGCTGACTGTTTGATATTTTTCTGAGCGGTGCTAGAAACTGGTCTCTTCTCAATGGACAAACTTTTGTTGCTATTCGATTTGAAAAACTGACTCTGAGGTTGGTTTTTCATCACACATGTTTGTGGTCGTATGCCAATTCTTGGAGCCACTCTGGAATTCGTTGCTGAGTTTATAGAGAAATTGCATGACACATTCAACGATGCGTTTAATGAGGTTTTCACTCCTGATAGGTTGGATACAGACGTTGTGTTGAGATCAAAATCAATTGCCGTCGAATTAACGAGCTTTGGGATTGCTGGACGCTCAGTTACTGGCTTGCGCTTTACTACTAACGAAACAAGAAGTTATTGCATAGAATACCCAAGATTTTTACTCTGAGGAGAGAATATCTTCTGGTCTTTTGAGGGGGTTTTGGTGTGGCTTATTCCATATTTTATGGCAGCATTTGATGGAGAGACTACCAAGGATTTATTTACCATCGCTTTCTTTTTGGCGTTAGGTTCGCTTGCAGGATGTGCTTTGATGAGCTGTTGGTCTGGCTTTTTTGGAGTGGAAAGGTATTTGGAGCTGCTTGTTTTTAGCATTGATGGTGTGGATGGTGAATGAGTTAAAGTTTCGAGTTTTGCTTTTGGTGTCATGGCTTGAGTGACCTGCTTCAGCTTCGTGGCCATAGGCGTTTTGCTCTTTGGAGTTGTTACCTTCTTTGGTTGCATCTTCCGTCCTGCTGGATGGTCTTTTCGAACTATATAATTTTATTTGAGCAAAATTGACTAATTACTAAATTTTTATTTGAGTGCTTATTGTTAATATTTCAATCTTCGGGACTTTATTACAACTCGATTATCCAATTAAATAGAGTTGAAAAGCCATAAACCATCGTTAAAGGAATATCAATAAGGCCTTGCGAATAAAGATATCAGCTCACACCCACTGAGAAAAGCTCAGACTTTAGGCTTTTACCATGGATGATTCATTTGATTTGCTCAATTGAGATGCTTAACATCAAAAAGCAATCAGAGTTCCTTACGGAGATACTTGACGTGTTGGTTAACACTACTTTCTGTGGACTTTACATATAACCAGCAAAAGCCGAAACATGGGCTTAATGAACATCGAATGATATTAATTTAGTTAATAAGTCCTTAATTATCATAATTAAAAACTTAGCATCAAAAAGTAAAAAACTTTCGACTCCTGCTTTCCATGTTCCAACCAATATTCCAAGGCCCAGTTAGGTCTGAAGAAAAATGTTTTGCTATTAATTCATCAATCAGTCTAATTAATAAAACACTAATTGAGTTCATTTCGGAAAAAGTACACTAAAATGAATGTATATATACACAATTGCTTAGCCAAAAGGTTGGAAAAAATTAGTCACCTCAATCGCGAAAATTGTAACGAAATTTTCATATTAATCTTGGTAGAGATGCTGGTATTTCAGTGAATTCGGGATGGTACTCAATATCTTTTGTCGCACTCTCGCTCTTTGGGTCTTATTCATTGCCAGTATCTGATAGTAAACTCCATCGCCAGGTTTCCTGCTCGATATATCTCTCCGTTTTTGCAATGATTCAATTTTACCCTCTATCAATCAAATTAATCCAAGTTCAATCACAAATGCTTTACTGTTAAGCACGACGTCTTCTTGAAGCTCTGGGCGCTCGTAGATAGAATTCATTGCTTCGATATTCCTCTTCGTTGACATTACTTCGTCTAGTAATTCTTTCCTTTTGGCGAAATTAAAGGAATTCGTTGTTTTGCTGAAAGAACTAGCCGTCTTGCTAAATTTCTGCTCATTCTGAACAAACATATCAATCTACATCCCTCACAAACAAGCTTACCACCTGTGGAAACGCCTTTCCCTCTGAAGTCCTTATTGTATTCATAGCTGAAGGGATTAAAGACTCAGCTGCTGTACTAACAATGCTCGGAGCAGAGTTTTTTCGACTAAAAAGATTGTCAATTTCTGCTTTCACTTGTTCCCTTCCTTGTAACGCATGATATTTAGAGAGTTGAAGAGTTAACAAAATGTTACTGTCTTCTGCGTTCAATATTTCGGAGATTTTCGGTGTCTTTTTTGTAGCAGAATGAATTCGCAGGTCCAAAACTTTCGTCCCAACAAGTCTGCCGCTAGATTCAGGCCTCTGCTCATTCAATTTCTTTCTCTTAAGATAATAGTCTCTTTCTGGGAAATACGGCAATCGTTTCTCGCAGCCATCGAGTCCTGGGCCTGGTTTCTCGAGATATTTCTTCCCTTCCACAAAATGGTTTTCGTCGTTAAGAGTTTTGCGAATTCCTTGCTTATCTTTTAAGAAATTGCCTTGGTAAAACTTAAGGAAAGGTCGATGAACAGCATCCATTGTGTCGTTAATGTTCTTTATGGTTCCATGTACCCTGTTGCTCATCATAGTCATATGATCGAGGACATATCCCTGCAGTGGTCTCGGTCTTAAAGCATCCTCGCTAGCGTTACGCACTGACTTTGAATGGCTTAATTTAAGTGCGGAAAGATTCTGCGATCCTTGCTGAAAGTCGCCTTCATTGAAGTCAAATCTGTCTATTTGTCAGCAGTTAATGAATGAGTGCCTGAGTGTAAGGTTACCTTGGGAGTTATTTGGCCATGCTCGCTTTGCTTTCTCAGGACTTTTCAATAGATTGTGGAGATCCTTACTCTTCGACATCAAATAAAATCGTCAAAAATTGGTTACAAATTTATCTGGAAGCATAAATTTTTATCATACTTTTTTTTTTCTTACACTGATTAGGGTTTATATATTTTTATAAATGGTTTCAGACTTTTTCAAGCCTATTCAGTTCAAAAATCTTAAATGATTTTATGAGTTTCTAACGACAGGGAGATGAAAGTTACAATTTTTAGCAAATTTATAATACAACAACGGTAAGTAATAATACATTTTCCAAAATTCTCATGTAAAATTTCACTGTTGAAGACTCTTCACTAATTAGAGCCTTTATGAATCATATTCGCAAACTCTGAGTAAGAAACTGAATAAGCATGTGGATCATCATTCTTGTCTTCAGCCAGTTTGCTATAAAAATCAAACTCATCTTTACTTTTTTCTCCTTGCTTTATTACGCGCAGATAGACGTATTTTTCACAGTGTCTGAGTCGTAACTCAGATATTAGCTTAAACAGTCCCTCAACCACAGGGTCGTTTGAATTGTGGTACAAATGATCCTCAGTTATCTTGGGGATTTCGCTAATGTGCTCTATTCCAAACAAATTCCTCAGAAGGCCTGGAGATACCTTTGATCCCACCAGCATATAAATAGATTCTCCATCGTCCATCAGATAAATCCCATCAGTCTTCAAATTATTGATTGTCAAGCTCAGCAGCTGAGGAAAAACAAAATTGCCATCTTCTGCATAATACCCGGCATTTTCCTCTGCCATCGTGTGAATTGGGAATAAATACGGTACGAAGTGCAGCATGGTCTCTTCAATACTCAGAAAATTGAGTTTTAAGCGCAAGGCACTGATATAATCCATTTCTTTGCTGACCTTGAGATTATACGGCGAGAACACTGCATGTTTAAGGAAACTTAAAATGATTAAGGGCAATGCAGTCATCGATTCTATATAGCATCCTTTCTGAGTGATTTTGCATGTGGTGCACATATCCTGAACTAGCGATTTAGCCAGTTGTATCAAATCACTGCGCACCGTGAGAATATCTTGAGTTTTCCGCAATTGAAAAAAGGTCCTTCTCAACAGAACAACTCCAAGCGCCTGGGCATCGATATGCGAAAAGACATCCTGAAGGCTCTCAGAGAGCAACACTCCGTAATTTATAATTCTCAACCTTCGCTCTCCCTTGCTGGTGGTATATAACAGCACAGATTGCATGAAGAAGGTATCTGTCTCAGCAGCTTCGTCCTCTAGCTCGAATTCATAGACCATTGCCTTTGACTCATCGACGTTGGGCAAGGATAGCAAATCTGCGTTTTTCACAGCGTAGTTGCCATAGCGCTGAACGATCCTCCAACCCGCGCTGATTCTCAGTCTGAATACAGCTTCCCAAGGCGTTTCTCGAATCAGACAGTTTTTGAACTCGTAAAAGAATTTACGGTTTCTTTCAGGCTTTTCACCAAGATAATAATACAACTCTCCACCAGTATATTTCGCAATATCGCCAAGAGTGATAACGTTTTTATAAGAGCTTGAAAAAATGAAAAAATAGCAAGAAAAAAAGTTGTGGTGCAGCGGAGATGCCAGCTCAGCCGTTGCAGTGCTTGTTGGGCCGAAAAACTGCTTTTTGTCGATCTGCTCTGAAGTAGGCTCGAGACCCGGCTCGTGGATGATGCTTGATGAAGCTTGCAGGATAAACAACCGGCCTCCCATGTGCTTTGTTGCTTTGGTTATTGAGGCAATGGCCGCCAACAAGCACGATCCATTGTCTTTAGTAGTCGCAAACATTTTTGTCAGCGAGCTGATGAAATTAACCAAGCCCGTTTTATTTTCTGATATATTTACAATAACCTCATTAGGAAACGGCGCTCCTTCAAATTCTCCTGGGTCACTAAGCACTACCATTTGAGGCGATTTCATATCTGGACTAATGATGTAATAATGTAACTGAGAGTCATATGTGAAAATAGCTATTTGAGCTCTAGAATCTCCAGGTAATTTCTGATTATTGATCGCATCGTTTAGCACGATTACAAAAAAGTCCAGCATCCCAGAAGCGACAGCATCTTTCGAAACGTCCACTAAAAACAAATAGGTAGGAGGCATTGGAGGCCGCGCCATATAATCAGTTCCAGCTTTAATATCAAAAAGCCCGCAGAATAATTCAATTCTTTCGTTTTTATCGATTCGCTCATTTGTCACTTTATCTAGCTCAGCATAGTGGCAATCAGGCGTTTTGTGTGTCTTCCTGCATAGATTACAACGGTAATTCGAGCCGTCGGCTAAAAATTCGGTGAAGGGATTGATATATGCATGACAAGACTCGCAGCGGAAAACCTCGTTTCCGGTTCCGTAATGCGCTGTTGGGAATGAGTCGGCTGGATAAACTGATGAGTAGGGCATAATTACCGCGCAAAGAGGCAAACGAGTGCTCTTTTGCGCCTTCCGCACTCGAGGAAAGCAGTCAGATGTGACACGACAGCTCGGCTTTGGTGCATTATAGAGTTCTAGAAATTGTCTCTTTGTTTCCAAGTCTCTGCTCAGCTTTGTTTCTGATCCATAAGAGGAGATGATTGTATTATTTCGATTGGACGTTTGAGTCTCTGTTTGAGTTGGTTCATAATAATCTTTTTGGAAACCATTGGAATTTTGATTTGCTGTGTAGTTATCAGTAGTAGAGGCAAATGGATTTTGCTCGAACGCGGTCTCGGTAGACGTTCCGTTATAATTCGGGTCATCTTGCGGTCTGGCGTATTTCTTTTGAAGAGCTTTGTGCATTGAGGATAGAACGAAATTTTATTGCAAGATATATTCTAAATAATTGTTCATAGAGTCGAAATTTGCTTAATCATCGTGATTTGTACAGCAGCTGAAAAATTAAAGAGTTATTATAATCACAATTACAAGCTCTAAGATTCAGAAGGTTCTCAAAAACTAAGTCAGCTTCTGAATCAGGTTGATGATTCCATCTTCTGGAACTTGCTACTCATGTTTATCCTTTCGATTTATCAATTCAGAGGTTTATAGCACATTATTTTGAAAAACCTTCTTATTTACGGGTCAACTATTTGCACTTCCAAATTTTTCAATATATAAGAGGAGACCACAAGAACGCCAGAATCAAGAACCAAGAGCATCAAATCTGTTGAGCGGTCCCAACCGATGCGAAGGTACCGATGCGAAGGTCCAGATGCACTATTCATTAGACCAGGAATCCAATCATACAATACCCTGAAACAATTTCCAACACCAACTTTCAAGAGCCGAATGCAGTTGGACAGCACAGGCCTCAGAATGAGTCTAATTTTGATTATAGATCTCTAGGCCAACAATTATCTTATCTTCTGTTCCTGAAGCCATTAATTCGGTTTCCCAGATACCCTTTATCAAAGGAACATGCAATAGGTGTGGCACTCGTCAAAAGATCAAAGTATCGGATGCAGTGGCTTGGGTATTCTTGAGCGGAAATTACCAAAAAAATGCCCGAGTGTGGCGGGGTGATCGTTGTTGTTTCACAAAACTAACATGACAGTTGATATTTAACAAGCAATTACTCATTGATAATCTTCATTACACACATTCATATCCATATCGAATCAATGCTACATTTATATGCGAGTAAAATGATATTCCAGTTTCTACTACACCTAAATATTTGATTTATTGAGAAATTTCGGGAAGAGACTTTAAGTATTAGGTCAAGTTTGAAATGTTTCTCTAAAAAAATTATTTTTTCACATAGCAATAATTAAATGCAGAGGTCATAAGTACAACATAGTTTACTGAGCAAGAAATTGCTGCACAATAGCAATTCAAGTTGGGAAAAAAGGCATATTCAGGTATTTTCGATTGAAGTAGAACGATTATGACTCGACAAAGTCATGAGGGTTGTCATTTATATTGATGTTGATGACTTTCAGGTTCAAACCTTTGCGCTTTTTACATTCCCATGCGCTTGTGTCTAATGGGCAGTTTCTTCGCCCATTTGCTAACCATGCTGAGATACAATGCTCATGAAATGCATGCTGGCAATATCCCACGGCGACTTTACATGCATTTCCGTTTGGATATTCTGCTTCACATTTTGTGCAGAGATTCGCAAGATCGTTGCGGCAAATAGCACACGTGTCTGCTGATTCAAATCCCTTTTCTAATGCTGAGTTTCCTTCTTCCATGTAGATGTCAGGCAATTTTTATCTTAAATAAGTTAATATCTACTGAACCAATTTCATCTGATTAATTTGTAATTGAATCCTCTTGGAACTATCCCGTCAAGTACCTCAGTGAGCCCTTTATGTATCACATTTCGGATAGTTTCAGAAAGCAATAAACTTTATTAAAGGTAATACACGACTTTCTGGATGAGGCGAAATGAAATGGTAAAAAAGTGGCGATATAGTCTCGTTTTAGGAAGGTCAGTAACAACCTAAATATCGTCCATTAAGAGAGAAGAATACTGAAAAGAGTTTGCTTATCGGAGGCAACCCCTTAGATAACAATCAGAAAGTAATAATATGTGTGTGACAGTAACCGAAATGGTAACCCAGATTAAGTTTTACAGATTGGCGTAGTGCAGAGATCTCTAACTTTTTCTTCTTAATAGCTTGATGTCCGTCGATTAGACTATCCAGTTCCTGTCGTACAATCTATATCCATTATTATTGTGGTAGCTCTGATTATTGCTCAGCTTATATCTATAGTTTATGTCATCTTATTTATTTTATCATTGCATTTTTATTGTTGTAGTTGTTAGAAAATGTGCTGTATACTGGATTTGCTTTAACAAATGTGAAAGGAGATAGATGCTAGCAGAATAAAGAGAGAGGAAGATATAATAACGTTCATATGCAAAGTCGAGATTAGTGTTATGTGGGATGGGATTTTGTGAATGTATTATCTTCTAATCGTTAGATTCGACAGATTTGCAGTCCCAGGCAATATTATCCAATGGACACATCGTTCTCCCACTTTTCAGCCATCTTGTGATGCAATGATAATGGAATGTGTGGCCGCAACTTCCTATAGCGACTTTACAGGCATTATCACTCCTTCCCTCTGCTTGGCATTCGAGGCAAAGATCTCCAAGGATGTTTCTGCAAATGGCACATTGGTCTGTTGCATAGTAACCATTATCTTGTGTTGTTTTTTCGCTGTCCATGTCAGTTCTAAGAATTTATTTTTTAAGACTAATACCGATACATCCTGACTCTATCCGATTAGATTTTCATTTTGCAGTCGACACTCTTTGCTTATCAGAATTCCTCTATTATCAATATCTTAATCGCTTATCTATAATTAAGTCAATCAACTGCTTCTCTGAATACCATCTCTTTGCAAAGTATTTCAAAAAATGAAGAAAAAATAAGAAAATTATAATTTCGTGTCAATATTTCAGGTTCACAATAAAGTTATTAGGAAAGTTAATGCTTATCTTGAAGAGAGGGAGCTGTTGAGCAATTCGGAATGCATTAACAAGCGTGTAAATTATAAATCTGATAAACTTTTATGAAATGGTCCCAATAATTATATGACAATGCGAAAATCTTAGAAATTCATAGATAATTAGCTTTCTTTGTAATCGGTCTCGAATTTCCACGTACTCTTATCCAATAGGCACCATGCTCCCCTGTTATTCAGAAGAATTGAAATGCAATGATCATGAAAGAATGACCGCAAACTCCTACAGCCGTCTCACATTTAATCTCAAGTGATTCGGAACTTGTTTCGCAATTTATGCAGGGATTCCCTAAATCGTTCAAGCAAATCGCGCATGTCTTCATTATTGTGCTATTTTCTGGTGCAGGATTCTTTTCCATGTGAATCACAAAATTAAGCGTTAATGAATCTCTTTGATTTTATTACCTTTGAATTAATTATCAACTCGAAACTGAGAACTCCCTTCTAATTGTCTTGAGTAAGAAACTATGGCTTTAAATATCTCAACCAAAGCTAAAGTCTTCTTTACGACTCCAAAATAGCAACATTTTCAATATTCTTTTAAGAACGAATAACGAATGATGCTTAGGGGTAACAATTTGCCATCGACCCTGTACTCTTCTACTTTATCCTTGCAGTGTCACCGCTGGCCGGTTCCTTACTAAGTCAAATATCCGTTTCTCTATACCAAGAAAGCCTCTACAAGATTCCTCAATTTGTCTCATTGACGATACAACTCAACGATAAAATTTCCTCTTAAGATTATATTTAAACCGCTTATTAATAGATCACAGATAAAGTGCAGGCTAAAGCACAAACGCTCTCGTCTGTTATAACTTCACGATCCGCTCTCTACCCTCTCTTCCCTGATGAACGGCAATTCTATTCAACAAAGCTCCAAGGTCAATGCCTCTCGGAGCGACCTAAAACTAACGGATCCTTTCCTCAAAACGCAATTTATTGATAGAGCAAAGAACATCAGGTCCCCCAAACCCAGAACAGCCCATTCAAATCTTAAAAGCAGAAAATTAGCCAATTTGCTTGAAAAACCAAAGGAGCATTCCTATGAATCGCAGTTATCTAAAGTTCTCAGAGATAATTCCAAAAGCGCAAAAAATCTATCACAAAAAAGCCGAAATTTTTTAACAGAATCGATTAAAGAAACAAAGCAGCTCTTCAGTCCTTCCAATTCAAAATCTCCATTGAAACTCAGAAGCGAAAGAAATGCAGAAACTAAATTCACCCGCGAAAACAGAATAAAGCCTCACATAAATTTAAGAGATCTCAAGAAAAAAGACATGAATTACTCTGTCACACAGCTCTCGTCTTCTATTGATAGGTCTCGCCAAGGTAAACAGCATCCTTGAGGAGGAATTTGTAATGAATTGTGATAGATACGAATAAAACATATACGGATATGTCACGTAACCTATATTTCCCTAACAAAGCGATAAATACCACGGTCGATCACTATTACACTGACAGGATTGAGGATTATCAAGATTTTTTTAACGACCAGCCCAGTTTCCAGGAGATAAGTGATCCGAAAAACACTAAGCAGACTGCGAAGAGTCCTGCTATGAAACAACTACATGTTATGAATATAGCGCCAATGCATACGCCGCAGAGTTCGTTGGGCAGTTCAAATGAATTATCTGAAAATAGACTAGCAAATAAAATTCGTATGAGAGAGAAAACGAAGGCTCCTCTGCTTCAAAAAGGTATCCCAATAGGCAGGGAGGTCATCATCGTCAGCAATCACACCGCTTGCAGTACTAATGCTACTCCAAGCTCTTCATTGCAGTCCCAGACGAAGGAAAACCCTTCCATTTCTCGCGCACTGAGACCATGTAATACCAGCAGCGGAAATCTTAGCTTCGAAAACGCTAATCAACAAGAGCCTGAGCACTCGGAGGAATCAAAGGGTGAGCGAATTGAAGATAAGATTGAAGCTCTTCTGATGGATAAGCATGTTGATGCAGGGCAGATTGATGGAATTAATAACTTTTTTGAAACATATACCGAAAAATCTGATGTCTTGCAAGATAAACTGAGCGTTGAAAAGCATAAAGATGTACTAAAGAAGATAAAGTTAGCATACGAGATATTTTTCAAGAATTATAGCACGTTGGAACAGCGGCAGCGTGAGAAAATCGCCAATGAAACAAAGGAATTATCAGTTGAAAATGAAATCCTACGAGAAAAGATCCGCGAACGTAGAGATTTATCTCAAAACCGTAATGATGATGAGAGCTCTGAGCGTCTTGATAGCAACCCTTATTATTTGCCATACCAACCGATAGCAAGAATTAATCAATCACAGATTTCATCAGGATTACTCAGCGCTAATAAGAAGAATTCAAGTGATCGCCTTGAAACCCCTCCAAGCAGAAAACTTGCTTTAACCATAGAAAAGGACAGAGAGACGCTACGTTCAATTATTTCAAGCCAGCAAAAGCAGCTCAATCAATTAAAGCTCAAAGAAATCGATCTCATCAAACTAGCTGAAGCTTGCAATAAACGAGGAATAGATATCATGCGCATCTACGAAGAAGAAGTCGTTGGAAAGCGAGATAGCCAAGAGGGTTCTCATGATTTCCCAACCGTGAATAAAAACGCGCCTCCATCCAAGCCTTCCTTGAGTTTGAAGCAACTTCTGTCGGGAAACACTGCGAAAATGGAAGGAAAGAGCCCCAAGCATCTTGCAAGCGGCCCAGAAAGCAGTTCAAGGACTGCCCATGATTCAAGTAATAATAAAAATAATAAGCGCGTAACCTTATCATTTTTTTGCTCGAAGTAGAGATTGAAAGTGAGAACAGAGACAATTCCTCTGATATGCTCATCAGTGAAGATGAATTTAGAATGGAGCAGCTGAAGCAGCTTGACCTCAACCCTTCGTTAAAGGATAAGCTCAAGCTCGATTTTACGGCATTGCAGAAAAAGAGCAAAGACAAACAGAAAGTCGGAGTTCCTGGTTTGCAGCTTCAAGGTATCGAAAAAGAGCCTGTGGGATTCCATGAGGAATTTATGTCCAGGCTAAATGAGTTTAGTTTGTCATGGAGACAAGCCGCTCAAAAAGAAAGGAAAATTCCTTAATAGAAACACTAAGCACTGTTTATGACCAAAATTTTAAGCTATAAAACTGAGTGATTTAACCATTTTTCCTTATGAGCAAATGTTTTGATTGCCGTGTTGGTTTTTTGATACATACATATAATTCAATTTGTAAAAAAACGAGTCATTTTGCTACAACGATTTATATAGAGGTTGCAAATCCATCGATATATATCTAGGCATACTCAATTTAATAATTCTTCCTAGTCCCTTCGTAAGCCGAGCCACAATAGATTGACGGTTCAGAATAGAAACAACAATAGATAAGTGGATTATTTTTTCTTTTTGTCGGCAGTCTTTTGAGTATTTTCAGTAGTGATTAGGCTTTTTGGATCATCGTGACCAAAGACCAAGGCCAGCAGTATTGCCACTAGCACGATTAAGAGCGATATCAGTAGAATGGAGTTAAAAGTGAGGCTTTTTTCATCGATCTAGTGGAAACAAAGAGTTAATCGGGTGGTTGGAAGGAGTGCTATTTACCTCATAAGGAACGAGATAGCTTAAATCGCCGAAATATTTTGATAGTAGTGATTGAGGGTTTGCTGCGTTACTTTTGAAAGCGCGAAGAGTTTCTACAAAGATGGCAGCCATAAACGTAAACATTGGCCCCACAATTACCGTCGCAGAGAGGAAAAAGCAAAAAAACTTGACAGCTGGTGACCACATTTTTAATTATATCTTTCTCTCCTGGTTTTTTGAATTCACTTAATCAAAATATTTAAGCTGGGAATATTTTCGTTAAACTGCAAGGGCATTCATTTCACACATAATGCTTAGACTATCGGTAAGTTTTCTCATTATCGGGATTCAAAGGGAGCGATTGGTTCATTTTCCGAAGTTATGATAGCAAAAACAATACAGTTGTAAAGTGAATGCATTATATCTCAAAATGCCCAGTCTTCGAGCGATGATGTCTGAAATAAATACTACTTCTTAAATTTCTATGAAATTTAATTTAGAGAGAAAGATTAGAGCGTATTCCATCTATGAACTTTTCCTCGTTAAGCTCCTTTGAAAGATTTATGATTTTGAGTATCATTCTGTTTAATGATTCTTTGAGAATGATCAGATGAAGTTTTTGGCGGATTTTAATTTGAGAATTACTTGAGAAATATAGATAAATAAACTTTAATCAACAGAAGCACCAGATTCTGGAAAGAAATATATTCTGTCTACTATCTGTGTTTTTTCAACTCAACCCTCAAATCATTAGCCAAACCCATACCAGAATACTTCAACCACATCAATGAGCAAATTTTTCAAGACTATGTTGGGTAAATCCGACAAAAATGGAAAACAACAAAATGAAACGAACGCACACAGCTCAACCCAGCAAGATCTCGATCCCAGAGTATTATTTTTAGCTGAAATTCAGCGCTTTCTTCAATATTCTGATCTTCTTTATAAACACTCTTGCACCTTTTAATGTAATATCACTGGATTCTGAATTCACATTTCTTAGCCTTTTGACGTTGATTTCAAAAACTTGGGAAAATATACCAATGAGGAGCTTTGCGAGTTCATTTGGCAGTATGAGATTTTTCTCAGAGATTTGAAAAAGAAATATCAAGGTACGTAGCAATTACCACATCAAACTGTGAAATTTTTTCGGAGAGCAGATATGAACGAGGAGTTTCCAGCTTTAAAACAGAAGATAATGCT
>ENA-UOTX01001105-UOTX01001105.1-compost-metagenome-genome-assembly--contig:-NODE-1105-length-22439-cov-6.300689_pt1 | contig 22439 bp, 20 predicted proteins | sample MGYA00238143_ERZ746982 | MGnify/ENA primary metagenome ERZ746982 (study PRJEB28758, sample SAMN06268862) | compost metagenome | isolation source: single cell | place: USA: California, Emeryville, Joint... | reverse complement strand
AATGAGAAACAACAAGGAGAATTATCATCTCATAGACTATCGTGAATCAGAACCAAAGACATTTAGGTTATTAGAAGAGCAGCCTTTCATGGGATCTGTCTATGATTCGATGAATCATCGACTCTTCTTTATAGAAATCGGTGCTGATGAACGAAAGAACTTACTATTCACAAATTTGAGAGATTTTCGAGAAAAATATGATTTGGATGAAGCACGACGTGATAATGCGATTGTATTGGATCTTAGCCATTATGCTTCATTGCCTCCCATATCTGAAGCGTATACGTACTATCTCATGAGGTCTTTTAATGGCATACTTATGTTGAAGCCTATGAGAGCAGTTGATGAAAAGTTTTTGAAAGATTTTCCTCTTCGAATGTGAATGAAAAAAAACATTCCAATATATTAGGAGAGAAGCATTTTCGGTCTCTAGGTAAATTGCGCTATTTATATGATGTTCTTACATCGATATCATTTTTCGATTGGTAATGGGAGTGGTTGTGCCTTGAATGCAAAGCTCTAAAATTGGTGTTACCAAAATAGGGCTACTTCCATATCTACATTCTTATTGTTGCATTGTACATATCTTTTTGAGACACAATAATAATAAGGAAACACTCACCTATCCACTTAAAGTTAATTCTGTTCATTGTAATCCTGGTAACTAGCCAGTTTCAATCCAGAAAGCGAATTTATGTTGGAACAATTTTCTTGATAACACCAAATTTCACCGAGATGATTGGTTCGAAAATCAAACTTTTTTAGGTAAAATTTCTTTTTCAGATGGAAATGTTCCAAAATTGATGAAAGTCTTAATAATAGCAAATCAATAATAAATTCCAGCAGATCCAAGTTCCTTTGTAGTAGCTTGAAAACCTTACACAATATTAATCAAGCAAGCAGTTCAAGAATTCAACTACTGCTAAATATTTTTCATTTAAATCATAAACTCAGTCGCATGCTTCGCTTCTATGAAGGAATCCTGAAAACAGGAATAAATGATCCCAGTAGCCAAAATTTAAGTTTTTATTAGCAAATAAATTGAGCTCTTGGCTCTTAATATTGAGATGCAATCGATGCAGCTGGATTTTCAGTCAGTGGATCGCTTACAAATTCAGGCTACAAGACGGCAGGAGTTCAGCCAAGATTTCACACTTCTTTTATCAGGTTTTGAAAAATCATTCAAAATAAGGGAGAGTTTTCAGGGGATCCATGGAACAATTCTAACGGGGCATTTTTGCTCAAAATTAGGTTTTGGAATTGTACTCACAAGAGAAGGGTCCACATTGAGCTTTATTCTTCACAGCATGAAAACATCTAAGCCTCTAAAACAGCTACGTATTCAAATCGAGAATAATTACGCTAATTATCATAATCGTCTCCGGCTTTCCAGTGAGGGTTCAACATTGCTCTTCTATCATGAGTCAAATTCTAACATCGAGGTTAGAATGCTGAATTCATTAAAGAAAAAAGGGTCTCTCGACCTCACTCAAATCTGTAGCAAATTCAATCTGTTGGAAAGGTTCAATCAAATTAAGGGTTCTCTGGATTTTGATTTCATTACTCATCTTGAGAAGACTGCGTTGATACTTGTGAACAAATTAGTTCTGGTGAAAAATGATTCTATCGATCAAGCAGATATATTGTTCGATTGCTCTGAGCTGAGCATCAAAGAGAGAATAATGGCATTAAAATATAATTCCGACCATAGGATTCTCTTTGTCAGCGGAATGACCTCCTTCTTTTTATTTGGATTTGATGATGATGAACTGAGCTACTCAAAACATATTGCATGTAATCAATTTGGAAGAGCACTACGTCTGTTAGGGTGGGATCCGAAAGAGGAATTTGTTCTCATCGGAGAAAGAATAATGAGAAACAACAAGGAGAATTATCATCTCATAGACTATCGTGCATCAGAACCAAAGACATTTCGCTTATTAGAAGAGCAGCCATTCATGGGAACGGTCTATGATTCAGTTAATCATCGACTCTTCTTTATAGAAAACGGTGTGGATGAACGAAAGAACTTGCTATTCATAAATTTGAGAGATTTTCGAGAAAAATATAATTCGGATATGGAACAATATAATGACGAAGTTGAATTGGACATTAGCCATTACATTTCATTGCCTCCCATATCTAAAATCTATACCTACTATCTCATGAGGTCTTATAATGGCATAGTATTGTTCAAGCCTGTAAGAGTAATTGATGAAACGATTTTGAAAAATTTTCCGCTCCGAATGTGACATTTTAACATATTAGAGGAGGAATTATTTGGCGATCTTCTGTGTACAAGTTGTAAAAAAGTGATATTTATCTTTTTCTTCTTATGATGAAAAAAGTTGTTACTTGTAGAGATAATTAGTAGTTTCTCGTTTATTACACTTTATGCAACATCTGAGATTTATGTGTCAATTTTTCCTTGCAGCGATTTTAATCAGTGTCATTGTCCTCAATATTGAGTTATAAAGCACAGATATGACACTCATCACACAGCGTGATTGATTATGTGAGAAAGATCTGCTTTTCAAAGCTTAATGTAGATATGATAGCCCTAGAGTTGAAAGTTTTTGGGGTTTCTTCTGGTTCCTTGCGCAACAAGTATGAACTCTTATTTCGGATCCCATCTAATCAGCCCGTATAGATCTCCTAGGTGATGTTTTGAATCTTAGCAAGTTTGAATTACTCAAAGGTGATAGCGTGTAACCAGTTTGGACTCTTCTGTATAGCAGCCAGCTTAGGTGAGAAAAAGGAGCTTAGAACTGTAATTCTGAAGGATTTAAGAGAGAGTTATGACTTAGCAGAAGAGCAGGAGGAATATAAAACCAAATTGAACACGGAATATTACGCGACATTACGTCGCAGAGCCGATAATGATACTTACGATTTCATGAAATTTAGCAGGGATGTGCACTTTTTGAAGCAGGTTAGAGTATTGGATGAAAAGACTTTAATAAAAGATATTGTTTTCTGAAAATAAAAACACCTACTCGTCATCTTGACCCCTTAAACCTGTCAGTTACTTTGCTTTTTGTATCAATAAACATTGTGTTCAATGTACAAGTAGTTCCTCATTTTTCTGCAAAAGAACGGACCAAATCGTTTATCACTCATTCTCATGTTTGTCAAGTACAAGAGACGAACATTTGCTCAGCATAAATTGTATCCTATGTTGTAAATAGGTGTCAGTGATTGTTTCTTCACGATATCTTGAATTTATTGAAATCGCTTATAATCATGACGGTGATAAATTCTTATATTTCCGAAATAAAATTTATGCAGTGATGCCTGAGTTACAGTAGAACAAATGGAAATAAATTCTTTCGACGGCTTGCAAATCCAGGCCAGACGACGGCTGGAATTTAGTCAGGATTACGGATTCGTATTCGTTGGTCCTGGAAAATATTTCAAACTTCGCGAAACTAGTTATAAAGGGAATACTGGAACAGTGGTATTGGGACAAAACAACGAGAAATTAGGATTGAGACTTGTTCTCACTCGAGAAGGGTCTATATTGAGCTTTATTCTCTGCAACTTAAGAAATGCTCAGGTACTGAAGCAGTTGCACATCAAAATTGAGAACAATTATATTAATTACCATCATGTCTTCCGACTATGCAATGATGATTCTATTTTTCTATTTTATCATGAGTCTAAAACAGACATTGAGATACGGAGGCTCAATTCATTAAGAGAAAAGAAGCTCTCTTGACCTCACACATATATGTGACAAATTCGGCCTTTCGGGATCTCTCGATCAAATCAAGGTCTCCTTTGATTTTGATTTCATTCCTGACATTGAAAAGATCGTATTGATGGTTGCGAGCAAATTAATCCTAGTGAAAAGGGATGATGTTGACCAATCAGAGATGTTATTGGACTGTGCTGAACATACTATTAAAGAGAGACTTAATGGACTCAGATATCATTCCAAGCAGAAAGTTTTGTTTGTCAGTGGGGCAACTTCCTTTTTTTTAATGGGATTTGACGACACAGGGTTAAGCTACTCGAGAACTCTCTCCTGTAATCGATTTGGGAGGGCAGTACGATTGCTCGGGTGGGACCCTCAAGAAGAATTCATTCTCATCGCACAGAGAACAATGGGCTCTCAAGAACGCTACCATCTCATAGACTATCGTGCTGCAGATCCGATTTTCGCGAGTTTCTTAAACGGGCAGTCATTTCTGGGAAGCTGTTATGATTCGATAAATCATCGCCTTTTCTACATTGAGGCTGGATCGGATCAGAGAAAAGACATACGATTCGTAAATTTAGAGGGCTTTAGAGAGAAATATTGCTTGATTGAGTTGCAAAATGACTGTGACATTGAATTGGACGCGGAATATTAGAGGTGTTCTTTTTTTGAAGCCAGTAAGATTATTAGATGATCAGTTAATGAAAGACCTTTCGCTCCGAATGTCAATGTAGAAGAACTGAAGATATTTTTTAGTTGAGCTCAGTGTATGTGGGTGGTGTCATTGTATGCAACAGAAAGAGGGTCGATAGTTGATTCTATTTTACAATCTCACTGTTGAGCGTCCAACGAAAAGAAAATTTTTTTTTCTTAAAATAAATTTTTGATGTGTTATAAGGGTTATTTAATTACTGTGTTATAATTTCCAATTAAATCAGACCGTGATTCCCATATGATTGTTTTGCAAAAGAGCAAATGAATCTAATCTCATTGGACAGCTTGGATAGTTTGGATGGCTTGCAAATTCAAGCCAAAAGACGACAAGAGTTTGACCAGGACTACGGATTTCTTTTTGTAGGTAGTGGCAAATCATACAAACTTCGGTGGAGTTCTAAAGGAAACCTTGGGACCATACTTACGGGTCACAATCATTTGAGATTAGGTCTGGTACTCATTCTGGCTCGAGAAGGATCCACAATAAACTTTATTCTCCATAGCATCAGAAATTCACGTCGACTTCTCAAATGGTGCAGCATCCAAATTGAGAATAATTATGCAAATTTTCATCAAAACGTCCGGTTATGCAATGGTGAGTCTGTTTTTCTCTTCTATCATGAATCAAAGGCAGAAATCGAAATTCGAAGTCTTACTTCTTTGAAGAAAACATGGTCACTTGATCTCACACAAATGTGTAACAAATTCAATCTGCTGAAATATCTCGATCAAATCAAAGCCTCTCTTGATTTTGATTCCATTACTCACCTTGGAAAGATCGTATTGCTGCTTGCCAATAAACTAATTCTTGTTAAAAAAGATTCGGTTGATCAATCAGAGGTAGTATTCGACTGCTCTGAGCTGACTATCAAAGAGAGATTAATGGGGTTGAGATATAACTTTGAACAGAGGATTTTGCTTGTCATCGGAATGACTTCATTCTTTTTATTTGGATTTGATGATAAAGGCTTGAGTTACTCAAGAAATATTGGATGCAACCAACTGGGAAGAGCAATAAGGCTGTTGGGATGGGATCCTAAAGAAGAATTCATTCTTATTGCACAGAGAATAATGGGTGATCATGAAAACTATCATCTCATTGACTATCGTACTTCAGATCCTATGATCATCAATTTTTTAAATGGGAAGTTACTCTTAGGAAACTGTTATGATTCAATTAATCATCGACTTTTCTATATCGAGATCGGACATGATCAGAGAAAAGAAATACGAACTGTGAGTTTTCGAGATTTTAGGGCGAAATATGATTTGAATGAGCCACAGCAACAGATATGTGAAATCAACTTTGACACTGAACATTATACAGCGCCCCCTCCAATATCTGGAATTTATCCGTACTATTTCATGGATTCTCTCAAAGGAACACTCTTTTTCAAGCCTCTAAGAGGAACTGATGAAAAGTTTTTGATAGATGTTCCTCTTAGGATGTCTATGTGACATAATAATACTACAACTTGTAGAGAGAGAGACACACACAGAGAAGGCTAATTCATATCTAATTAGACTTTTGAAGACTATAATTCAAGTTGGTTAGATCCAAATGACACTCTGTAGTTTCGATTCAAAATAACTTTATTACTTTTCTACTCGAGTAACAGATAATTTTAGTTCATTTCTTAAGATTCATACCGGCGGCGCACACCCAATCATTTAATTTTAAGAGTCTATTTATCAGAAAGAGCTGTTTTATAACTGGATCATCTGAAACTTATTTAAGAATTTTAGGAAGGACAGGCACTAATCTTATTTATACATTGTTGAAGATTCTAGCCCCGTTAAAGGAATAGCAGAAGTACTAGGAATTGCTTGAATTTGTACTTTGATTGAGTTAGTATGAATCAGTTTGCCTCCCCGCATCTTTCTGGTACAGTCGATGCTTCATTATTTAAAATATTCCCTTTAATTCAATAAAATGGCGGGTTATTTTCCAAAAACATCACAACATTAAAGCTCTAGATCATATCAAGGATACATCTGGTTTCAAGTCTCTCCTAGAATCAAACAGCATCAGACAATTTGTATTTACCATACATATATATCTGCTTTAAATATGAAAATAACTTTTCACAGTAAATTACAAATTTTAAATGTGCAATAAAATCAGGCTGCAAATCCCAACGTGTAAATTACAAAATGGAACAAATGCACATGAAGATTCTGGATGACTTGCAAATTCAGGCTAGAAGACGGGTGGAATGTAGTCAAGATTGTGCATTTATTTTCTTGAAGCCCGGCAAATCTTATAAAGTTTGAGATAATACCAAGTCAAATAACGGAACGATCATATTGGGACAATCTAACTTGAAATTAGCACTTAGGATTGTACTCACCCGAGAAGGATCCACATTGAGCTTCATTCTCTACAACACGAAAAGTTCTCAAACACTAAAGCAGTTGCGTATTCAGATGGAGAGTAATTATGCAAATTATCATCATGTAGGCGATTCAACTTTTCTTTTTTATCACGAGTCAAAAACAGATATTGAAATCCGCAGCATTAATTCCTTGAAGAAAAGATGGTCTCTTGACCTCACACAAATATGTAACAAATTCAACCTGTTACATCTTGATCAAATCAAAGTCTCCCTTGATTTAGATTTCATTTCTCATCTTGGAAAGCTAGTATTGATGCTGGCCAATAAATTAATCCTGTCAGAAAAGTATTCAAGTGACCAAGCAGACTTGTTGTTTGACTGCTCTGATCTGAGTATTAAAGAGAGGTTAAACGCTTTAAGATATGAATCTGAACAGAGAGTCTTGCTTGTAAGTGGAGTAACCTCCTTCTTTTTATTTGGATTCGATGATGCAGGCTTGAGTTACTCAAGGCATATTGCGTGTAACCAACTTGGGAGAGCAATACGGCTGCTTGGGTGGAATCCAAAAGAGGAGTTCATTGTCATTGCACAAAGAACAATAGGCGAGCAGGAAAGCTATCATCTAATAGACTATGCAGCTTCAGATCCAACATTCGTTAGCTTTCTAAAGGGGGCAGACAATCATGGGAACTTTTTATGACCCAACGAGTAATTGGCTTTTCTATATTGAAGTAGATGATCGGAGAAAGAACGTGCGGATCGTGGACTTGAAGGGCTTCAAAGAGAAATATGAACTGGATGGACAGCAAAAAGAATATGAAATCGAATTCGATACTGAACATTATATGTCCTTTGCCTCCAATACCCGAAGTTTTTACCTACTATTTAATACACTTTCTCAAAGACATATTATTTTTCAGGCCTTTAAGGGACATCGACGAAAAGGTTTTAAAAGATCTTCCTCTCCGATTATAAAATGGAAACTCGTAATTATAAACATTTCGTAGTAGATAGTTATGATTGTCATCTAGCTAACTCTTATCTATGTTTCTGAACTAATTCTTGTTTTCCTAAAAAGCTTTAATATAATTCTATAAAAATGTGATTTTGAGCCTCGAGAGATAGATAACTACAATCATACGACGGATCCAGATGCGTAAATGCAATTTAGCTGAATAAAGCCTAAATTAACAAACTGCTTCCAATAAAATTTATACTGGAATTCTTGATGCTCGAATTGGATTAGAGCAAATCGATATGAATTCTTTGGATAGTTTCCAAATTCAAGCTAGAAGGCGACATGAGTATAATCAGGATATCGCATTTCTTTTTGTGGGTAGTGGCAAATCCTACAAACTTCGAGAGAGCTACAAGGGTAACCTTGGGACCGTGATCGCGGGGCAAAATCATTTGAAATTAGGTCTGGGACTCATTCTTACTCGAGAAGGATCCACAATGAGCTTTATTCTCCATAACAACAGCAGTTCACGTCGACTTCTCAAACGGTTCAGCATTCAAATTGAGAATAATTATGCAAATTTTCATCAAACCGTCCGGTTATGCAATGGCGAGTCTGTTTTCCTCTTCTATCATGAATCAAAGGCAGAAATCGAAATTCGAAGTCTTACTTCTTTGAAGAAAACATGGTCACTTGATCTCACACAAATGTGTAACAAATTCAATCTGCTGAAATATCTCGATCAAATCAAAGCCTCTCTTGATTTTGATTCCATTACTCACCTTGGAAAGATCGTATTGCTGCTTGCCAATAAACTAATTCTTGTTAAAAAAGATTCGGTTGATCAATCAGAGGTAGTATTCGACTGCTCTGAGCTGACTATCAAAGAGAGATTAATGGGGTTGAGATATAACTTTGAACAGAGGATTTTGCTTGTCATCGGAATGACTTCATTCTTTTTATTTGGATTTGATGATAAAGGCTTGAGTTACTCAAGAAATATTGGATGCAACCAACTGGGAAGAGCAATAAGGCTGTTGGGATGGGATCCTAAAGAAGAATTCATTCTTATTGCACAGAGAATAATGGGTGATCATGAAAACTATCATCTCATTGACTATCGTACTTCAGATCCTATGATCATCAATTTTTTAAATGGGAAGTTACTCTTAGGAAACTGTTATGATTCAATTAATCATCGACTTTTCTATATCGAGGTCGGGTCTGACCAAAGGAAAGACATACGAACCGTTAGTTTTCGAGATTTTAGGGAGAAATACGTTTTGAATGAACCACAGCAGCAGATATGTGAAATCGAATTTGACACAGATATCTACACTCCATTGCCTCCAATATCCAAAATGTTCACCTTTTATTTAATGGATTCTCTTAACGACAGACTCTTTTTCAAACCTCTAAGGGGAATTGATGAAAGGTTTTTGAAGGATCTTCCACTACGCATGTCCATATGAAGAAATAATCCAGCAAATTCCTTTCTTGAGAAAATGCATCAAAGTTAATTTTTTATGTTAAACATTGAGTTTAGCTGCTGATTCATTTTAAGTGTGATTTATTGACTATTCTTGTATTAGCACACCTGCAACAAAATTAATGTCAAATTCGTTCCTATTCATCCGACATAATTTATCTGCTGTAAAACGTTTATAAATAACCCCGAATGTGATGAATTACAAATTTTATATTTTTCCAATAAATTCAGAATCTAATTCTCCATGTTTGAACTTCAAGTAGAACAGATGAACACGAACCTCGTAAACGGTTTTCAAATCCAAGCCAGAAGGCGGCTGGAGTTTAATCAAGATTGCGCGCTAGTTTTTGTAAAATATGGCAAATGTTTTAAAATTCACGAAGATATGAAGGCAAATAACGGAACAGTTATGATGGGACAAAACAATTTGAAGTTGAGCATCGGGATTGTACTCACCAGAGAAGGATCTACACTAAGCTTCATTCTTCATAATTTGAAAAACGCAAAAATAGTAAAGCAGCTGCGCATGCAGCTGGAAAATAATTACGCAAATTATCATCATGTCACACGACTATGCAATGATGATTTGAGTTTTCTTTTTTACCACGAGTCTAGACCGGACATTGAACTCCGTAGCCTTACTTCTTTGAAGAAAAGATCGTCTCTTAGTCTCGATCAAATTTGCCAAAAGTTTAATCTGCTGAATTACTTCGATCAAATCAAGGTGTCTCTCGATTTTGATTCTATTCCTCATCTTGGAAAGCTCGCGTTAATTCTAACAAACAAATTGATTCTTGTGAAAATGGATGCTATTGATCAAGCGGAGGTATTATTTGACTGTTCTGAGCTGAGCGTCAAAGAGAGGTTGAATGGATTGAGATATGATTCCGAGAAGAGGGTGCTGATGATAAGTGGGATGAGCTCCTTCTTTTTATTTGGATTTGATGACACAAGCATGAGCTACTCGAGAACTATTGATTGTAGTCAATTTGGAAGGGCAATAAGATTATTAGGGTGGGACCCTCATGACCAATTTATTCTAATTGCACAGAGAATAATGGAAGATCAAGAAAACTATCATCTGATAGACTATCGTGCATCAGATCCTATAATCATTACTTTTGTAAAGAGGCAGCCATTGCTAGGAAATTTCTATGATTTGGCAAATCATCGGCTATTTTATATAGAAGTCGGAGGAGATCGGAGAAAGGACGTGCGGATCGTCAATTTGAGGGACTTTAGAGAAAAATATGATTTCGAGGAACATGAAAAGCATTTTGAAATCGAATTTGACACGGATCATTATACACCACTGCCCCCAATATCAGAAATTTATATATACTTTTTCATGCACTTTCTCAAAGACTTCCTTTTTCTGAAACCTCTCAGAGTATACGATGAAAAGATGGTGAAAGACTTTCCACTCCGAATGTAATAGAAAATCGAATTAGAAAATTGTTAATAGATCGTTATTATTTATATTTGATCTTATCTGGAGAAGAGGGATTCTCATCTTCTGCTCTGAAGGCTGGGAATTTCGATTCTTTGACTGCTTGCAGAATAATCAAACAAGGGTGTAATCTTTTCCAGAGACTGTAAATCTCGAATCATTCATGATACATATTCAATTAATGAATATGATTTGCTAATTTTCTATCAAGATAGCTCTGTATATGTCATTCCAAATATGTAACCTTCTGTGAAACTCATATTTTATACATTTTTTACATTAAACAAATAACTTTATTGTTGAGTCAAATTCATGTTTGGAGTAATCTTCGACTCGCAGTAACATCATTCCCAAGGCCCTTTCCATTTTATTTTAAAATCGGTCAGACTCTGATTATCTTGGGAAGAAAAACTTTGTCTTTTCTAATGGGAAAACAGCTATCGGTAAGCGAGTTGTGTATCAGCAGCGTTATTGCGCTAGATGAGCTCCTTTTTCGGTTCAGGTTCAAATACTCTGATGTAATACTGAAGAAGGAACAAAAACAAAGAGAAAGAAAAATTAATTTAAATGACTGGAACAAGCAATATCTTGAAAATGCCAATTTTATCGCTACTTTCGAGGAGTTGAGTGCTTGTAACTGAACATCATATCTCTTCTTTATTCATATTCAAGCATATAGTCTAAACCAGTATGACCAATACGACAAGGCATTTTAAAACTAATTTTGAGCACGTAAAAAACATATATCACTATGGAATTGAAATTGGCATTGGATTAATCTCATCGCGAATGGCGACTTCTTTGATACTTCGGTTCACTTAACTGATTCAAAATTAGTAAGTAATATCAGTGAATCGATATTAGAAATATTCGAACTCCGAAAAGGAGGAAAAATGCAGAACTTGCACTTGGGAAATCCGAGCGCAGACGAAAAATGTTATGGATGGTATCGACACCGCTATCGAAATTGCGACTCCTTTCATAAATGATATAGATTCCTGTACTAATCATCAAAGATGTCAGGCAGATGTAGTCAGATCCTTAGATGGTTTTCGAAAAAACTTACCTTTTTCGAATAAAATTCTCAATGTGGCTATGAAACCTTCAATAAGAATCTGCGAACATAGAAATATACTGGTTGAAGTAAAGTTTTTTTTTTCAGTAAGTACACTATCGATTATCACCATTTATGTTCAAAATAAACTATCATCGAACTTCATTGTACTGAGTGAATTGATCTGTATACCACTCAAAAACACCGAAAAAGCAGCTTTTTTGGCAAATTCTTTCAACCGCAATGAGGAACCTTTTAAAACCTCAATCTTAACGACGTGGCCCTTTGATTTAATTTAATAACTTTCGAGCTGATTAATTAAGAATTTCCGTGTTACCAAAGTTGATATCATTCTCAGTTCAATACGTGGTTTTAATCAACATCCCTGATCAGATCCTGTAAAGTCACCACAGCTTTTCGCAATCATTATTTCCAAATACAGCACACCTGCGACAATTCTATTGCCGGTTTTGAAAGGGAATTGAACCACGAGCTTTATCTCTTTGGCTTTTGACTTGATAAAAACTTCGAACGTAAGCAATAAGATGAGCTTTTGATTTGCTCAGCAAGTTTATAAACTTTTAATTAAAGTATACAGATCTTGAATATCGATTCTAATATTCTCATCAGAAGCTATTTAAGTCTCAAAAGGTTTAAATAATCAATTTCAAACCAAGGATCGAAAACCCAAACTACTTCCAACAAAAACCGAAAAACCCTCAAAAAATGCTTCAAAGAACTGAAACCATCACCAGCGGCACTTGGCGATGGAACCTGATCAAGCTGTTGGGCTCAGGGAGCACTTCTAAAGTTCACCTCGCCTACGACCTCGTCACTGGGAAAAACGTCGCAATTAAGGTCTTTCAACAGTCTTCCGCCTCTGACATCAAATATATTCAAGAGGAAGTAGTCATTCACTCTCTCTTCTCTCATGAACATATCATCGAGCTGGAGAACTACCATCAATGTATGACCTATTATGACAAAGAAAACAACAAACAGAATGTAGCAGGGCTCGTCGTGGAGTATGCCGAAGAAGGCGATTTATTGTCCCTTTTGAAAAAAGTTGGCAGTTTTAGTGAAGTAGTGGCGAGAACCTACTTTCAGCAATTAATTTCCGCGCTTGAGTATATCCACGAGAAGGAGTATAACCATAGAGACGTGAAAATCGAAAACTTGCTGCTTGATAAGGATTTTTGCATTAAACTTGCCGATTTTGGGTGTGCGGTAAAAGTTAACCCAGAGAAAAGCGTCGTGAAGGCACTGGGTAGTAAAAAATACTATGCACCAGAAATGCATGAAACAACATATTATGCAAAGGATCGCGCTGATCTCTTTGCTGCGACTGTTGTATTGTTTACTATCGTCGTGGGGCATCAGCCGTTTGAGAAAGCGACGAAGGAGGATAAATTTTATAGCTTGATAATGAAGAATGATTATTTGCAATTTTGGTATTTGCATGAGAAAATGGCCATGGAGAGGACAGGCAGTCAGACCCTGTGTGATTGGAGCAAAGGTTTCAAGAGCTTGATCATGAGGATGTTCTCGTATACACCTGGAAAGCGGCCTACTATCGAGCAGATCAAGAAAGATAAGTGGTTTAAAGGAGAAGTATTCACTCGTGAAGAGGTGAAGAAGAACATTTCGAAATTATTGAAAGCTAAAGGCAAAGTCGCTAGTAGCGAATATATAGCTAGCGAGTATGAAAGTTTGCCTGTGAGCGCTATGAAGAGACAAAGCACGCTACCCATCAAGGCTGATCGAGCGCTACCCATCGACATCGAGAGAGCGAAATCAATTTGGAACAGTAAATGTCCTATTAGCATGCAAATCAGCGGTATTTTTTAATCAATTATCATTCTTTCTGTACTATGCTCTTAGTAATTACTTTACTTGCAAATTCTGTATTAAATTAAGGAATAGCACTATATTTAAAATCCTGTCGATTTGTTAATCATTTCATTTATTATATTCTTGTTTAAAGCCTTTTTTTACTCTATTCAACTTTCGATTAAGAAGCATGCTTCAAGAACCTATGTAAAGTAAAAGCAGGTCTTAGAAGTCAGTGAAAAAATGCTTTAGTTTAGGCTTATCGATATTTTTGAGATTTGACACCAAATAGAAAAAAGAAGCCATTTAAATTTTAATGAGATATACATTAAAACTTTCTGTTACAAAGAAAGGGAAGTGGTAATATCTTAAAAAGAGTGATTTTTCGTAGAAGGACTTGATAAGCTGAAAGACTACCTATAATTGTTTTCGCATCTGCCTTATATTGAAAAAACGCGATTAAAGCATCCATGGACGCTTACATTAGCACAACTTGAAAAGGAGAGATGCTGAAACCAAAAAGTTCCTGGACAGCTGCTGACATTCTGAGCCAATTTTCTAAATGATCTAGAATAGCAGATTTCTTTACAATCAGAAAAATCTCAGTGGTGAGCAAACGCTTTTTATCTGGAAAACGCAGTTCTGGTCAGACTCAGAATTAACGTTTCGAAAGGACGAGTTCGGAGCCTTAGCTGGTTTTTCGAGGTAATCATCAGAATCAATACTAAAGCAATTGAAAATCTACTGATTTCAACACGTCTCCGCATTATCTCAATTAATTTCATGACAACTAACGAGGAGATTAATGCAGTACCTCACCTCCATTAACTCTCTGAGAAATGAATCTTGAGGAATATATATATAAAGGATAAGATCCCTACAGTCAAAAAAAAACAGAGAGATATGGGCAATTTTTTTGAGATTCAAAATCCAGTGTTATTGATAATCAATTGATTTTAAGAAATCAAACTTGGCTAGCAACAATCTTTCGTTAATATTTTTAAATTCTTTTTATTACCAAGCAAATTTATCCACAGGCGAGTCTTTCTTCATGAACTTTTGTCTCCAGTTTCGCTCAAAAGACTACTCCTCAGCATACATGTCCTCCTTTTCACTTCTCATCCGCAGGAAGTTCTTCATGGGTACAATTCTCAATTTGGGAATCCTCGGCATTGCTATCGCAAAGCTAAATCTAAAACATGCTCCTGGAGCTGCCGCTAGTTCAGCAGCCAGTATCACCCAAATCATAATCTCTGCGCTCTGGATCGCCGGAGTCTACTGTTTGAAAAAGGCATCAGGCAGATTCTCTAAATACCGATCTTTAATCTCTTTCATTTTGGACATCATGATGCTCGTTTCGGCTGTCGACTTCAAACCAATGACTCCAAAGGTAGATCAGTCAAATTTCATTGAATTAGCGTTGTCCAGCTGGCATCAAGGAGTGGTGTTCATTTGCTATCTGTCGGTAATAACTCTATGGCAAATAAGAGTGTTGGCGTGTCTTATCCAGGCTATCATATTCATGGTCACCCTCATCGATTTTGATAGCTCTTCGCAATCATCTGGGATGGTAGCTTACGGCTTTTTGGTGTATGCTGTGACGACGTATTTGAACGAGAAATTCGAAAGAGCGAGTTTTATTGAAAAAGCAAAGCTATATTTTGATTCAGAAGCGATCAAAAAGATACTCAACAATATTACTGAGGGAATCCTTATCGTTGATCAAAGGAACACTATTCTCTATTCGAATAGCACCATTCAAACCATGTTGACTGACTCAAAAGAGATCAACATCGAAAACCTCTTTTCGCAGATCAGAATTAAATCCCTATTTCAATCAGGCGGACGCACTGCTATCACCAGACATTCGCTAAGCAGCTCACCAAAAGTAATTACTTGAAGCGTTTGTTCAACTAACAATTGGATAGGAAAATCGAACGCTTGTTGAAGTATTCGAAGAGATATCTGAGGTCTTATTGAAAGAAACAGAAGCAGAGGGAGGAGAATCACCATCAGGGCCGCTAATACCGGCTCAAGTACCATGTATTACTGTTGAAGGCACGATGAAGAGCACTAATAGCCAGTTAGATATGACGAAAAATATCTTATTTAAATTCACCACTTCCAAGTACAACGATAAAAAAGTGATCGTTGCTCACGTCAGTGACACCACGGACAGAGATGAGTTATTATCATTGCAGGACAACAGCAACTACAAAAACCGACTCCTTGCTTCCGTTTCGCATGAGCTAAGGACGCCTCTTAACGGAAGCATAAATTTCATTGAGCAGGCTCTGAACCATGCAGATATTTCAGCTGATGTCAAGGAGCATTTGATTCTGCCTTCTCTCCGCTGTAATCGAATGCTGCTCTCTATTATCAACGATATTCTAGATTTCTCTCAAATTCAAGCGAATAAGCTAAGACTTGCGTTTGAAACAAGATCAATCACCCAATCCGCAAAAGAATGCATTGAACTGCTAGAATTACAGGCAGTAAAGAAAGGAATTGGACTGCGCCTTGAGTCTCTCCTAGCAGAAGGAAAAGAGCATATATGCACTGATCACAACCGAGTAAAGCAGATCATTCTCAATTTGCTTAGCAATGCCGTCAAGTTCACTTTCTCAGGGGAAGTCGTCCTTAAACTCCAAGAGATTCCTTGCGGAAAAACGAAGGGAATTAAAATCAGCTGCATTGACAGTGGCATCGGAATCAGCGCAGAAAACCAAAAAAAGCTGTTCCAAGCCTTTGAAAAATTCGAAATTGGAGATAAAATCGCTTTAAACTCCACAGGTGCAGGCTTAGGCCTCGTCATTTCGAATAATCTCGCTCAACGACTCAACGAAGGAAGCGAAAACACAATCAAAGACGCCCAAGGAATAATGTTTGAGTCCGAGGTGGATAAAGGCTCACATTTCTGGTTTGAGGTCCTTGATCAAAGCAGGATAAACCAAAACGTTTGCTTAACTGACCATTCGCTGTCAGGCGTACTACCTGAAGAGTTTATTCAAGACATTTGCTTGCCAGACCTTGAATACAAGTCTGGCTTCCAGCATCTGTCTCGTAATGATATCACAGGTAAAGGCTCGTGTGGAGGTAGCTTGATCGGATTACTGCCTTCTCCAGAGCACGACACTGCTTTAGATTTCAATAAGAAATGTATGTGCCCGCCTGTGCTCGTGGTAGATGATGATGCTTTTAACCTAACGGCGCTTGAGCAGCATCTCCTTAAGTTAGAGCTTCGATGCGATTGGGCGTTCAATGGACAAGAGGCTATTCAAAAAGTGTTACACAGACAGAAAAATGGGTGTTCAAAGGACTGTGAGCAGTATAAATTGATGCTACTTGATTGCAACATGCCTGTGATGGATGGTTTTGAGACTGCAAGGAGGCTAAAAGCAATGTTTTTAGAGAATAAATTGAGGCCGTTGAAAATAATTGCTTGTACTGCATTTGTGCAGCAGGCTGAGTTAAATAGAGCTCTTGAAGCTGGAATGGATGATTATTGTACCAAGCCGATAAATTTTGCAATCATTAAACAGAAATTGAGTGAAATTGGACTACTCAAATGAAGAATTTTGAAAACAATGAGCAAATAATTATAATAGAAAGCTATTCAATGTTTATTATTAATAGCTTATGCTGTTTGATAGACTAGTAATTGTATTAAAACTGATTTTATTGTTAACGTCTTTTGCTGTACATGGCAGTTTTTTTTCTCACGAAAATTTTTCAGGTTTTGCATTCCTCATTTTCGTTCTGCAAATCTATTGCTTGCATTTTTCATTGGAAGTTTCTTTATGAAATCAGTTAACTTTGGTGGGAAATTGGACTCATGTATGTTTTAATGCTACGGCAGTGAGCTATATCATTATTCAAATTCAAAAGTGCAGTTATGATACATGTTTCCTTTCTTTCACTCAACCATTAAAGAGTTATATTCTTCCACTTCAAGAAAAAAGTCTGAGCATCAACTTTCGGTATGAAATAACTCTACCAATGACATTAACAACTTTTGAGCGGAGTTGATCGCTGATACAATTGGACAGCATCTATCTCTTTGGATGAAAGATGATAATTCGTTTTGTTTGCTGTGAATTGCTCAGTAGAAAAGGTTTTGGGGGTGGTTCTTTATTCAAGAACTGGTAATTGTTTCAGACTAATCTCATATCACCCCTTAAGGGGAAAAAATCTGCAAACTTTAAGTCACATTTTCATCATGTATCAGAATGTAATTACAAATTATGGGTTTTTCTAACAAAATCTTGCTTAATCGCTCATCAGAGCCTGTTAAACAAAATGTAGTTCAGCCATCTCGTTTGAAACTAATGAAAAGTACTTATTACATGATAATTGCGGAAAATGCTGGACTGAACCGCTTAATTGAGCTAGAAATCTCACTTTCCGATTTCCCTTTCAACTTCACAAGTCAAAGAACGACCTTCGAACCTGAAACCTACCCTTTGAATCTCATAAACCTAATCAATTCATTATGAATGAGAAAAATAATTTGGCAGATTAAACGAATTCTGTTATGCTCTCTACTAATTTTCAATTCTGAATAGTGAGGGATGAATTGACTCGCAACTTCTAGGCGACTGATATTTTGGAGAAATTGCTAGCACTCTGAATTCAAGATCAAAAGCGCTCTTTTCGCTCACATACTCACGAACCTTTCCAGAGAAAGCAATGCTTTTCTCTCTCATTCTCAATGGAAGGCAGAAACGTTAAGCTTCTTGACTGTTAGAGCCATAGTTTTGCATATTTCAATTCTTTAGAGGCTCAGTTGCGCCAAATTGATTATAAAAAGTTAATAAGAATTAGGTCTGGTTCTAACGATTAAGTTATCATTAATGACATCAAAGGCAAATGATAAAGTTCTTCAGCCGGACCCATCTAATTTGCGTGAAACAACGATCGAGCTATCTTGAAATAACTATTTTCTTTCAGCAGAACAGCAGATCGGAAATAAAGAATGTTTTCATTTTTCAGATCATATTGGAATAAAACCACCAGAATCATCAAATTCCCGCTACAATCAGTATTTTCTGGCTTTCAAGAGCAAAAAAGACCAACTTCTAGCCAGATACTATAAAATGACGAGAATTCACTCATCAAAGAGAAAATGATGAGAAATCCCAAAAGAGCCAGCTTGAGAACTCCGAATGCTTTGGAAGACGATTGTGCCTACTTTGCTAGAACCTCTCATCTTTGGAATTGATTTGTTGCTATGGAACCTTCTAGAGATTGCTATACAGTTTTCAAATTTTCTGATGTCTACTCCCGGATATCTAGGCTAGAGTAGAATTCGTGAATTTAAAGGCGGTCAGAATCAGAAAATAATCAAACAACAATAAATTACAAAACATACTAATGCTCTCAACTGATCCACGTTCCTCCCAACACCTCTCTATCAGCCAATTGGCTCCCAATTGCAACAGAGAAGGAGAAAAGCTTGCTCTTATGCATTGGGCTCAGATCGCTTTCCAAACTTTAAAGATTCCTTGCAGAAATGAAAATTCGCAACCAGTTTATGAAGTGACCATCTCTGATTTCTTAGCCGCAGTAAATATCCTCGAGGCTTTTAAGACCATGGCCGAAAAACAAACGAATTTGCTGCAATGTGCTATAATATTCAACTCTCATTTAAATAATCAACAAAGAGGAGTTGAAGCAAACAGGGAAGTTCCCATGGACAATACATTAAAAGTTCAAACGAGCTCTGAGAGGCAAGTACCCACTGAGACAGCTAATTCAATAGAATCTCAATCTGATGTCAAAATGGAAGATGAAGCGAGCACTGGTTCCGAAAACCAATCTGAGTCATCTTCAACTGTTGCGTTGGACTCCAAAAAACTCGACGCCGACGGGAATATTACTACCGAATGCTATAATTCGAAGTTTGGGATCGCACATTTCAAAATTTATCACACTGAGAACCGTGCCGATTTGAAAATCTCTCGAAATAAAACGGCGCTGGAGCTCTTGAGCTCAGTTGAGTCAGAAATCTCAAAACTTAATCAAAGGAGAGGAAAAGGTGTCACCATCGCGAATGCAACAAACACTTCATCGTTTATGAAGAATTTTTCAAAGAAACTTGGAGATCAGTTCGCAGAATACCTTGACAGTTATCATAAAGTTGATGCAAAGAAGATTTTTAAAGACAAGTCCAGTTGGAAATTATTCAATAAATACTTGGAGGGTGAAGACTTCATCGAGACGTTGAGTACAAAGGCGTTCGTCGAAATTTTCATTAGCTTTTTGAAGTCCATTACCATGGAGAGGATTGACAGATCGAAAGTGAGGGACAATGGGCTGAAAGTATGCTATCGAGTCTTGCTGGAGTTTTTCAGAGATAGTTGCCAAATTATTGAAGCTCAGGCTCCAAATCGAACAATTTCTTCGTTAAAGATAATTAAAATTTGGCCATCAATCGAACTTCAAGTGAAATGGGACTCTTTATAATGGCTTATAATAGTGAATGAGTGAGTTGTGTAGAGATATTGGAGATTGAAGAAACTTTTAACAAATTCGTTCTGCAATAACTTTAAGATTTTTCACTGTTGATATTTGAGAATAAATCATATGAATACTTAATTTACTGTGTTAAATCTCAAAAACGAAACCAAATTCATTTAGGAGATCTTTTGAGGGCACTAGGAAGGTAGACAGCTATCTCAGAATGGTAGGAATTTTCGATTTTCTTCAACGAGACTCTCACTTAGGCAGAAGCTGGTTGAGGTTCGATTTGACTAGAAATTTTTAAAAATGGCTTGTAATATGTTATTTTCAGGTCTGCTACCAAGGAAAAAAGATAAGTTAGTTATGTAATTTCGCATTTTTCTATTGAAACCAAATTCAGATTATTAAAGGGGAAAATCCATCATAATGTCATGAAGATGTTTCCAGAAATGGCTGAAAGAGTTCTGAAAGCACAGTCGATGTAATGGAAACGATCTTTCTCAATTAGTCTCTGAAATTTTAGCACCTAAGATGACTAATTAAATTACGGTTTACTGTTGAGTTCTGCCGCAATTTATTGTTAAGCAGTGATTTAGCTTAACCAGCCTCTAACTAAATTACACAGAGCTCAGAACAAACCGCAAAACCACAAGAGCGACGATAATAATTAAGAGTAATCAAGAGAGCAAAATGCTGCAATCAAGAAGAAAGGAAATATAATTAACCTTCCTTGTGCAGCCCAATTAATTCGATGCACACAGCTTAAATCAGTAGCTTCGATAGCTTTCTCTCTCAGTACTCCAAAGTTTTACATGGCCTTCTTATTACCATACAAAAGCTTTTATTCCTGATTATAATTTTCTTCATATGTGTGTTAGGCCAGCGTTTTATCAAAAAAAGCAAAAGAACTTCTTCGATTTGTTTTGTACGAGTGCACGTTAGATATTGAAATCGCGAGTTTAATTAATCAGACTGAAGGAACACTGGTAGTTTTGTCCAAGAGAAAATATGATTAAGGAAAGTTAAGCCTCCTATGAATCAAAGAACTTTTCATTGCCAACGCCTCAAGCAACAACGGATCCAACCCAATAACTCTTTCTTCATTGATGCTTCTTTGCTAAATTTAGCTCAATGATAAACGTGCAAATCCAAAATAAATAAATAAAATTTTGCTAAAAATCCATAAATCGCAAATAGCCAATCTTAGTCTTCCGATAATGACCAGTTTGCTGAGTTTTGATGAGGTTGAAAGAGGAAGAATCTTTAAAAGACATCAGAGACAGTTAAAAGTGCGCATTTAAAATTAAAGGAAATTTGAAAGGAGAACTTAGTGGAGCGTCTCGTAGTAATGAGTGACATGGAAAAGACGCTAAATTTTAGTTTCACAGGACATCCAATTGTTTCAAATTTCGATCACAATGATTCTTAAATTTATTTGAAACCAGAAATGCTAATAAGTCATCAGAAAAAAAAAATAAATACCTACTTTGAACGAAGGCATCTAAGGGCTAGATCAACAAATGCGGTGAACGATAGCGTGAAATGCACCTCTAGCATGCTGTTCGGGTGCTTATTCATTATTCATTTTTCACTTTCATTCATTAATGCATGAAAAAAAAAAAATTAGCAAACTTTCAATTTCTGCGTGAATTGGAGTCTTCACAGAGATCGCTGAAGAAAAAAATGACTTGCAGCACATCACGCAGAGAAACTGCGAATAAATGAATCAGAAAGCAAAATTTTATATACTCCATTCATATAAGGCGAATAAATAATTTAAATGTGAATTAAGATCATACCAGTGTGTTTTTTATTTGTTTATTTCAATCCTTAATTCGGAAACAGGCTGGATTTTATTTACCTTAAAAGCTTCAAGCAGTTTATAATCATTATCACTAATTTTCAAGCAATTGGAATTGACTCCATGAAAAATATGAAAACCTTTTTGTTTTGTTTGCTCATTTCGAGCCTTTGTGTTCAAATTGCGATGACTGGGGGTACGAATACTACCAGTACTCAAAGCAGTACTCAAAGCAGCACTCAAAGCAGTACTCAAAGCAGTACTCAAAGCAGTACTCAAAGCAGCACTCAAAGCAGCACTCAAAGCAGCACTCAAAGCAGTACTCAAAGCACCAGCTCTTCTCAACCAACAAGCACAACAAGCTCTTCTCAACCAACAAGCACATCTAGTACTACGAGTACCTCCACTACAACAAGTACTACCACATCAAATACTTGGGATCCTGCAGCTTTTGTGAAAAGCCGTGTCACTTCCTCAATGTTCCATCCTAATATGACCGCTACACAGAGACAAGCTTTAATGGACTCAATCACCCAACAAGTTGCTGTGGCCAAGAAGAATAACAGCGCCATAAGTGATTCAGCTCTAGTGGAAATCATCAACCGAAACATGGAGTCTGCTAGAGCGGCAATCACTGCCTCTATG
>ENA-UOTX01001102-UOTX01001102.1-compost-metagenome-genome-assembly--contig:-NODE-1102-length-22518-cov-17.754423_pt1 | contig 22518 bp, 12 predicted proteins | sample MGYA00238143_ERZ746982 | MGnify/ENA primary metagenome ERZ746982 (study PRJEB28758, sample SAMN06268862) | compost metagenome | isolation source: single cell | place: USA: California, Emeryville, Joint... | reverse complement strand
CGAAAAAGAATGAAGGGAAGCAATTTTTTTTAATTTCTCGTTTTATACGTTGGTCATTATAAAATTGGGTGTTTGGTGGCTATTGCGATTTTGGAAGCATGCGGCAGCGGTCTTGGAACCAAAACTTTAAGAAAGACGGCTCTCTAAGCCTTGAAAGGCGGGCTTGGAAAGCAATTGGACCCGATTTGTTATTACGCTTTTTCGTATCCAAAGGTGGAGAAAGCCATAAGATAAAAAGTTTTTCGAAATTTTTCGATAAGGTCCTATTCATTAAACGCATGGTCCTGGCCTGCAAGGTAGCCCGAACTAACAGTGGCTGTAAGCAGCGCGCTGATATATATATTTAATAACACTCAAGAAAAAGAAGTATTTGTGAGTTCATAGTTGATTACATTGGGTTTCGTAATAGCTTAATTTACGGGGTAGAAATAGACATTAAGAAAGATGAACCTAGTTGCTTGAGGTTTCTGGAACTCACCACAAGAGCCAGCAAAAAAACTCATTTTAGACTTTTATTCTGATTTCTAGAAAATCACGTCTCGAAATGAACGCAGTAATGAAAAGTTTTCCCTCTAAATTCATTTGTTTTGCCTTCAAATTCATTTGTTTCGCCTCTTAAAAATGCTAGGAACTGCTGGGCTACTATCCTTGTTGAAGTTTTTCATTATAAATTCTCACCTTATGTAATGTCATCGACAATATTGAATATGAATTATATTATCTAAATCGGAGTCTCATTTTTAGGTTCTGCGAACAATATTGGATAGTAAACGACGTTTCCATTAGATGCAAGCAATGGGAAGGTCATGTACAATGAGGAATCAATCTTACTCTGGCAGGATTTATAATAATTGTTCATCAGAATAGTTTCGTCACCGTAAGCAGCAGCCTTTATGAGGTTGAGTCCCAGATTTCCAGTCTGTTTAAAATACAAATCGCTCTGGTTCCCTCCGTCGTACCTTGAGAGGAATACCTTCAAGTCATCTGTTCCAAATGACTCAGCACCTTCATAAGTCGAATTTGCATAGTAAGCTCCCGCGTCTAATGAATAGGACAGGATTCTTGGTGAATTATCTCCGAAACTGACAGCAATCTGTTCAGAGCGCCCGAGGCTGTGCCCATAGCAATAATGAGTAATAATAGCATAAGTCGAGTTAGTCAGGACCAAATCCTTGAGCACGAAGTAGCTTTCCATTCCTGGCAAGAAGATGAAAGGTCCATAAAGATTGCTCACTTGAATTAGTTCTTCGTCAGAAAAGTCATATCTGGCCTTGTAAATTCTTTCCCATTTCTCTCGCAAGCCGGCAGAATTTCCTTTTCCCAGCGCAGTCTGCCAGACGATGGTGATGATGTCATGCTGGTAGACTGCCTTGATTTGAGAGATTGTCAAGAAATCAGAGAGCGATGGCATGGTCTGAGAGAACAGAGGTTGAGGATTTATAAAGTAAGGAGTACCTTTCTCTTTTGAATAGACGTTCATAAAGAGCCTTAGGACGCAGCTGCTTCCTTCTACGTTGGTTTCTGACCAGACAAATCCAAAATATTTATCCATGTCAAAGGCATGAGCGAATCTCGGGTAATTGTTGCTTAGGAAGTTGACCACTGGGAGAGATCCTTTGACAACAGTGCTTGGACCATCGACATTGAGAATGTTGAAAGTGACATTTGCCAGGTCGAATGCAACGAGATATCTCGTTTTATCTGTGAATATTGCACCGATTGGACTCACTGATGTGGTGAAGCGTACGGAAGAGGAGAGACCAGTAATTGATACATCTTGCATCCAGAGCTTGAAGATCTCCTTTGTGTTTGAGACGATGAGGAAGAGGTTCTTTAATGGTGTGAAGACAGTGGTAAAATTGCAATCTTGGCAATTGGAGACGTATCTGTAGGATGGCATCTGGAAGTAGGCTTGATTGATCGCTATTTTGTTCGGGATGGGTGCGGCTTGAGAGGCTCCCACCAATGCCAGGAGTAACAGAACGAGCTTTATCATGAGCTCCTTGTTATTTTGATTAGAAGAATTTACTAAGTTAATTATTTGCTTCAGGTGCTGTTTAAAGAGTGAGTTGGCTCAAGCTCGAGTCCAGATATTACAGAGTTTAAAAATTGAATGAGAACCACGGTGAGTTGAAAAGGATCATCTCTCTGGTGGAAGAGGCAGTTTGATGAGAAGCTCTTAAGCTCTCAAGGACTCGAGGAGGCAGGGATGAATCTCAAATGTCGAAATGACTGTATTGAAGAGTTTTAGCTCTCATTGCACATTCCGCAGTTGTTTGTGAAATTAGACTAATGAATTGGGGTTTTCAGAGGGTAGTTTGACTGATTGTATATACTGCTATTAGCTACTACGTTTTTTTCCCTTTTGTGCATGTGGCCTCTGGTTTTTGTGGAGCTTAATGGATTTATGGTTTTTTTCTTTTTTGGTTTAAAGCACAACGTTGTTGAGGTGAATCAACCGATGTCACTGTAAGTTAGATGATGATAATGATGATGAAGGACATCTTTCTTAAGATTAAATTTCTCATGATAGTGCCTAGCAAATTCTATCATTTTGGAATCGTTTTCGGTTAAGTTAGGAAAATTTCATCCTGATGTGGTATTGATTGAGACGAAAAGCATTTTACATGAGAAAATTATGAAAAGAGTCATTTGTCTGCTTGCATGATTGCCTCAATTCCTACATTTGGGTTATCAATACTACTCTCATTGTAAATTTTGAAGATTTTGGATTTATTAAGTTAATTCAAATTAAGTTGATAATTAAGATATTAATTCGGTTTTCAAACTGGATTTCACTTTCTTCTTCTTACCGTATAGGTGGTGTTTCTAAATTTCGATAAATTCTGAAAATAGAAATTGAGGCTACTATTGCCAATTGATCACTTATCACCATCAGAGAGTATTCAATCTGACGAGTATTTACTTTGATCCTTGGGCCGGAATCCAAATTTGTGACCTTTAAATTAGAAGCAGAGCAATATGAATATTTATTTGTTCCGGGTGTCACTTAGTATGCATTTATGATTTTGTATAAACTCATCTCGCTTCTGCAAGATATTCCTTTCGATGCTGCCTTTAGATATCATAGTTAGCGATATATTAAGTCTACGATAAATTTCGTCATGATTTGAACTTGACTACATAATTAAGTAAGAGGAATTCTCTTTTTTTCCATTCACATTGAACGCAGCGAGAAAATATGAAAATGCTGAGCGTTTTTAAATGAGAAAAAAAGTTAATAATTGAGTGATGTCGCTCGAGATCATGATACTGTTACATATCCTCCAGATGGTTGTTGAATTTATATTTTCAAGATCAAATTCGGGATTTTGTGGACTGAAGCGAATAATCTAAGCTAAACAGGCCCTTTTCGTTTAGAAAATAGATAATTTATGCTATTATGCGACAATCGAAAGCATAACATGGAAAATCTGTGGCAATTAAAGGAGTTGCAGCAGCTATATAGATCTGCAACATGCGAACCTGGACCAGGATAACAAATTTTTAGATAATACTTCTTAAATAAGGCTGACCTGAACGAAGAAAGAGCTAATGAGAGTGATATTCGAGTATTATTCGGTTATTTCAATATATATTTTAGTCGCTTTCATCATTTTTTGTAGTGAGGAATTTATGAAAATTGGGTTCATATCAGAAAATTATTTTATTTTATGCAACCTTTCCGACAGTGCACGGATTTTTATTATGAGATGGCCAGCTTTAACTTCCCTCATAACCCTTCACTTGCCAAGTAGATACACGTCATGAGTGGTCTTTCTTCTCTTACCCTTAGTATATCTCATCAAGGCAAGAAGAATTTAACCAATAGATAGACATCAAATTTCCTATAATAACTTAAAATAGGAACCCTTCTCGAAAATTATTGTTCCATGTTTTCTTATTTACCCACAGCATTGAGCATTCTCACCACATTGAAGTATGACCTTTTTTCTACAGCTATTAAAATCATTTTAACTAAAAATTTGATGAGGAATGTGGTTCAAAAATTTAAGTTCGAACTCTTTTAAGCGTTGAATTTTCTTAAAGTATTTATTTGAATCCTTGGATTTCTATAAGAATCACAGCAATAAATATAAACATTCAATTCTGTGATATTAACCAGAAGCATTTTATTAATTTCTCATTCTGTAAATACCACCTAATTGCTTAGGTATTCGGCGAATTGATCTGACTCATAATTAAATTTTTCAACTGTAATAAACAGAAATCTCTAACTTTCCACTAATATGGTAGCACCAACTCACAATACACCCAAAAAGCCATCAATCTTCCTCCGAAAGATGCATAACTTGCTGCAAGTAATTAGGTTTACTATGACCTCCTGAAACATTATCATTCGTTCCAAAAGAGAGGCAATCAGACTGACGTCATTGACTGGAGCAGCGACGGCACTTGTTTTGTCATAAAGAAACTTCGAGATTTTGCTGAGCAGATACTACCGGATCTATTCAATCATTGCAAAATAGCTTCATTCATTAGACAAGTATTTCAACTGTGCTCAGGCTAATTAACTTTCTTTTAAATCTAAAGCTAAATATGTACAGCTTTGTAAAAATCAAAAACAGTCAATATCCGCTAGTCTACTCACATGAATATTTCAAGAAAGATCATGGGTAATTTAGTATTGCTATGCTTGGCTATTAAAGTTTGGTAACGAAGAGAACTACTTTCAAAGATCGAGAGAAAGAAGAAAAGTCCCAAGGAAAAAATCATTCTGGCGGAGAGGGAAGCGACCGCCCAAGAGGAGAAAGAAGCTGGGCAAAATGATGTTAATGAGCTCCTTTATGAAGTAAAAAATCGTTTTCGTGAAAATTGGAAATTAACGAAAATTACTCAGAACAAGGTTTTAAAGATGATTAAATATGATCTAAATCATCAACTTGAATTCATTAATAATGAAATAAATCAAGCTCGTTTGATCTACCAAAAAAGCCACCTTAGATATCAAGAGTTAACGTATGATACCTTATCAAAGCAAATTTTTAATTTCCCTTTAGGCATGAATATCAAAAATTGCACGAGATGTTCCTTAATTTGAAAGCTCAAAAACTCGTAGAAAGTTCAGCCCACGTATCACCGCCACAATATCTATCGGAAAAGAACAGTGAAATAAATCAGAACGACTATCAGCCCATATTTCAGGAAAGCAGGAGGCCATACCCAAAGGAATTCACAACCAGATATGAACCTAACGAAAGATTCAGGACATCGCACTGCAATGACAATACTTTGACAACGGCTCTAATTTTTCAAGATAAAAGGCATTATCTTCCAATGAGAGGTTGTAAAGATATATCGGATTGTACTAATGATAGTGCTGGTATCTGCTCTGAGAATTTTGCTTCTCAATGGAAAATATCTCGAACAGATCAATACTCTAATAACTTTGCGTTTTCAAACATGCCGCCAAACAGTTATGAAAACCTTATGTCTCATCCGGATTTGAGTTGAAATGGAATATCAGCGACAGTGATATTATACTGTGACAAAAATAATAGCTCTAAATTTTGAGGAACTTGTTGTTTATTTGCTGTAATTTAACAATGTGAATAGCAATTTTGAGGAGGTGTTTTCCGAGAACCGAGCTTTTCGTTCCGAACCTATATCATATCACGTTAAAATTAAGAATATTAAATGAAAAAATCAATTTTCGCGACCTGTTGTTTCTCTAAAACAGCAAATCGATGCAGCCCTAAAGCTCCAACGATCAAGTCAGCATATTATAATTTAGCGAGACACATTCTTCAAACTTATGGAGGATATCGATAATGACTTAGAAGTTTTCATTAACTTAGTCTTTGCTTTTTCAAAATAATTACTTTTCTTTTAGTTTATGGCTCATTGATTTCGAATGCAGTTTCCATAAACTTAGTAAGCGCAGGTACATCAAATCATGTAGAACACAATCTACTTTCTTGATTGACTAAGTAATTGCTTATTTAATTCATCAACAGAAATCGTTCCGCGCTTTACTGGAGCTTCGAAGAAAGATTCGGTAGTCTCATTAAATTTGCAAACTTCGAAATTATTCGCTTAGTGCATATCAAAGTGTCAAACACAAAATGCAAAACTCAGAGCTAGAAGCTCCCATTATCATCAACCAAAATCAAAGGCCTCAGAGCAGAGAATCTCAACTGCCTTTTCTCTTACGAAAAATTGTAAAATACGCTTTTCTCGATGCTCATGCAGTAATTTGATTTTAGAATTCCTGGATTGCTCCACAGAACATAACTAATCCTATGAGAAAAAGCATCAACGACACCATCATTTATAACATCGCAATGATGTGCTACGGCCTCGCGAAAATAATCGCTTCAGCAGTGATAATTGCATCTCCAGGAAAAACATGCAACACGTCATTAGTGCTATGGATCTGTTTGATGCTCGTCCACGATATTTTTTTCATTACGTCGCAAATACTACTTATTAAAGCAGTTGCATCCACTGACTATGAAAGTTTCGAGGAAGAAAACCATTTTGAATTTGAGAATTTCAATCAAACGCAAGATGTAGATGAAGGACCACATGTCGGAGTCTACGGTATCATAGAATATATTGAACAGCAAAGGGATTTCCTTACTGGCTTCATAGAGCTAAACAGAGGGTAATATTTTGAAATAAATTCAACAATCACTTAACTCGGGGATGAAGGTATTATCTAATCGTGTATATCTACGGCCTGGTGTTGTTTTTTCAGATCGAGAGAGGGATGTGCTCAGAAAGTACTTTTGTCTTTGAGTTTTCATCACTTTAATACCCTAATTACTAGATTTGGTCAAATTGACCACCGTCTATCTTATTCTGGGGACGATATATATGTTCCTTCCCTTGATATTTTTGTTATTGGCCTGCTTGTGCGTGCCTGTCATGCTTATTACGCTTCTATTTGTAGGCAGACAGCCTGAGCCCGAAAACGACTCTGAGGTCCCTGATGTAAAGCTTACTTTTTCCAACATGCTTATGAGTTGATTATACAAATTTTGTAGCCTTTGATAGAGCAGCTTCAAACCATTAAATTGAATTCGGAGCTCCCTGGAGCCAAGGAATGTGCTATTTGCATGAATACTTATACGTCTGATGATAACCTGATCCAGTTGAAATGCAGTCCATTGTAAATATTCATCTGGGAAAGATTCTCTAAGTAACTCTGTTAGGCATCATTTCCATGCGGATTGCATTAAAAAATGGCTCTATATTAATCACAATTGTCCAATTTGCAGGACTCAACTTCAGGAAATGTATAAGAAAAAAGCGAATCGGCGAAGATCCAGAAGGAACCGAACTCAAAATCAAGTCCATGATAATCCGTCTATTTCTACTTCAGTCCCTTAAAAGAAAGTTTCCATTGTGACTGAAGGACATCTTTTGCTGCAGGTACGAATGCTTAAAGTACTATTCTTCAAAGATAATTCAATTAAGCAAGTACTTCAATACATCTATCATATATTTGTTAACTTAATGACTGTCCAACCAGTCTAGTTTAATCGCTAAGCCATGTAAGTTGCTGCCCAATTTCTTTTTAATTCATCTATCTCTACAATGTACTCTATAGAGCAAACAGACCTGTTTCGGTCGTCATAATAGAAACTTCACAATTCGATATGCGGCGATTCTATTCATTTCTTATGGAAATTTACACTCAATTATATTCGCATACAAAAAATCGACACGAGAAGAACATTTGCCGCCTTATTAGCGAACCTTGTCGAATTTAGTAGTCAACAATACCCTTGTGCTTCTTTGGCCCTCCCTAGAAAATGTGCATCAGCTTAGTTGGAAGTAAAAAGAAAAGAATTACCAGAGAGTGAGGGTTCATGGACGGGTACATCTCAGGGCCAGTGGCCGTGATTTTTGAAAGGAAATCGATATTAGTTTTAGCCTCCTTCGCTTTGTCAGGTGGCGGAAGATTAGGAGCTCTAATTTCACTCTTTTCCTCAGCACCTTCGATCGTAGTCACAGGCTCAGGGATAAGCAAGCTGCTATCAATTTCAGCTTCATCTTCATCTAATGAAAAAATCATTCGCTCATATTCACACAACAGAAAAAGACGCACCTTCTTCATCCACAGGATTGCTGGCTGGACGAGCCCAGCTCATACTGACTCTGTGATTATTGATAACCAGCTTTCCATAGAGCTGCTTCACCGCCTCTTCGCAGGCTTGACGGTTTTCTAAATCCACAATCGCTGTTGCCTTCGACAATCGTTTAACAATCTCCACGGTTGCAAAATCTTTGAACGCGTTCCTTTATAAAAGCGTATCATCAGCAATGATCACAAAGATTATATGTACTTAATATCTGCATCCTTGATATCTTCGGTTAAATTGCTAAGATAGAACGCTGTGATGGACTTATCTTCTGGTGGTTTTATGCGTTTGTTTTCAAAGATCTTGTTAATGATTCTGCTGGCGATAGGATCGTTGGTTCCATAGTATCTCTCCTTGAAGTTCTGTGGGCCGCTGTTGGCGATTTGGTCTTCATTCGGAAGCTCATGTCTAATACATTTCCAATTAACCCTCTGAATTACGGTTCAAATCACCTGTATGGACATTCGTCGCCTCTAGTGCAGTTTCCCTTCAGGAAGAACGAGCAAAGATGTGGTAAGTTCCTGTAAAATTATAATAGAGTAAAGAAAAACAGCAGCAAATAACAAAAAAACCTCTTGTAATGAGGCTTAAGCCTTGCGACTTGATCTAAAATTTCATTTCTTTCTTTATCGTAGGGTAGAGCCAGCTTATCGAGCTAAACAGAAGAAAGTTTGAAAGGATCTCTAGGAGAACGAGTGGTTACATTAGCGTTGGCCAAGTTGCTCCAATAGTCGCGATTCGCCTCGCCTTGAGGGATCTCAACCTTGCCGTTTTCCAAAAATCTGTCTCTGACTTCCACTGGAAGACCGTATTGCAAATCGAATAAGCATGTTTGGCAAGCGTTTTTGAGTTTCGCGCAAGTTTGGCAGATTTCAGTCTTTTTGTACCTTCCTTTTGGGCCAGCTTTCCACCTGAAGACTGTAAATGGTCTTTCACAAATCTAAACGAAACGCGGCAAGCATAAGTCCGTCAGCTGCGATAATTATGAGAGGGAAATACCTTGCATTCTTTGTCAGCAGGCGCCTTCAGCTATTTTGGGAACGCGCGTCAAATTAGTTTCAAATGAAATAATTACCATGCGAATAAAAGGATTTTCGCCGAGACATGTCTCGCAGAGAATAGGAAAGTCTGAGCTCTCCCAACCTAAAGACAGTTTTAAGCTTCGAGAGAGATGAAGTGGGTGTACTTTGCTTATTTGCTCCAGATCGGATACCAAGTCCTCTTTCTCCCATGTAATTTCAAGTTTTGCCGAATAGAAATAATTAAGATAATATTTGAAATTAGAAGCACACTTTTCAATAAGTAATCAATTAGTCACTGTCCTTTCACAATCTAATTCACCTTTATATGCCTCTGCGATGAGCACATCCTACCATTCATCTACCCTTACATAAGTCATCAAATACAATGAAAAGCGCTCTAAATACTCTTTTTCAAGAAATCGAATGGCTTGTGTATATCTCTAATGTACAGCTATAATACCATAAGATTAAGAATGCAAGTGACGAATAAATGAAACTAGGTATTTTTTCTATGAGATTGCTCGTGTTATGATACTGACATATTTGATTAATTTGCTTTCAGTGATTGGACGCATTATCTATAAAGGCTATTTTATTGCTGATTCAATAATCATAGGGGTCAATTCCTGATCTGAGTCATTCAACCGAAAAATGGAAGTCATCGAAAACTATTCCGTTCCTACCACTTTCGCCCAACCTCGCGAAACAACTATGTAAGCAACCTCAATCCTCTTGAACCCTTCTCATTTTTTCGGTTTTCAGCCTTTGTTGTCTTTGCGGTACCGCGTTCAATGTCGGTGCGTCTCGAACGAACATCTGCCTCAAATGCTTGTCATCCGAAACCGATATCACAGCCGGTATTACGAAGCAAGGCATCCTCAACTACTGCCGCCAATGCAAAAGGTTGACCTTCAGAGTAGTTTCCAACGTAACACGATTCCTAAAATAGATATTTGAGACCACCATGGGTTGCTTGCGAGCTCGAATCCAAAGAGCTTCTTTCGCTCTGCCTCAAGAAAATCAGAGGCTTAAACCGCGTTCAACTTGTAGACGCGAGCTTCATTTGGACTGAGGCTCATTCGAAGAGAATCAAACTGAAATTATCCGTTCAGAAAGAGGTATTTTCTATTACCTTTTCTTGTTCTGAAGAGAATAAAAGGTGATGAGTGGCCCTACAGTTATTCAGACCTTCCCTGTCGAATTCATCGTCCATTATCAGCAATGCGAGGACTGTCAAAAGTCATTCACGCCTCATAAATGGGAAGCTTGCGTTCAAGTTGATATTCTTTTGAATCTCCTTGTGTTAAAGGGCCAAACTAGGTGAGACAAAAAGTAGACCACAAAAAGACTTTCCATTTCCTCGAGCAACTCATCCTGAAACACAACGCTCACGCGAAGGTCTTGAACGTGAAGTCGATGAGCGACGGACTGGATTTCTTCTTCAAAGGCAAACCTCACGCCCAGCGACTCATGGATTTCCTCCAGGTAAATCCACAGCTCATGAATCTATTCGCTTAAAAATCCTTGGGTTATAGAGCACTTTCCCAGTTAAAATAAAAACATCGAAGCAATTGATCGGTCAAGACGACCACAGCAACACCTTCAATTACAAATACGTTTTTGCGGTCGAGCTGCCGAAAGTTTGCAGAGAAGATCTCGTGATGTTAACTCCTCGTCTGAGGACCCTGTTCGGCGGTTGCAGTCCAATTCTCATCTGCTCGAAGGTAGCCTCGATGATCCATTTCTTGGACCCTTACACCATGCAAATCATTGAAATGAGCGGACAATATTACTTCCAATACGAGGAGGAAATGACGTTTTTCTCGCTCAAGGCTCATGGCAAAGAATTCACTGTAAGCCCTTATCGTTGCAAGAGTATTGAACATATTCGCTATAGGTCTACAACATAGAACCTGTGGATCCTAAAACCATCAACAACTCATTCCAAACAGTGCCAAAAACCTCCGTTGTTCGCGTAAGAAGGATTTTCAAAGTGATAGAAGCCTGCAATAATATTAAATAGGTTGAAATTGGAAGAAATTCCGACAATGAAATGTTCAATGTGAAGACCCATCTTGGAGACCTCTTGAAAGAAGGAGATATCGTCCAGGGCTTCGATTTGTCGACTTTGAACCTCAGCGGCGAGGTTGAAGCTGATAAAGCCATATCACACTTACCGGAAGTCATCCTCATCAGAAAATGCTTCCCTGACCGCAAGAAACACAAGAGAATCTGGAAACTGAAGGAATTGCCAAAAGAAGACGGCGAAGACAATAGAAAGAAGAAGAAAGAAAAGAAAGACGACTCTTTCGAGGAGTTTTTAGAAGACGTCGAAGCAAACCCTGAGTTGAGAGCGCAAATGAACCTCTATAGAGTAAACTTCTAGTAATTCAATGCGGTGTTAAAATGTTGCCACGATAGGATGAGAAAGCGATTCAAGAGTTGGAGGCAGCAGGCAAATTAGGCAAGAAGAAGAACAAGAAGAAAAAGGTTCAAGTGAAGAAAGGAAAGAACGCTGTCAAAGCCGGCGGCGAGAAGGAGGAAGAAGCAAAGGCTGAGAAGAAGGTTGAAAAGAAACCGACAATGGAAAACGAGGATGAAGACGATGAAGAAGATAACCAAATGGTTAAGATTGAAGAACTCTTGAGCGATCTTACGCTCAATGACTCAGAGGCCGTCGTGAACACAGAATTAATACAACCGGATGCGCTGACTGAGTTCGTAACTAAATTGAAAAATGTTACCATTGAGAAGTAGTGTTAGTTTCTATATTATCTCGTAGGAATTGCGCTCGGTTTAGAATAGAGCAGTTAGAATTGTTTATGTTTTGATTGTGAGTTCTTCTAAAAAAAAAAATCGTGCATTTCAATCTTGCCTCTTTACGATTAGTGAGAAAGCCTCTAGATAGATGGTTAAATTTTTATTGTAGGAATCAAACAATAGATTAGTTGGGTGTCTTTTTTTTGTCTTCTCGTGGCAATATTGAAATTTGCATTGATTGCTTAGTTTTTGTGCAAGATGTAGTGTGTGATTGCGATCCTATTTGTGAAAGGCTTACTTTTTCTTCGTTTTTCATTATAATTTCTAAGGAAGCACATAATGTAGCGAAAAATTCTAAAGAATTGCAACAGTTTCAATTTTTGCTATAAACTTTACAGAAAATAGAAAGCCCATCATTAATGAAGGAAATAGGGAACGCTGTGGAATGAAATTCAATATTAATGTAGTTTTGAGGTTTCTGCAGAACAATAGAACTGATCGAAAATCTTTAAAAAAATTAAAATTGGTGATCAAACCGCAGAAATAGTCATGAGCTCCTTTTGTTTTTTTTTTGGAAGTCCATAGTCTCTTTTTTTCTTTCACATCAATTTAAGAATTCAATCTGTTTCCTTAGATATACTATCCACCTTCTTGAGTTCAGGGATTTTGACTTCATTTTCTCCTTTTTCTGTTGTGAACTCACATTCTAATCCAAATTCTATGCTATTGGTCTATGGTATCAGAGTAGCTCTTAAATGCGAGCTTTCCTATCTGTTTCCTCTTGGATTCCAAAAATTATTCTCGAAAGCACATGAACTCAACTACTAATTAACCATCCTCGCTAACTAAATCATTGAAATCTACCTGATGGCTAGGATTTCAAAGTTAAAATTAAGTTCTCATCCAAATCAGGCCGCTCCCGAGAGCCCTCAGCAAAGCTATCTATTTCCTCTTATAGTTCATTAAGATATTTGTCTCATCTATTAATTTTTATTGCGTCTCCTAATCTGAGGCTATGATTTAACCGGCTGGATATATCATCTCTTTAATAAAAAAATTATCTAAATTTCAAGAAAAAAGGAGTCACTGACACCATGGAAGCCAAGTCTCAAACCACCACTACCACTCCTATGACCCCCGAAGAGCAAACCAAGCTCGAGGATCTCAAAAAGCGAGTTGATGCGCTCTGGGACTCCACGTTCACTCAATATACCAACAAAGCATACTTCATCAACGATGACGCCTTATATCGCTTTGCCACTGCTCATGACTTCAAATTGGACGTCGTAGTCGAGAAATGGAAGGCCTGGGTTGAATGGTACAACACCTACCGCCCTGATCTCATCCGCGAAGACGAAGAGACGATTAAGAAGCAAGCTGAGACTGGAAAGATGTTCTGGCATAACGTCGACAAGCAAGGCAGACCCATCCTCTACTACAGAATGCGATACCACCAAAAGAACCTCGGTACCGTCGACGAACTCATCAGGTTCTTTGTGTACTCGCTCGAGAAAGGCTGCAAAATGGCCGATGAGAACGGTTCAAGGAGAATCGTGGTCATTTACGACAGAACCGGCTTTAATAAGAAGAACTACGACGAAAGTAGCATGAACTCGATGAAGAAAGTCATTCCGATCCTTCAAGACTACTACCCTGAAAGACTCCAGGCGTTTTTCGTTATTGGCGCCAATTGGTTCTACCGAATGATGTACGATGTGGTCAAGACCTTCGTGAGCAACAAGACCATAAAGAAAGTCGTGACAGTTGGAGAGATGAGAGAATTGCTTAATTTTATCGCGAAGGAGAACCTCTCGATCGAGTATGGAGGCATGTCTGACCCACAGCAGGTGGGCACGAAAACCAAGCTGAAAATTCTGAGCTTGTCGAAGAATTACGGCGATGATGTGGTCCAAAGCGACTCTGAAGACGAGAGACAAATGAAGAAAATCGCCGATAAAATGTTCAGTGAGGCTGGAATTAAAAAGCCTGACTATGATTCTATTTATTAAGTATATTTAGAGATTTCTTGTTTGTTTTATGCTACGCCTGAAGTTTTTGATAGTTGAAACAAACGGCAAAAAGTTAGATTGTATGAACTTTAAACTTTAAAAGGCGAATGCATAGCCGATATTACAAACGCTGGTTGGATAAAGTTTAACAATAATAATACATAATTCAGGTTCTCATAAAGGCCTCAATATTATTTGATCCGAGAAAAAAGAGAAATCAAGTTTTTGCTTTTGTTGTCTTTGTGTTTTATTAGGGTTTAAGAGTTTAATTGTTAATGGACTTCTGTAAGCGGACACTTCTTATTTTGGTTGTTTTTGTATTCATTCAAAGATAAATTTAGAGTGATACAGATGTTAAACTATCATGCGTTAAGTTCGATACTAATTATACACAAGGTTCTATGTTAGTAAACTGCTTAGAATATATCAGCAGCTTGCTTATATTAATGATTCTTGCAAATTCATAATAAATAAGTTTTTTCGTGCTAATTCAGGAAGGGAATAATTAATTACATTATATTCATATTCCTAGCTCTTGGAGTATCTCGAAAGCTTTGGCCATTTCGATCTGGAGTTGCTTTTTCTTTGTCGGGTTATTGACAATGCGGTTGTTATCAAAGTCTTCGACGACTTCAGCACCATGCTTCTCAATGAATTGAGTTAGCTAGAGCATAAATAAATTTAATAAAGCAAGGGAATTGAAGATAAATCCAACCTTCTCTTTCAGCTCTCTCCTCGATTCCAGTAGCTGATTGAGCTTGCCTTTTCGCACAATGAGGTACAGCAACGCGACTAACCTTTTGAAATGCCTTACAAAGCCATCGTATGATAGAACAGCCACTATAATATTTGATATAATAACAGAAGATGTCCATATCATTACTGTAGCAGTACACAGGCCATAGAACATAGAAAATCAAGGAATATGTCAACGCTCGTTTGTAAGTGAAATGGAACCCTGCCTTAAGCGTCCAGAAGAGACAAGTTGTCCAGACAAACGAAGCTATCGGGAAAGCAACAAGCGCGCAAGCTACTTTTTGACTCGCAAGCACATCTACTCCTACAACCTTCACGGTAGATTTCTGGAGAACCTAGGGATGGCTTGGTGAGCACCGTAACGATAATTTATTTAATTTACTTTCTTCCTCTCTTTTTCTGCAAGGTGTCGAGCCAATAGTCCTATCGGAACGTTCAAAAAGAAGCCTGGGAGAAACTAATAATTTATTAGTAATTTGATCCTGAGAAGCAATGTTTTACGAAGAACAAACTGAGAGCCAGCCTAAATAGCGATTTGAAGAATTTGGGAACGAATGCGGACTTGTTTGGTGATAGTAGCTTGAGCTGAATTCGGAGAAAACTTAGTTATTCGCAGAGGTACGGGAAGTACTTGCTCGTCGCTTAGACCAAGTCGTTTCAACGTTTCGCGATATGCTTTGAGGCCGTTGAAGATCTTTTGGACTTCAGGATGGTCTTTGAATTTATTATAACCCTCGGCGAGTCTTCTGCTGATGATGTATTCTTCTTCCGGAGTTAGCCTCTCGGTTTCAGGGACATAAAGGCTTCTTGCAATATAGACACTTCTCAGCTCGCTGTAAGTTGGAGCGTGAATAGTCACGCTACGCATCAGCTGGGATAAAAATTCATGGTGAAGGGGAAAGCGAAGTTAAAGACAAACCTTTTCCACGGTAGCTAGAAGCTCACCTATAGCCTCTCGCTTTTGCGTAGCGTAGCGAGCTGCTAACTCCTGAGGGATGTCATAGGCGGGGCCGAATTCAGCTAGGGCCTTGCTTCTGAATCTATGTCCCTAGTGAAGGTGTAAATTTGAAACAGAGAGCACTGCTTCTACTTTGAAATAATTAAGGCCACAAGGGACGAGTTTCACGGAGATTTTATGCGCGTTCATGGCTCCGAGACTCATGATGCAGACGCCTGCTTTCAGCGGAAGCATTTCTGTCCTATCGTGGGATCCACCCTGGTAAATGGCAATAATTAAGATAATACACGCCGGAGTTATGAAATCTATACCTCGGGGAAAATACCCAGACATCCTCCTTGTTTCATTAGTTCCCAGACAGCTGAATAGAGCTGACTTTGGTCAAGTTTAGGGATTATCTATATAATAAATTCCAAATATTCACCCGTAAGAATACGTGATCTAGCAATATCAAGTACCTGATAAGCACTAAGCACACCTAGCTTTTCAAATGGCTGGGCATAAGTCACGTGTACTTCTGTATCACTAATGACTTTTTTCACGATAAAGTCCTCTTCAAACTGATTTATGAATCATCAGAGCTTTTCATTTGGATTTTCGAGTTACGCCCTTAATTTTGAGAGTTTCTGCTCCAGCCAGTTTCGTAAATTCGGTTCCTTCTCCCTAAGAAATTTAATAAAACAAGAGAAAAACCTGTAAATTTACAATGATCACTTCATTTTTTATATGCAAAATCTTGCCCTTTCCTGCCATTGCATAGTCCTAAAGCCGTTTTACATGAATGCAACAAGAGCTCCGGTTTGAATTTACTTGTGGTCGCTCAACGGGAATAGCCTTCATTAGTCTCGCAACCTGGCCAATGACTGGTTTCTTGAATGACTGGTTATGACGGAATAGATAAATGAGGTCTGTTAAAACAGTTATCCTTCTTACTGAAGCTGCCATCACAAAGCTCACTTTTCTTGGACAAAATGCGAACAAGATCTATCGAACAATAATCGTGAGCTTATTCATCCAAGCGCCAGATTACCAAAGCATCGATGAACTGGTTCGCATGATTTCCACAAATGATGACCGGACCTTCCTAGCAAGCAATTGAAGTCTCCCTCACATTGATAAAAGTACTTTTGGAATATTCTGGAGACCAACCACCTTCATATCTTTGAAGAAGAAGTAGGCAATCACCCTTGAAAGGTTATCGAACAGCATTCAGTAAATACCTACCTAAAGAGCCACTTTATGATGGCGTAAATGAGTTCCATTAGCGAATATAGCTAATTTCTTTCTACTCAGAATCTGATGAGATTAATAATATAAATGTTTGGATTTTTTCGAAAACTTCAATTATTTATCCGATAATTCATCTCGCATTATTCTTGTCTTTTTGCCTCAAAAAAATTTCTCAACTCACTGCCAATATTTCCATTAAAAATCACCTTTCCAATGGTTCATTGCGGTGAAAAGATTCTATCACCATCACAAATCTTTAGAGCTGAAAGGATCAAATTTTCCTTTTAATGGCAATATTGCGCCTCCCCAAGTCTAGCAGGACTATATCCAATTCGAAAGACGGCAGGATTCACTAGTCTATCAACCAAAAAATTTTCAAGCCATGCGAGATTACGATATTTGAAATTATGAATAGATAGATACTTCCTCAGTCTTAGCTTTTTAATAATTATACAAAACAATTATTGAGTAAGATTTTGTAAACCCGAGCAATGAATTGGATTCCAACGAGAAACGGAGGCTTTTATTTCAAGCGGTTTGAGTTCTTCCAGAACAACAATTCTCTCTTCAAGGACCTCCCGCTCAAATCCATGCTCTTTGCGAGCGCCAAGAACGGAGGCCCGTTCGCATTGACCCTCAATCCTAACCACGTCCTCGTCGAAATGAAAAAAGACGACCCTAAACATATCATGATCTTCAATAACAAAGGCGTGATGATGCACAAGATCGAGCGCAAAGACAATCCTCAAATTGTGGTCCTGGATTTCTTGGAAAACGAGACGTTGTTTGCTCTATTTAAAGATGGCACATATTGGCTCATCGACCCTCACACCGGCAGAGTACGAGTGTTTAATCTAGGACAGAGGTTCCTTGCTGAGTACATCAGCGACGGTAAAGTCGCTGCTAATGGATGTGTTTTCTACACTGCTACGAAGATGGGATTCCATTTCCATTTCATCGCCGACGTCATGAACGCCTCAGCCGTAGAATTCAGACACAATGATCTTAAAACCAAGCCAGCCGCATTCTTGCCAATCCCGCCAAAGGTATCATATAGTGAGAAATGGGAGTGTTTGGTTACTCACGAGGTCGCCGGGCTCTATCGATTGGTGCAAGACCAGACGAGAGAGGAAATTATATATAACAGCCAATATACAAACCCAAGCAATGCTCTATTTTCTTCTCTCCCTGAAATTAAGTCCATAGTAAAGATCGCGCTATCTCCCAGCGAAGAAGGCGATTCGAAATTCTTCGCTTTTCTGACTAAAAACAACGTTCTTCACATCCAACCAGCAGACTTCTCCTCCAGCAAGAAAGAGATTAGCTATAGGGTGGAAACTGAAAAAGAGTGGACTGGACTCTACTGGTGCTCGGAAGACGCAGTTGTGCTAAACCGCGGGAGAAATTTAAAGATATTCATCCAGCAGTACGAAGCCAACTACAAAGTTCCTGAAAAATCCAAGGGACTGCTATTGAGTCAGGAAATCGATGGTCTGAAGATCGTTTCAAGCCAATCTACCGGGATTCTGAGAATGATACCGAAATTCTACTATGATGTCCTGCATCCGGTCAGTCTTGCCTCTGGGTCGGTGCTGTACAAAGCTTACGATGAATTCGAACGCAGAGAGCCTTCGTCTGAAGAAACGCTTATCAATAACAAAGAAGCTCTGAAAGAAGCTGTGGAGAATTGCATCAGCTCTGCCTGCTTCGAAACCAACGTCGATGACCAGCTGAAATTGCTTCGAGCAGCCGCTTTTGGAAAGAGTTTCTTGAGCACCGCAAACTCGAAATTTGATCATGAATCGTTCGCCGAAGCCTGCAAGTACCTCCGTGTCGTGAATGCTCTAAAGAACGAGTCTTTCGCAAGGGCGATTACCTACAGACAGCTCAAATCCATGTCCGATGAGCACTTGATTGATATCCTTATCAAATACCAGAAGTTCTATCTGGCTGATGAGATTTGCAAGTACTTGTCTTTCCCACAGAGACTTATCCCTAGAATCTATATTCAATGGGCTTGCGCGAAAATCGAGTCGAATGAGCCCGAAGACGTGCTCAGTACGATCATTCACAAGAAGCTGAAGCAGACAAAGAACATCTCGTACACAGAAATCGCTTCTCGTGCGCACGAAATCAGCAAAACGACCCTTGCGCTGAATCTCCTGAAATGCGAGACTTCACTCTCGAAGAAAGTGCCTGTGCTGATCTGGATGGATAAATTCGAGTTGGCGCTCTCTGAAGCCATTCGAAGTAGAGATCCAAATCTCATCTACCTGGTCATCCTGCGCTTGATGAAGACCAACCTTGATGACGCTTCAATATTCAATATGCTCAGCAAAAACCCGGTTTCAAGGCCATTTTTAATTAACTGCCTAAAGAACTTCTTCCCCGATAAACTAGAAGGATTCCATGTCAATCACCTGAACGCCGAGCAAAGAGGACTTTTCACGGTCGGGAAGGCGTACGAAAGAGAGAAATTAGTCCACAGAGTCGAACTACTTAAGTACGCGGTTGATTTTTTCTCATCCAAGGAGTCAAAGGATAAGTTCTACGAGAAAGTCACCAAAGAGCAATATGATCTCCTCACGAAGCTGATGAAGAGCAAAGGGGACGATATGGCTGGAAAGCCGATCAATACGCTGTTGGAATATTTCTTTAAGTCAGGGGATGTCAAAGAGGCTGAGCATATGAGAAAGAGTTATGATATTCCGCAAAGGAGATTCAACCTAACCCGTCTAAAAACCATAGCGGAAAAAGGAAAATGGGATGAATTTGAAGCCGCAATTGCCGAGCAAGCCAAGTCGAAGCATGCGGTTCCTTACTTTGCTATTGTGGAAATCTTAACCGAGGCGGGTCAGAACGAGAGAGCGATTAAATATATCCAAAAGCTCCCAGATGTTGATGATCAGATCAAGATTTTGAAACTGATCGATGCGCTGAAGCCTGCCGCTGAGGTCGCTATGGCGAACAAGAGATATGAAGTGTTGGAGGATCTGATGCATAATCCAGGAGTTGACCCTATGTTGAGAGACAATATCGCCGCGTTCTTGAGCGGACAAAAGAAGCGATAAATTTTCAGGAAGTTATGATTAGGAATTGACAAAAAGAAAAGGGAAAATTGATAAGTTGGAAATAAAGAGTATCCGTAGATAGTATTTTCTCGTGGTTTTTGCTGCGTATTCGTAGTTGATACAAGTAAGTAATAGTTGAAGGAGAGAAAGCTTAAAAAACTAAATGAAAAATTGAGAAGTTAAATGATCGTTTATTACGAGAGCTGTGAGTTTTTTATTAAGCAAAATAAATTTTTAAGGAGGTTAAGTCTTGCAAATAAAATGCATGGGAGCCGATTGATCGCTTCGCGCACTGAGAAGTCAAATGTGAGAGTGCCTGACCGAGGGTCTTCGGCAGTCAAGACTCCTAATTCGAAACAGAAACCTGAAGAAAGCACCGAACAACAAACCATCGCGAAGAACCCTGTCAATAATTCTGGGAAGAGGTCGACGTCGAGTGTTCCTCGTGGAAATGTGTATACCGAGAAGCTTTCAGGGGTTTCTCCGAAGACGGCTCACCAAAGGAACTCAGGAGGAAACGGTGGATATCTGAGCGGAAGAAATGTTCATAAAACTGAGCCTGAAGAGAAGAAGAGTTCCACCAAGGAACCGTCGTTTCGTGAACTAGTCGCAATAATGTCAAAATATACCAACAAAAAGCCTCAGAAACCAACGAAGGCGCTCAATCAGACAGGATCTAACGCTGATAAATCTCCGCTGAGAAATAGCCGATCGAATACCAGAAACAAACCATACAAATTGAGCATGGCGAAAACTGAGGTTTCGCCTAGGGTTTCAAAGCAAAAAGATATTGAAGAAGAGCCCACGCTAGAAGACGCTGAAAACTCGTTCGCAATTATCAACACAGAGCCCAATCAGCCCTTATCTTCTGTAGGCGAGGAAGTTCAAACAAATGAGCAAAAACCCCAGCAAATTGAGTTTATAATCGATTATAAATTAGAAAGACGAAGGCGGAAGAGGGAAGGGAATCTTGAATACTATCAGGAGTAAATCATATTTGTTATTCGAGCAAACGACTTATCTTTGCTATCTAATTATATAGATGTGCTAATATGGGTTATGATATCGCTACAGATCCCGTAGATAATTGCCTAATCCTGGTCAAGGATCCCAACGCAATCCAGCGCACATGGCAAGAAAGCGACGACGAGGGCTTCAATTACGAGGAATTGGATAGACAATTTGAAGGAGTAACTTTGCAGAACGAGCCTGAACAACTGAGTCAGCCAGTGGAGACAGAGACTCCCATACCCACAGTCCAAAAGAAAGTTCTATTAGTTGATATGAGCGTTGGGAAGTTGGACCCGAAAACTGTGAGACTCAATTACCTTTACCGAGGACTGAATGGAAAAATCCTCGGGAAGAAAAAGCGGCTGCTTGTTGGAACAAATACGACGGGAGAAGCAATACGGGTAGATACCTCAGACCTGATTAATCCACAGTTCAGGAAGCACAAATTCGGAAGGAAAGAAAAAGAGAGCGCTGCAAAGTTAGTCGCTTCTCTTGAGAACAAGCCGTCTAAGAACGCATTTGAGAAATACGCGTATTTAAATGTAGTATTGCAGCCGGAAGCATCTGACCACGAGAAGAAGGTAATAGATGACATGGATAATACTCCTGTTGCGAAGGTTATGACGTATTCGGAAAATTTAAAGGGGTTTCTGCGCGAGACTGCCAGTTGGAAGAAACTGAAGAAAAAGAAAAAGAAGGTCGAGCGAGAAAGCGAAAATGGTGAAGCGCTGGTTTTCGAGAAAACCTGGTATTATGGCGATTATTTCAAATCGAACACTGATTTGCATCATTATCCAACACAAAAAGAAGAGGTGTCGTCGATAATTCAGAGAATACTGACGCTCAAACACGAAGCTGAACCGAGAACAGACACAGGTCTTCACTCTCCGCGCAAGACGTCTCCAGGAAATAGAACTTTCATGAAGAAAAACAGAAGAGCTTTCGGCAGGCCACTGAACTTCACAACTTATGATTCGGAAGGAAAGGGCTCTCAGACCACTCTAAGAAGAGAGAACGATGAGGTTATTAGTCATGGCGAAACGAGTAGGGAGCTGAGTCGGGAGGTTTCTTTAGCAAAAACAGATCGATTGCCTGTGTTACAGACTCCGAATAGAGCGCAAGGGAAAATTCAAGGAGCGAGAACGAGTCGAAATCGAGCAACGACGAGCAGAATGACAGCTGATTCTGCTATTAAGAATTCGATGGATGCGTCAGGCGTTGTGCTAATCGATCAGAGGAAGAGTCGTATTGATGACACGAGCCCTAGAGACACATCCCCAGCGACTAAATTGGTTCAAAAGAGGCCTCAGAGATTTAAAAGTGCGGGTCACAATAATAAGATGAGAAGGAATATTAACAGTCTTAACCCTTACAAAGTTGCATGGGTTTTCACCTGAATTGGACGGTTCTCGTTGTCCTTATTATTTTTCGTTTGAATATGTGTAGTGTTAGCCTAATTGGCTATTTATATGATTTTTCGTTTAATAGTCAGCCATAATCCTTGTTGTGATAATAAAGTGCAAGAAAAAAGCTAATCATTACAATTTGTAGAAGAACACATTCTTTTGGATGTAGACTGAGATTGCCTGT
>ENA-UOTX01001101-UOTX01001101.1-compost-metagenome-genome-assembly--contig:-NODE-1101-length-22519-cov-10.628153_pt1 | contig 22519 bp, 16 predicted proteins | sample MGYA00238143_ERZ746982 | MGnify/ENA primary metagenome ERZ746982 (study PRJEB28758, sample SAMN06268862) | compost metagenome | isolation source: single cell | place: USA: California, Emeryville, Joint... | reverse complement strand
CCCAAAACCCCAAAACCCCAAAACCCCAAAACCCCAAAACCCCAAAACCCCAAAAACCCCAAACGATCATCTGTCTAGAATTTGCTTTTCAGCTCTTTCAGAAAACCTTCTTCTTATCATTGCTTCCCTTACACAGGAATACTTATCTTTTATGACTTATTTTCATCATGCCTGAACTATGAATTATGGAGAGTCACAAATTGTGATCTTTAGGAAAGCCAACAAACGAAATTTATACCAAAACATCAGAATTCATTTGCGTTATATCTGTTATTGGTTATCATGTTTTTCTGGTTATTATTCAAAATACGTTGTCCTAACTCGTGATAGTATGTCGGCCTTAATAATTAATTAATTGGATATTCAGAAATTTCATGGAGAAATCAAGCGTCTACGTTCTTCCTATTAACAACGTGGTCTTCCCTTACCACGATGTCAAGCTACTCATTCCAGAATCTTCCACCTATTACAGTACAAACCCAGACTATCAAACAACCCTCTCAACATATTTTTAGATAAAAGTCTCACAAACTCATTTATCGGAGTCATCTCGACCTCCGAAAAAACGGCGCATCAGAACAATACCAAACCCATTAATAACAAAATTGGCACGGTGTTAAAAGTCGTTCGCGAGGTGTACGTCAACGAGGGAATCTCAAAACAATCAAAAGTGATTCACGGCTTATCAATAAAAAGATTCGAAGTGCTCAGTTACCAAACCACAACCCCTCATACACTCGCCACTGTTAAGTTCATTGACGATGCACTCACTGAATTGCAACAAGAAACCCTCGAAAGTCAAGGAACTATCAAAAAGCTCCGTGAGCTTGGTGAGAAGTACGTTACCCATAGCAGTAAAAATCCTTATCAAGCCTCCACACGAATTGATTTCATCAAGACAGAAAAAAACCTTCTCACTTTGAGCTATACAATCGCGGGTTATTTAGAAATTCCTAAAGAAGACAAACAGAAATTGCTTGACGTGATCGATTTGGAAGAGCGTCTGAAACTGCTGATAACTACTCTCCAAGGACTCGCGTCTCTGATCGACGCAGAAAACCGAAATCCTGACTCGAAGAAAAAGGACCTCGAGAGTCTTTTATTTGGGAAAAGTAAGTCTGGCAGTAAGAAAGAGCTTCAAGCCTTGGAAGAGAAGATTAAACAAGCGAACCTTCCTGAAAGGGCGCTTGAGGAGGCAAAAGAAACTTTGAAAAGGCTGAGTCAAATGAGTTCAATGAGCGTAGAATATCCAGTGCAAATAAAATACCTCGAAACTCTTCTCGCGCTTCCTTGGAAAATCAGCTCACAAGAGAATAAAGACATTGATCATGCAGAGAAAACGTTGAACCGAGATCACGCTGGGCTGGAGAAGGTGAAGAAAAGGATACTTGAAGAGCTCTCTGTGAGAATTTTAACGGATAATTCGAAAGGGACGATTATATGTTTCCAAGGTCCTCCAGGTGTCGGGAAAACCTCGCTAGGGAAATCTATTGCTGAGAGTTTGGGTCGAAAGTTTGAAAGAGTTGCTCTTGGAGGAGTCAAGGATGAGTCTGAGATAAGAGGACATCGTAGAACATATGTAGGCTCGATGCCTGGAAGGATCATCGCTGCGTTATTAAGATGCAAAACTAACAATCCAGTGATCCTTCTCGATGAGATTGATAAAATTTCTCATAACAGTTACAGTGGAGACCCTTCCTCAGCCCTTCTTGAAGTCCTCGATCCAAACCAAAACGACTCATTCACAGATCATTATATTGGCGTACCGTTTGATCTGTCTAATGTCGTCTTTATTGCGACATCAAACAAGTAATTATCTCACTTTGCTTTGAGTAACAAAGCTTCATTGTTTAACTGTTAGTATCGAGACCGTCCACCCAGCATTGCTAGATAGAATGGAAGTTATACACCTGTCAGGGTATACCGTCCATGAGAAACTTGAGATCGCTTTGAATTATTTAATACCCAGACAAATCGAGAAGAATGGGCTCAAAAAAGGGCAAGTGAATTTTTCAAAAGAGGCGATTGAGTTTGTGATCAAATGCTACACACAAGAGGCTGGAGTCAGAAACCTTGAAAGAGCGATAGGCTCGTTATGTCGGAAAGTTGCTTACAAAACGCTTCGTCTCGAGGAGGACGAAAAGAAAAAGAAGGAAGGCGAGGGAATGACCTCTTCAGTAGTGTCGGCAACTTACGAAGTGACGACTAAATTTATAAAGAAAACGCTTGGGCCACCTTCTTTTGAAGATGAGATAGCGGATCGTATTGTCGTGCCAGGTATTGCGATTGGAATGGCGTGGACGCAGTTTGGAGGCAAGATCCTTCTAGTTGAAGCCTCCAAGTCAAAAGGAAAAGGAAAAATTGAGATTACAGGGCATTTAGGCGATGTAATGAAGGAGTCAGTTAGAACTGCTCTTAGTTACATTAAATCAAGCCTATTGAGCATTCACCATGATCGGGAGAATAAAAAATCGTTGCTGACAAACGAAACGAGAAAGAATATTTCCCTTGCCCTGAAACTCAACCTCGGGGACAAAGAAAATGTGCTAGACTCCCTGGATATTCATATTCATTTCCCAGCTGCGGCCATCCCGAAGGATGGCCCTTCTGCTGGTATTACCATCACAGTAGCATTGGTAATTTCAAATTTGCTGCTAATAATTTACTAATTAATCGATCTTCAGATCTCATTACTTACTGGACTAAGAGTACGTTCTGATCTCGCTATGACAGGAGAAATTTCGCTTAAAGGTAGAGTACTTCCAGTAGGAGGCATCAAAGAGAAATGTTTAGCTGCGCATAACGCGGGGATCAAGAAGTAACAAAAATGCTCTGTCATTCAACCACAGCTCATTCTGCAATTTTGTAAATGTAGCATTATCATTCCATCAAAGAATAAAAAAGATACGGAAGAGATCCACGAAGAAATTCGGAACAGCATCGAGTAAAATTACTTTTGAAGAAATAATAGATTGAATTATGAATACTTAGCTTCCATTTTGTGAAAACAATCGAAGAGGTGCTAGATCTGGCCCTTGAGCCAAACTCTCCTGAAGAAACACTGGGGACTCATGATGGATTTAACAAACTTAGCAAGCTTTAATAATTCATATTTGCTTTCTAATGAATATAGAGAGAGCTAAGACAGCCATATAATTAGGTAAAATCTTAAATTTTTTTTGTTAAGAAAATGTTGCTTTAAGCTTTATTTACAAAATTTTATCTGTGTATATTTGTCATATCATCTTAACGGCATAACCCATTGGAATAATAAGAGTTTGGGAGAAAGTCATAAGTTATTCTTCTTCACAAAAGAATTTGCTCATTTTTGCTGAAAAATTATGCTGTGTTCACAACATTATCAAACCATATGAAAAAAAACAAAACAGATAAGTGATCAGTATTACTTCACAAATAGTTGTTGTATTACTTCTACAAACATTAAAATTAAATTCGTAAAGAATCTTCTCTCGCCTTTTCAATGTCAAGGAAGGTTGTCTTCCAAAACCATCTTCGTGAATTCCGAGTTTACTTTCTTCAGCATACTCTTCCCTGCTTCTCCAAAAACCGAAGCAGTAGTTCCTGTAATGCCACTTAATTTTGCGTTGAACAGCAAATTTTGTTTCGTGTTTGATTTATGAAAACTGGCTGGATACACCAGCGACTTGCTCGGATCATAGAAATCAGACAGACTCGAGTGTTCCAGCACACTCTTTGCAGTCATGAGCGTAGTAGTCATAGGCATCGAAGTCATAGGCATTTTCATATCCTTCGTCTCCAAATTTTTCAACTGAGGTTTCTTCACCTCCGTCCGTTTCGGCCCAACATAAGGGATCGGTATATTATCCGCATCTTCCACTCTCAGTGCCACAGGTTTGATGATATTGTAAGGCAGTTGGGGACCTACGGATCCTGTTTTTTTCACTTTCTCTTTTTTTTCTTTCATCACTTCTTTGACTGCCTCTTTTGCTTCGATGTTCTTTTGATAGTTTTTTTCTATTTCGAGAATTTCTAGCGTCTCTTTTGAAACCAACCCTGCACCAGGGACGACTTTGTTTCGAGGATCAAAAATTTTTTTAATTCCTTCCGCAAGTTCGAATTTATCCACCACATTCAACACTTTCAGCAGCTCTTTAACCTCGTAATTCAGAAGGGCTTTTTTCTCTCGAATAAACTTTATTATTTGCGCTTCATATTTATCTCTCCGGCCAAGCGAAAACTGGAAACCTCGCTGAATGGAGAGTTTGCTCTTCCCTTGTTCTCTATAGTAGTTGTTACCAATGAGATTAGGGTATGCTACAAATAAAAATTACCGGTTAGTTTCAAGGAAGGATAGCATCTCTTTCATATCTCTCATGGTGGTTTTGCCTCTCTCCGTAGTCATTCTGTCGGTAAGAGGCATCATTTTAAATTCTTCTGATTCATCAGGACGAATAGGCATAACACCTTGAAAATAGAAGGTTAGATTCAGTGACCTTTCTCGATGTGTTACTAAGTTCTTCGTCGCCTGCAATCAAAGGTTCGTTGTTGAAATCAGCCATTTCTCTGAGCTTCGGGATTAACAGTTGGAAATGCTCTTTTTCTTTAGGCGAATCATTCAAAATGACTCGAATGGCTTCAATGATAGGAAGCAAGAGCAAATGGTGCTTGGAAGGCGTTGTGAGAAAATTCTGGACGAGTAGCTTTACAAAGTCAGGCTGATATCTAACATGGTTGTAGGTTATGAGTATCTACTCTGAAAATATGCTATTACTGTCTGATCAGGAACAACTTTTTAAGGTTTTGTGTGATATTTAACGTCGTGCCCATAAAAGAGAACACGGCCTCGGCAGGTAGGTTCAGCTCTTGATATTTTTCAAATAAAAAGCGGTAAACTTCATTCTTGATTACGATCTAAGTGAGCGTTCAATTATTAACAAAAAAAAACTTATATCAAATCGCTTATTACCTGAGACAGGATTTCCTTCTTCGTGAAAATAAAGAGGAAGACCGACAAAATCGAGAAATAAGTTTGATATATCAGCAAAGGCTGGTCTTCCTTTTTGATCTTCTTCATGAGGTGATCAATCTCCCTCCCACTAGTCCGAGTGGTCGAATCAGCGCCCTCACCTTTCTTGTTCTCGATCCCGCATATTTTTTTGAACTTCATGTCAAGTAAGTGCGCAAGTTTGGTAATCGGAAACAGTGCTTTCACGAGGGTTTCAAAAGCAGGGGTTTCAACGATGTTTGGATCGAGGTTTCTCTTTAGCACGAACACATTAAATATCTACCCAATCAAGGAGCTTAAAAAAATCTGAAAATTCTTTGCTTTAAACCTGTAAACAAGAAGAAGCGAGCCGAAGAATATTTAAAATGGCAGTGCGGTTATAGAAATTGCTTGAATTTAACCGCTTTTCGTTTTCTGCGATTAAATTACCTGCGCCTGCATTGATTCTATTCAGTTCTTTGCTTGCGGCCTCAAAGAAGCTCAGAAACAGCTATAATAGGAATAGATTAAGTCTTCAATACTGTATTAGAAGTGAAATTCTTACTGCATCTTGATAGCGTATCGGTTCTTGAATTCTTTGCTCATCCGAAAAAAACAAAAACAGCGATGATGTAAGTGCTGCAGAACTCTGCAACGAAGGAAGATTGCCGAGAAGATTCATGACTACATGCAGATAGTATTCGTTCTTGATCAACTAGGAAAGGAGTTTGAATTAGCTCAATAGGAGCACAGAGACAATTTGAATACGTGATTTCCAAACTGGTGCTTGAACTTCGAGAATTTTGAAATCAAAACGTGATTCATTTCATGTAGCACAGCCTAAGATAATTAGTGTCTTGTTAAAGTTAATTCTATTTGAAAAGATTACCAGGATCTCGCTCATCAGCGAGCGAATTTCGGGCCAACAATCAGTTTCTGAATGGAAAGGCGCGGAGGGCAAGACACGATCGTAGAACTTTGAAAAAATAACTGAAAGCTCGATGATGTTCAAGATGACACTATCAAGCTGCTGATCCAACACATGCTGGAAATTCAGATTTGATTTTTTGATGACTTCATAGTTGATCCGCATGAGATGATAGAACGTATGTAGTTTCCAGAAATATTTTGTGTATCTTCCTTCGTCAGTCAACGCATCCTCCTTTTCGCGAAGCAAAAACTGTTCTAGCTCTTCATCCTGGTCCATAGTATCCTTCTCGAAGCTAATCGCTTCATCATTCCACACAATGTCTGTCTGTACCGTAAACTCCTTCTTTTCATAGATAGTCTGCTCTTCAATGATTTCCTTATCAACCATCTCAGGCGGGGCTCCTTTCTTCCGTTTTGCAGGTTTCTTTTTCTTTTTCTTCTTAAGCTCTGGGTTAGCTGCCTCTAGTTCAGCCTCATACTGCTCTTTAGTGATCTGTATTATCTTCTTCACCTGAATCTTCTTCGGGACATCTCTGATTTCTTTATGCGAGAATTTGCCGCCGATAGTGTCATAGCTTTTCAAATCGAAATTTTGAATAAACTGCAGCATTTTCTGCTCTGTGTATAGGAAGAACTGAATGCCTGAGAAAGCATTCACGCTCTTTTTAAAATTCACAATCAGATGCGTGAAGAAGAGATAAACGGGAATACGGTTCTTTGGTTCAACCTTTTTAGCGACCAAGAAGCGACAGAAGTTTGGAATAATGTGGCGGAAGGCAAATACAATGGACTTGCCAAATGTTAAATCGAAAACGCATTCAAAAATGCTCATAGTTAAATCATACTGATTTAATTCAGGCTCCTGTCCTTTCGCAAGGTTACTCAACAACAAGTCTTTTATTTCGCTCTCAGTCATCGAATGAATGCCTTTGAATAACATACAAAACTGGCAAGCTCCTTCACTATGCCGAATGAACTTAAAATCCTGGCCTTCAGCGTTTTTGAAAAGATATTTATGAGCAAAAGTCTTCTGCCGTTTCTCAAGCTTGAAATTAAAGACGTTCTCATCTGCAGGCTTCTTTGATTCCTCCTTTTGAGTTTCCAGTTCCAACCCTTCTTCTTGTATCCTCAGCTTATTATCAGCGAAATGACGTATATCATCATCGTCATCATATTCTCTTGAGGTCTCTAACTCTATGTCGCCTAAGATGCGACTCCTTTCCTGAATCTCAGAAAGCTCTTCGTGCTCGCCCAAAACGAGTCCTTGGATTTCTTGGCCGTTACGCATGTCCTGATAGAAGCCAGGATTCACCACTTCGGGATCAAATCGATGGATGTATCTATCAAGCAAGTCGTGGTCCAGCGGTTCAATCGAAAAAGCCTTCACTTGCTCGAGGTTTGGAGTGATTAGCAGATTTATCAGTGTTGCAAGTTCCGTCTCTGAGAATTCGATGTACTTGATGATTCTCAAAGCAAGAATATTGAGGAAATCATCCTGCGCTACAGTATTACACACGAGTAAAATCCCGATTTGAGTAGCTAAGGCAGGCATGGGGTAGCCTTCAGTGTTGAGGAGTTGGATGAGGATAAGATATTGGTAGACTACGGACTTATAATCTCTTCTGATGATTGAATGCAAAAAAAGTCTGAGAATGAAATCTTCGCGACTTTTTGTAATTATATGAAGGATCTCTTTCCGAAAAAAAGGGCGAGAAACGAGCAAATATAGGACTTTGGAAAGCTGGGCGGTAAAGACTTTTTCTTTTTCGAAATCTGCATTCCACCACAGATGCTCCCGCTCACCGCGGAATTTATCATAAATTACCAGAGGGACTCTGTTGAGCACGAATGCTTTTGTGCAGTGGATTTTTTTGAGGTTAAGCGGGAAATACTCGCTTTCTGCGAAAATAGCTAATATTTCATAAAGTTTCATATGCTCCTCGAAATCTGGCTTATCCTAGTGGAAAAAAATCCATATTAGCTTTATGACGGTCGCTGAGTTTGTTATCGTTACCCTGATAAGCAAAAAGAACCAGTAGGCTTGCAGTTCATTCGCTAAAAAAATTTCTGCGAGTATTTTTTGATTCATGCACGTTGCCAAAAGCCGGTAAAAATTCATTTTGATTTCAAGCACTAGAAATTGTGTTATCTTTGATTTGAGTTCGAAGTTTACGTCTTTCAATGGGAGTCGTGAACCCAGCGCTTTCGCATTTATCAATGAAGCTTAAGATCGCTGTCATCATATCATATTTGCATTTTAAGTAATAATCCACGACGTCTTTATTCTGAAAAAAGCAAGAAAATATGCTCACCCATGCATTCAATAATGTTAGCTCATCATCTGTAAGTGACGATAGGACAAAAGCGCTCGAGTACATCATGCCCTGGTAATGGAAGATAAAATATCTGGAGAAATTCTGAGAAATTTTACAATTTCATCGTCAGGAATCTGCTTTGACGCGTCCTTTTTCAAAATTGGCCTTATTAACGAAAGCATCGTGAAGTACCCTTCCTGCAAAAAGTGTCCTTGGATGGCCAACTTGCTATTATCCTCAATAATTTCTGAGAGTTTCAGCACGGCATCAAGAAGAAGCAATGTGTCAGTGATATTTGTGCGAACTTTGTCGAATATTTCAAAGAGGACCTTGTGAACGTCTAAATTTCATTGAAATTTGCATAAAATCGAGGCGATAGAATAGAAATACTGTATTTCAGAAGAAGTTTGCGCTCAGTTATCCCTTTCATGATCTCGTTAACGAGGTTGCCGAATACTTTGTTTTCGGAGAGCGGTAGCACAGTTGTTCTCAATTCAAGCTGGGAAATACGACGTTGCATTAGTGAATCGATGCTTTCTCCTTCTTTTGTTGCAGAAAACTCTCTGAGCTCTCGAACCGGCTTGTGTAAATTCTCTCGGACATCGAGGGAAGTCTGGTAGTTGGAATTTTTGAGGCCAATCGAGTTCTGAACTTGCGATCTGTTAATAGAGTCAGTCTGCGGTTTAAATTCCAGCATATTCTGAATACAATAAAATAGTTACAACAAATGTTTTGATCAAGTGATGCAATAAATTTTTGATACACTGCTTTCTTATCTGTTTAATATTCAGAATCCATGTTATTTATATTTCTTCTTCTGGCGAAGACTGGAGCTCGCTTTGAATATTTTCGAAAGGTTACAACTATCTACGAAAAATAGTTGAAAATTATAGGAATTAGCATAATAGTAGCATATTTCCCGATACCTTGGTAAAATTTTGTTGAGTGTCTGGCTCTCTCTTTTGCAGATATTTGTTTATATATCTCAGAATTACCGAAACCAATGAATCATATTTTCAGGAGTAGATTAGCTTTGGTACTATCTAAAGGTACTAATGATAATAAAGTCTGAACAAGTGCTTAGCTAGTTTGTTGGTTTCGCTTTTCAAGGTCTTCTAAAATGTGCTTTTGGGTGTTGTAGCTTTGAAAAGTTACCTAGAGTCTCCTGGCCCAGAATGTTTACTTGCAAAAAGCTCAATCAGCAAGCAAAACCGAAGCAATGGGATGACATGAAACAAGTGAGGAAGAAAACTGAGAGACAACAAAAGTCGATTTTTGTCCTAATACAATGTATGAAACTGAGAATAGTGTTTTATCCCCTTGGGGGCTGGTCTCTAATTATTGAATGCATTGGAAAATATGACCGAATAATGCTGCTTGTTCGAGTAGACAGATAGTCTACCCGGCAATTCCTGTTGGGCTTCTAAAAGGAAAAATACCTTATTATGCTGCTTCTTAAGTATGATGGTACTGAAATATATTTTAATATCAATAAACACCTTAAAAGCGTCCACTTCTAGCAGTACCAGGTAATTTGGCTCTTAACAAAGTCTTATCCTCTGTAGAAGGCCAAAGGAAGGTCTCACTGTTTATTTCATGTGTAAGAGATGATCTCAACGAACTTCAGTTGATTGGGCTTTTAAACAATTAATTATTTCATCTATCAGAACAACTACTGAATATCCGGTAATATCAAATTTTACTTGCTGGTGCTACTACTGAGAAAAAATTCGTAAACTTTCCAGCCTGTTCTTTGGAAGAAAAATAGAAACTCATCAGTAATTTGCGATTTTAGTTTAAGAACTAGTCATGGGTTTATTCAGACTCAAAAATCCGTCAAGCACCTTTCTCACCTCAGAGAACTTAAGATTCAGCTTCAGTTTAAGCGTCGTTCATCAAGATTAAGCAGTTTTTGTTCTCAAATCACTTTGTGACACTTTTTCAATTCTTCATACATGCTAACAGTGGTAAAAAGAGCAGCCAACTGTATTTCTTAAAAGAAGATTTTATAACGAACCTGATAGCGCTCGAATTTACAGAATACATCAATTAGAATCTGTCGCTAGGAAAGAAGACGGGCACACTCGTTTAAGTCGTGTTTTAAATTATCTCATAATCAAATGGGAATAGGCCTTTAATTATGGAGCGATTGATGGATGATTGAAAGACTATGTCGATTCAGAGATTTTGCGCTTGGAGTGTAATGAGGAAATGTAAAGTAGTAACTTTTACGTGTTCTTTGACCTCACACAAACGCTGATCTGCTAGCCTCGAAGGGCAAGAGAACTTTCGAACTTCGAACTTTGCCCTTGACTCATTCAGTAAATAAGTTCAATAAAATTTATTGGAATAGTTTCGAAGGAAATTTGGTGATGCGATCACAAAAATGTGCAAATTTACACCAGTAAGGAACAGACATGTACCCCACTTTGATAATATATTTCGCTGTGAAGGAAAAAAAAGAGAGCCGCAAATTGGACATTATGATATAGGTGCAACTAAGGAAATTTATTTGACGACTTTCTTCTTATTATTAGCGTTAACACAGCTAGAATCCTACAAAATTTTCGAAAATAAAATGCGAAGAGCATGCCAACAGAACTTTTGTTTTCGTGTACGCATCAATAGGGTTTGGGACTTTGGCTAAGAAAAAATTATTGAGAAAAGTGTTTTGTGTTTTTTGCTTCTATCGTATATCTTAAAGCACGGGTTCATGATCATATTTCAACGATCAGTTTGATAGAGTAAAAATGCTAATTATCGCTCAGTAAACGAGCAAATCACTCAATCATCAACGACAAAAAAAGATTAATTTGCTCTCAGGAATTCTAATCGTAAAAACCACGCGTTTATGACAGTGGGAATTTTCTTTACTGTATTGTGAGATAGTTCGCAAATTTTCTTTAGAAGCTTTTACTGAATTTCCGGAATCAAATCTGAACTGGTTTAGAACACTGCCATTCTCGAAGCTCTTAACTACAAACTTTCTGAGCTAATTTTAGTCATTACCTTCTAACCGAATGCCTTAAGTTCAACAGCAAATACGAAGCTAGTTTTTAAAATTTACAAACACCCTGCTAAAATATCGAAGCAAGAACACGATGGCAAAAGCCAATCTCAAAGAAGTGGCTATTTCGATACGTGATCTATCGAAGTGGCTGATCAATGACGTGCCTGACGAACTGCTGCTGCTCTATGAGCGATTTCAAGACTTCTTCGAAGTCAGCCCTTTCGACCTGAGGACCATCCTCAAAATAAGAATCCTCGTCTCATTTTTCATCACTTGCCTGATCTCGCCATTCATATTCTCATCATCTGTTTCCATTGGTTCTTTGATCAGCGCAGCAATCACACTCATCATCCTCTACGTCGAAATGATCTTATTGATGAAACCTCAAAGGCTGAAGTACTCGGGCTGTGTTATGGTGTTTGCGTTGATCCCGATTAATCTATTCAGCCACTTTTTTATGAAAAGCAGAGTAAACAAATTCGCTGGACTCTCATTCGTTCCTGTTCTTGGCAGCGTTTTCTTCACAAAAAACAAGCTGTCTGTCCTCCCGATCCTCGGTTTAAGCATCCTCGGGAGGTTGTACCGATACGAGATAGGAACGATAGTGCCAGACTATCAATTAGCGTTTTCTGAGCTGACTGCTGAGTTGCTGTTGAGCTCTTGCGCGAGCTGTATATTCTGCGCGCTTACTCTCATTGAATTAGGAAAAGACATGGAAAACCAACGAATTAAAAACTCACAGTTGGCGCAGGTGAACAAAGACCTCAAAGAGGCTAACAGTCGTGCTGAAGGGTACGCGCAAAGGCTAAAGTCGACTGTAGAGGAGCTAAAGCACAGTAATTTGTCTCTGAAAGAAGCTTTAGAGTCAAAACAAATGTTCTTCGCGAAAATTTCTGACGAGTTGAGGAACCCTATCAACTCTATCGTCGGAAATCTCGAGCTTCTAGAAGAAGAGATAACAGACCCGGAAATGCAAGAGAAACTCGCTTCTATTAAGTGGTCAGCTGATTTATTGTTGCAAATGGCGAACAACCTCATCGACATCGCGAAGTTGTCTGCTGGAAAGATCGAAATCAGCAAGCGAAGGACCCGTGTCCCACTGATGTTAGAGCGACTCTGGGCAATGAATTTCTATAAAATGAAGCAAAAAGGCCTCAAAGGCGTGCTCAGTCTTGATAAAAGAGTGCCGAAATATCTCCTGCTTGACGAAGAGAAGCTGCTTGAAGTCTGTCATAATCTTATCACGAATTCAGTGAAGTACACGAAGAAAGGACAGATTAAAGTTTTTGTGACTTGGCACACCGAGGACAGTGATGACGACCAAGACAACCCACCTTCCTTCTGCTCTCTGCGAAGATACAGCGAGACCACGTCCTCAACAATATTTACAAACGATCATTTCAGAAGATTAAGAATTGAAGAGAATCTCCCTGAAGATGAGCTGGAATCTCCGGCTAAAAAAAGCGCGAATTACCACAATGATGGTGTTATCTTTAGCACTTCATGTAATGAATTTGAAGGGTCGAAAAAAGGCGTGGCTGTCAACGTGATGCCAGAGTCTTCTTTCAATTGGAAATTGGATTCGTTGCTGCTTGATAACTACCAAAAGCGATTCCGTAGCGACATCAGCAAACAGCTCGTGAACAATAACTGCCAGCATAAAGGCACCTTAAAAATCGAAATCATCGACACAGGAACAGGAATAGACCCTAAGCTCTTTTTACTACTACGAAAGGCTCTCTTCCATAAAGATGTTGAGGTTACGAAGCAAATAGGAGGCAAAGGGCTGGGACTGTACTTGGCCTGCGAGCTAACGAAGTTAATGGATGGGGAAGTGTATTACTATTCCAAAGAAAATCTCGGGACTTCTGTGATAGTCAAAATCCCTTGTATGTCATTTACCGATGACATGGCTCGTACAGAAGCGCTTAAACATCAGTCCGTGAAGGATCTTGAGACTCCAAAGATGGCGCTGATCGTTGATGATGAGAGAATGAACCGTAAGATCCTAGAGTCGTTTTTCAGGAAATTCGATATCAAGTGTGTCAGCGCTGAGAATGGGGCACAAGCCGTAGAGATATTTCAGAGTAAGCCTCCAGGTTATTTTCTTTTTGCTACGGTTGATGTTCAAATGCCTGTGATGGATGGAAAGGAGACTTGTAAGAAAATTCGAGAGATTGAAGAGTCAGAAGGCAGAGAGCTCAAGTTGCCCATAGCTATAGTGACGGGTAATTGCTTTGAGAAAGAGAAAAACGATCTGTTGAACCCTGAGTTGGCTTGTCGAGCGGACTACTTCTACAGAAAGCCGCTGAAGATGAGTGATTGTGAGAACCTGGTGAGAGATATCCTTGGTAGAAATTTTTCATTTACAAAGAGTGAGCCGTTGATAAGGTATAAGAACAGCACTAGCCTTTAATAACTGATTTCGAGGGGGGGAGGAGAGAGTATTTATCTCTTATTTGTTTCAATCGTTAATAAGATCTAATTAATCAAAAAATTGAATTGTAGTTGTGCGATTTTATAATTGTTTGAATTAATATTAGGAATTATATATATATTCATGATTATCTATCATCCACATCTATATGCACATTTTCGGAATTAATGTAAATAACAGTTTTGTGAATAAGTTTCGATAAAGATGATTGATCAATTAAAGAACCGTCTTTAATGTTAGTTGGATTGTCGATTATTACATTGATCAATCACTTGGTGTTGATTGGCTTGTTAGGTCGAATGAATGCTGGAGAGTGAGATAACCTGCTCCGTACCCTTGAAACCATGGGAATTAAATTTTGAGATTGCTTCACACATTGGGAATAAGAGCAGTGTAGATTTTCAACGTTTTAATGAAAGCGTTCTTTTTGAAAACACTGATGATTTCTGCAGAATTTGCCAGTAAAATCAAAAAAATTACAGTACTCATTTAAATATAAGTTTTCAATTTACAACTCAGAGAAAAAAGCTCTGCGTTTCATCTAGCTGACCGAATTCAATAATTTGAGCGAATATTTGGTAGTACATAGGCTAGTTATGATGATGATTTTTGTTTGGAATTTCTATTCTAAAACAAACTAATGAACCGTTTTGACGTCAAACCCGTGGCCTAATTGAGGGAATGGTTTTGGTTTTATTCTGATTTTGCTCTCTCTTTCCCTACAATTTTTCAACATCCTAAACATTCATTTTAATAATTGAAGCCTTAACTTTGGAATGACTAGCATATTTACATCGACTTCAAGGGGGCAGGTTTGCTAGCGACCATTTCTTTATTAGAGATAATGATTTTGCTTTCAGATCGCTCAATCTAGCAACATCTAATTTTCGAAGGCAAACTTTCGAAAGGCTCATTTCATTGAATTTTATTTGATAGAACTGATATGAAACGATTGATACTACTGGGAGTTAACTTACTGCAGAGATGTTTAGCAGTAAGATCTTCCAGAAAATTCACGACTTTAGCTTCTTAATCCTCAATTAACTCAAAACGGATTGAGTCGATGCAATAATTTTGGACAGTTGAATCACTTCAACAATTTCTTTTGATCAGCTTCGAAATGTTTTGATACCCTTTTCCGTCCATCTTTGAAACAAATGGGCTATTCTTAACTGATCGATTTACTTTTATAATCGAAACAAATTGCGCACAATTGATATTTTAGGTGCTTGAGACGAAATCTAATGTACCAGCTCCAATTGACAACAGACCCAAACCAGCCTCAAATTACGTATCATTGGGTCCCTGGACAAATTTCAAACCCTAGTGGTAATATGTACCCAACAATTATAACCACAACTCCTCAAGTGCAACACCAAATTTTTGTTCCACAGACTAATATAAGTAAGTTTAACAGAAACGTTTTCATCTGAGTTTACTTTCATTAGCATTCATTCAAGCTCTCCCAGTTGTTCATTGGCAGTGTGTTACCACAGTGCATTTTTCATTTACGACTGAGATGCAGTTGCCGACAAACCAGAGCGATGAGAATACAAACGGGAGCACAAATTCTTCTTTGACTCCAAATCAGGAAAGCGGGGACTCTATGGAAGAGTCACGCAGTGTTAAATCACTTGAAGAGTTTCGAGTGCCTAAGATATATAAACGTGGCAAGAAATCGAAGTCGAAAAGAATGAGGTTAGTCAGAACAGTGAAAAAGTCCCTCAGGTATCCTAGTTCAAGGAGTGAAGTTGCTATCAGGTAAAATGCCTCAAAAGAATTGTATAGAGCCTAATGTTCTTTTATAATAGTTCAAAAACTGCATGTGAAAGAATTAACAGCGGAGAAGCAACGCCAGAAAACCGAGATTAATGATATTGGTGTTTGAAGTTTTATATATGTACTCAAGGTGTGTCATTCGTCTGTAACTCCTGAGCATGTATATCCGACTTCATGCATACATACATATAATATAAAGTCTAAAATTATCTATATATAATATGAGTAAGCTATGCATTCTAGTTTGAGATCTTTCTTATTTGAGCTGGCGGGCCCAACAAACTTTTATATTGTCTCAAATTTCTACCTTTACAGGCAAATTTGATGACTCCTCAGATGAAAATGATTCCTTATTATCATTACTATTGCATGCTAGATGTTTTTAGAGACATACATTTTTTTCTAAATCTAAGCAATCATATCAGTGAATGTTTAAAAATCAATGATTCTTCGATATAAACTTATGTTAATCAAATTGATTGAAGCAGGAACAGTTGCTAGGTTTCTCAAGCTGCTTAGTATCTGTAATATCAAGGAGAGCCATTAAATGACTATCATTATTGAAAGAAACAAAAAATATTTTGGAAGTTTCCTCATTACGAAGTGCATACCAGGCTTGATGACTGCTGGGGCTCCTCCTTACGGTTAGACTAAACTCAGCTCAAGCTGGTCCATTTTGGTGGAAGCGTAAATCGAATTTGGACGTTTTTTAAAAATTTATTGCAGTAATTTCAGTTCTCAGTAGTTTTCAAAAGCGCGTATAAAATATCTGCTGGCTTGAAGTATTTAAAAATGACCAAAAAGCCGCTTTTTGGAATTTCTTCTTAACTTATAACAACTTTAAATTTCGGTCTGGTAATGTTGCTTTCCTTATCTTCATCAAACTCTTAAATATTATGATCGAAAGAATGAATCCTTGATTTGTTTGGAGTAACTCCCAGAAAATGGGAAACCAGATATCGGCTTATGTTTATTGCGAGCAATTTTGCTTTTTAATTCTCCAATCGAGATTGTTAAGGAGCAAAAAAACTAAAAAATATCTTTGTGTTTCGTTGCGTTAAACAAACAATAAATCAAAAATTTTTACATGAATCTTCCATTAGAGCCGTTCTTTGTTTACAAAACTGATGTCTTTGATGAATTCAAGCAGAGAAACCCTCAGAAAAAACTTTCTGAGCTCACAGCTTTAATTGCTGATTCATGGATGAACTTAGATGCTGAAACAAAAGGAAAATATGAAAAGAAATATGGAGAAGCCCTCGAAAATTTTAATCAGAGTTTGGTTACAGCCATATCCGGTCCAGCAATGAAAGATTCTCTTAAGAGACATACAGGAGACACAAGTAGAGCAACTGAACCTGCAGCAAAGAAAGCAAATGTTCTAGAGAAAGGCAATGTTTTGACACGAATTTACAAGAGTATTACACTAGAACAAAATCAGATCAGAGATCAGAGAAATGGGATATATGATACCAAAGTGCATACTCTCAAACCGGAAACATCATCTAACTATCATGATACCATGTCCTCTGCAATCTGTCATATTCAAAAAGAGTTTTGGAATCATATGTTAGACTACGAAGGGGAGCTCAGAAGCATTGACTGGTTTACCAATGGTTGGGGATGGTGCGGAGGTTGGATTCCGAAAATGGAGAGGATAGCATGGGATTTTGATGCAACCATAACGAATGTTGAGAAAGGATCAAACTATAAATTCGAAAATTCCAAGTATTTATCAGTGCTGAACGAGAAAATCGGGAGGATCCCGATAACCAAGCGGTATTTAACTATTAACATCCTCAGAGAGAAAGACTTTAGTCCTCAAGCAATTAAAGATGTGCTGACATTCCTCCCAAATAAAATATATTGGAAGGTTCGTTTCCGAGATGGTTATTACTGGGAGAGAGATGTGTATCGGGAGTTTGGATCAGATTATAGAATTGCTCAATTTGATGAAGATTACGCACCGTTAAGTTTTTATCCATGGAAAACAGAAAATGATCTTGATGATGAGCATTGTGGCTATAAGGAGGGTGATGAATATGGTTTTCAAGATGACAATAACGGTAAAGAAGAGGATGATAAGAAAGAGGGAAATTTAGGGGAAATTTTAGATTGTGATGGCAATGATGAATATCAAAAGATGCCGTAGATTAGTTTGCAACTTTCTAGCTAACCTTGCATTCAAGGGTGAGGATGGCTGAAAACACAGTTTAAATAAGATTTTTATCAACGTTCCCACGTAGTTATTAACAACAAGAGGAATTATTATCGCGTTAATCCTATTAGTTAAGGTTTGACTCGTTCCAATCAAGGAATCAATTTTTCTCGTGTTTGATGAACTATCTTGAGAACACAAGTAAATGTTGGATTTTGACTCACTTACTACTGCACTAATCAAATAACTCTCTCTACCTTAACCGTTTTCACCTGCTCCCAAAATCAAAAGTAGAGGTTCGGTCAATGATTATTCCATCAGGGACGTCTCAAGAAATGATATAAGTTGCAAAACTGTATTAACATTTAAGAGAAAACAAGAATAACTTCGCAGGTTCACAATCTATGAATTTTGTTATTAGCGTTCCAATTGGCTCGTAAATATTTTTAAGTCCCTAATTAGCATTGTATCTAAGCATTGAATATGAATTATTCATCTTGTCCCTTCACTCACAGAAAAGCAACACCTTTTTCAAACGAATACTCTATCTTTCGCTCAGTGTCCAATGGCGTTTTTCTAAATTACCGATCTGAGGATTGTTATCCAATTCAAATTAAAAAGTTGTCTTAATATCTATCTCTACACGGATTCAATATAATCAGCTAGATCCTTGGCTAAGAATTAAGCTCAATCATTTATTAATCAGAAATAGTTTTAATCAAAAGCAGAGAGCCGCGCTAGCCTTACAAGTGTTGAGATGTTGGCATCAAGGCATTCCTCTTTGCATCTAGAAGACCCAATTCAGACTGAAACCAATGAATTTGAAGTCTTCAAGCTACCAGAGATACTGAAACCCTACCAAAATATCGAAGGGCAAATCTTTCGTTTCCAAAGAAGAGTCCGGACCCAAAAAACCCTCAAACCAGCGATCGAAAAATCTATAGAATGGACGAGCTCTGAAAGCACAAAGCTCTCACTTCAATGGATCGATTCTACGCCGACACCATCAAACAAAAGTGGTTTGTTTGATGTAAAACCAAATATTCAAGTGAGATCCCCTCTTGCAAGCTCATCAAAAGACGCTTTTACTAACGAAAGACTTTTCCCAAGTATCCGTAATTCCGACCAACCGAGTTTTGAAAGAACCTCACCAGGAAAAAACCGTTTAAAAACCTTGCTAAATGATCCATTTGTTAATCCAGCCAACTTTGAGGAAGCAGAGCAAAGGGTTAAGGATAAATATGTGCAAAAGCCTCGTGAGCCGAATACCTCAGATTTTTCGGGACTCTCGAGGAAAAGGTTAGGTCTGAGGACTTTAAAAACAGTTCCGCCTCTTGACGATGTGACTGACACAATATGTTTACCACGATTAAAAAGCCCGACACAACAGCAATGTGAACCTCGTTCGCGAATTTTACCTTTGCTTCAGTCGCCGTTTAACAGGAATTACACTGGAAAGCAATGAAGCTACCAATATTTATTGGGTAAGAGATGTATTTGTTTTAAATGCGTTTAAGATGAATCAAAAAATTTATTGACTTAGTCTAGAATTCATAAATCGACACCTTCGGGTGCTGTAATTTCATATCAAAGGAAAAAGTGAGCATTATACGTTACCGAGTATTAATTTCAATGAGAGTTATATATGCGATTTTAAATTTACCAAATTCTATCAAAGAGGAAATTCATACGATTCAAAAGCTGCAGCTATTTATATCTATTATCAAGAAACCTCTTGAAAGCACTCAACAATGAGGATGAGGAAAAATAAACTCTCTCAAAATATATACGCTAATTTATTTCAACACAAAGTAGAGAGAAAAATAATAAGTTATTCTCTCTAACACCGCATTATAAATAGAAAAAATGTCCTCAATGCAAGGCAATTAATTAAGAATCGAGAATGCATTTATCACTTAATTGGATATTCACTAAATAAGTTTCTTATGATGCTCTTGGAAATATTGCGAGGTTGCAAATACCCAAAACCTCTGGATGAATCCATTTGATCTGCGAAATCTAATCTGAGATAAAACTTCTCATCTTTTTGATTTAGAGGAGTTTTATTATTATTACCCCAAGCTCTATCAATATGTCAGTTTCAGTGTAAAATATGACAAGTTACTTATTCGAAGGTGAGCTCTGCAGGACAAGCCCGCCTTTCATTGAGAGGGTCGCAAGCGATGACCTCTTCCCGAATTGTTGCGTGTTTGGTCTTATCATGGGCTCTCCTGAAGATCTCCTTGCAAAAATCGTTTCTGGTGTGTGAGATTTAAGACTAATAGCAGGGGTTCGAAATTCAATGGGAGTTGCTTTTGTCAAAAGTGGGCTTTGCTTTACGAGTGTCTTTGTGTCTAAGATCCCTGGACTCTGATTTTTGAGATTCAAGCTACTTTTATTCGGAGAAACTAGTGTGAGTTTTAGCTTTGGAGTGCTCTGACTGGAGTGAAGTAATGATCTCTTGCTTTTGAGGTCATTTGTTTTGCTTATTGGGCTATCATGATTGAAAGCGGGCATGCTCTTGAGCGATGCGCTTATCTTATTGCTTCCTGCTTGGTTGTTGCTGACTCCAGCACCTTTATTTTCTATTTTACTCAACGAATGTGGTCTCGGCATCCTTTTGCTATTGAGGTTATCCCTCAAAAGCGCTTTCATTTTGTCCGCACTAACGTGATTTTGTTGCAGGTCCCTAAGCGTAAAATCACTCTCAGGATATAGATACGAAAATGTGTTTTCAGAATCTTCTTCCTCCTGGAGTTTGCGTTGAATCGCTTGATTGTTCAGGTTCAGTTTATTACGAAGCTCCTCATAATTCTTCTTTCCCATTGACCCTACCACAGCAACCCTTTCCGGTAATATTGGGATAGGATCGATCTTTGATTCAGAATTTCCTATTTGCTGTAGACTTTCCTCTATCGAGATTTTAGAAGCGGCTCCTTCTTCCTTTTTTGTGCCTAACTCTTTGTAATCCAGTTTAAACACATCTATCAGCCAATACACACCTGCAGAATCCTTCACGAATTCGGCAACAAGTTTACGAACGCGGACACCGCTTATAATTTCCAAATAATGAACGATTTTGTACACCATATAGAGGCAGTATTGTTCAGGGTTTTGTTGTCTGAGAGTGAATTCGAAGAGTTCTTCCTCAGCGACGGGTATATACTCTTCTGACGCCTTTGCTAAATCTCCATTCAGATAAAGAATTTCTTTCATCGATTTCTCAAAGAGAGGTTTCGATTTCTCTTCATCGTAGAAAAAATACACTCGCATTGAATTCTTCATGCAATTCTACAATTAATTGAAAGCGCGGTTAACACTGAAGCAGTCAATAAGGTCATTTATTTACTCTTATTCGTACGAAGGACTGCAAGTGTTGAATATTTTTCCAAAATTTATCTGATCTGCTCCTCTGAAACACAGATTTTAGTTCTGCTTGCGTTAAAATTCGCACACTGCCTTCTTTGAATTTTGCAAGAGCAATTTCCTTCAAATTCCCGTTATCATCTTCAATTGAAGGGTCTCCCTAATAAATTGTAAGAGATATGAAACATTTCTTTCTTTACTTCAGGCAGTGCAGTTTTAAAAAACAATGGAGAGCCGTTATATACGAATGGCGATGCTGCTGGTGGAAATTGACCCAATTTGAAAGGTGAATCAATAAGCTTATTGGCCAATCCAGACTCCTTCGAGGGTTTTTTTTGCTTTTCGACTTGCCTCATCAAAAAGCTGCTCAATTCGCTTAGAGTTAGTTTCTCTTTTTTGTTGATGAACTTCAATGTTCGATCCTTAGAGATTTATCATAAAGATTCAGCTGCGTATGTTTTGATTCTATAAATACCTTGTCTGTGTAAGCGATAGTTTTGAGCTCTGAGCCGATGAAAACAGCTGTTTCAGGAATCATTATGCGTATTGACCTATCGACATTTGGCGGAGGCATTAACCGTTTCAGAACAAATGCGAAATCTTTTTCTTCGGTCATCGTGGCATGTTTAGGTGAACTACAGAAGACACGTGCGAAAGGGTTGCTTTCGTAAGGGAATATCTTCTTCCTTTTTTTAATGGAATGCATTGAACTTCTGCACTGGTCGCAAGGACAGCAATATCTTTCCTGCGCGTAACTTCGGTCAGTATCTCCAAGGGATTTAGAAGGAGCCAATGTGCTAAAATTTAGGTTGATGCGAGGAATCTCGGTTGTAATGTCGAGAGTTTGAAGTTGCATTATCTGTAGACTGAGTCTGAGATTTTTTATTTAATAAATTCGGAATATATGGTTAGTTCTGGTTGAATTTAAGATAAATCTTGTTAGAATTTTGCTATATTTTGAGGTTTCAGAGAAATCCTCTTTTACAATAGTTGGTGACAATTAACTATAACTCTATCTAACATTTAGTCCTTCAGGTATCTGAGCTGGTTTGGCTGACTATCAAAAAGGAATTCTGAAAATTGAGATGGCGAAAATTTAAAGACATGAATTTGGTTTTACAGATTCGTATCCTCAAATTCAAATAGTGTTTGACACATTATTCACAGCTGTAACATTCAACAAATGGAGTCCCAGAGTTGTGTCTGGAAGTTTTTGTTTTTGATGACTTAATTTTAGATATATTGGACAAAATTGATTGATGAGACTGAGTGACACATGGAATTCAAATCATCTTACTGACTTTGAGAAAAGCAATCGCATTTTAGAATGCTGCAGACCAGACAGAAATTTAGCAATTTAGCAATTTATCAATTTATCAATTTATCAATTTATCATCAGTTCAAATCAAATCTCAATATTCACGTGTTTTTTAATATTACTTCTATAAATTCTTATATAAACTAGATGGAAGCAACGATAGACACTTCTTCGAACCAGAAACCAAAAATTGCTATCATAGGAGCCGGACCAACCGGATTACTAAGTTGCCGCCATCTC
>ENA-UOTX01001100-UOTX01001100.1-compost-metagenome-genome-assembly--contig:-NODE-1100-length-22566-cov-38.273867_pt1 | contig 22566 bp, 12 predicted proteins | sample MGYA00238143_ERZ746982 | MGnify/ENA primary metagenome ERZ746982 (study PRJEB28758, sample SAMN06268862) | compost metagenome | isolation source: single cell | place: USA: California, Emeryville, Joint... | reverse complement strand
GTTCAACAAGACCAGCAAGACCAACAAGCGCAACAGTTTGACGCTAATAACCTACAAAATATGATTCAGATGAAACACGCTGGTGGTGACCAGCAGCAAGCGGCGGACGCTAATCAGCATCAGATGATCAATCTAGGAGCAGATCAAGGCCAGCAAGCGCAACAATTTGATGCGAATGCGCTACAGAATATGTTCCAGAACCAAGGGGCAGGTCAGCAAGTTCAACAAGGCCAGCAAGTTCAACAAGACCAGCAAGGCCAACAAGCACAGCAATTTGATGCTAATAACCTACAAAATATGATTCAAATGAGGCAAGCTGGTGACCAGCAACAAGCAGCAGGGGATCAACAGGCGATGAATATAGGAGCTGATCAGCAAGCACAAGGCCAGCAAGCACAGCAAGTTAACGCTAATGACCTAAAAAATCGGGTAAAAACACGTGTTATTAGAGCAAAGCAAAATAAATAAACCCAGCTGGGTACCGCGGGCAGTTACTGAGTCCAGCTGGCAACTGGTTTCATAATGAGTGCCTGCCAATAAACGAACACCATACCCAACAAATTATATTACCTTTTCAGATACTCGTCCTGGAAAGGAAGAAAGGAAGTAAGATTAACCTAAATATATATTACTAGTTGAATAACTATACTTATTCATTTATGTGTTCGCGTTGAAATGGAAATGCATAATTCAATATCAGAGCCCGATATTTATAGGTGATTCCTTCAACCTGTTGCCAAATTCACACAAAACCAATACAAACTCCTACCCTATACCCTATACATTGCGCTCTCTAATGAGCCTGGCATCTATTTTCTCGGATCTCAGAAAAGACAATTGAATATGAACATCTTCTTATCATACAGAGTGTACAGAGTGTGTTCTTTATCAGTTGAGAATTCTCAAGTAGAACTTTCAAAGATTCATTGAAACGGTTTCGAGATATGACGGATTAAATTAACAATGATTCTATCTTAATTTACTGATAAAATATGGGTTCAACCCAATCGGTCTCTATCAAGGCCAACTCTTGTCCGCTAAAGTAGCTGCCATTGTCACTGATTATGACCCTACTTGCAATGGTAGCAATGCCATGAGCAACTCTCTTTTTTTCTCTCAGATGTGACCAATGTTGCAATTTGTGCTGTTAATTCTTATCAAGTGGAGAATCTTCAAGCCGAATCTTGCGAATTCTAATATAAAAATAATTAGCGATAGTGACATTACTGATTAATTATTCAGCAGGAACAAGGAATCTTCTATTTAGAAGTGTTATCCAAAACTATTATTCTTGAATGCGTCAATTTGAGTTAGTAGGTGTTCGGATGATGATTCATCACGATGTCAAATTGGCAGAGAAAGCTTAAGGATAGCGCGTCACTAATTACACAAGATAAATCAAGATTAATAACGATGAATTAAGAGAGCAGGCCAAATTGAAGCAAATCTAAAAATTTAACCACAAAGTCAAGCAATAGAAATTCAAAATGGTCAAGATAAAAGTCTTTATGTTGATTATGGTCGGTATCATCCTTATCACAAGTAATTAAATCGATTCTTCTTTCATTAATTATACGGAAAAACGAAAAGATGTTCAGGCAGCTCGTTTGCGAGCTCGCACAATGCAAGCAAGTTATATAGCCCACCTGTGAATGAAACCGTGTCTCCGCAAGAAGATGCCACTCCAATTGACACGAATGAGAGTTCTGAAACGAGTGTAAATCCTTAAACAAGCGAGGAATCAAGTGAAACGAGTGAAAGTATAGAAAGAGCGAGAGTTCACTCAGAAACCAGCGAGAATTCTGAAAAGAGTGAAAGTCCAGTAGCAACAGCAATTCCTATGGGTCAACCTATCATCAAGACCAGAAAGCGCAGCTGCCTATCATTCAAAGACCGATATCAACAAGTGAGGCACCCGAGACGCCGTTTCAACTCTTCCAACAAATCAACTTGGACAATCCTTCCAAGCCTCTATCACAGTTAAAGTAAGTCTCAGAAGATCTCCGCGGCAAACAAGAAGCAGTCATTGTCAATCGATATCAATCAGACGTGCCATAAGACCAATAACGACTACAGAACAAGCAGCAAGTAGCTTCTCATGGAAGGTCATTATTCCTTCGGAGATAGCCCCATGAATTCCTCTCTAGAAAAAATCCAAAATTCAACTTTATATTTTTGTTTCTTTTTCTCCACTCTTCTCGGTCAATTTGAAAATTACATCATGAAAAAATATTGTGCTACTCAATTAATTGATACGAAATCATTTGAGACCACATAGAGCAAAATCATTGCGTCTCCATTACGTAATTAATCCATATTCAGGGAAGACTGTGTCACAACTCACCAAGAATTTTTGACTAAATAATACGAAAAGGGCCAATACATCGAAGACAGACACACTTTCCATTTTCACGAAGTGGTGTGTTCTTTATCAGTTGAGAATTCTCAAGTAGAACTTCAAAGATGCATTGAAACGGTTTCGAGATATGACAGATTAAATTAACAATGATTCTGTCGTAATTTACTGATAAAAAAATCAGCAGTAGCAAGTATATTTGTAAAATTTAGAATTTTCTTGTCTCATTCGGTTTTCGAATGAGTCGCCCTAAGCAAGTAAATGAGAGCTGAAAGATAATTCATCACGGTGTCAAACCACAAAAATTCTTCGCGCGGGACAGTATTACAGTATTTCTACGAGAAGATAGGAATGGAACGAGCATGGCTATTTAAGCACCAAGTAAAGCGATTGTAAATCACAAATAAATAATAGATTCAAAAGAAATTGAAGCTGAAATAATATGAAGAAGTTCGTCGTCATTTTCGTTGCAATTCTGCTCATTACAAGTAAGTAAAAATATCATCTTCTCACACTAATTCTGTATGGTAAAGATGTTGAGGCAACTCTTCAAAGAGCCAAAGCAGCTAAACAAGCTAAACAAGCATTAGCTGCAGGGAGAGGTCAGCAAATCCAACAAGGACAGCAAGCGCAGCCAGCCCAACAATTCGATGCGAATGCCCTCCAGAACCAAGGAGCTCAGGGAATCGATATGGGGCAAGGTCAACAATTTCAACAAGACCAGCAAGACCAACAAGCGCAACAGTTTGACGCTAATAACCTACAAAATATGATTCAGATGAAACATGCTGGTGGTGACCAGCAGCAAGCGGCGGACGGTAATCAGCAGCGCGTTATCAATCTAGGAGCAGATCAAGGCCAGCAAGCGCAACAATTTGATGCGAATGCGCTACAAAATATGATTCAAACGGACCAACAACAACAAGGAGACGGTGGTCTCAGATGGAATTTTGGAACGGGCGACCAAGGCCAGCAAGCACAGCAATTTGATGCTAATAACCTACAAAATATGATTCCAGCGATACAAGGACAAAATCAAGCAGCGGACCAACAGCCACAAGCAATGAATATTGGAGCAGATCAGCAAGGCCAACAAGCACAACAATTTGATGCTAATGCACTTAAAAATATGATTCAAATGAGGCAAGCTGGTGACCAGCAGCATGCAGCGGGCGATCAACAGGCAATGAATATTGGAGCAGATCAGCAAGGCCAGCAAGCACAACAAGGCCAGCAAGCACAACAAGTTGGCGACAATGCCCTAAAAAATAGGGTAAAAACACGTGTTATTAGAGCAAAGCAAAATAAATAAACCCAGCTGGGTACTGCGGGCAGTTGCTGAGTCCAGCTGGCAACTGGTTTCACAATGAGTGCCTGCCAATAAACTCAAACCATAGCCAACAAACTATATTACCTTTCCAGATGCTCGTTCTGGAAAGGAAGAAAGGAACTAAGATTAACCTAAATATATATGATGACTATTTGAATAACTATACTTATTCATTCATGTGTTCATGTTGAAAGGGAAATGCATAATTCAATATCGATATTTATAGGTGAATTCTTTAAAACTGTTGCCAAATTCACACAAAACCAATAAAAAAAACTCCTAACCTATACAATGCGCTCTCTCATAAGCCTACTCACAATTCGGATTTTCCGGTGTCTATTTTCTCGGATCTCAGATAAGACATTTGAATATAAACATTTTCTCATGATGCCGAGTGAGACTTTACTAAATCTTTCACAAATTTTTCTCGTCCTCCATATTTTTGTATGTTGAAATTTCAACTTTGTAATAGCTCATGCTAATTCAGGCCAGAGTTCGATGCTCGCAAGTACTACAATGGAAAATCATTTAAAGTTTAGTTCAAAGAACATTTCGACAATAGAAGGCCGAAGAAATTCCCGACTATAACAACAAAAAATTCCAAAAAATGACCTAGAACCGACAGCCACTAGAAAAACGACATTTACAACTCAAGGAAGTCCGAACTAGCCTGAAAACCTATAAGCAGAAAGAAAAACTTACAGCCTTGATTGATCAAAGCTTTTTCGTGTGTTTTGTACGCCAAAGTGATCTCTTGAAGTATCCTTTAGTTTAATTATCAAAAGTCAGAAAAAACAGGCATGATGGAGAAATTTCGAGCCCATCTAAAAGTCTTCAAAGTTCTAAGCTTATTCAAATGAAAATCCATATTTTGGTCCCATTGTGACCTTTCACATGTACTGAGAAAGTAAGTACCAAAAACGGCATAGAATATCACTGATCTTCAAACCAATTTGAACTCATACTGAATAATGCTGACAATTAAAAATTGCATATCTTTAATTTTTCGAGAGAAATTTGCATGAGAATAATGTTGAAAAGGGCGTAAGTATCTAGATGACCTGCTTATTCAATAGCATTTGGGAGATCTTTCTCTCTCTTTCTCTCTCACATGTAATTAACTGATTTTTCCATCTGTCTGTTCTCTGATTGGTTTTCCTGCTGAGATTTTGCTTGAAAATTTAAACGGAAATTTTTCTCATCGCTCTTCGAGCAAAATATGAGGTAATGAATCCCAATGAGAAAAACTCGCATTGCTATGACTCAAATTACATTCAGCAAAAATATTAGGTCAAAACATTTTTTGGTACAACTTTCGAATATATTTTACTTGTAGCTAGAGATAAAAGTAAGGCAAATAAAACAATTATACCGAAATGATAGATCTCATACTCACCTGGAATCAAGGGCAAACATGCTTTCTACTTTGACATTTATTCGTTTCTCTTTTTTATTTGACTTATAATAGATAAGAATCAACGTGTATTTCATTCAGCAGAGCTTTGAATCCGGTGTAGCGAAAAGACTCTAAATAAGTTCAATGGTCATCATCGTGACTAATGAAGACAATTCTGGAACAAGGAATCCCTCATCTTAGATGAAGGTTCTAACAGATTGCAGTTCAAATTATCGAGACTCCATATCTCTGCCTACGCTTTAGGTCAGTATTAAGCTTTAATTGGTATCGTTATTGTTCTAATTTTTCCAAAATGTTTTTCAATTACTTGTTTCTCATTGAAAATCTCAAATTCTCCGGAATTCAAGCGAATTTTTCGTATTCTTGAGAAATTTTTACGCTGATTCAGCAAATTTAGCGAATTCATACGGATATATCTAAACTTTTCTCTTCTCCTCCTCTTAACGAAACCATATACCTCCAGGGATTAACTTCGAAATGCAACACTTACTCTCGCACAGCATATCTTATGGAGTTAATCCTCTTATTATGAGTGAGTGTCTTATTCCAAGCCAGCAGGTACAACTACTCGTTATTAGTCAGAAAAAAACTTCATTTCGTCTTCGATTGTTACTTTTTCATCTTAATATCGATAGATAGCGAGAAAATGAGCACTTTGCATGAACAAACACGCCGAGGAACTGAGTTCTGCGTTCCAGAATGGTACCTAAGAACTGGTGGGCCGTGACCACAAAATGAATTATAGTTCGCGCCTTCGCCCTATAAAAACAATTTTTCAAAACTTCACGCGATTTGACAACTCGAAGCTTTTTATAATTAATTATGCTTCCACTCAAACAAATCCTATTTAAAATACTGAAATCGTAATCAAAGCGAATATTTTAACTAACGAGCTAATCATATAGAATTATATAATAAATCAGATTTGTTAAAAAAAAAGCACCAACCTCAAAAGAGAGGGAAATAGTCTCCAGCCCGTGACACTATACGACACAGAAAAATGGCATCACGTTTAATCAACCACAAATGCTCCTTAGACGCAGACTATCGTCTAGACAATCTTAATGTACTAATATCCGCTGCAAAGGTAATTTTTCGTACTTCTTGAATTCCTCTCAAGATTTCCCAAGGACCTGCCATATTATTACGATAGTGCCGTTTCTATGTCCGACGAGACGGCTTATTCGATAAGCCATAACAAACGAAGCAGACTGTTCTGTTGGGTGATTGAGGTACCGCACGCTCCTTCCTGACGAGAACAATTAATCTTTTGGTAGCTGCTTGATAATTTTTCTCATGATTGTCAAAATCCAAACAACTGTCAATATCGATGCGATAGCCGATGCCAAAGCCAATGCTCTATTCGCTGCTCTGATAGATGCGAAAAACCTCGAGTTTTATCATCGAAAACGCGGCAGCTCACGTTCTTACTAATCGACATCTTTCTTTATCGAGCGAAAGTGAAAGATACAGAATTACAACTACTTGCTACTGCTGCTTTTTTTCTTGTTACAAAGGTAAACGAATTCTCTAAAATTCTTGTTTGTATTTCAATTAAATATTTTTCCTTTGGCTATTTTTGAAATCTTGCATTTCGAAATCAATGATCAAAGGGTCTCTCCGAAAAGTTCTTTTCCCAAATAAAAAATAAATTTTTCAGTATGAATTAAATTTTTTTTATAAAAAAGATCGAAGAGTCATTTTGTATCACTCTCGAAGACGCGTGTTTAATTGGAGGAAACATCTACTCACTCGATGAAATTTCATACATGGAACTCCAAATTTTGAAAGTGATGAAATGGAAGCTTTCTCTACCAACCCCCACTGAAATCGCAAGCAATTCGCTTCTGATTTTCGATCTGCCAAGCGAACTCGATGTGGACTTGCTCCTGAAAAATATAGACAGTTATATAGAATTTTGCTTGATTGGTAGGTTAAATTTATGTGAAAAAGAGAGTTAATTTGCCATTTAGAATCCGAGATCAGCAAATTCGGTATGATTACTATCTCACTCTCAAGCATATTATGCGCATTCCAGCAAATGGACGCGATCAGTTTTGGAGAGGAATTGGTCATGGCTTTATGTCAGTATTTTAATTTAAACAAGGTAAACGATTTGTGTTTTATTATTGACTCATCATGCTTTTAGGAGCGTATTCGTGACTGTGTTACGCTGACAAGTAAAATTATTAACGATCAAGCAGCAGTGAAGAAAATCGAAAGCAGCAAGAAATGCAACGAAGAAGAGCATTTTGATAACGATCGGGACAATAGTGGGAAAAAATCCATGTCTATGACCAGTGACAAAGGAATCCCAAGAAAAAGCGTTTCTGATGATAGAATGGATATCCAAGATATGTCAACCACAAATAGTCCTGATGTGAATACTTGTAAAGAAGAAAAAATGGATATTATCAACGAAAAGACCGAGGTCAGCGCTTCTCAATGTGATAATTACTTGGAGTGCCAAAGCCCCTGTTTGGAGCTTCTGCAGGCCAGCTGTAATTAAGCTGAGCAGCAGAATTATGATTCGAAATTTAAATTTAAGGAATTTTTTTTCCTGACTTTCGCGACTATATTTTTCAATGATGAAGTGATTTTCAAAGCTGATTTTTCTTTGTGAAATCGGATTATTTATTTCAAAGACCAGAGTTAAGTAAATTATCAACAAAAATACCTAAGACCTGCGCTTCTTGGATAATATTCAAGCGATCCCTAGTATATTTCGGAGGAAATGTGGTTATTACCGAGCAACTTTACGAATTATTTAGACATTCGTTTCAAGCCTAATCTTGTCATACAACTTCAAATTCATCATCAACTTTTTCAATACCATACGCTAATATCTTGGAAGAAAGTGTTTCTACTAATCAAGAGTGCCTCGAGAAAACCCACCAAACTTTGAAAACAGGACTTTGAATCCAAATCAATTAATACAAGTCTATAGCAATTGAGGTCATTCCTATATGGAGCATTATTTAACAATTTTAGAGTAGAAAAGCAAAAGGCTCTCGATTGCTCAAGGTTCATCTCGAGCTTCTGGCAGATCTGATTTAAAATATTCGTAAGAATTTTGGCAAAAAATATCGAGAATAATTAAATCAACCTGAACCAAAAATTATAGATTTCAGTTCAGTTTAAATTGAAGAATTATAATGAGTTACCGCATTATTAAATTTGGAAGCTGCCTATTAAATTTAAATTACTGGATCAACCAGGAAAACGATTATATCGATTATGGTGCATTTCACGGAAGCCTTTTTCATCACTTTGGTGCTCAAGACAAAATAAGAGTTTATAACTCTTCACCGCTCAAAGTCTTAATGAAGATCTGAGGCTAACTACAGAAAATATGTGTTTCTAAGATAATTAGTTTAAGTTAATAAGCGACTAACTCATTTAATTCGGAGTTAGGAGACAACCTTCTTAAGGAAATGCAGCCAAATAGAGTCAAATCTACAAAGATTAAGGCAAGAAGCTTGCTTGCTCACCTGGTTCAAATCTCTGAAAGAATTGTATAATTAATTTAAAAAAACTTAACTACGAAACCTAAACATAATGTTTACTTACAGAGTTGAATCTCTGAAAGAACCCAGAATAAATCGCATAGCAATATCATAAATATAATCATTGTTTTGTATGGTCCCCCGATTTGAAGAATGCTGTTGGCGAAAAGTATTTAAGAAGGAACAAGTTTTCAAAAATCGAAGGAGTCAATTGTCGTAAGCCTCATCATTTCCCAACCCTAAATTCATATGCGAGTCTAAATGAAATTGAGTTTGAAGCAGTTTGGTAGCCAAATTCCTTGTTCGTTTATCTTTAGCTGCGGTTTTAAGGGGTGCTATGTTCGGTTTGACAAACATCAGTGAGTTCAAGGAGAACTTTGTAGTGTACTTTTTCCAGTCACTAAAAGGAATCCATTTGAAATATTTTTCGATTCAAGGCTCTAATATTACACGATATCAGAATTTACAAAAACCCTTGTTGACTCTGACACAGGAATGAGAGTATTTTGGCAGGAACCTTCCAAGAACAAAAATAAGAAGGCTTTAAGCTAATTACATGGATCTCTGGCAAATTAAGTCAGCAAAAAGAAAAAAACTCACAATTTTATATAATAACAAAATATTCCTTCTTTTTTTCTCTTTCCCTGATAAAATACTATAGCTCCATTGAATGAAATGTCGTTAGAACCATAGTGGGTAATGTAAATCACTTCACTCTTTAACTCTTTGAAGTTAGTTTCACACAAAGTTCAGCTTATCTTTTATTTTTGACTAATTATGCATTTGCAATTTACCAACGTTACGTGTTTATTTCAGCCGGACCCACTTAAAACAAAATGACAGTGTATAAAAATAAAAGCCTGAGTTTTCTAATCTGAGCTTATTAAAAAATAGTTTACTGAGGATGGACCTGGATACTCGCGAAAGTCAAGTGTTTCTAGCTATCGTCTCCTTTGTCGTATGGACGACATTGTGTGCCCTCGTCGAAAGCAACATTACCTTCAAATCCCTAGCTCCCAAAGTCGATCATGATGTCAAAAACCGCTTTGTCGGTATCATTCATGGGCTATTAACATGCATTCTGGCTGGCTACAATGTATTCCACGATCAACCCTCTTACACCGATAAGAACTCTGATCTTCAGATCTTCATCCTGCTCATTTCCATGGGTTACTTTGTTTATGATTATCTCGCCTGCGTCTACTACGGTATCGCTGATAAAGCCCTTGCGATTCATCATTCACTGGGAGTGATCGGCTACCTCTCTGGTATATACGCGAACAACAGCACATTAGCCATCTGCGGTATCTTCTACGGCGAGTGCTCGAATTCGTCGATGCATATCAGAGCGCTCCTTCGTATTTTCGGAAAAAGGCACACGCTTATCCATGAGCTGTTCGACTTCCTTTACCTCACCATTTACATCATTGCGAGAGGCGTCTTCGTCACAAATCTCGCATACAACGCCATATTAATCTCAGAAATTCCATTGTTTTTGAGAATCGCTTGCTGCGGTCTCTGGGCTCAGTCGGCGCTCTTCATCAAAGAGATGGTATTTATTCTCAAGAGAAAGCGCCTGCAGATCAAAGAGAGACAAAAGAAAGGAATTCCGTACTTCTGGTTCACTGAGAATCTGGAAATCAAGAAGTTGTCTTATTTCAAGAAAGATGCGAAAGAGGCGATATTCTAGTTTAGGTACGCTGGTAGAAAGATTTAAAAAATAGAGTTTCAGGTAGTTCTTACTGTCCTCAGAGTATATAATGATGATTGTATCTCGACTGCTGCAAGACGCATTTAATCTAGATAGGCTGGCTTGCAGGCAGTTCGTATGAAAAATGGAATAACCTCATTATTGAACATGAATTAATACATAAAATCGTCTCGGTTTCTGATGAAAAGAGTGGCATAGAAACACTTTCGTGCTACTTGGGAATTTTTCATTGTTAATTCGCCTACGTGTGTTACAGAAAAATCTTAGAAATAAATCGATAAAAAAGCTGCCAACGATTCGAAACCATGGCAATCTCATTTATGCACCTCCTCGAAGCAGCTCTGCTTGTTTTTAACGCAATGGCGATCTTGAATGAAAAAAGATTTCTAGCTAAGTGTACCAACTCAACATTTCCTTGAAGTTATCTGATGATTTTCATCATGTTAGACGGCTGGCACAGGCCTCAACTGCAGCAAGCTCAAGATGCTGAAGGAATCGGCTTTGCGAAAAATCAGGCAATCATTCTTTTGTACTCAGCGAGGACTTACGGAAGATGTAAGCAGAATTTTTATGAGCAAAGCTAATATATGAATATAGATCTGCTGATTGTATTGAATATAATTACGATTTCAGTGGAGATGTTACTCGGTTAAACGAACACTGATCGCAATAAACTAAACGAGCAGAATTGGTTTGAAAGAGAGTGCGCAGCTTGTACATCTACATTAACAAAATCATCATCATACAGAAATTGGACTGTCTGTGGAGCAAATAGTGACGAGTTTTGTGCTTTTTTGTTCTGAGTATCGAGAGTTTTGTCTATATTTTCAAAGTATATGCGTTCTCAATTCAAATCTCAGAAAGTTCATATCAGAAATTCAAAAGATGCTCTTTTTTTGAAATAGCCACAACCAGTCTTTGATTTTAAATAGCATTGAAAAGGGTTATCATTAGAAGAGAGATGGACCCCATTGAGCATCTTAATACTAATACTAAATTATGAAGGATTGCCATTTAAATGAAAATCCTAATTTTCAATTTCATTTGGATAAGGACTTTGCGTTTTAAATTCATCTACATGACTACTAACAATATTGAAAGGCATTGTCTAATTCAACTCGAAAGAAATTTTGAGAGATTATCGAACTGTTAGTCCCCATGTTGCCATTGAAAAGAAGATTTTTCTTGCATCGATCAAATCCGTGTGTGGGATTCCTAAATAATTTACACAGTAGATTTAATTCCAAATAGAATAGAGCAAACTCGACCCAGCCATTTATTGCGTCAAACATAACTCATTTTCTGTCTACCCCATTAAACAACAACGTTAATATTAACATGCAAGAAGAATCCAAGAATCCATCTAATAGGCGATCATTTGAAAGCTACCAGAACTCAGAGAAAATTCAGAAAAAGAATCTGCCATCATGGAATTTTAAGTACATTCTTAACTGTTGTCGCGACCCAGACGCTGGAACTGACCCGCATCTCCCAAGAAAACATGTCAATTCTCTTGTTACCACGCACTATTCAAACCGAGGCCCAACTTCATTTGTCAACAACATTAAAACGTGCGAAAATTTGAATGTAAATATCCCAGAAAACTCATTTCCGTGGGACGTCGCATTCCTTTTGGGTAAAGGAGCAAATAAAATCATTTGCAAAATATCTAAAGTCAACTTGGCATTAAAATCATCAACTGCAAGTGATATCTCCAGTGACTCAAAGCGCAGTAAGCTCTTGCAAGACATTCAGAATAAGAAAGCAAATCTCAAATCATCTGACAACATGGAAATGGCCAACGGAGAGCAAAAGGCGCTTTTATCTCCAAGAGACAATTACAATTTTTCTCGCCATCAAATATTTTCAATGTATGGCCGTGGCATTCAAGTCGAAAAGAGCGACTGGAATGAAATCACGCCAGAGGTCATCGCGCAGTATATTGCGAGAAAACTTAAAGACGAGTTCATTATCGATGCTATGAGCGGATATGGAGGAAATACCATTCAGGTAACTGATTACACTAATGGCATATCAGTAACGTAATTTTGTTATATTTAGTTTGCAAAGCGGTGCCCTTACGTAGTCGGCGTTGAGATCGAAGGGTACAAACTCAAAAAAGCGAAGCATAATGCCGGGATCTACCAGATTAGCAATAACATTGATTTCATTCATGCGGATTTTTTCTCTCTGAAGAGACTGAGAGCAGATGTCGTATTTCTTGCTCCAAGTGAGGTTTCGCAGGAAGGAAATAAAGAGTTTTCTCTTGAGAAAAACATTTCTCCATGCCTAACTAAACTGGTGCGTCATTCTCTCACCATGGCAGAATCCGTTTGCCTCTTGCTGCCTCCGTGGGCGGAAATTGAAGAAATTGGGCAGGTTTTCACCAGCATTTACAGCGAAAACCCCATGTAACATCATTAGTTGTGAATTTCGCTAAAAGTTCTCGATAGGATGTATAATAACATGAATTACTCAATCAAAATCGAATTGCTATACATTGAGGATAATTTGGTTTCAACGCTCGTGCACTTTGGAGGGAATAACTCGGTATCTCTGCTTATTTACCTCCTTGTTTCTAAAATTTCTGCTTAGATCACGCTAGACGAGCAAAGAGATGTTCTTTTTAACACAATGAGCCAGAATGATAGCCCCAACTGCCGTGCCATGTACCCTCAGCCTTTTGTACATCGCCTATTCAGCTACGTCGGCATTCCAAGGTCTCTCATGATTATCTCCAGTATTGAAGACGAACTCGATAGCGAAAATCGACTTGAAGAGTCCGTCTTCGATGTTTTTATCGATAGTCTCAAAGAAAAGAAAATCGTGACGCCAGAAGTGATCAAACAGCTCTACCAGCCAGGTCAAGAAGGATTTTCTCCCGTTTACGCCTCAGCATTGAGCAGCGGCAAGCTAAATAAGTTATTGGGGAGCTGGGATATGAAGATCTCAGGTTGCGATGGAAATAACGCGCTGGATTTGAGTTCAAAGAACCGAAGCATCCCAAGCAAGAACATGGGAATAGGAAACTCATATCAGAGCTCTCACAAAGGCGCTGGAAACTTTGAGACGCCTCAGGGGACTGATGGAACCAATTCAAGAAGCGAAAATGCGAAAAATTCCTATGGAAAGGGTGGCCAACCTCATTCAAACGCTGATTCGGAAATAAAAGAATTGAACTCGGGTTCATTGGAGGTGTCTGACATGGCAGTGAGCTCTTACTCGATGAAAAGCGCGGCGTTATTAGACTCTGATAGTGAAAATGCGACGGCTGAATATAGGTTGTCGCTTCTGGAGGAGCAGGGTGAAAATAAGTCTCCTGAGACAGTTCGTTCCAGTATATCGAAAAAGCATCATAAGAAATTGAAGGTGCCAACCAAGAGAGACAAGTCGAGTTTGGTCGAGCCTGGTCAAGAGAAAAATGAGCAGAAGCAAAGAGAGCGTCCGGCTTCTGGGAGCTTCATTGCTTTAAAAGTTCAGAGTTCGAAGGATTTCTAGTGCCGATGAAGGGGGAACGTCAGTAAGCGTCTCGGTCTCGCATTGATGCAACTTCTTAACATAAATAACATAAATTTTCAATAAGAGTCTATTTTATATCTTAGTGAGCGTAGAGAGTAATCTTCTCTTATTTCGCTTTGAAAACCTACTGTTCTAGTGTTATCTTACACCGTAATTCATTGCGTTATTACATGTAGTTGAACACAACACAATCACAATTATTTTATTTGTGGTGGCTTCTGGAATTGCCATGCATGTATGTATGCAATCTATCTAATTACAGAAAATGGGATCAATGTAAATAACAAAATAAAAGGAATTGAATGTTTTTACATGTTTTTCTTTAACAATAAGTCCTTGTCGATCACTACTATGCTACCTCAAGGCGAGAGAACCTAACACAATAACATTTAAAGGATTACTCGTAAATTGCGCTGAAAATCGCCTGCAGAATTTCCTTTAGAAATTACATCGAAATGGGCTCAAAGAAGTCAATTCAACGATATCTTTACTGCAATTAAAAATTATTCACAAACGGATTAATTTGTCCAAAATGAGCAAAACAGGAAGATTTTTGTCTCCTACAAGCAGTGAGTCATATTTAAACAGATCTTACTCAACCAAAGCCCCACTGACATCGCGAAGAATGCACGATTCAGCTTCTCTTGCAGATCTCAGCTTAACTCATCGCGAAAATAAGTCAATAATCCGTCCGCCAATTGTCGCAGATTTACAAAATGAGTATGTGAAGGCGTTGAATATAATCGATACATTAAAAGCCGAAAACCGCGAGTGGAAGGTCCTCGATTTTATCTCTGCGCCGTTTCTTACAGCTGATTAGAACGTTGTTAAACTAGATAGCAGAAGAGAAGCTTCAATTAGGAGAGATGAGCTCTCAAGGAGTAGAGAAGAGTCGTATTTGCAGGATCTTTCCCTTATGTATAAACAAGAGTATTGAAAAGCATTTTTCCTATTTGAATCTCCCGCGTTATTCTGCATATTTAGAGCTAGTAGAGCAGTGATTGACCTGGAGCAGAGGATCCAAGAGCTAGAGCGCGATAAAAAGGATTTATTGAATCAGTTAGAGGCAGAAAGAGAAAGAAATTACTCCATGAGGAGACAGCAAGAAGCGGACTTTGAAAAGCTGTATACTTTGACTGCGATTTGAATGAAATTTATTATGTATGGATAGCCGCAAATTCGACGAGATCAATGCTTCGAACACTCAGCTGAAGGAAGATATGGCAAGATTGAACTCGCAGCTTTACGATCTTAGCGTATGATAGGTTAATTGACTTGGATCTGAAAGTTTATTTGATCAGGGCACGTTGAATAAGTTAGAAGAAGAGAATAAACGAGTGCATCAACTGGCGAATAATAGCGAAATTGAAGATTTTATCAGACATCTTGACTATATATTGGGAGTTCTTGAAGAGTTGCCTGAAAGTCACTGTGCCAGGATGTTTTTTGATGAGCGATTTAAAAGCGGGCCAGAAGTTACATCGTATCTGCATCAAAGGAAATATTCGGCTTTAATGGTGAAATCAATACAATATGCAGCTGATTTGTTAGTGAATATGACAAGAGATGGAGCTAGAATCCAGAGTTTAGAGCAGAAATACAGGAATATTACAAATAATGCGCCAACGCTACAGGTTTCGCCTCGTCAGAGGTCGTCCAGTTCGCTGTTGGGAACGAAGAGAGTAAATATTTCAAATATGAACTCGATGGATTTTGGAAATCCTACTTCAAATCGAGAGTTTTTGGAGACGGGAGCTGATTCTGCTGATGAAAATAACGATGAAAAGTCTGTGGAGGAGAATGAGAACGTCAGAGGGTATAAAAATACCAAAACATCTGATATGTTCAGAAGGTAAACATTGAGAATTTAGTGAATAACGCGTTAATAACACTTTCTTGTGATAGTTCAAAAGAGATAATCAAAAGCAGTACTGCGAGTGAAAATTTGAGAAATAGGATTCGTGAAAAAATAAACAGTGGCACAGGAGACTCTTCTCCTCAGCGAAAACAGTCGAAATCTTTTGTTGTTATAGGAAAGGCGAAAGGGTCGCCTCAAAAGCATACGATACAGAAAGCGGATACTTCTAAAGGGGTGAATACAAGTGTAGGAAACATCACAAGAAGTCAGAAAAGCTCTATTTCAGTTCAGAGTACTCAGCCTAAAATTCAGAATAATAAAGGTTATTCAACCAGCTCAAACCAAAAGTTGGAACAGGTGCAGATTGTTTCAGAATTAGAAGATTCAAGCGAGGACGAGAACGGTCAATCTAATCAAAATCAGAGTTTCCATAGAAATATGGAACAGAAAAGGCAGATCCATCTGCAGCCACAATATCATCAGAATTACTCGGCAGCGGGACAGAATCAAGTTCAGTTTGTAAGTGGACAACCAGGAAACTACTATACCTCACAAGGACCGTTGCAACATTCGGTCAGAACGGATCAAGAACCTCTTTTCACTCAAAGACAAGTTCAACCAGAGCAAGGATACTACTATTATGACGGACGCCCCGTCATGCAAACTCCTAATATGGTCAATCAGCAGCCAAATCAGCAATTTTTCCCAAATCAGGGATATTTCGTAGTAACTCCACGAACGCCATTGAATTTACCAACTAATCGATCTAATCCTGGTGTTTCTCCTCAACAATTCATTGGATCTCAATTTTCAACGCCTCACCCTTCACAATTCAATCAACCTATCCCAGTTTATAACCAAGAAGCCGTTCCTACTGTCGGACCTTTTTCCACGAATTACCAGCAATTTGGTCAGAACTATGTCGTGCATCCTTCCCAGGAGCAGCTCTACCATCCCTCTGGATATCAAGGAATGAATATTCAAAATTACGCGATTCCTCAGGAGCAAATTAATCCACAAAGTCAGTTCTCCGCAATGAATAGCAGTATGGTTCACAATAGCTATGGCAATCCCGAACAAGTTAGTTCTCATCCGCAGCCACAAGTCACAACCGATAAGAGAGCACAAAGTGCTCACCAGCCGCCCACTCACAAAATATTTGGTAGTCAGCGTGAGATAGAAGAAAACTCGCCTGTCACAAAAAGATCTAGTTCGAAAAAGACCCCTTCAAATCAAATCCACCTCTCCAAAGAACATCAAGTCAAAAGTCATCAGAGACAGATTACACCCAGCAAGTGGAGAGAAGAAACCGAAGAATCAATCGAGCAATCTCTCTCCACACATTCAACACCGCTAAGAAATAATTTTAACATCCCTGTTCCAATTGAAAAGCAAGCGCATCCAAATGACATCGACGAAAGCGAGTCGCCCAAAAAAAGACGAGTCAAGTTAGAGGTTCCAACTGACCCCACCACTAAAGCATCAGACAAGAGAAACGGCGTGACATACGTTGACTCTCCAAGCAACATTAAAGAACACCGAAGACAAGAATCCCAACAAGGGTACATTAGACAAACCAACGATGTGAGACAAGGCATGCCTCAAGAGCAAGCCCACATTATGCAAAATCCTAGCCTCCAAAATTCAATGACGCAGCTACCCACCTTCTATCAGAATCAGTCAAGAGAGCTCAACACTCCTGGTATCATCATTTCCTCCTTTCGCAATTCACTCACTAAGTTTTCTTTAGATAAACGAGCAAAAAACCCTCACCTGGTCTCTAAATCAGTAAGCTTTGATGAAGATTCAATTGCGCGGAAAGAGCAAATGACTAACAGCAGCATTCAAGACATAAAGCTACCTTCCAAGAGGTATGACACTAACGAGATGTCACCCACTCGAGTAGCTAGATTTATGACAAGCACACCGAAGCATAATGATTCTTCCTTGGACCAAACTATTCCAGTAAACCCATCAGGCGAAACGCCAAATTCGCGAAGAAGTCGTAATGTAAGCTTCCGTGTCTCGTTCGGGAAGACTCTCCGCGAACAAGGGGATCGATTTGATTACATTCCTTCAGATGTTGTCAACATTGATCGAGAATGCTTGACAAAGAAGCATCTTTCAACCAAACAGCATAGCTTCGATATTATATCCGGCCTGCCGAAAACAGGAAGGTCGAGTTCCCCTTCGTCCCGAAGAGAGTCAAAAGCCTCTGAAAGTAAAGCGACTGGCCAATAAAGGTTTAAATCGTGTTTCAATGGTTTCGAGTCTTTTCATAAAGCAGATTTCCAATCAGATGATTTGAAAACTGGATAAATCCATTATTTTAAGAGTTATCTATATTGGGATTTTTTTATAAATAAGTTTGGATATTAAGGTATCTGTAGCATAACCGATTAATCATATCACTAAAAACAAGTTATTTATTTATTGATTTAAATTATCGACAACAGATACAGCCGTAAGAGAATCTCATTACAAAATGAACGACTATCCATCAGCTAACGAAATCCACGACTCCACAGAAAATGAGTCTTTGACCGTCGACCAAGATCCTTCTCAGAAACCTATCGTCCAACGGATTAGTTATGGAACAAGACCTCAAATCAGAGAGGTTGAGTCTCCCATTGAAGAAACAGAAGAGGAGGATAAATCTGACCTAGGTGACGAGGAAGATCAAGACGAGGATGACTTTGATCACGTTGAAGATGACGAAAATGATGTTGAAAATCAACAGCATTCGATGAATTCAACACCGAACACGTATAAAATCTTCATGGACGCTATTCTACAGCGAAAAGAGAGCAGTTTCGACAGTTTTCAAGACTGGGAGCAACGTCGTGAAGTCAAGATTAATACATATCTGTCCATCTGCGATAATATCCTCGAGCAAATAGAACTTCGCATTTCCGCTTCAATTGACGGAACAGATGGCCTGTTGAAATTCTTTGCGAATAGAAGAGATCAAGAGGAGGCCTATTACACGGCTGCAATGAAAAATTTAAGGCCGATTGGCAGTCTTTTTTCTACAAGATCTCTCAAAGGCGTTGGAGACTTGAGCTTTCCTAAAATTCTCCGAGAATATGATGAGTATCAACAGAGACAGATGAAGAACAGTCAAGACCTTGCGTCTTTTATTCAAAACACCATTATTAAGGATACTCTCCTAGGCCAACATACAGACTCGCTAAAGAAATTGTTGACGATGAGACAGAAACTGGATGATGGGAGGAAGAAAATTCAAGAAATTAACAAGCGCATTGAGAAAAAAGGCGCCAAGTACTCAGCTCTGGTTACCCAAATTTTGAACCCAGAGCAAGGTAAATCGAAAAAAGAAATCAAAGATCTTTATGCGAAGGAACTCTCGATAGTCGCGTGGGCGCAACGGCAAACCGAGGCTTATGAGGCGTTTGGTAAGGTTGTTTTAGAGTTTTGGGAGATAGCAGAAGCGGCTAAAAACGTGCGATTGGCTAGTGTTCAGCAAGCGCTAAGCCTCTTTGTCGAGAAGCAAGTTCAAGTATATGGAAACAGTTATGGGAACCCTGAGATTTTGAGTAAGTTACTATCGGAATTCAATGCAGAAAATGATGTAAATAAGCTGTTCAGCGCGCGTTCGTTGTTGACAGCTGAGGAAATTGAGTATATTTCAAAAGAAATGGGTGCGACGGAAACGGAGCCTCTTACCGATGAAGATGTGTTGGAATTTTTCGATATTTTCCCATTTGAACCACCATTAACTAAACCTTTGGTGCTAAAAGAATGGGAAGCGCAATTATTGAGCGGGAGTTTTAAGAGCTTTAAGCCCTGTATGCTGTCAGTGACGGTCGACGGGAACTTGGTGATAGTCGACCGTTCTGAGGTAGGAGTGTATAAAAAAGCAGAAGCAGTCATAAAGTTTTCTCAGATTTCTTTACACGAGGACGAAGCTGAGCAAACGAATCCGCTTATATTACAAATAATTGAAACGATACCCGGGTTGATCTTCGACTCAAAAAGGAAGCATGTTATCAAATTCAACACCACAGACCATGTAGATGAGTTTTCTCAGTATTTGAGTGGGTTTAAATAATAGCTAGCTCTTTTTTTCAAATTGAACTCTTTGTTTTTTTCAATTACAGGTATGCCTCTGATTAGATAGCCTCCTATGTATTTTATAGCGCGTAATAACTTTCTATCATGAAAAAAATTTACAAATTAGTTGAAAAATCGATTTGGACGGTATCGAAGTGGCACACAGAGACTAAATTCGTCGTATAGTCTAGTTTCGTTGCTGCGGAGAGTTCAAAGAGAAGTTTCACTTATTAAGCAAAATGATGCGGTTAAACTGAGTTTAGCGCATTGATTTTCTTGTATGTGGCTCCTCAGAAGCCAGGATTCCAAGTTGAATCGTGCCAGTTACTTTAATTCATAGTCGCTGTTTCTGACCAGATTGTGTCAGACACTCGAATTGATAGCGTGGCTTGAATATCGAAGTTTCGAAACCCAACGTTGACTTCCAGGCGTTTCTAGAAGGAAGTTCAACAAAATCTTTCAGATACCTATAACGTGGGCATTATAATTATTAAGTCGCGACTAAAGGATAAATCCTCAAAATACAACCGAGCACTCCAAACTATGAATTTCTCAATATACGCGCAGCCTTCGCAACCTTCCGTCCAAATAACAAGCTTTCGAGTCGTTTGTGACCCTTGCACTCGCCAGCACACCTCTCGTTATACTGAGAGTCGTGGAGCAATCCGTCCTACACGCCAGATTATTTCTACTATGGTGATCGAGTCAAACCCTCAAAGCCAGTTTAGGTCACCGACTATGCAGAGTCAGTCTCGAAACTTTACTTCTCCAAGGACTCAAAATTTGAGATCAGCTTCTCAAGCGAGGGTCCAGCCACAACGGCAACTTTTCTCCGGGCCTCGCCGACCTCAGCCTAGACCAACGATCTTCAGCCATGATCCAGATGTCCTTATGGAAATGGACGCCGAGATGCCTGATATGTACTTTGGGGCACCAGAGTTCGAATATCCTCGGGAATACGATCCGTTTTCAGATATATGGGGTCGCGGCAACAACTTTGGGTCGCTTCCAAGGAATGCACCATTAAGCGCATTCCGCAGCTTCATACAGCAACAGCAGCGTCCGACGACGACGACTCAGAACTACTCGATGAGTCCAATGGACATTTTTGGAGGGTCGAACCAGGTGAGAAGATCAACTTCAGGTCCTGTGTTTATGATGGGAAATCAGAGGATCACGCCGCAAGAATACGAAAGGCTCGTCCAGGCGTTTCTGCAAGATGACCCGAATAAGTATGGACCGCCGCCTGCCTCGAAAGAAAGCATTAGGAGGTTGAAGGAGTTCCCTTTTGTGGCTGGAAAGTGCAAGAGCTCAGAGTGCAGCGTCTGTCAAGAAGAGTATAAGAAGGGAGATAAATGTGTTGAGCTTCCTTGTGAGCACAATTATCATAAAAAGTGTGTGTTAGAATGGCTGAATAGACACGATTCATGTCCTATTTGCAGACAGCCTTGTGATGTCAAATCAAAACCCAAGCCCAAAAAGAGCGAAGGAGGCACTACTACCACTGCTGGAAGAAGGATCACTACTGCCACAGGAAGAAGTACTCCTAGCACTACAGGGAGAAGTACGACTACCACTGCAAGAAGAAGCTCTTATTTAAGCTAAATTCTTTCTATTCTGTCGTGCTCGGTTTATTTTTTTAATTGGATAATCATGTGACTGCATTGTCTCTAAAAGAACTCTGATTAATACGATAATAAAATTTTTTAATGGAAATTACATGAATTGGGAATCATTGAGATGGGGATTGAACTTCATTTTCTATTATTTCCGAAACATCTTTCGGTTTAACTTCAAAAAGAAAATTTTCGTTCTTGAAACCAAACTTTTTGATATTAGAGGTTCTGATTATACGCTAATATTTGTGATAGAGTATTTTTCCTACCTGGACTTTTCGAGAGAATTCGAATGATTGAGCAGGACTTCTGGTAGGATGAATATTTATGGAAAATCCATACTTTTTTCTCTTCTAGAGCTAAAGAAGCCTCTTGATAAGGAAAGTTTTCGAGAACGATGATTTTCTGCCGAAGAAAATCAATTTATAAGGATTATTCGATTCCTCTCAGCTGCCAAATTTGGCTGAGAGGAGTGACTCCGATCAATAGAATTTATTGCCACTATCTGATCAGAAAATCTTCGAATTCCTTACCCTAACACGAGTCATAGGGTTCCATTCATTTCTAGAAGCTTCCAGAATTTCAACAAAATTTCTTATATATACCTCACCAAAGTATGTGTTATATAATTCAATTACTACTACAAAGAAACTCGGAAAGTACCTAAGGAAGCAAAGCCATGATTGACCAAGAATACATCCAACCATCAGAAACGTCTTTTAGCATGAAAAGCCAACGTTTCCATTGCGCGCCTTGCAACCGAGAATTTTCAGCTCTAGCGACTGAGAACGGAACGGCCACCTGTCCTAGATGCGACAACGTCTGCACTCAAGCGTCAGAAACGGCTTTTCACATGAAAAGCGAACGTTTCTACTGTGCTCCTTGCAATCGAGAGTTCTCATACCTAACTCCTGAGAACGGAAGGGCCATTTGCCCTCGATGCGACAACGCTACCACGAGGAGGGCTGATGCGAGTACACACAGCCAAACCAGGAATTCGACCTCTACGACTAATGCTAACGCAAGGAGACAACAAACCTCGACTCAGTCTCAATCAACCTCGCAACAAAGACCGCAACAGAGACCTGTCCGTCAACCTTCAATGTTCAGGTCTGGCCCAGGCATTTTCATGCAAACTGTTATGCCTGGTGTCTACTTCTTCCCTGATGAGCAAGCGTA
>ENA-UOTX01001099-UOTX01001099.1-compost-metagenome-genome-assembly--contig:-NODE-1099-length-22608-cov-18.324531_pt1 | contig 22608 bp, 15 predicted proteins | sample MGYA00238143_ERZ746982 | MGnify/ENA primary metagenome ERZ746982 (study PRJEB28758, sample SAMN06268862) | compost metagenome | isolation source: single cell | place: USA: California, Emeryville, Joint... | reverse complement strand
CAGTTAAAGAATTTAGAAAGTTCCAGTGCTTATCTTCATAGATCATTGGCAACAAATTTTTATCAGCAGTTTATTCCTACGTTTTTTATTCTACGAACTAGCATTCGATTTTTCTTCTGTCAATGAGAAAATTAACCTTTGAGTTCCAATGAGATCGCATTCCATTGATATGAATTGTAAATCAAAAAAACTTTCATATCAATAAAATATGAAAGAATGACTCTCGAATCTCTATAACAGATGGAAATCTAATTCAGTGTGTGTAAACTCGGATAACTGGCTGAGAAGGAAGGTCTTTCTTCTCGAGAACAACTGAATCTCGCTAGATAGTTACTTCATCGCAGAAAGATTTTTTACTTCTCGTATATACTATTTATGAATGATGAATTTTACGTTCAAGCAATTCCTTATAGATACTGCAACAACAACAGTAGCAGAATTTTTCACTGACTGTATTCTGAAACTAACGCTTTAGTATTCTTTACAATTTCGACAAATTTCTTCAAATGCATTAGTGAGATGAATTAAAGAGAGCGAAATACCTGGAATTCTGGCAGGGTGAGTGTAATTGAGTAACTTTCACGAGTAAGCTTCGTTTTAGAGACCGTGAGATCAAGTTCAACAAAAATTTTTTGCAAACTGTTGAAAGATTTTGTTGCAATTTGGTTCCTTATTGTCCAATTAAATGATATCAGTTTTCCAAGTGAGAGGATTTGACTCGCTGCTTGTCTCTAGGCACATAATATTGATCTAAAAGAAATCGATTGTAATGATACACTCTTGACATTCTCATAAGCTTCAATAATCTGTTCGGTATATTCTTCATTGATAGGCGTATTTTCCATAATGAACTTCCTGAGTTGTGCTGGCTCGATGGAGTAGTTCTTCTTGTTTATCAAATAGCTAGTAAACCAATTAGCATAGAAAGCAAAGCCAGTAACTACCTCAATAGCTGATAGATACTTTTGGCAACTTTTGCTCTCTCTTGGCTGTCTTTAAAGCTTCTTATCTAGTGCAAATATGCCGATATTATAAAGAGTGCAGGTGGTTGTGTATACTCCTTTTGATTCGAGTTCGAAATCGATAAGACTCTTCTTTGCGGCTACCATTTCGAATGAGTCCAGGACCTAATTGGTAATTCAATAATATATGTTGAGTTCAAAGAGCTTTTCAAAGTTTCTAAGTACCAGCTTGAAGCAAGAATACCTGCTTATTCTGGGAAGTAGGTTCATTCCTGATACCCAATCAAGATCGAGATCAAAGCCTTCCATTTGTAAAAAAATAATTAATTGTATCCTAATGTATTTTATTTTCCTTCAGAGTTATCCTCATGATCAGTTTTAAAAAGAAGAAGGCTGTCATTTCAAGAATATTGGATTCCCAACATTTTGCAAATCTTTAATTTTAGAATCCGAGTTACGATCAGAATTCTCTAAAGTGGAGTAAATTGAATGAGTGATGGTGGGATATGTTATTCTGATGAAGAGGATATCACTTTTTGGAGGCTTTTTTAATCAACTTAGTGGAAGTGTTAAGACACTATACTATATAGAGTTTTCTTCTGATCTTCTTCATGAAGTGAATATTTTTATCAGCAAATCATTTTGCCTACCTCTATTTGAAATGAATGAGGATAAATTATTTTTCTGCAATATCTTAGAAAGGTTTCCATTCGAACTGTGATGACGATTTTTTTGGCACCAGCTATTATCTGAAATTACTAACAAAATGGTTGAGAATAGTTTGTGAGAAGCGAACAACATTTCTTAGTGCTGTCGTCATTTCATACAACTTCATTTTCTCCGATTTTTTCGTGGAAAGAGTGAAAAGAGAAAAAACTCAAAAAGCCTTTAAATTTTCCACAACGGGCTTGATGAATAGCCTTACAAATGATTTAATTTTTGGAAGGTAGTTATCTTGTACAGACTTCTTCTATCTCATTATATTGGACAAAATTGGTGACTTTGTCCTAAAATGAGTGACATTTGCCCTTGTAAGTAATTATAAGTAATCTCGAATCTTGAGTAAGTTTATATGAACTCTAAAAGCAACTTTAATTTGATGGATTTGTCACAGGAGAAACATGCAGATGACATTCCAATCAAGGAAGACACTGGAGCTACAAGGTTTCTTCTTAAAAACAAGTGGAAGTTTTTAGTATTTCTGATTCTCGCTCAATTAGGACAGCAATATAACATGCAAGCAGTCGAAACTCTTCAAGTTCCTCTACAGCAGCAACTCAATATGGATGAGAAAGGATACGGATACCTTATCATGGCTCAGTCCTTACCAGGCCTGTTTGTTCCCTTCCTTTGTGGCTACTTAATTGATTATGTCGGAGGTTCTCGTGGATTTACAGGTTCTATTGTGCTTACTCTCATCGGACATATTATCACTACTTTCGGAGCGTACGAGAAAAGCCTCGGCACGTTTATCTTTGGGAAAGTTATCTTTATCATTGCTTTTGAAGCTACTTATCTTGCAAGAATAAAACTCTTGCGAATTTGGTTTGAAGATGCTGAACTCAACAGAGCAAATAGTTACATTATTCTTGCACAAACGACTTCAGTTATAATATGTGATGTCGCATACCCTAACATTTATCAAGCTACTCAATCACTTGGATTCCCTTTTCTCATAGGAGCCTTTGTCAGTATTTTCTCAGTCTTTATGTGTCTTTTCACTAACGCAACGCATAAAAAGCTTGTGGAAATTATAGATGCAGGCAGACAGCCGGAGGACTTACCGAATCATCATGTTTCATTTAGCGTTTATAAACAATTCCCACCTCTCATGTGGTATGTTATCCTCACCCTGACGGTGGGACTCTCTGGAACCATTATGAGTAAAATCTACCTCAGTAAGTTCTTGCAAATGGACTTCGGCTATTCCATAGGGGAAGCAGGATACTTCTTGGCTCTCTCTCAAATCTTGTCGGCAGCTGCAGCTTTATTCGCTGGCTTCTTTGCAGATAGATATGGAAAAATCCCATACATCTCAATAGCAGGATGTGTGTCGTTAATTCTGGGAACTTTACTCAACATAATCATCCCCAAATGTGAGAGGTGTTTCCTTCCAGCAGTGCCAATAATGTTCCTCAGTTTTGCTACAGCTCCTCTCTTTATAGCGTCTTATGGAGCTTTAACAAGATTAATTCCAGAGAAAAACTTAGGAATGGCAACATCTTTGATTCCTGTAGTTGTTTCGGTTCAAATGGCAATATATTCAGCTGTTGGTGGAGCTATTGCTCACAAAACAGTTCAAACTTACGGATATAGATGTGTGTTTGGACTAACTTTGTGTATCGCATTCGCCGCTCTTGGTTTTGCTTTCAAAGTCCACACGGTTGACCTTGCTGGGGAAAAGATTTTGCATAAAATTCGAAGCAAACAACAAGTCAAAGAGGAAACCCAACAATTTGAAATGGAGAGCTGCCCCGAAGAAGACTCTAAAATCAAACAGGAGGACTAATCTTAATATTCTGAGCATTATTTCCGAACATTAGTTGCTAAATCTCTTCTTTTAATGACTTTTGCTCTTGATTTTGATTGACTGGTATTTCTTTTAAATGTGAAGTTACGCTAATTAGTTAGATTCAAGAGTTCATGATGCATAGCAACACAAAAAGAGCTAGACAAAAAATAGATTGCTGATTCTCTCTATGAGGTTGTTACTTGGAGGGGGCCAATTTTTGAGTAGGAAGTGATGTAAATATGGACATCATTCGTCATTCATGAAAGAAAGTCTTGCTAGTGACAATCCTTAAAAGATATTACATGAAAAAAGAGACCTTTTTATTGAGATATTTTCCTGGAATATAAGAACCTGCTTCAAAGATATTTAAAAGATATCTTTTGTTGAGGTATTTTCCTGGAATAGTATTTAAGTTCAACTTTGTAAATTACAATTTCAAAAAGTTACATGTGATAGATAGATTGTACAAAATTTGTGAAAAATTAACGAGAAATTTTGTCCAAGATAAAAGTCTCTCAGGAAGTTTTATTCATTCGTCTTGTCGATACTGATGAAAAAGAACAATGTGGAATCATCATTTCAAGAGGAATTTAAAGATAAATCATCAAGAAAGCCGCTAAAAACGCAAATTCTCGAGCAAAAATGGAAGTTCCTAATTTTCATTATTCTCTCGCAATTTGGCCAGCAATTTAATTTGCAGGCAATCGACACCGTACAAGTTCCTCTTCAAAAATCACTCAGTATTGATGAGAAACATTATGGATATCTCATCATGGCTCAATCACTTCCTAATATCTTTTTACCTGTGCTAAATGGGTATATAGTTGATTACCTAGGCGGATTACCAGGATTTACCGCTGCTATTCTTTTGACTTTATTAGGGCAAGGGATAATTACGCTTGGAGCCTACAATAAGAGTTTTACTGCATTCTTAATTGGAAAGGTTATCTCCATTACAGCGTTAGAAGCAACCACTCTGGGTAGAATTAAACTTTTCAGACTCTGGTTTGATAACACTGAGCTCAATCGGGCAGATAGCGCCGTAGTACTTGCTCAAACAATTTCAGTGATACTTTGTGATTTGCTCTATCCAAATCTCTTTGAAGCAACAGGCATATTTGGATTCCCCTTTTTAGTCGGATTTTTTATCTGTGTGTTCTCAGCTGGGATGCTACTTGTCGTCAATGGAATGCATACATTACTCCTGAAGCAGATTGAAGCTGACAAATTAACAAAGTACAAGGAGCAAATATCCTTCAGTACTATCAAAAGATTTCCTCCGTTGCTCTGGCCTGTTGTCTTAACAGTTTCTTCAGGTTTAACAGCATTTATCATGACCAAAATAGATCTTAGTAAATTTCTGCAAGTTAATTTCGGCTATTCAATTGGGGAAGCAGGACTATTTTTGGCGGTTTCACAATTGCTTTCGGCTGTGGCAGCTGTTGCGGCAGGATATATTGCGGATAAGCACGGAAAGCTGCCATACATTCTCATAGCTTCATCGACAAGTTTGATTATGGGAATTGGATTAATTATAATTATTCCGCAATGCCAAAAATGTTTTCTACCAGCGTTGCCAATCATTTTACTGAGTGTTGTGACCAGTCCTCTGTTTATCGCCAGCTATGGCTCTATTGCTCGATTAGTCCCTCAGCAGAACCTAGGAATGGCTACATCTGGGATTCCTGTCTTGATCTCAATACAAATGACAGTGTTTCCAGCTCTTGGGGGAACGATCGCGGCCAAAACTTACGACACTTCGGGCTATACATGGGTCTTTGCACTCAATTTATGTGTAGCAGCAGTTTCTTTAATCTCAGCAATCAGTGTTCAAATCGCTGATGTCTCTAAAGGTAGCATTCTCCAACATACTGGTAAATCAAGTCCTAGGGAAGCAGAGTTAGAAGAGTTACCGATGATAAATCGGACGGAAGAGAATTTTCCTTTTTAGATATTTGATTTAGCTATTCGTTACACTTTTCCAAATATATTCGTTTGTTTTTTACTCCTATCTAGTTATATATATTTCTCTCCCTTTCCTCCTATTTGTTTCTATTTGTGAGTTGACTATTAGTGGTCTGAGGATTCAGAAAACCACTTTCTAAAAATAATGAATCCCGTTTTACTATTGTTATGATCTGAGAGAAAACGGAGAAATTACGAAAAATACAGTGGTCCCCCGCACCGAATCTCTTTTATTTCTAATATTTGGGAAATTTTTCTTTGATTGATTGCTCAGTCTATCTCAAGAAATTTTCAGTAAAATTAGGAAAGGCGCTCTAATTATGAGACATAATCTATATCCGTCTTGATGCTTTCATTTACTCAGGAGTAATTGGACACATCCTTCTCGTTATTGTTGATTTTTCCAAGTTACATAATAATCTCCTGGCTTCTGCGAGTTTGTGGAAATCTCACTTGGAAGTTCATTAATTATCATTTAATCGAAATAAAAATTGAGCCTCAACACTGAGTGATCAAAGTAATTAATAAATATAACAGAAGCAACTCATTTTCGAGGAAATAGATGTACAAAGCGGGAGGTTCAAAATATTCTTTTCTCTAATTCCTAATGTTTCAAAGCAGGACCTTCTCCTTTAATGGAACGGATCCACAGAGATAGTAAGTTCTCGATTTCAAGATTAAGTCCTGATAGAGACCGGCGCGGATCAGGGATCAAAAGTTCATTCTTATTGACTGGGACAAATGATAATAGCCCTGAAAAACCCACCCCTGGGAGCCTTGACATTTCAATAATTCAGCCTCCCAACTCACATTGGACTGAGCTCAAAGTTCCTGGAAGGAATATATCGAAACGGTGCTATCACATCTCGGTGATTTACGAAAATAAGTAAACTTATCTCTTTGAAAGCATCTCCTCAGGCGCGCTAGACTGTTTGTTCATGGAGGGTATGAATTGAATACAGGAATCATGAAAGATTTTCAATATTTGAAAATCAGCGAAGATCTAAATTTGTCTGGATGGAAGGCAGTGCAAACTAACTCAGAAATACAGCCAGGTAGCTTTTTCTTTCCAGACATTCTGATCATTTTCAAAATTAGGGCCTTTGTGTAGACACACAGGTCTACTTTGGCAAGGCAAATGGTATGCCTTCGGGGGACAAACAACTTCCATTGAAAACACGAAGAAGCTTTGGGTTTTTGAGTTTTTGAAGTCAGCTTGGAAGCTTTATGGACCCAAAGGAAAAGATGAAGAATGGCCAAATGCAGTCCATTCACATAGTTGCAATTATTATAATGGCGACGGTGCTGATGAAATGGTGATTAGTTTCGGTTTCATTGGAGATGACATTGCAGACCATACCAATCAAGTATGGACCTATAACCTTCAGAAAGATACGTGGAGCAATCTTTTCCCTCATACACCAAATTCGATGTTAAATGTTCCAGAAGCCAGAAGCGGTCAGGCAACTGCAATAGTGAGGTCTACACTTTATGTTTTCGGAGGTGCACAAGGCGATCAAAGATTAAACGATATGTGGGGCTTTGATCTTAAATCCTGTAAATGGCAGCGCATTCAGCTTGGAAGTCAAATCATTCCAGAGGTAAATTTTATCTTTTGAGATGATCATTCTCACAGCTCTACTAAAGCCCCGATTTGGACACTCCATGAATGTCTATAAAAACAAGGTCATCATTTTATTTGGAGGATTTCAAGATATTGCGCATGAAAGGGATGACATGATGGCATTTGACGTAGAAACCAATAAATGGGAAATGCTTGAGATGGAGAGCATTGCTGGCAAAAGCCCCGAAAGAAAAATATTTAATTTTGATAATTCACCAGCAAGTTCAATCAGAAAAAGAACAAAAAGTCCGGTTCGTTTTAGAAGGCCACCAAGCGAGCAAGGTCGACGCCCACCCAGCGAGCAATTTCGAAGGCCAATTACTATGGAAGCTAGCAAGAAACCTCGCCCAGACTCACAATCAATGATGAACCGATCAATGAGATCAGAAGGCTGCTCGGCTATGATGCAACAAAAGCAAGCAAAGAAGCTCAAGGAATTTCTTGCGAATAAGAAAACACTTCTGGACCAATTCGAAATTTTTGATCCTCAGTTGATTTCTGTGCTTAAAAAGCCTTCCCCCACTACTCAAACAATGAAACACTCTCTTGAAGCGATAACTGCAAAAATTGGTTTTAGAGGCAAGACCCAGACTAATGATTCAGATTTGATTGCTAAAGGAGGCACATTAATTACCCCGAAGCTTAAGGAGACAATAAAGATGCTGCCAACAGCAAAGGATGGTAAAATACAAGGAAGAAGAGCCGGAGCCAGAGACGGTCATTCTGCAGAAATATATAAAGGAAATTTGCTTATCTTTGGTGGAGACCGACATAAAATGTCCTATAATGATATCTTCATATTCAATCTAGAAAAGTTCTTTGAAGAATAATTGATTAGCTAGCTTTATTTTTGTTTCATTTTTTTGGATACTTTTATAAATTGACATCATTCAATAGAAATAATAATAAATTCCTTTACAAGTATAAAGATATGCTTCCAATAAATATCTCTTTGTATTTCATGTTCATAAATATATCTAAACATAATAGCTAATAAATGCGAGAATTTGAGTATTCGTAAAAAACACTCAAATACTTAAAATCTCTTAGTTGCTATTGGAGCTGGTACTTGGGTGAGAGTCATATTTGCTTTTAATGATCCGTTGCAGATAGGACAGTCAACCTTCTTCTTGTTCACTCTGAAGAAACATTCCTAATCGTAAGCTGTGAGGAAAAGTTATCATTTAAAAATTATTTACCTGGTGGAATTTATGCAAACACGCTAATGTTCGCATTTGACCCGCCTGTAATTCAGCAGAGCAGATTCCGCAGGTTGCAACGCGTTTAGGTGTCACTTTTGAAGGAACAGAACTCTTTCCTTCTGGTTTCATAGTCTCGCTCTTAAGAAATTCTGTCGAGACATTCTCTTTAGATTGATTTCTCACTCCTTTTTGTGTGATGAGCTTAGACTCGGCTAATGTCGATCTATTCTTAGCATTTTCAAGCACAGGACGATTTGGTCCACCATTAAAAGGAGCAGGTTTGCCATTCGCAAGAGACAATTTATTTTTCTTTGAAAGATTGGTTTCTTTGATTTTGTCACTCTGATCTCTTTCGGGGCTCTTTGCAATTTGGTCTCGAGTCCTCTTCTTGTTCAAGTTTGACATTTTAGGTCTAGATTCAGCGAAAACTTCTGAAAGAACTTTTTTATCTTCATCACCTGCACCAGACATAAGAGTCGATGATTTTTTTGTATCCCCAATTTTGAGTTTTCCAGGGAGGAATACATTCGTTTTTGTTGTGAGATTAGTTTTTCCCATTTCTCCTGCTTTCGGTTTTCCAGTAAATCTGTTTGGATACAAGTTCGTTGAACTGTTAGTTTTGGGTACCATCGAAGTCATCGTAGTGGTTGTATTGCTTTTTTTGACTACTCCTTTTGCAGCGCTTGGTCCGGTAGATTTCGTTTGTTTATTCTCATTTTTGTTAGGAATAGTCTTAACTTGGTCCTGCTGGTCCTGGGCTTCGACCCTAGTCAAGGTATCTGTCTTGACATCGCGTTGACTGCGTTAATGTAAAAATAATTTTAGATATTTAGTTTAGGAATGAATCAACTACCTTTCGACTATTTCACAACTTTCAACGGATGTTGAAGGAGGGGGAAGAAGCTCCTGCTCTTGCTCTTGGTTAATCTTGCTTTGGCCCTCCTCTTGGTGTGGAATTTCCTCTTCCATGATATCTGAGGGATTTGGAAGAATTAAGTTTGCTGGTTCTTCAACAGTCTGGCAGTCTTGAATAGATTCATTAGTCTAGAAAATGAACATCTCAACAACTGTATTATGAAACATTTAAATACCTGATTGCTTTCTTGATTCATCACACCAGCATCATTTTGCTCATTGACAACTTCTTGGTCGCCTTCGTTTTCGATATGCATCATGTGATTTTGGGTTGGCTCACATTGTTCAGCGACGTTTGATTCGAGACTTTCCTCGTTTGGAAGTTCTAGATCTCTGTTTTCAGCTGAATTTGTGTCAATGTCTTCATTTCCTTGAACTTCTGTTTGGATTTTTGCAGCATCTCCATTCTCCACAGAGCTATCGAATTGTGGTTCAAGAGCTTCACATTGCTCATTACTTTCTTGGGGAATCTCAGCCTTGAAGTTTTCCAATTTTTGAACTAGCTCTTCGTTGTCATTCATCAGGCTTTTGTCATTGAGATTGTTTGCTGTTTCCATCGGCTCCTTTTCATCACTTCTAAAGAGCATCACTTGATCAATCTGATCGGCTGCAAGAGTTCCTCGAGGCTTCTCTAACGATTTTTCGAAACTCATGACAACTAAACGGAAGTTCTCATTTAACTCTAGTTGAGTTAACGATTGACGTACAGGGCTGGATTTTTTGGGTGTTTCATTAAGATTAGGAATTTGTACATCTCTTTCCTGGTCAACTTGTTGATCAGCGGGAGGGAGTTCTTCTTCGATACGGTTCTCAGTAACGTTTTCTATGATAGTTTCGATATTCAGACTTTCAGTGCGCATCTTTGATTCAGTTTCAGGCTTGATCTCTTCTTCCTCTTCATTCCTTTCAGATTTTTCTTCAATCATTTTTTCTTGAGTGAGTTGCTGAAAGTATTCCTCATCAACTTTAATTCCAGATGATCTTTGTTCTGTTGCCATTGAAGGACTTCTCTGAGTATCAGGTCTCAGAATGAGTTCTTCTTTTGGAGAAGGGATGCTTTCTTCGGGTGAATGCTGGTTTCGAGCTGCAGATTGTCCATCATACTCTGGATTGGAACCTTCCTGAACCATTGGTGTCAAGGATTTAGCAGGGGACGTGCACTCTTCGATGTTCATCTGATATTGATGCTTAATTTCGATTTTTTTTGTTTTTTAAATTTCAGTCTATTTGAATTAACAGACGTTATTTGAATTTGACTTAGATAATACCGCTTAAATCAAATAATTCCCAGTCTAACCAAGTATCTAATATTTAATTCGCCATTATAAACTCATAGCACTTTGTAATATCATCCTTTAACCAACATCCAACTTTATTTCGCATCTGTTTGCGTGAGAACAGCATTCCAAAAATTTACTGAGATTGTTTGAGGGGAACTCAATAAGCAATTGAGCAATGTGCACTTTGATTCAACAAAGAAAGGGATTTGTAAACTTCCACGATAAGAATTTACAAACATTTTCTTTTTTCATTGATATTGCAGCAAAATTAGCAAAATAGAAACCGAAGGATATTATGTGTTATTATGCTTATATCATCCCCTGAAATTCAGATTTATGATGCGCAGCTCTACTGAATGAATAATATAGGAATAGCGGTACATGAATAATGATTCTCCGATATGAATAGATGATGAGTAATTTCTTGATAATCACTTTTTTTAATTCCGAAGCTGCAATCAACACCGAAAGCAATTGAGTAGACTGAAGGACCCTTAGAGGAGAATTAAAAATCTCACTCCTTTTGGAAGACTTCTTTTGAATTCAAAGAAGTATACCTTCACCTTTTCTATTGAGAAATTGCTTCATATAATCGAACTGTCAGATGATGATTAGGAAAATAAAATCGAAAATCCAAATAAAATGCTGCAAAGGGTGCTTAATACTTGCTCAAAAAAGACAAATACTCTTATTAACTCGTTCCAAAGGGGATTCAATACAACTCAAAACAAACGCTATACGACTAAACTCGATCTTGCAGGTAGTTAGCATTCATCTAACTCGAAATTCATTCAGACGATAGAATTAAATTCACTCGACCTACCACTTGTTGATTATTTCCGCGAAGAGATTATGGTAAATAGAAATTCTAGAAGCATTGTTTTATCGGTAGGCCAAAGGACCTATCACCTTTGAGCACTATATGGATAGATCTCTGTGTCACGAGCAACATGGTAAGATAATATTCTATCAGCTTTTCAAGGCTCCGTTTTTTTCCTCATAGGATATTATATGAAAAAGGATGTTTTCAACACGAAAGGTGATTTTATCACGTCTCCTGAAATCTCCCAGATGTTTGGCGAAGTAAAATTGTTATTAGTATGAAATCGAATCACATCGTCTAGATGATAGGAATTTGGTGCATCAATTTTTTGGAAAAACTCAAAAGAATCGATTTATCAGGAACTCAAATTGCTCGAGCAAATCACCCAAAGAAGCGTTTTAGTTTGTTGGAGTTCGGGCCAGGAAGAGGAACGCTTATGTCCGACATCGTTCGAGTAACTAATCAAATTTTTTCTCCTGTAATAAGATTTCAATAGACCCTTCAACAATTTAACTTACTAAATGGTGTCGAGATTAACTTCATTGAATACAGTCCATTTATGAGAAAGCTTCAGCAAGAAACAATGACGAAACTTCTTCAAAAACACAATATTTGGTATCTTATTAGTGCATGTGAAAGAAACGTTTGACTTCATTTAGGATGAAGTATGAGTATGATGAAAGCAAGAAGAGTAAAGTGGAAAAATTTACATGTGAAAACCCAAACATGTTTTTCTCGATGCGATGGTTTAGTATGTATGAGCAGTACCTCTTTGAAGATTTCAAAGATCTGGCCTTCAGAGAATTCAAGCCTAAGGAAGAGAATCTAGGTATACATTTTCTTCTGAAGAAGGAGATAATTAATTATCTTTTGGCAGATCCTGTAATTATCATTGCTCATGAATTTTTCGACGCATTGCCAGTGCACATTTTTGAGGTAAGTGAAAGCAACTGGAAACACTTAATTAATTAATAAATTTATCTTTCTCGATACAAAGTACTCGCAGCAGTATGGTTGGTGCGAAAAGCTTGTAAACATATGCCATGATATCTCCAAAGGGTAAGCATTCTTCTTAAGACTGGAGTCTAACTGTTGATTTAGGAAGAAATTTGAATTCATTCTCTCAGATCCCAACACTGAGAATGTCAACAAAATTCTCAAACCCAGCGAAACTTTTAAAGATGGTATGTCTACTTCTTTAATGCCATCCCTCAACAGGTTTTGAATATAGAAGCTCTTAGGTCTCTGAAAACTGGAGATACAATTGAGGTCTGCAAAAGAGGTATGTAGTCTGTTCTCTTTCAAAAAAAAAATTATTCATTAACAAAGGTCTGGCTTTAATGAATTCGTTATCCGAACTCATAGCAAAGACCGATGGGGCGGCGCTGATTTTCGATTATGGCGAGAATCATGCACTTTCTGACAGCATTCGAGTCTGTACCTTTCCAACTAATCTGTGACTAATATGGCTAATCATAAAGGGTATTCGTAATCATAAATACATTGAACAAGACAAGATCCTCGACTATCCCGGAGAGATCGATCTAAGCGCTTATGTAAATTTTGCGGCTCTCTCACATGTGTCTCGTAAAACTCCAGGAAGTAAATCCAGAAAATATGCTTTCAAGCTTTCTTAATGATTTCAAGTTCATACTTATGGAGCAATCCCTCAAGGATTATTCTTAGAGTCAATGGGTCTAGCTACAAGATTAGAGGTTCTATTGTTTTTCTCGAAGAAATATTTGATAATATGTCCTCAATTATTCCAGATGCTCTGTCAAAAAGCGAGCCCAGAAACGCTAAAAAGACTTGAAAGTGAATACAATCGACTTGTTTCTCCTCACGAAATGGGCGAGATTTATAAAGTACTCTACGTCACGAGAGAAGAGAATAGTAACTTATAGATTCTGCCTCGTTGTTTAATCTAATTTACCACCTAACTCTTAGAAAATATCTTTCCATTTATTGAAGACGATTCACCAACATTCTATTAGTTATCAGGAGCAATAATCAAGCACTCATAAAAAATGAGATATATTGAACTGAATCAAAATTTGTAATGTACAAAAAAAACTTCAAATGTCATGTTCATTTAAAAGTCGAGAATTAGTTTCATTTATCAAAATAATCGACTTGAAATATTCAATAATGACCAATGGCTGTTGTTATGTTATGCTATGTTATGTTATGACACACACAATTCTTTGAAAGGGACTACCGATCAAACGATGCTGTTTGATGCAATAATTTAATAATACTGGATTTATTTTTAATAAGCAGATAGAGAGGAATGCAGGGAGTTCAGAATCCAATTGCCTACATTGGGATCATTGACAGTCAGGTATCGAATTTCCTTTTTCTTCTGACTCTGAGGAACTTGTAACCATTAGGATCAGCCGCTATATCTGAAAAGCTTTTTACCTAACAAAGAAGATGATATTCAGAGCCAAATGTTCGTTTATTCCTCGCTTGAACTCATAGAGTCCATCAGTAATATGCTCACTTGATTCACTTTTCTCAACTTTGAAATAGTGAAGAAACGACTAGCCCAAATGACAACCAGCTTAAACTCTTACATAGGTAAGGTTTTGAAAATATGTGAAATTCAATATTCTTTCACAAGGATTTTTAACAAATGTATTTCTCTGTGATTCTGAATATGACATCATGGGATACTACAGTCCTACTAAATTGAGGATTATCCTTGTCCTCAATCAAAAGCAAAACCTCGAAAATTACAATGAGAGCGTGCTAAAACAGGTGAATTATCTATCCTTGGAGCTGCTGACTTATCATTGACCATTAGATCTTTAAAGCTATCCATGATTTATATCTGCAAGACGTATTTAATCCATTCACTGATATAAAGGAAGGATTATCAGCTTCATTTGACCAAAAGTGCCAAAGACTCATTGAAGCACAACAAAAAGCCCTTTAATTTTTTGTTTTTTGTGTTTTGTTATGAGTCGAGCTCTTATCCTTATTTTCGCTGCATGTTGGGCTTATGCGCGGTCGGATATAATCAGAATTAGGTGAAAATCATAACAAGCATCAAAATCAAAATATTTCTCAAAGTGAAGTCAAAGGCTGGGATGTAGTGGTAGAGGGACTTATGATCTTATGAAGCAAAGTTAGTAAAAAGATACTGTAATAGAGAAAAAATTTTATTAGCGAGAAGTCAGATTCCCAAACTCCCTCCCAAGAGATCATGCAATTCAATATGGGATATATTCTATCACATATCTAAGATTTGTAAAATTTTTTTTTTCTCTCCAATTCAGCAGTGTAATGATAGAAATATCAACGTGAATTAGAGGATTCAACCCTACAACTCTCACAAGTCATCAAAAACCTAGTCCTAAGTGTGAGACTTGCACCTATATTTCTGCAGCATTGCTCCTCAAAAATCCGGATTTACAATGATTTTGTTCTTATTTTTGATTAAACAGAGGGATCTCGCTAAGATGTCTGCGTTTATTAAGGTATTGGGGTTTTGTAACTTTATCATTATTATTATTTTCGATGAATGCTTATCTCAAATTAATTTCTTAAGTTCCTGCCCTTGTGACTATGTATCTTATAGTATTTATATTAAGAAGGGTCAAACAGTTTTGGTATGGAGATAACTTAGTAAATTCAGCTTGGAATACTTTTATTTTGGGAGTCCTTCTTTATATAATTGATCGATGATGTCCTTGTAATACTTTCTCGCCTCAAACCTTTTGATTTTGAAAGCTGGAGTTAAAATATCTCTCTCCATGAATGAAACAGTCTCAAGATAGATCGTTTTCACCTGTTCGAATGAATTTAGTTTCAACTCTTTCCCTTTCTCTGTTATCTCGTCAAGGACCTTTTTGATAATCGATTTGTTCTTAGTGAGTTCCTCAAACGACCCGTTAATACCGAGCTCAGTCGCCAGTTTAGTAATATAATTTTGATCAGGGAAAATGATCCCAACGAGATAGTGTTGTAAGGAGTCTCCATAGACAAAGCATTCCGTAACTGAAGGACATGTAACATAAATGTTCTCGATTTTCTCTGGAGCGATGTACTCACCGATTGCAAGTTTGAAGATATTCTTCTTCCTATCAATCAGTTTTAATGCACCATTTCGGTTTATTTGTCCAATATCTCCAGAATGGAACCAGCCATCCTTGTCAATGGCTTCAGCAGTCTTTTCAGGATCTTTGTAATACCCTATAAAGATGGTGGGTCCTCTGATACACACTTCGCCACGAGGTCTAGGCTGACCCGATTCGTCTTTGTCAGTTGAGAAGTATTCCATTTCGGGAACGTCTACAAGCTTGAATTCTGTGCAATAGGAGGGACCTCCGACATGTCCAGATATTGGATCGCCGATGTATGTTAAGAAGGATCCAGAGTTCGTTTCAGTCAAGCCGTATCCTTCTACAATTGGGGAACAAATGGCTACCTTCAGGAAATCGAGCACTTCAGGTGAAATTGGAGCTGACCCAGTTATCATGAATCTAAGACGTCCTCCCATAACTTCCCTTGTTTTCTTGAAGACAATTCTATCGTATAAGGCGTGTGTGACCGAACCTGTTCGTCTCAGATTATCAAGTTTAGTGGCCAGAGCCTTCTCAGCGATGTTCTTCTTGGTTCCTGTTAGTCTACTGAGACCTTCTTTCATGACATCATAGAATCTGTTGAAGAGTCGAGGTACAGAGAAGAAGACTGTCGGTCGAAGTGTTTGGATGTCGTCTTTGAGCTTCAGAACATCTCCGTTATAGTATCCGATCGCTGCACCGTGAGAAATCATAAGACAATAAGCGACACGTTCGAAAGAATGAGCCAATGGCAAATAAGACAGGTAAACATCTGTTGAAAACATTTTATAATCCGGATTCTCTTTCATACCTCCTACCAATGCAACGAAACTTCCATGGGTGATCATCGCAGCTTTTGGAGTGCCCGTTGTTCCACTGGTATATGAAAATGTGAAGATTGAATCAGGATATACTTTGGCAATTTCTTGTTTGTTCGCTTTACCAGCTTCAATGACGTCATGAATTGTGAGAAGTTTGATTCCGAATTTCTCGCTCTTCTGTTTCTGTTCTGGAGTGGGATTCTCAAATGCAATGAGATTGGCAAGTTTGTTGGTTCTTCCAGCTTCTTTTTCTTTAAGTAAACTGTTGATGTGGTCATTAGAGAGGAAAACTGTGATGACATCTGTCTGGTCAAACAGAAATTTGACAGCCTCAGGACCCAAAGTATCATAGATAGGTAAAACAGTCAGACCGTATAGGATGGCTGACCAATCGACAAAGCACCACTCTTCTCGGTTTTTGGAATAGACCCCTATAAAATTCAGCTTTTTCCCGTTGTGCTCGCCTGTAGGAGGAGTGAGACCTAAATTAACTAGTCCTGAGCCCAAATTTGTTGCAATCTCGAGTACTTGGTTATAAGTCTTCCATTTGTACCCACCAAGACTGCCATCTGCGTTCATGGTTCGAGTTCCGAGGAATTCCTTGTGACCATACAAGCGGATTGCTCGTAAGATAACATCTTGATAAGTCTTCACCTCCGGAGCATCCAGAAAAGAGCCTATCAGTCCATCCCGCGCTCTGAGCGCTCTGTATATGGCCGTCTCTCCTTTGGCATCTTCGGGAGACGTAATAGGAATTGAATAAGTAAAAGATTGCCTGGTTTGACCACAGCCCATTTAGATACCTCGATGTTTTCTGGAAATATACTTTAGATTATAATTAAGAATTCAATAATCATTCTGACACATCAGCAAAATTCAGACGCTATGAGCTTTAGTTTTCATGTTAAATTATCATACTTCGTTCGTATGTTGCAGGACTTAGTACCTATATTTTTACTCAATACCGAGACTCTACTAGCTTAACCAGATCTATTATCAAGCTTCTCATCAACATTCCGCACATCTTTACTAGTTGTCTCTGCGAAAAAAATTAGTGTTTCCGTAATTTTTCTTTCATTGCTAAGGTGAAACCGAATCGGAAATTCTATTAAACGTTCCTTAATCATTGGCATATGTACAGTACTTCTGCGAGTTAACAAGATGCTGATAAACAAGAATGGTAAATTGATGACTTTTTAGATGGACTTACGTGTATTGGGGATTTAGATAATCACTAAGAGCACCTGCTGCTCAAAAACTTTCATGCTTATTGTGAAGAACCTGTTTTAGGTGGCAACCAGAAATTTGAACATTAACACGTGTGATTGAAGTATCAATAAATTTTATTCGTGAAACAAGTGATCAAGAAAGCCAATTACTCAGAAATAAATTAAAATCATAAATTATAGCTCTTTGAAAAGAGTTAGAAAACAAAGACAGCTACCGAGTCTCTGTATTTCTCTCTTTCTTGAGGATACATCTAATAACTAAAGGATATATGGGGTTCCAAGAGAGAAATAACTTTTTTTCCTAGTTATTTTGAAAAAGCATTAAATATATAATAGATATTTTAGGCGAGTGTTTTTGCAAATTGAGTTTGCCGAAATGTTTTTACTTCCTAAATGAAGGGATTTCAGTATTTTTAATTTTTTTGATATTTTTTTTTTGGGAATTTGATAGATTGATTTTTAGATCAATTGAGAGAAAATGAGGTTATCGTCAGAAACTGATCTCTTATTGATATAGTAGAGTATTAACTTCAATGTTTCTTTCAAAACACTGAAATGACGTCAACCAGAGAAAATATCAGATATAATTGCTTCAACTGTTTTTTTATTTTTAACAGGTTTGGAAATTAAAGACCTAAGCGACGTCCCAGCTTCTCCTTCTTCTGAAGGTGTCCCCTTGTTGCCTTCTTCAGCCTTTTTGACCTTTTTCTCTGTCTTCGAAATCATGTCAAGCTCACCTTTGATATTCTTTGGCAGCGAGGCTTCATATTGCGAATGCGTTTTCTTGTTGGATGTATGACCTGTGCTCGATTTAGAGGCATTTTTTCCTTTTACGGTCTTTGGAATCTTATGATTAAGGGACTCCAACGATATCACTCGACTGACCAGGGGCAGAACATTGCTTATCTTTTTCTGAGAGAACTGTAGCCCTTTTGAGAAATCAGGCAGGGGATACTCTTGTAATGTGGTTTTTTTCTCAACACTAGAGACATATTTCAATTGATTCTCAAAACGCTTCCACCCACTAGGAACAGATGATTTAGAGAATATGAGCTCAAAAGCCCGATCAACATGAGCTGCTGTTGGTATATTTATGTAGGCATCGTTATTGTGGTAAAACTCAATAAGTTGCTTCCAAGTTTCATGACTGCATAACGTATCAGAGTTTCCTGTATGAAAATTATTCAATATTTTTCGGTCCGAGCATTCAATTTTTTACCTATGATGATGATGGCGTATTTTGGTCGAGTTATCGCTACATTCATTCTTCTGAGATCGTTCAGGAAACCAATGATATTAGACCTGTCTTTATTTAAATTGATGTCTTTATTAGCCCTCACTGTCGATAATAAGATCAGATCTTTCTCTTTACCCTAGAATTGATTATCATTTCTTTGGAGGAATCGTTTTTAATAGAGACTTGAAAAGAGTCAACAGTATTGATCTCGAGGTATTTTTTATAATTTTCAATCTCATGACTATTTCTGAAGAGGGTGTCAATGTAAACTGCCTGCTTTTTATAAGGGCAAATGATGCCAAGATTCTCTTTAATTTCTTGATTTGCTCTGACACAAATATTTATGAAGTGGCTCATGATCTTTACGGCCAAGCTGAATTAAAGCAGAATAACACGGGCATGATGTAAAAAAAGAATATTAATTACTTTGCTTCTTCAGGGTTGACATATGAGAGCTCTTCTTGCTTTTCTATAGAGAATTTCATATCAATGAAGAGTATATTCTGTTCCTTTAATTTCGTTAAGTACCCTGGAAACTCTCTCGCCAAAATACTCGGAGCATCAATCAAACTTCAAATATATATATTTATTAATTCAACGAATTAGATAAATTGATGTACCGATCTTCATAGAACGTTTGAGATGGAAATTTTCGGATATTGGGTTGCATGCGATACTGTTCGTTTAGAAAATAGGGATTAACCCCAGTGTTTAAGATTCTCTTCAAATGATGAGCCAAAGTTATGTGAAGGTCGAAAAATTTTTTCTTACTTCGAACATGCTCCGATTGAATAAAGACTGGTTTGCATCTGGCCTGAATGTAGTGGCAGGGAGTTGTTTGGGATCCCCAATTAATATGAGCTTTTTTGGGCAGTATTGCAATGGAATGATGTTACTGACTTCGACACACTACAAAGAATTAGTACAAACCAATGAGACGAAACAGTCACTTGAGCGGATTCATCTACAATAACCGCTTCAATGTAATTTCGGAAACTTTCTAATTTATCTGAGCCAGCACTTCCCAAAGTACAACAGATAATATCGCTGCTAGAGAGAATTCTCTGCACAATTTCACTATATTTTTCCTTTGAAGAAAGAGAAGAATCATTTTATGCGAAGTATTTTTGTTGCAGCCCTTACTTTCTCCATTTGTCTCATCATTTGCCGATCTTTGAATTTTGAATAGAGGACTCTTTTCTTCTCGGAGAGCAAAGAAAGGGTATTTTTGTCAGCGTCAAGAGAGTTTCTGAGTTTTTCAATCTTCTTGGTCAATTGGAGCAATTCTTCTTGAATTTGATGAATGGTTTTTTCATTCTAGAATTAAAGACAATTTCGTGAGCAAACAACAAAATCTATCTTTTTGAACCTCATCTCGATCGAATGTTCTCATATTGTTCAATTCCTGCTGTGCAAGATACTCTATTGACTGACGTCTTACAATTTCAGGAGGGTTCCGATCGAGCAATCCAACTCGGACAATATTTGGTTTATATCGACTACCATTCTCGTCATAAAGCCCAAAAGTGCAGAGTCGCATGATAATTTCATCAATAGCAGTATTTGAAGGCGTACATATCTGAAGAATTGATTAGCAGCAAGCTTTCTGCATTATTACCATTATGTGCTTCCTGATATTTGTCTTTGAGTTTTTGAGATAGTGCATTAATCCCGAAACGATACCTACCAACGTATGTGTTTTCCCGGTTCCTGGCTATGCCAATAATGAGCAAAATAATATCATTATGTTTCGGTCTCTTGTTACAGGTCCTTGCAATAGATTTATTCCTTCTGCAGATAAGCAAATCGTTTTAATTGACTCAAGCTGACTCTGATTAAATTCATTCTTGATTGCACCAAAGAATTTCTCAAAAAGTTCTAGGATTGTACTTTTAGGGACGATGATGATAGCAGCAGTTAAAACCATGATTTTCGCTGTTATGGATGTTAGCTACAAGCTGTGGCTTTAAAACAGAATTGCAGACATCCGAAAACTCCAACCTTTTCAATGCGAAATACTCTCTGTAAAGTGATCGGGAAATATTATTTTGATGCTTTAGAAATAGAGGTATTGACTTACCGAATCATTGTGGTGATTTTATCAATGGGAGTAACATAGCAATCATGCCAGTCATCTCCAAATTTTAGATGAAATTTTGTAGGGCTTACTTTAATCATAGCCCTGGGTGATTCCGAGAACTCGGTTTCATTAACAAGGAGAAATCCAATGAAAAAGAATTCTTGGAGGTCGAACGTATTATTATTAACCTTAGGCACTTCAATCTTGCACGTTTTAGAAATCAAGACGAGGTAGTTTTTAGCACAGCCAAGTGAAAAAATGCTATTTGTGCCTCCCTTCACAAATTCATTCAAATTCTTCTTTTTTTCTTTAAGTTCAATGTATGTAGGATCTCCTTCCTTCCCCAAACTTTCTAGACGAAACTTGCATTGCAGGCAAGTCGATTCAGAATTCGTTTTAGCAGCCTGCTGAATGATCCCTTTAATATTATGGATGTATTCATTCATCATTAAAGGCTAAAGCGTGCGTTAGAAGAAGAGAATTATGTAACAAAAGAGAAAACCTCAAAGACTGTCCTGTATTCGTTATATGACGAAAAATCATTTGGAACTCGATACCTAGGACCATCCTGCAGATCCGAACCATAATCATAGGAAATTAGATGATCGATCAGCGGGTCCATATTGTGAGCTTGCTTCTCATTTAATTGATGAAACTTTCCCAGTAACCCACCTTCTGAATCCTTTGCTGTATCTTCGAGCGCCTAATTCGATATCCCTTATAAATGTAGGTTAAATTATTACTTGCATTCGAAGGGCTCTTTGTTCTTCCATTGATCGCTCCCACGCTGCTTTTAATTCCATTTTCTCTTGCAAATCTTTTTGCTAATGTAAAATGCAATATTGAGCTGCTGCTGGTGAACAAGTCCTTTACCACAAGAGCTTTCCTCTCATTTTCAGTTAATTCTTTTTTATAATTCTTATTGACTGCCAAGTGTTGATGGGAAGAAATATTTTGCCGAGTTTTTGGAGGCGTTCCATGTTTATCAATGATTTTTTTTTTTGACTTTCTCTCAGGAGGTTCTTTTCGAGATGAATTTGACATTTTTTGCTCTTGTGAAGGTGCACTTGAGTGAATTTTTGTCTTTTCTTTTTGAGAAGCATCGTTTTGGGTATGACGGGAAAAAGACTCCTCTTTTTTCTGAGAATGCTTCGATTTCTCATCATTTGTGAGTGTGGTGTTTGCAGATTTGGCGCTCCGAGGTAAATCATTCATAATTTGTTTCTTGGTTTCCAGATCTTTAAACTGCTACAATAAAACTTTGGTCATAATTTTTTACAGAAAAGGAAAAGTCTAGCCTACTCAGGCAAGAAGTTAATAAAATTTTTGCCTTTTTTCCAGCCACATATGAAGATGTTTGTTGCAGATTTATCGAATTCTGGTATTTTGACACTACGAGAGAAGTATCTTCTCATTTCTTTCTCAAGTTGTGTGTTCAAACTCTTAAAAGGAGCAAAGAGATAAGGAATATGAAAAGCTTCTCTCCCTAAAATCCCTGAATTTCAGCTTCTTGAAAACTTCATTTTATTTCTGTGTTTGAAAGATTAGCAGTCTTAAAGACATCAAAATGAATATATCGACCAATCTTATAAAAACCAATAAATGACGGGTCCACAAATCTATTAACAAGATTTGCAAGCCCTTATTCGAAGAATTGTTTGCTAATGGGTATATCTCACTAATGCCGCGGAATGCTATGAACGGAATTTGGTTGTATTTGTTTCTGAAATAGCACCCAGAAGGAAACAAACTCAAAGTAAATATTTTTTCTCTCCTTGGTTAGAGAAAGCAGTGAATGTGGATGTTTAAGTAATTTATGTATTCCTGCAGAATTTCCAGTTCTATTTCCGATGAGATTAATTAGAATATAAGTTGTAAATAATTCAACTGG
>ENA-UOTX01001098-UOTX01001098.1-compost-metagenome-genome-assembly--contig:-NODE-1098-length-22632-cov-7.195433_pt1 | contig 22632 bp, 13 predicted proteins | sample MGYA00238143_ERZ746982 | MGnify/ENA primary metagenome ERZ746982 (study PRJEB28758, sample SAMN06268862) | compost metagenome | isolation source: single cell | place: USA: California, Emeryville, Joint... | reverse complement strand
CACTCCTGAATTTGTGGCTCAGCATATTGCGATCAAATTACAAGGCAAGTTTATCATTGACGCTCTCTGTGGATACGGCGGGAACACTATCCAGGTAATCTTTTAACTCGTAATATATGAGTAACAGCTGAATTTTTCTACTGTAGTTCGCAAACCATTCTCCTTGTGTGATAGGCGTGGAGTCCGATCCTCATAAAATCAAGAAAGCAAAGCACAACGCCACCGTCTACAACGTTGAAAATGCAATTGAATTTATAAACGCGGATTTTTTCCAAATGAGGAGGCTGAGAGCAGATGTTGTTTTCCTAGCGCCTTCGACGCTGTCAGCAGACCAAACCGACAGATCGTCGGTCCTGAGTCAGTTCAACCCAAGTCTCCCAGCGCTCATTCGTCATTCGCTCAAAATTGCGCGGTCGTTGTGTATTCAGCTTCCTCCATGTGTCAACATCGAGGAGCTCGCAACAATATTTCATGATATTTACAATGAAAATCCTCAGTAACAAATATCAGCTGACTTGTTTTTCTAACACTTGAAAAATAAACCCTTAGGTCATATAAATTAAATTATACGCTACAAATTGACCTGCTCTATGTAGAAGAGAATTTGATCTGCATTGTAGCATTCTTCGGTTGCGATAATCAGGTATTTTGGGATGAAACGTCTAAATTTCTGAGTGTAAAATGCTTAGATTAGCGCTAGAGAACAGCGAGAGCTAATCTACGAGATGCTCAATGCTTTGGAAAAGCCTGGCTGGCGAGACACTTACCAAGAGGCCTTCGTTTACCGTTTGCTCGACTATATCGGCCTATATCGTTCTCTCACGCTAATTTCATATTTGGAAGAGAAATCAGCAACAGAACGGAGCAGCAAATCTATCTTTGAAGCGTTCTTGAATTTACTATTTGAACAAAAACTATTGACAAAGGGAATTTTACTTGAATTACAACAAGAGAAGGCCACTCAGCACGAAGGCTTTAACAAAACTGCGAAAACCAAGAGAACCTGGAAACCGAGTTCGCTGAGGACCGACAAGCAGTCTGGCAACCAATACTTCTACGATTATGGATCATACGGTGCGAAAAGAAAGACGAGTAAAGAGAGTCCTGGATCGAATAAATCTGTCTCGCAAGATCTTTTCACTTCAAATGAAATTGATAAATCATGTTGTTTTTATGGTGAGAGTGCCAACTCTCAAAGGATGCGGTTATATTCTAACGATAACGATGGGTTTAAAGATGTAAGCAGGGTTTCCATCGACACTTCAGACATGGCAGTCAGCAACTATTCTTTGAAGAGTGGCGCAATGCTCGATTCGTACAGCGAACCTGTTGGAGAGTATGAGCTGTCGTTAGAAGGTGGGACAAGCGATGGCGGAGGGAAGGAAAAATTGCAGAAGCAACCACGGAGGGTTTCCGAGGTAGTGAAGAGAGATAAAAGCAGTCTATTGGAGTATAGTAGTGAAAGAAGTGGAAATATAAACTTATCACGCAAATCTCAGGGTAGCAAAGGATTGAGGTCGTCGAGATTATCCACCAATATCCTAATGAAATATACCTGATCCATTGAGATCCTTCCATTAATTCTTCTTAATTAGTTTTGATGATTTTATATCTATTATATGGTCGCTGTGGCTTGATTTTTTATTAGCTACTACTACTAAGGAATTGAATTTTATTATTGAGATTTCTTTACAAGCTTCTATAATAATACCGATATCTTCTTCAAGAAAAACTCAAATTTCGTTCTGTACAAGGTCTAGATTACTACAACTGTCGGGTCCTATTGCCAACAGTAGATCGTTATCTTATATTGCGAGTTATATTTGCTAGTTAACTGCTGTCCTATTCTAAAAGAGAGAATATTTTTTTGTTTTTTTGAATTGAATATTAATAGACATAAATTATCAACAATCTTATAGCTCTGCGGTCAGAACAATTTTTTTTTTTATCAAACAAAAAACTCATTATAAGTAGCAACTTAAAAATCAAAAGACCTGGCAAATTCGCTGCCTTGGTAATTCACAACATTCTCAAGCCAAAAGCTCGGTTGTCGAGATGGTAGGCGCTCAAAACTTCTATTATTTTGCATATCAGGGTGAGCTTGGACAAATTCTGCCCAAGACACCGCAAGCATTTCCTCAAGTCCAGGCAAGGGTGGAAGTTCAATTTCGCTTTCTTCTTCTTGTTGCTGGATTTGTTTGGAAAAGCATTCAACTACATTTGAGTTGGAAGGCTGAGTATCATTTTCAACGAAAACTTTCTCTTCAAGGAAGGAGATAACCAAGTCTTCTCTTTCTTCCTCCATCAAATCCTTTTTAATTGCTGTCGGTTTGACGCCAACAATAAAGGAATTATTGAGTTCTTCGACCAAGGATTTAACTGGACTCGAGGAGTCGACTTGGAAGAGGAAGGCAACTTTGTCTTTGTAAATTTTCTTTACTTGGAAGGCCGAGATATTCAAAAATCCGAGGCCAACTGATTGAAGTCTCTCATAGAAGGCTGTAACAGCTTCTTTGAGGTTTCTTGAGAGGAACTCGTATAAGTTCTTTCTTTCTTCTGACTGGATGCTTGATGTTCTGTGAGCTTCGACATTAAAGTTCACAGCGAAATCCATGAAGTATGAGATCCAGTCTTGTGGGGTAATTTTCTCTTGTAAATCATTCAATTCAGCCAAAAACTTTCCGATGTTGCCACGCTTGGATGCGTTTTGCATTCTCTTGTCAAGGTTGAAAAGAGAGTTCCAGATAGGCAAGCTGTTTAAGCAATCTTTTCTTAATTGATGCTTTTCGATCACACGTTTCGCAATCAAATCATCAATCAAGGCGTCACCCAAGTTTTTGAGGTAGTTCTTGGCTTCTTCATTGTCAATCTTCTCAATAGCGAAAGGAACATTCTTGACGATCAATTCCATTTTCAGGTAGCCTTTATCAACTTTAAAGCTAGGTGTGTATTCCACGTATGAGTAATCGACGGTTTCTTTCTCTTCAGCAGCAGGCAGAGCTTCAATCTTCTTGGATTTTTTCCCTCTCTTTGTCGTCTTCTTTGAAGTTGTCTCAGACACGACATAGGTGAGCTCAGCTGTTTGCTTCACCACTTTTCGAAATGATGCTTCGATAAAGCTATCGTCTTCGAAACTGAAGTGAAGGGGTTTGCTGTCTTGACAGGAGTTGACTTCATTTGGAGCTCCAAAAAGAAAATTGTTGCTTTCTTCGTGTGATAAAGGCTCTGGGTTGATTACAACCCCGTGGCTTGAGTCGAGCGAGCATGAACTGAGACCAGTTGCTCTGTAGCGAGCAGCTTGGGAAGGAGTTTGGCGAAGTTTGTCGTCCATTGTTGCTTATTTTGTTAATTAAATTTTTTTATGTTTTCATTTAGCGGTTCGTTGCTTATATAAGAAACGACCACTGAATCTGAGTAACCTAGATCAGAAAAATATTATAATAATTCTACTAAGGTGGCTTAGAATTATGATTGGATGGCTGTCATGCTAGCATTTCCGGCTCTGAGATCTTATTACATTGTTTGATATCCTACTATGTCAATACCAATGATTTGAACTCCAGTTAGGGCCTTTCTTCACATAGCACAAAAAGCAAAACTAATTTTGGCATCCTGAAAATCACTACTAAGAACTGTAAATGTGCTAATATTTCGTCAACGCTAAAGCAATAATGAAATATCTTGACCGTATGGATGCAACTTCGTGGAATTTGCCTTTGATTTCAAAGAAACTTTAATATTTTGGTAGGAAAAATTGTTCTGAGACCATATTTCTATCAGATCATTTTTCAAAAATTAATCTACAGAAAAATAAAAAATGATAATAAGTCTACGACAAGTTAATTTTAGAGATAAGCTACTCTGGTAGCAAACCTCAAAGCATAAAAGAAGTAATTTAATGAGATCGGATCCGTTTGTTATGATAAGCAACTAACACGACAAAGGAAGAAGTTTTTTCCTTGACTATAGCAGCAGACAACACATCTTTTATACATTTTGCTACCATTTTGTTTTGGTCTGCCTTCAAGTCGCAGGATTGGAAGTCGTTATTCTTTTCATAGTCAGGAGATCCATTCTAAATGTGGATTTAGAAGTCTGGGACTAAATTACAAATCACATTGATCACATTGACTCAATATGCATTCTTAATCAAGACTGAAATCTAAGTTGTTCGAATCCGAGAATAGACTCGGCACCCAATGTATACAATTTGAAAAAATGTGTAATTTTAATATATAGATATATATATGTACAGGGTTTCTATGTAATTTTAACTTGTTTACTCAATGATATAGAGTTATTAGAGATAAATTGGTTAGACAGACAATCTTAATAGTTATTTACTTAGAATTCATCGAAGATAAAATGAAATTGATTATCATGATTATTATTCTCATTAGGATAAGAGATAAAATCTTCCCAATAATTTTGGAGCTGGGAAGAGAAGTCACCAGGGTTTTCAATATTTTGTAGTTCAGGATTAAATTGGAGCCATTCTTCCCTCGAACCAGCCTTATTATCAAGAGAAAGGAACGCTGGAAAGCTATTAATAACTCCCTCCTCTCTTTCTTGCTGCTGTTGTTCTTGGGCTGGGAAGAAGACTGCATTTTCTTCAAAACCTTCGAATAAATTAGAAGATTGAGTAATCAGTCCAAGAGCAGATGGTAGGATATGCATATCGTCTTTTTCTTCCTCCATCATCTCTAGGTTTTGACAAATGGTTGTGTTAGCTGCCAAATTGACAACAGAAACACCCACATCACATTTGTTCAGCTGATTGATTAACGGCTCAACTTCAATTGAAGAGTCGAACTTGAGGAAGAAGGTAACGTTTTTTTTGTTGATCCTATCGATCTCGAAGTCCGTTATTTTTTCCAGAATCCCAACAGATTGAAGTTTCCTACAGAGAGTCATAGCAGCCTCTTTCAGATTTTTGGAAAGCAGCTTGTATGCTTGCTTTCTCTCGACTTTTTGAATGTCTGTGGAGGTTCTGTAAATTTCTGGGTTAAATGTGGAAGCGAATTCCAGGAAATATGAAATCCAATCTTGCTGGGTAATTTGTTCACTCAGATTGCTGAGTGCAAGAATGAAATTTGTTATCTTTTTAGATTTAAACTTAGTTATCTCTCTTTTTCCAACGTCAAAGAGAGCATTCCAGACAGTTAAGCTAGTGATACAATCTTTGATTAGCTGTTTCTCTTGGACTACATGTCGAGCAAAAAGATAGCGAATAAAATGATCGCCTAAGCTCTTGGGATAATTCTTGACTACGTCGGAGCCCATTTTATCGAAAGGGTGAGGAAGGCTGTTGACATCCAGTTCGAATTTGAAGTATCCTTTTTCAAGTTTAAAGGTATATGTGTACTCCACGCATGAAAGTAGTGGGTCATCTTCAATACTCATATCACCAAATAAGGTTTCCTTTTTCGCAGCGTCTTGTGCTCGGAGGAAATTTTTGGATTTGAGACCCAAATACTTCTTTCCTTTCTTTGATTTTGTCGGACTCGTAACTGGGACACTTTGCGAGTATTCAGTAGTTAGTTTCACCACCTTTCTATGTAGTTCTTCTATGGGTGGGTCGTCTTCGAAGTCAATGAAAGCCCGCTGGTGGTATTGATTTGAGTTTGAATCGCTTAGAACCTCATCCTCCGGATTCTTGTAGCGTTGTGGTGATAATTGCCCTTGGATGGGAGCGAACTGGTTGCTGTCATGGTCTTGATCGAAGGAAGAGTATGAATCGAACGTCTGTTCACTGATAGTGTTCAGTTGGCAAGGTGCCTGAGATAATTTTTGAGACATTTATTGTGTATTTGTTCAGTTATGATGAGAATTATAAAAATTGAGCGTTTTGCGTGTTAAAAACCATTGAATACCCTGTACTCGATCAGAATGCAGTCAACAAGAGACATCAGCAACAGAAAACATTATTGTGAGCGATTGTGAGGGTTGCAGAGGTTTTTGAAGATCCGTGGCTCCCGTGAAAATGTAAGCTCGTCAAAAATAAGCCTAAAGAAACATCTTGCTTTCTAGTAGTTTTTATAATAACTAATAAACAACAAAAATCACATTGATCAAAATGCTGCAATACTTTCTGAAATTAAAGTTAGATCAAATCCGAAAAATAAATTGGGCCCGCAATGTTCAAAAAAGAAAGTAATTTTAATAAGGTTGAATTGTTAAAACATTAGCAGGGTATCTATGCAATATGTACTTGTTTCCTTATTGATATAGACTTATTAATAAATTGTTTATGGTTAGGCAGTCTTAATAGTTATTTACTTAGAAATCATCGGACATACAATGATTTCGATTATAATTGTAATGATAAATTACTTCGAAGAGTTTTTGGGTTTGAAGACAAAATTGGCTTTTATAGTCAAATTCTAGGAACAATGTGAGAATTCAGAACAGTACAGACTAAAAAGACCAAAAGCTGCTATTATTACTCACAAATGATTTGAAGAAAGGATATAAACAGATTCCACCAGAACCGGAGGCCTCAAAATGCAGCTAAATCCAAAATGAATCTGATCCTAGGAACACCAAACAAAGAATTGGTAATCCTTAGAAAATTTCAGCCATCAGGAAGAGGGATTCTTATATGTTGAAGAAAAAGAATTGGGATCTTGCAGATTCAGTATATTTACACAATTCTTAATATCAATATTTCGTCTCTGAATGGTTTCATAGAATCTGAACAGACTTGAGATGACTAATCCTAAATCCTCGAGATACTAGATTGAGTCCCAAGCCAACTAAAGCTTTCTTCCTCATTTCTCTCGTATTGCGTTTTCAATTAATTTTAAATTTTTTTGAGTTTCCAATCCCTGAAAGCCGTCTCTTTTGCTCCCTCGAAAACATCTACCCCTGTAATCGTTCGTGATATCATCAAACATCCAATGATCCTATCAACGAAAACGATCTCGAGCACCAAACTAGTCCTAATTATTCATTTACTTCACTTTCATTATTTATGACTCAGAGTATGAGTTGTCTTTCTCTCTAAATGAACCTTAGAATGCATTTTGTGATACTATCCAACAAATTTAAAGCATTGTCCTATTATACATTTAGAAAAGCCTGACTCATCACAGAATAGATTGCAACTAATAAATTTAGGCGTCACAACAGCTAAGAAGAATTCTGCTACTTTTATTTAAAGCATGAGAAAAGAGCCTAATAACTTTTCTTTCGCCAACAAAACCGGTCGAGAGGATCCAAAGTTCGCAGGTTTAGTGGACAATGTCAAAAGTGAAAACGATTACTTGTTTTCGAAGAACAAAGATCTTGCTCATTTTCAACACAAGAAAAATTTTCTACAACCAGCGCCTTATCAATCAAATTCACCCATCAACGAACTCACAATCAAACCGCTGTTTCCATTAGGTATGACTTTTTCCCCAAGGCTCGACGAAATGCTGGCAATTTCGTCTCATCGAGTGATGCGAACCAAAACAGAAGAGAATGAGAACGAAAAAGATTCCTCGCTCGGTGACCTAGCGATCAGGGCTTCACTCACCACTGACAAGCGCAGAATAATTCCAGATTCACAGAGAATCGAGTTGCCTGCAATGTCAAATCGAATGTATAGAGGAGTTAAATATTATTCAAATCCTGGGACGATAGAATCTCCACAAGCAACTCCTCACTCTGCACGTGATCATTACGACGGCAGCAAGCGGCTGTATCCCAGTACTCCTGCAGAAGAGCAGATCGAAAAATTCAAAATTTTGTTGAGAAAGCATCCAGAACCTCGAAACCCGCACCGATTTAGCGCTCATCGTAAGGTTCGACCAAAATCGCAACAGCCCATGATAAATCCATTAAATCTGGATTTCAAAACGAATCTTCCGGAAGAACTTGTCATAAATCATAGCAATAGAGAGTATGGGTCTCCTGATCGATCACCGCAGCCTGGTTTTTTGTCTGAGAGGAGAGCTTTGCCGCCAAGACCGGACCAGAATATCCTCCCTACGCGTCCAATTATCATTGATCGGAAAAAACATCAACAACCACACAGTGTACTAGACGTTTCGGAATTGTTGAGAAAAACGCGAGTGATCACTCCTCAGAAGGTTTTCAGAGAAAGGTCTCTGACACAAGGAAGAAGTAGAGGAAATTCCGAGAGGAACGACACAGAGACGGCAACTCGTCCGCAAAGCCACGAGAATTATAGTGGAAGGTCTAATATCCGAAGTAGCATCAATAACCAGAGATTTTTTTACGGGTTTTATGAATTTGCTCAACAACACAATTCCCTGAACAACCACGAACCTCGGCAGCAGCAGCAACCAATAAATGCTTTTGACGCTTCGATTGAACAAGATCCTATGGATACCTTTTCTTATAAACCAACAAAAAAATTCCCTTTTATGCCACCAGTCATGAAAGTTTCTCAGCCTCAATCCATCGAAACTGTCCAGAAAACATCTTTCGAGGAGAATGCAGAGATAGATGAAAAGAAACGTTCTCAAATGAATGCTTTACGAGCGAGAATACAGTCTAGAAGCGGGAAAAGGATTAGAGTCAAGCCAACTTTTGGATTTTTGGACACTTCGGAGATAGAAGCTAATCATGCGAATAAAATGGGACAGAATGATGCGAATAAAGAAAACGGGAATAAAGCAGCTGAGCTCAGAACTCCTAAATTTCAGGCAGTTGGTTCTGACTCTGTGCAAGAGTTTGAAATGAATAAAAAGATCAAGGAGAGCAATCAAATTTCTTCAAATAATGATGTAAGCGATCGCAATAACTACGTTGGATTTCAGTCTCCAGTCCCATACTTCCGAGGAAACCATATGTTCAAATCGAACCGAGCACAGACGCCACCGCCTAATTTTTCGATGGATAGATCTCCCAAGCAAATTTAATTTCAGTTCCCTTTATTTTACAGAACCCATATTTCTTACAGTCTAAACCTTTCGCCAGTAACATTGGTCAGGTGCCTTAGGAAATATCAAACTCACAAGAATTTTATTATAATAATATCTTAATGATATCGATAGTTTATTAATTGTCAATGAAAGCTATTAATCAGCAGTTCTACAGAGCTGCTGATAGTTTTGTCTGTTTTCATTATAAAAACTCTGTATTTTATTGCGTAATCGCCTATGCAAATTTTGCTAACAAAAAAACTGCCACCTAATTGCTAGTACTTATTGTTCTGCTTAAAGTTGATAGTGGGATTTTATTTCTGTGAGATTTAAACATTGATTGCTTAATGAATTCATTCCTTTACAAATAAATATTCCTTTGAAATATCAGTAAACCTGTTTACATACAATTTGCTAGGCTCAAAACTTATAGTCAAATGAATGTAATATCAAAAATTTTAGCGACTAGCGCTTATACATTCCAATTTGTCTCATTCCTCCCAGGATATTAAAGCCGAATTTATTAGTGCCCTTCGGGTTGGGAGTTGGATAGTTTTCGTTGGCTGTTTGCTTAGTGCTTGGATTATTAACACCCTTTGGGTTGGGAGTCGGATAGTTTTCGTTAGTTGTTTGTCTAATGCTTGGATTATTAAAACCCTTCGGGTTGGGAGTTGGATAGTTTTCGTTAGCTGTTTGCTTAGTGCTTGGATTATTAGCACCCTTTGGGTTGGGGGTCGGATAGTTATCGAACCCTTGTTTAGTGCTCGGCCTTTGCCCATTGTTTGTAGGTGTGTATTTAGGTTTGTTAATTGGAGAAGCATCAAAGACACATGGCCCGATGTTGAGCTCTCTTTTTGGATAATTCGCAGTTCCTGGCTTGACACTTTGATTTGTAGGAGTAGGGGATCGGCCTGTTGCTGGCGTATCTTTAAATAGCTGCTGCATGTACTTTTCTTTAGCTTGTACGATATTCGGGCTTTTTGATTTATTGTTAGCGGCAGCTTGGCTTTGGAGGACCTTTTGAATCACATTGGAGGTTGGATTGACGTTAATCTGCTTTGTTCGTGGGGTTGTGGGGTTATTGTAAGCATTGGAGTTGCTGGAGGGCTGGTAGTCTGAGTTAGTGGGATGGTAATTAGAATTTTTCATCTGAGAGATGACTGAAAGTGCGCTAGCGATGTTATTTGACGATATCATTGCGTTGGTAGTCTTTAGGTTCATTGGGGATTTGCAAAGAGGGATGGGAGATGCAATGACGATCTTTTCCGGGCCTTTTTCTTTCTGGTTAACAATGCCTTTCGTTCCAACAACGTTCCCTTGCTGTTGTTGTGTGTGCTGTTGTTGTGGTTGTTTCTAAATGAAATCGATAAACACACAAAGCATTTCAATGAGAGTTACCATTTGTCGAGTCTGTGATATATTATTAGCTTCAAGCTCTTGTAAAGCCGTAACTAGATGAGATCTTTGGGCTTCTATCTCTCTTTTAAACGTATATCCAACGAAATTGGCGTCCTAATGCCATTCATTACTCAATAGCAGACCCAATTGCAGCATTACCTTGCGGGTTTTCTTCTTATACACTTCTTCGGAATAAAAAGGCTCTTCCTCTTCAAATTTGTCGAAATTGCTGGTGTCAATCTCGCTTTTGATCTTTATAAGATAGCAAGTTACTACAATTTGAAGGGAATGAGCATACATCAGGGACATATGGAGCTTTCTGCTCTCTAATATTTTTCCAATCAATTCCAGCGAAAAATGGATGGGCTTTTATTTCTTCAACGCCGTTAACACCAAGTCTTTGATCTATAGGTTTTTCAAGGCATCATAGACTGCTTCAATAAAAAAATACTCACTTGGATCTGCAAGAAGTTTCTTGATCAAGTCAACGGCAGCGGGACTTAATTCAGCTTCTGGTGGTATGGTGAGGGTTTTGCGCCAATGAATGATCTTCTGGCAAGTAATTGATGGATCCTCGGAGAAGAAAGGAGGATAGCCAACCAACATTTCGTATAGAATAACACCAATAGACCACCAATCCGCTGTATATGTATAACCTTGATGGCTAAATACCTCAGGAGCGATATAATCTGGTGTGCCAACAGTTGAATATGCAAGCTAAAATAGACACGGTCAGAGATGTTTTTAATGAATAGATAACTTACTTGTCTGTTTCTACGATAATTCTGAGGCTGCTGCTGCAACTTCTTCGCGAGGTTTGGATTATATTCTGGTTCCTCGGTGTTTTTTGCATCCATACGAGATTGGCGAACGTCAAACTGCTTGCAAAGTCCGAAATCTGAGAGTTTGATATGCCCTTTCGCATCTAGCAGTATATTGTCTGGTTTGAGGTCTCTGTGAATGTAATTCAACTGGTGAACAGAGTCCACGGCCAAAATCTGAGCATATTGAGTTAGTTCTAATGCAAAGAGGATTATCAAATTACAGCTTCTGCGATATAGAATTTCGCTTCGTATTCGCTCAGAATATCTTTTTTCATTAGCAAAGTCATCAAGTCTCCTCCAGCTAAATACTCCATCACCAGATACAGCATCTTATCGTCCTGGAAAGAGAATTTTAATTCCACAATCCACGGGTTCGCTGACTGCGCAAGAACGTCTCTTTCGGCTCTCACATGCGCAATTTGGTTCTTATAAACCATTTCCGACTTATTCATCTTCTTCATTGCTACTATTTCACCTGTTTCTTTTATTCTGCATACACGCACCTCACCAAAGGCTCCTCTACCAATGATGGCTATAGGCTCAAAATCTTTAACAGTGACTTTCTGCCTCCTAAAAGAACAAATTAAGATTGACACGCTGCCAATGACTTACATTTTGCGGTAGCGCTCGGTCTCTTTATGGAGAATTTCTCTCTTGATTAACTCTTGCTCAGTTTTGCTTATTTGCATGTTTTCCATTCGTTTTTGTAGATTCTCCCAAGCGTCCTTTTTCTCCTGCTCCTCTTGCTTTAATTTGAAATATTTCCCTAAATTTTGTTTAAGAATGGTTGGATTTGTTAAGTAATACGTTCTATGTATGCCTTGCAGGCATTAACTCTGTCTTTTGTAGTTTGAGAAATTTGGAATTCTGGTTTAGGTGTGGGTTTTTGCTGTTGGGGTTGCTGCTGACGATTGGCATTGATGTTCGGAGAGATGTTCTCTTGGTTGTTATGGTAGTTGTGGATGTTCATTTTCATTTTTGTGAATAGCTTTTGCAGCTAAGTTTGTGCTGATTAAAGGATTTTTAAATTTCAAACTGATCCTTTTTGAATATTTATTTGAGGATTAAAACGTTTGCAACAGTCCTCAGGAGCGAAAATTGATACAGATAAGATTAGAAAATATGAGCTAATATAAAGAGGTTAAACAATCAAACATGTTGGCTGTTCTGTGATGCATTTGAACATCACTGTGGAGGCTCTGAATGACTAGTGAGAGAGTTTCGCATGACTGCTCATAGATTAATTATTGTATGCTGTCTATTGGTTGAGTGAGTTCAAGCTGCGATAGACTCAGTTGGCAATTAATGCGAACGATTTAATCCATTTTACAGACTCTTCTAACAATTGACAGGTTGGTAGCTCGACATTCAAATCTAAATGATCTATTTTTTTATATAATTTAAAATCTGAAAACTCGAAAGAGAGTTAAATTGATTTGTTTGAAGAAAAGTCCTATTGAAAGGGTTTTTCATTAATTGAATAGCGTTCAACAAGAATATGATGCTGTTGCTGACGAACAGTAAAACATTCTTGATTTGAAATGCTTTATTCAATAGAGAAGGACTACAATTAAATATTGAAAAATAGCTTAAATATCTGGGTAGAGGTATCTCAGAGAGAGCGAGAGCTTTCAAATACGAAAGTGAGAAAATATGAAATACGATAATTGCAGCGTATTTATGATATTTTTACAATTGTTTAAATAATACTGAAATTCAGAGTACCGTGTCTAACTGTTCACACTTGCAACGTGATAATTAGTTTATCAGTGTCAGACAGCTTTCACGAAGATTTAAATAATTTCATTCGCATTTGAAGATTCAACATGTAAAGTTTCGACCTTAAATTAGTTAGTATTTAAATCCGCATGTTTCAAATACTAGTAAAATACTATGCAACTTAGAATATTTGTCTTGCTAGTAATTTATTACATCATTACATCATGAATGATGGCTTTTTAAGCTTTTACTTTCTTTTCATTCTCGTTTACTTTGAGTTAGTAATGCAAAAGTAATTAGTATTTAAACTAAAAGAAAAGTTAAGTGTGCAATGCGATAATAGAAATCGAAATTTTTGCTTTACGAACACCTTGCTTGGGGAGGCGAACCGTAGTATTTGCTATTGATCGATTTTGAAATGCACGGAAAATCGTTTCCACTTTGTTGAATTGAGAAAATTATAATCCCATCAATTAAACAATCAATTTCTTTTTGCATAAATTGTGTTATTTGAATGCAGTTGAATTCCGAAAACTTGCAATGATATCTAAGCATTGATGCCAAATTTGTGGCATTTCCATTTAGGGAACAAGATGCTCATAAGCCTATCAAAAATCACTCCGTCACAATATTCAAAATTCTGAATAGCCTTTCCTGAACATTTGCATATCTAAAGGTACATCAGTTCCTCATGCTCGGATGCAATATACGTTCGACCTCTCAATCTAAAACGAGATAATTTTTTACAATCTTAGGATGTGAATTCCGCCTTGAAGGGGAGCGAGAATGGTCTCTCTTATTTGTAAATTACACTTTAAGCTCCTCAACTATCAGCTTGCTTCACAACCTACAATTCAGAATAAATTACCTCCCAGTAGATTTTTCTCATAACTCGCTCCATAAGCCATTCCCAATTCTACGGCCCTGAGTCCGAGACATTTTCCCCAAATTTTACACAATTATTCTCTTTGGTTGAATGTAAGGTAGGTGTTCCTCTCTGAGTCATCCCGCGCCGTCTGAGAACAGAGTGTAAGCAAATAATTCTCTCACACCAGGATCTGTCTTTTCAATTCATCTTTCAGCTCTATCCTCCTGAGGATTTGGAAAAAATTCCGGATTGAGCTGTGCTGCCGCTTGGGGACGGGAGTAGTGAGAATTTTAGGAATTCGTTTATAAGCCAAAGCTAAAGGCATGCGAAATGAATTTTAGTTAGGGCTCTAATTTTCACCTTCCGGAGCGATCAACATTATTTGAAGAAGGTCTCTGGTGCAGACAAGCTCCGATTTTTTATGACTTTGGTAAAAAGCTCGGCCCTGCCACAGAGATCAATCTGAAAACTTGCGAGGAAAGGATAAAAAGAACCCCAATATCAGAATTTGACCATATTATCAGTTTGATAAGAGAATGATAGAGATCATTAAGTCCGAAAAAGAGGAACACATAAGAATATATTCACCAAATAAAGGCTTATATATGAAAGGCGCTCAATTTCAGTTCTTGCACTTTTCCAACTCGGTATAGGACAAAATAAAGTACTCGACACCGAACCTGATAAATATGATCATAAATATGAAGACAACAGCGCTCGTAATTTATGGCAGATGCATTGTTTATTAATTGCCGCTATTTGATTCATTATAAAGAAAATTTATTAATTAATTTTTCTCTGAGAAAGAAAGAATAAATGTCAATATAAGCACTCGAAAAGACTCAGAAATGAGCTACCAAAAAAAAGATTATGTCTCAATATATATCATAAATAGCTTCCTAGTATCGGTTATCTCGGTGTGATTGAAGGGAATCTGGTAGTATGAATCAATTAAAAGAAAAATTAATGAAATGTAAGGCATTCACAATAAATTCATTCTATTCAAATTAATTTAGAGATGTAATTCACATTTCAATTCATAAATGTTTCTCAATATTAATGTACTAAGTTCAAATTTCAGTAAACTACTTTCTGAATTAAAATGAAAAGTTCGTTCATAATTGAATTACTTTGCAAATTCCTTAATAGCAGGCGTCTGAGACCTGAAATTCTACATCGAGTAAGCAGTGTATTGATAGGTAGACAGCTCAGAAAGACCTCCCCATGCTAAAAGACTCTGTAATGACAATTATTGGCATTTTTACATTATTTTCTAAAGTGTTTAAACTAAATGACAACTCACAACTAAAGTTAATCATAGAAAGAATGACAATAGCCAATGGGCTTCTCTCGAACAACATTGCGAGAGTCTTCATATTTAAGCGAATGCTCTCCGCGAATGGAATTCCAAGATCACATGGATTGAAGCTGACTCAAAATTATTCAACGTTAAAGTAAATCTCAAGTAATTTCTCTTGTTTGGCGAAGTACATTGCACATCAGAAGTTTTAGTTGAAAAATAGTTAATTTGAATTTGAATTTGAATTGAGCTCTCAAATTATAGTCTTCTCTTTCAATCAAAGGAATTTAATTATGCGAAATTACTTTTCAAGATCATGTGGTTTTCTTTTCTTTCGTTTTTCAAATCTTTTAAAGTGCTCTCAATTTTTAACTCATATTCCCATTTGAATGTTGAATTCATTTATCACTATTTCAAAATTAATGTTATTCTAATATCTATTGTCATGTTCCAAACTTAGGAAAATAAAATGCAGATCTTTTCTCAGTTGAACACTTTACCAAACTCGCTGAACCTCATACCTTGTGTCTAAAGTAGCACCTTTACATTATTCATTTTAGAGCAAATGTAACAGATTGCCATGTCAACAGCAAAACTCAAAAATTATTTTGAGTTCTAAGCTTAAAAGTGATTTCAATCACCAAAATTTTCAATATTATTATTATCTAAAAATCTGTTTGAATTATTTAATAGCCCCCTATGTTGTCCAAGTTCAACATCGTAGCAATATTCCGCAACCAATTTCTGTTAAAGTCAAACTCGAATTGCTGACTTGCAACAAGGGTAGTCTAAGATGCTCTGAAAAATTCCCAAAAAAATTAACTGTCTCTGATTGTTAGCTTTTTACCACTCAATTCTCAGGTGCTCTCTAACATTAGTCTTCCATTCACATTGATATATTCGGTCGGCGCTTTTGAAAACGATCATCTGCAGCAATTAGCAGCAAATTAACAAATCCTTAATGTGTAAGCTAGATTCTATACTAACTACTTGTTTATATTGGTGATATCAATAAGTCTATTCACTCTAGCCCAGTATTCTCAAATATTTTTCTCATTTTCACATTGCTTAAAAGCTTTAACAAATACTGCGAACTGATCTTTTGATAATTTTCTGTAATTGATCTAAAGATTTACTTACTAAGAGTATCTTTTTCTATTGAACATCAGCGATTGAAATAATTCGGTATTTCTAAATTATACTAACTTGTGAAATAAATTATTGAATCAGAATTTATCATTATGATTTACTATGACATTTTTGAATTTAATAATATTGAGTTTTGTCTTAATTAATTAATTAATGAGTGTATTCACAAATCCCATTCAATATTTACTCAAAGCTTACCAGTTTCTTCTAATTGAATAGAAAAAAGCAGCAAGAATTGCTAGAAAGCCATGCATTTATCTCCTTCCATCTCTCTGAATATGAGAGTCGTCCCATTCTTTTGCGTCAATGTGGACATATAGAAAGAAGATATTTGCTTGCTCACTATCAAACTGCCACCAAATGTTCAGGGTAGATTTCCATTAATTGTCGCAAACTTATTCCCATTACACGATGTCTTTATTGAAGAATTTATTTTTCATAAATTATAAAATTTTGCAAGTAAAGCAACCTTGAATGCTCAAATTAAAGGAAGTCTAAAACTTTAATCCCACAGCGGATATGTATTATTGCAATCTCGCATCCTTACGAGGTTGAATTAAATAATCTTTGTTATCAGGGGATTGAGGCAAATCCAAACAATAAGGTATCAAGATTAAATATGGTTATACTGCTTTTCTTAGCTCTACAAATTTAGGTAAAATGCTTTTATTAAATTCACGTGAGCCTACACAAAATATCCTGTGCCATCCTTAGAAGGCAGGGAGGCCGGTAATAGCTCTACCTAGGATCAGTGCATGGATATCGTGGGTGCCTTCGTATGTAAGAGTCTAGAAAATGATGTTACAGCCATCATTCATATCATTGTTAATTTACGGTTTCAAGGTTGACCATATGTCTAATAACGTGGTATTCACCAGAAATTCCATTTCCTCCGAGGATATCTCTTGCATCTCTTGCGATAGCCAATGCTTTTCCTACAACAGCTCAGTCCAGAATCTTCAAAATATAGTTACTTGTGCTGTTTCTCTTGATAAGTGAGATCATTTCAGTTGCAAATTTTCCTTCGTCCTTTAGTCTAGAGACTTGAAGCACTGATTGTAATCCCAGGGCGATTTCAGTTTGCATGTCAGCCAGCTTCTTTTGAATAAGCTGAGTCTGAGCGAGTGGTCTTCCAAATTGTTTGCGATCAATAGCGTATTGTCTGGCAATATGGAAGCATGCTTCAGCTGCACCAAGAGTACCCCAAGCAATACCGAATCTTAGAGGGAAATATTAAAACCATGTCTTCAAACTGTGCTTTACCTGGCGTTATTGAAGCAAGAAGCTGGTCCTCTGAAGCCTTTGACTCCAGGAAGCATATTGGTAGCAGGAACTTCGACGTCGTCCATTTGAATCATGCCGGTAGTTGAAGCTCTGAGTGAGAGTTTGCCCTATTACTATTAAGCCTTTGCTGTGAAGTTGATGATATACTTCAATTTTTGGAGCATTAAGTCCTTTCATGCCTTTCTCCAGGATGAATCCACGGATCACGCCTTCATCGTCTTTAGCCCAGACAACAAAAACGTCGGCGATGGGAGAGTTGGTGATCCAAGTTTTGGTACCGTTCAAAATATAAGCATCTCCTCTCTTCTTTGCGCGAGTTTCCATGGAGTTTGGATCAGAACCTGCAGGCCACAATCACAAAATAAGCATTTTCAAACTCATTAGACTCACCGTGGTTAGGCTCGGTGATTCCGAAGCATCCGACCAATTCACCGGAGGCAAGACCAGGAAGATATTTATCCTTTTGCTCCTTAGAACCGAATTCGTAAATTGGGCCCATAACCAACGATGATTGCACGCTCAACGCTGATCGATAACCGCTATCAACTCTTTCAATCTCTCTGTTGATGAGTCCTGGATTGAGAAAACGGTCAGTGGATCAAATAGACGCGTGATTTTATACCATAAGCTGTATATGAGACTCCAGGAAGACCATATTCCTTAATAGTGCATCCAAGGAAACCAAGTTCTCCCATTTCGTTGAAAATTTCTCTGTGGAAATGCTCTTTGGCGTTTGCTTCGACGATTCGAGGAAGGAGCTTGCTTTGTGCGTAGTCTCTCGCGCTCTCCATAACCTTCATGGCTTTTGTTACCAACATGTATTATGAATAAATCTTACCATCATTTCGTCTTCCGTGAGCAAAGACTTGAAATTAAGAGCATCAGTGTAATCAAATTCAGCGAATTTAGCTGATGAAGCGTTTGCGATGATCGGGGTAACCAAGGAGCGTCCCGCAGTAGCTTTGATGGTTGCTTTGAAAAGCTGCAGCATTAGCCAGAATCACAGAATCAGAAACTTTTTAATATATAATATCAGAGGTGTCAGCAAAAGAAAAATCCTATTCAAATAAAAAAAGATTCTTTTTTCTGAAACACGACTCCTATACTTTTCAACTATAGGAAACACCAAAAGGAGCGTTTAAGCAGAGACGCACTTCGAAATTTATCTTTAATGGCTCCAATATCACAAACACGCTCTTACTCTATCATGTTAGTCTTTCAAAAGAAGCTAATAAGTCAAAATGTCCTATTTTGTAAGGGAAAAGAAAGGAATATTGTTATTGACAAATTAGATTCACAAATTGTTGGCAAACACATTGTACAAAGAAATTATCTATGAATAATGTAATGTTATTAATACTAAGTGATTTATGAAGGAGAAATCATACAAATTCTCAATGCTTTTATAAAACTTGATACTCTTCTTTTTCAGAAAAGCAAGTCTTCAGTATTTACATACGTGTCCAAATTCTTGTTGCACCCTTTCAGGACAATACAAGAATCAAAATTGCACATCCTCAGAGCGGATTTGTGGACACTCAAAATTTCTTTTATATTTAAAGCAGTATGGTCTTTGCATTGGACTCGACACTATTATATTCACAACGAAGACTCGCCTAATATAAGATAATTAGGTTTGATTTTTTCACCAAGTTATCGAATTTAATGGCTTAATTCTTCTGTGAATATTTCATTACGGAATTTTTCCAATGCTTTCTGAACCGGGACTCCAAGTTCCGTTGCGAGGTCGCTGATTTTACGATATTCTCGGCTGTTTGGATTCTCGTAAGCGCTCCCATTGGCGAATTTCATTATTCTGTCTTTCACTTCACGATTGAGAAGCACGATCTTAATCGCTTCACAGACTCGCGTTAAATGCTCTTCATTTAATTTGTTGCTCATTTCGAAAGCTTGCTCCTTTCTATTCGTCGAAATGAGCTCGGAAAGACTCATCAGAGGGCCAGACGAAACGTGGGTTTGGCTGACGAATTCGTGGTCAAGGAGGCCCTTAGCATCCAGCCTAGCAGCAGGGTCAATGCGGAGACAGTGGCAAAGGAAGTCGGCAAAGCTGTCAGAGTATCGATTGTTTCTCTGCAATAGGTCGAGCAAGGTGAAAGGCAATGCAACTTTCTTATTGCTTAAGCCGCTTTCTGGAGTTCTTGGAGACTTGATGTGGAAATTGTTAGTAAGAGGCGGCTTCTGGCCCGAGTTTCCAAGCTTTGTGGTTGGAGAAAGCTCGCAATGGATTCTTCTGAGTTCCTCCTCGCTGTGCAAAAGACAGCAAGCGTTTCGGATTTGGCGTCGGTGGTTAGGGACGGCTTCAATAAGCGATTTGAGGTTCTCGAGACTATAAAAACCGGAAATGTCAAAGAAATCCAAGTTGCCAAGCGCACAAGTGAGAAGCAAGTATCCAAGGTCAAAAATATCGGAAGACAGAGGTTGCGAGTTCTTGGGACTGTGCAGGTTCAATCCCGTGGCTTTTGGGAGCTCTTCATGTGAGTTCGCCTTGCTGCTAAAGTTAAACGCAAGGAATTTGCTAGATCCTTCTTCTTTATCACTCTCTTTGGTGATTGAGTTGCCATGTGAGCCCCCGAATTTAGCGTTTGTTGATTGGAAAGTAATCCCAGGAGATAACTATTCCAAGTATAAGACAATGACTCAGCTCGTTGAATTACCTTTGGATTGCAGTTTGAATCGAAAACGATTTCTGACGGCAAAAGTGCACTGTGTGTTTGTTTCATTAAAGTGTGAACTTCATTGAGGCCTTTAAGAACGTTCACTGTTATCTGCTGGATGCAGCTCTCTGGAATACATATATGATGATCAAGCAATTCCTGAAGACGAAAAGAGTTAGACAAACTTTCTAGATTGCTATATGTCTACTTGCAAGCTGCCTTTCTTCGAGTATTCTTTCAATATTGACACACATCCTTCAGGCGCATTCCAGAAACAAGTAAAAATCTTCTGCAACGTCTTGTTATCTTTCTTGTTAAAATATTTCTTCCATTTGCTCACCCAATCTTTCAAATTCTCACTAGCTTTAATCGGCTCCTCCTTAATATTTATCATCATTAGCTTCTTGCATTCAAAGAGTAATGGTTATACCTGAATATCGTAAATATTCATTGAAGGAACATGCAGCATTCGCTTTGTAACGCCGCCATTTTGCGTTGATTTTATCTTTTTCAATGTGATCATTTCGCTCAAATGAACCTTCATTTTCATCTTTGGCAACAACGGACTCGCGAATTGGTCAAAAAATTTCATCGCATTTGAAAAGTTGGTGTTATGAGTCTCCATCACTGGGATCACCTTATTCTCCGGAGATTTCGATAAAAATTTCTTAAAGATCACAATCTGCTTTTTCGTATTCGATACACTGCCATTATTATTCATCCCAGCTTCAATACTGCTATCTCCAGGCTTCAATGACGGAAGATTTTCGAATTGATGCCTTCTTGCTGACTCTCTGGTTTTTGATGGTCTCGGCAACACATCAACTTGATTGGAAGAGTGGATTTTATTCACGGAGTACATGTTTGGTGCGCTCATATTTGAATTCATAACTCTTTGCGGAGATAAAAATGGTTTCGCGTTCCGATCGACAATAGGGGTTGGAATCAAATTCGACACGGAATCAGGACTGGGGTTCTCGTGATCTAGAGAGAGATCTCCGTATTGGTCAAGCTTTTGGTTTCTGATGAGTTTCCTGATACGTTTCAATATTAACAAATTGCTGCAATTGTGATTTTTACTTGATCTTAATCGAATGAGGCTTTTCATTGCTGAATACAGAAGGCAAATGATGACTATTTGAGATCTTAGGCTGTTGCTTGACTGCCTTTAAAGGCAGATCTTCGCTTCGTTCAGTATTTGTGTGCGCTTGGGTGCTTAGATTGACTGCTGGTTGGACATTAGAAGCTCTTTTTGGTGTATCAACTGGCATAAGCAACGGAGCTAGATGAGCTGAAGTCCTTTGCGCACGGGCAGAGGAGATGTTGCGTGCAGACATTTGATTTCCTCCTAATCCATAGCGATTGGTGGGAGAAAGATAGGACTCGGGTTGAGCGTAGTAACTGTTATCTTTCTGTCCGATAGACAAACGGTGAGTAGGGGCCTTTTCTGTTAGAATGGCGTCCATGCTGTGTGTTTTCAAAATTAACTCGATTTAGAACCAAAAGGCACTGAGTTATTATAGCGTGTATTCAGAACAGAAATTAAATTCGATAAGTTATCAAATAAAAAAATTTGCTTCAGTATAAACTGTGATTCCTAATTATATCATCGGGATTCGGGCAAGAACCGACCTAGAGGTGGGTTCTTGTCAGGAGCGAGTGGAAAAAAAGAAGAATGGAAAGACGGTTATTCAATGATATTTTGCAAGTGAAAGAGTAGATTAGGGGGAAAAAAAGCATAAGAATCGAATCTTGATTCGAGTCAGTTACATTAATAAATTGCAGCGCTAATTAAATTTTTTTTATGAAACTGAACGCGCGAACTAATTTTAGAATACAGAAAGGAGTGCAGCTGAACGATGAACAGGGGAGAAACTCGATATTGAGTGGCATTGCGCTCAAAAGAGGTCATCTCGTAGAGGAAATATTTTTGTTCGTGTGTTGAGTCAAAGGGCATTGGTGATTCCTATTTAAACTATTAGAAATTAAATATTTTTAGAATTCAAGTGTATAACTCCTCAGAATTGCTTAGAGAGCCTCGAAAAGATCGAAGATTTATAAGATTTGTTAGCGATTGAGATTTTCTTCGGGTCACACACAAAGTACTGACTGATTTTCGAGTCGTGACGTGATGTATTATGTGAATTTACTCGGACTAGGTGATTGTCCAATGTTTGGAGAACAAGATGATTTCAAAGGTAAGTATAAAAACTCATGGCGAACACATAGAATTTAGCGATTGAAAGGATTCATCAAAGTAATATTGTAAGCAATATCGATATTAACAGATTTTGATAAGATACTTTCCTAAATACATGTCCATTAGCATAACTAATGACAATACTTCGTCATTCACGTTGATTGAGGGTAGTCATGCTGAGATTTCAAGCATCATCGCATTGTTAGTCCGCGAAATAGTTTTTCAGAAATAAAGCTATACCAATACACGTAATGAAACTAACTTGAAACGCGATCAAATTCCACTCTCGTTCTTTCTGATTTTACTAAACAAAAATATAGAACCTTACAATTCAACTTTCCT
>ENA-UOTX01001097-UOTX01001097.1-compost-metagenome-genome-assembly--contig:-NODE-1097-length-22661-cov-16.665161_pt1 | contig 22661 bp, 12 predicted proteins | sample MGYA00238143_ERZ746982 | MGnify/ENA primary metagenome ERZ746982 (study PRJEB28758, sample SAMN06268862) | compost metagenome | isolation source: single cell | place: USA: California, Emeryville, Joint... | reverse complement strand
AACGAACCAGAGAAAATGATATGAGATTAGTCGACTTAGTATAAAGAATTTTGGTACAAAAACCGATTCAATACTTAAATTTTGCATCTTTTAAACATCGATTAGAAAGTCACCGACTGATGCTTAGCACTTTAGAGGCTCTTATTGTTGCAGTGATTCATGATCTTTTGTGTTAAGACAAGCCTTTTCGAGTTTAAATTTAATTACTGGAAAACACGAGAAAGATTCATGCAATCACTCATCAAAAAACTATTAGACTCGCTCTTACGAAGAACCAGTGGGTTGCTCCTTGCCACTGATGAAGTAGGTCAGATAGTTTACTACCAACAACATGTTGATCGGTTTTCCAGCGAGCAGATTCAGAGGAATTTCCTCGCTTCAATCATAGCTGTCCCACTCAGCTACTACATGCTCTCAGCATACTTCCTCTACCCTGAGTACCAAGAGAATTTCGTTCCAAAGTTATTAACAATAGACTCTTACCTAAGAAACGGAATTTACACACCAGCTGGGAAACTTAAGAAGTGGGTGCAAAAGTTTCAAATCAAATGTGGCTGTTTTCTTTCCATTTTACTGAAATTTGTTGTTGGAATTGGGCTTCTCTTGTAGTGTGCTGCCGTGGTGGCAGGGGGAATTTTATATCTTATTCCAACAATCATAAGCTTACTGCTTGAGTTACTTATTTGGCTGGGGTACTCAGTCTTTCTGGCGATGTTCTTGTATATGAAATTTTGCAACTGTGTGCAATACGACTTGATTGCCGCCGAATGTATGGTAAGTACTACTCGAGAGCTGCTAAATCACAGAGATAAAGCGATGATGTTCATCATGGTTACAAATGCAATCCAGATTGTGCTCCAAGCGTTTCCGTGCCTTCTAATGAAAATATTAAACGAGATAAACTCTCCCACGGAAGAGAGGTTTAGTCACTGGAGCATTGCACTTTCAGCAATTACTATTGTGGCTCAATTATACACTCTCATTTTAATGAGGAGAGATGTGTATAGAACACATCGGTATGATCTAGCAGAATCACAAACACTGTCAACTACTTACAATGAAAGGGCTAATGTTGTGTAGAAGGCCTTGGAAATATGGTTTCAGGATAATGGAAGTGTTCCATTCGAAAGATTTATAAGTTATATTTAGATGGTTTTCTTCTCCAAGAACTGCTATTGGAGCTGCGAAGTAATCTACTTATATGATGTATGAAAAACGATGCTTGGTCGTGATGATTATTGAATATTGTTGGATGGAATCATCATATCTATGGTATTATATGAAATAGCAATGCTACATACCAATGATTATCAAATGTAAACTCAGTAACAGTAGTTTGCTTTGAAAAGTTTTCAGATTTAGGATAAAGGTGGAATGAATGGCCGATACATCCCTTAAAATTGATTCGTATTTCTGTTTCTCGGCTGAAGCAAGTATCGTTTTACGCACAAACTAGCATGGGGAAAAATTACCAACTTCTTCAATTTTTTTGTTTTATATCGATAGAAACGCTGAGTAGTTCTGAAGGGAGTTCATAACTACTTTATTCATGATGTATTTTGCCTATTCTGAGTCAACAAAATGCTAAGAAATAGTAGGATGCGATACTAAAATTAACTAATAATAACCTAATAATATATAAATTATTATTATAAGATCTTATGAATGTAAGAATTCTGAAATCTGATATCAAAGGAATTTGTTTCAGAAGAAGTCGCAAAAATGATTGTAATTATTGTCCTTTCATGTTTTTATGTTTTTTGTGTGTATTTGATTTGATAAAATTTGTTTCCTTTACTGCAATAGTTTTAATTAAATGTTATCCGATACCCCAATCGAAAATAAATAATGATTTAAAATTCATTAGCCTGTTCAGTACACACACATTATTTTCGTTTTTTACACAATCACCTTAAGCCCATTTTGACTCTAGAAATAAAAGTTTTTTCTAAAATTTTTCAAATTAGATTATTAAATGAAATTGGATAAATAATTTATAATTTGTTGATAATTTGCAAAATTTCAAAAGATTTTTTTTTTTGAATGCTTCGAGGAGTAGGAAATTGCGATAGCCCTGTGGGAGGTGGCAATCGGCGATAAAAATAATAAAAGCTTACAACACTGAACGTAAGGAGCTTCTACGCTGAAGAGCCACCTCTAGCATTCAATTTTCTACTCAGGCTATTAGAGTAAGAGAGTAACTCTTACCAGATTGAAAGAATGTAAGGCCATTCTGCGGTAATATGATAAGTAATGGTTGAATTGAAATTTTCATTTAATCATGAAGATAATTCTCAAAGACCACTTTTTCTGACCTGTTTATTGAAAGCAGTATTCGTAATGATAATTGCTTAGTTGAAGAAATAAGCTATTCTGAAGGAACAAGTAATAGGACAATTTTCTTACTAGGAGTTTTATTAGTTGGTGTCCATTCATAAATTTGAATAAAATGACTCGATAAGCAAGTAAATACTACCAAATACTACCAATAATTAAGCAATACTATGCAATACGAAGTATTACAAAGATGATGTTTTTCTAAAAAACTTCCTACACTTAATTAACCACTTCTCTTGCAGCCAAACTGTTACTCTGCTCTAGCAAAATTATCTCCAGATTACTATATTTGAGAGGTAAGGGGATATAAACGCAATTCAACAGCTCCCTCCTCCCTACTTTCTCTATCTACATCTCTTCACCAATTGAGTATCATAGGCGCTTAGTGAAAGCAGATGAACTTTTTGAAATTCTAAGCTTGGAATACAGCTCGATACTACAAGATTAATTTTTACTATTTATTAGTTTTATTGCATGCCTTTGGTAAGGAATGCCAGAAATTGAGTTCTAGCATTATTATGAAATGACTTAGTAATCCTACTGTGTCTTACATGTTAATTTACGAACTTTTGTTTGATCTATGAATTGCAAATTCACAGACTCAGAGTAAACTTCTCTTCAATGCTAATCCACTCACTGTATTATTTCAGTTTCCAAAGTAATTTCGCCCAAGCTTGATACCTGTTTTCTCAAACATTTTTATTTTCAATTCCAACTCTATAAGAAGTATGCTAATAGAGCTATTAACATGATTCATATATTCATATCTCAACTTGTGTTAATACATGACGTAACTAGTATAATATTTCTCTTTGAGTTTTTAACTCCAGCATTGGGATTACCAATACACAGATTAATTTATCCATGCAGTTTTACCATTACAAAGCAAACGAAGAAAGAATTTGGACACAAATTATTTATCCACAATTTAGAGTCGTCGGATTACTCCTGCCACTTGTTTTTCATGTTTTTTCTGGATTGACCAAAATACTCATTTTAAATTAGTAGCAATCTACAAATGGAAATTAATTATAATTTGAATTGATTTTCCCAATTAAAGATGAAAAGACTCTCTGATAAGATCTCGGATGACAAATTGAACTAATTTATGAGGTCTTTATTGTCTGAGCCACTTTATAATTTTGTAATATTTATGACTCCTTTCGACTCCTCCTTGCTTATACAGCATTCAGAATTTTCTTATTTATTTTGATTTGCCATACAATAAAAAAAAAAAAGCCTGTAATTGTCAAATTCCTTCACTTATGCAATATTAATAATGAAATATCATCTAGTGCTCTTGCTTGAAAGTTTTGCAATTACTCATGCTATCCGACCAGTATGATACTTTACTGAATCAAAGATGAAAAAGAAGAAATTTCCTTGCTTGCCGTTTTATTATATTTTTTCAAGACTGCAGCCTTGCCTTGCAGCTTCTTAGCTAATTATTCTGATTTTCTTCTAAAGTGTTACCATATGCTGCTGTTTGTAATTTTATGCACTCTTAACACGTCCTTCGATGAGAACTGGAAAACACCTGAACGAAATAGAAATCCGATGACAACTTCCTTGTGTCAAATGACGTAAAAATGCCATTGATACATTTGCAATAAAATTGTTTCACACTGATAAAATTTAATTGAAGACATCAAGTATATTACGAGATGAAAAATTATTTCAGTCTTGTTTTCTTTACTCTGCTGGCTCTTCTCCAGCTTTCTGATGCCGCTTATTACGTGGGCAGCTCTTCTCTCCAAAACCATGGAATTTATGAAATTGTAAACACTACAAATAGAACGGCTAACGACTACTACTGTCAAAAATACCAACCTACAGTCTTTGATGATTCTTCGAACCCAGTTACCCTCAGCGCAACTCAAAATGCCACTTATAGTCAGTCAGCTTGCGTAAAGTTCTTCGTATTGCAGCTTGATAGTACAACGAGGACTCAATACATCAATGTGGATGTGAAAATTACCGACATTCCCTCAGATCACGCTGTTTTCCCTCTGTTTTCTTACAAAATTGGCAGCCCCCCTCTCATGAAATACGACACAGACAACGATATTACTTTTGAGAACACCCAATTTGATTTTAATGGTAATCATGTTTCAATCGATGCCTGATCTAATCGTCTTTTTGACTGGAACCCAGCATTTTACCTATATATCAACTACCTTCATTTCTCAATCAGTCCTTCTGATATCGAAACAGGCAATGTTGCAGCAGGAGGGTCTTCAAGGTAAGTAAAGTTCATTACTAATCATTTTCATCTCGAACTGATTTTCTTCTAAAGTGGCCCCGTTGACGTTTACTTCGCAATATATCTATTTGACTCACCTCCTTATGAAAAAAGTATGACCTACTCTTTGAACATAACCGCAACATGTAAACAGTCTTCACCAACCTCAAATTTAGTCATTTATTTCCAACCCTAGCCAGTCCAGCATGTCCTCAAGGTTGCCTCGGAAATGGAAAGTGTAATACTGACACAGGTACAGTTGTTTTGGCCTTTGGAGAAAATTTATTCGTTTTTCAGGAATATGCAGCTGTTATTCAGGGTATATCAATGACGATTGCGGAATAAGTAAGATTGAGGGCTTATTACTATATTAACCGAATTTAATCTACAGGGGCTGGAGTAGCGACCAGTCAGGTAAGCTCCACGATAATTCCGCCTTTCTCGAGCATTTACATCGAAGTATCTCGTCCTAGTAGCAACCAAAAGAGTCTCCTTTTTGCTAAATTATTGAACTAGTTGACAATAATACCTACTACCTTGTCATGCAGAAAGACCTCGGACAAGAACTTTATATTCTTTCAGGAAAAAGCACGAATGGAGTAGCATATCCTCCAACGACCTATCAGTACGATAATTCTTGGGGATTTAGCAAGAGCTCGAAGGTTGGTTCTCTAAAACTCACTCAGAGCAATTTTTCAACGAGTGACGATGTCATGATCTTTGGTAATGGAGATTGGTACTTCAAATAGTTTCTAATCGGATTTTGAAGCACTGCTAAATTACAATTCCCTCAGCGTATATCTTAAATACTCTTTTTACACAGGAACTGATGGATCTCTCGGTATTAAATTTATTGTGTAAGAGATCATCAATATAATATCTTTTTCAAGATGAGGATTCCGGACATCCAGTAGTCTCGGTCATGGTCCCTATCATTTTCGCTGCTATGGGAGGGATCTGCATAGTACTATTCGTTTCTACTGCAATATGTAAGCTGTCTAATTCTTGCTCGTTGGTTAAGGAAATTTGTTAGCGAAGCGACGTCGTAGAAGGAATAATATCCAAAGGGCGGAAAGAGAAGTACAATTGCAAGTAAATCAGCTTTCAACTTCACTCTTACATATCATATGTAGCAACAAGCCCAGGCTCTCAACGCCCTCACTCCAGAAGATATTAACAAATACATGCCAGTCCAGAGATTCGATTCTTTCCCGCATAAATACGATCAAAAGAAGTAAAGAGTAGAGTTGAATGACAGAGAGTTTTATACATTATAGCTGCACGATTTGTTTTGAAGAATACGTCGATGATAGTAATTGCAGGATGATTAGCATGTGCAATCATATTTTCCATTCGCAATGTATTGAAGCTTGGCTGCAGCGGGATCAGGTAATACTCTAAATATATGATGCAGCAATAACTATTTGGATTAGAACTGCCCGAATTGCAAGCAGCACTTATCTAAAGCAGAATTTGAGCGTTGGCAGAAAGCGAGTGAAAATGAAAGGACAATTGAAATACCGAATGATGACGCGAAATTAGTTCAAAGGACTAATGAAAACGAAACTGGCGGAGCCAGTCAGAGTAAAACTCGTGAAGCGAAGATCGTAGTATGAGAATTTGCTCTAAAAAGAAAACATGTTGTATGGAGGACAACAAATATAACTAGAACAATTACGATTGCATTTATTCTGATGTTTTAGGCAGTTTTTCATGTGTACACAATTTATGATCTCCCTTTTTTATTATTTCGGACTACTCTATTTTCAAGAAACAAAGGAGCAACATAAATACTGAAAAATTCTGTTAATTCAGATTTTTCGTACACCTAAATTTGACTGAAAAACTGAAAGCCAGTAAAGCTAGCTATTAAGCGAACATTCTCTTATTAGTGAATTTTCATTATTTTCGGATGGTCGGAAGTAAGATGAAAAGAACTAATTTTCGTCAAGTCGTGTCAGAGTTGATTGAGTAATTTCTGACAATGAAGCATTGAGTTAGCGAATCTAACTAATTTGTTCGTACTTATATCAGGATATCAAATTTGGTTTTATTTTGAATAATGAACTAGAAACTTGTATAGTACTCTTTTTATGAAGCAGCAAGGCTCCTATATCATCTTTTCAGACAAGTGGATGTAGAAATTTTGATATGACAAAGTGATCCTCCCAGCTTTATTTGAATTCAAAAGCAATAATTTTTTTCACAGTTTAACGTCGTCTTCGAAGTTTTTCAAGATCAATATACTGCCACATTTAGAAGAATAGATATCTGCTTAAAGAAGCATAAACTTTATCCTGTCTTGACTCTGAGAATCTAGAGTCCATGATATCTATTCGCCAGTTAATCAGGTTCATGATTTCTATTTTCTTCTGCAACAATGCAGTTTGTTAGCTTACAAAATCGCTGGTTTGTCCAAATTCATGCTCGGACTTTATTAGAAACTCGTTTTGTTCTTTTTACAGGCGCTACTGTCAGTGGATCTGATAGCTATCTTCATTTTTTTAAAAAATTAACGTATCTGGATTAGTGACTCTTTATGGTGGTGTTTGGATAGTTTGAATTGAGCATATCATCTCTCAATCGGATAAAAATTCGCATCACTGGTTTTCATGTGGTGTAAATTTATATAGATTAGAATATTAGAGTAGAGAACTTGAATTCTTCAGTAAATGGAATTTATCTTTTCCGTTTTTGTATTCGGTCAGTCAAAGCATGGATATATTAACAGATCGAATTCAAAATAAATAAATACACTTTATGAATCCAGTCGAAAACTTTAATCAAGAGCAGACCACTTTTTGTTCTTCTCCACGAAATTTTATACAATCACAATCGATTCCTGGAAGGGCAGAGGAAATTGGAAGTCAGTTGGAAGGGAGAAAGGAAAGGGGATTGTTAGATTTTTCACAACCAATACATAGTAGATGATGATGAACATTATAAGGTCGGAACCCTCAAGAACAGTTCAGCTAATTCTGACAACACTTTAGTGGGTCCAAATTCTTCAGCGAAATTTTCTGCATTTTCTAGGTTTTATCAGAACCTGTCTTCATTTTTAGTAAAACTCTCTCAAAATCATCACATTAATCGAGGAACAGTCGAGAAAATTCTCGTTCCTCTTAGAATCATAATCATAAGCTGCCTTATCGCCATTGGCATAACAAAAAGCAGCCCTCCAACTCCCCACGCGTCTGACCCACTTCACTTCATGCCAAATCAAAATTTCAGTGTTATGCTGATTGGTCTTACTGGTTCAGGAAAGAGTAGTCTTGGGAATGCTATTCTCAATCTTAATGGAGAAGATATATTCCCTGAAGGAGATAGTGCTGATTCTGTGACTTCAAGAGCGAGCTTGAAACATGGGAAGTGGTTTGATAGAGAATTTGTTATTGTTGTTGACACTCCCGGATTGAATGATGTTAATGGGCTAGATGCAACTTATGTGCAGCAAATTACGAGTTTTTTGGAAACCGAGCTTAGATCTGGAATTAATGCAATTCTGATCGTTATCAATGGACAAGATAATCGATTTACCGAAAGTTTGAAAAAATTGATTATGGTCTACCAGAATATGCACAACAAATCAAAGGAATTCTGGAATCATCTTGGATTAGTGTTCACCCGATGTTATGCTAATAATGACTCCTTCAACAAGACTCAAAGAAAAATTTCGTTTCAACAAAAACTATACGCAATATTCAATGAGACCTTTCCTAATTCATCTAGTTTACCTGCAATTCCTAGCTTCTTCGTAGATAGCAAAGACACTAGAAATCGTGATAACGTGGGAGAACTCCGTTCTATATTCGAATGGGTCACTAGTCACAACAATCTCTCTACTCAAGGACTTATAATTCCTGACCTTTTGTTTGACGAAACTAGGACAATATCTCGGACAAGAATAGAAGCCAACATAACGTTTCAGAATGGAACTGAAAGACGGAAGATTGGATCTCATATAGAAATTTGGCCTTCCCAAGATCTTTTTTCGGGTTTTCGGAAGAAAGTGAAAGTAGATGATTATGCTGATGTTCCAATTATGAAAACGAAGAAAATAGTTGTTAACGAGACTGCTATTGAAGGAAAATTATATAACGGCACATGGATTCTAAAAGAAGACTGGCGAGTAGTGAATAGGAGTGAAATCATAGTATGATCCTAAAGAACTTCATCTCATTTATTATAAGTAGATGAAATTAGTAGTTATTTCTTTATAATTATTCCATGCATTATCTTTTAATATCAACTCTTCTAATCTCTCCAACAAACAGGTTTTGTGTAAAATCAAATTGATGCTACTTTTAGTGTATTAATCGTCGGGAGTATAAACTTAGAATAATCATGCCACATTTAACTCGCCTCATATTAAGCCCAAATTTTCAATCTAAATTAAGCCCCATCAAAAATACTATTTGTTGCTCAATTCCTCACTCAGGGTTTAGGTCAAGACAATCATCTGTGAGTAAAATCATTCATTAGAATTATTTACGGAGCTCCTTATTTATACAATAGGTTTGCTGAAAAGTCCGTGTTTTTTGAAAATATCGCATCAGAGACAGAAGCCCCTTCACAACTTCAGAAAAATCTTATCGAACTATAAAAGGTATTGTGGAAATAAATTTATTCCTAATGCACTTTCTTATTGTTCATCAATAACTGATGTAGTCCTGTAAGATTGCCAGCTGTGTGGCGTGCTGACTTTCATCTCGAGTGAAGCCTGCTGATTCCGTCGGGTGTTTTGCAACAACTATCGATCAGATCTCAATCTGTAGATAAAGAAATAATTCACACCTTGAGGCAAAAGAAATCCAATTTCAAAGATGCAAAAAATTTTATTCTCGACAGTTTAGACATCACTTGAACTGGCATATTAGTGTCGATATACTGGCGACACTGATGGAGTTATGAATGATACTTTCGAGATGAATATTCTAGGTAACAAAATCAAGGAAATCAGCCATTTTAATTTGCTTTATAATGAACGTAAAATCATCCAGCCAAAACTGAGGCGCATTCTAACCAAAGACAATGTTTGGAAAAATACCATTATTGTCATGAATTTCCTCGGGGGAGGTATTGAAATTACACTCATTTGCATATGTAAACCACTGCAACAATTTAATTCTACTATTTCAATTTGATCTACCCTAGGTACAGTATTAGCGATTAGATCAGAAAGAAATCGGACTCAACCGCAGCCACAACAATTGCCACGGCAATTGCAACCTTCACCACAGCAACAACTGCCATCGGATGGCTTGTTACTCCAGATAAAGTATGGACAGCAATCACAGCAACTCCAGGAACACCAAGAAAAACAAGTAACTGAGATTATAATTGGAGAAATGAAAACACGTGTGATCTCTCAGAAATTTGATCAGATTTTAGATCCTTACTTTAAATGAGCCAGCAATGAATATTCATAACATTGGCTTATATGATAATGGTTGTACATTTTGCCTAAAGAAAATTTTTGGAGAAATCTACATGAAAAATGACTGGATTTTCGACCAGGCTGACTTAACTCATTTCTTTTGCCTGCACTTAATCAGATTATCGCTTCTGAATGCATGACAGGTGTGTAGCCTGCTCCTCATCATTCAATAGGAACTGTAAACTGATGATAAGATTGCATTCTCTTTCTCGCTCTTGCTTTACAGAGGCTTTAGAAAAGAGAGAAAAATCGGCTCTCGCCCTCTTGACTGTGTATGTAAATTCGCATGGTTCGAGACATTCTGAAAAGAAAAAAAGAATCAAAATGGATTCAGAATGGCCATATCAGGTGAGTTTAATTTGTCTATTGGATCGAATCTCCCAGGATTAAGACTTCAGTATGAGGAAAAGATATATGTAAAATATAGTTATTATTACTCGACAAATATCATCCTGCGCTTTCAGTTTCTGCAAAAGTCAGTAGAATTGGGATAGCGATGCCTATTTTGAAAGAAGTAAATTAATATTTTCAATTGCTTCATCCAAGTGCTCTCATTAAACATTGTCAGGGGCTAACTATTGGGACTGCGTCTGGAAACTAAAACAGATGATTTTTTGTAGAAATCACACTCGGATTTAATTCTGATAATTAAAGTTTATTTATGCCGCTCATTGAAGATTAAGTTTTCACGGTATCCCTTTAGATTCTGCATTTAACGAATACTGCTATCTCATCTGATTTCATAACAAGCGATTCTCAAGTTAACTAATGAGAATTTCAAAGATACGATCACAAATAGACAACATGAATACGTCCTTCCTCCTATCCTTTTTTGCTTTATTCGAACTCCTCCATCTATGTTTTGGAACTGACAACTTCAATCAAGATATGGACCCTTCCCTCGAATTAACTAGTGCAGGTAAGAAAAGCTCTTCAATGAAATTTACCATACGATTCTGTTTATTAGATCATCCAAGAAAATTGAACCGCATTCTAACTGAAGACGACAGCCAATCAAGGAATCATGCAACAGTTCCTATTACAACAATAATTATTTACTCATCAGTTTGTGGTGGAGTGATTGCACTCATATGTATGAGGATTTTAAATCTTCTAATGGTTATTTGATGTATTAGGGATATGTTGTGCTTGTAAAATGTGCCTGACACGGAATAGAGAAAGGAGGGAACGAAGACCCGGAAATACGCTGACAATCAAAGAGATCAATATTTATTTTCCAGTCCAAACATTTGGTTCAATTCTGCACAAATATAATCAGACCAAGTAATACTTGTTTAATTCTTTGAGTAATATACACTAATAATTAACTAGCTGTGCAATCTGCCTTGAAGACTACACCGATACCAGTGAATGCAGAATGATATGTTTATGCAATCATATCTTCCATTCGAAGTGCATTGAAAAATGGCTTCAAGCAGAGCAAGTAAAATAATTAATTTTTCGATTCGATGTCAATAGCCACTTTATTCTGAAAATAGAAATGCCCTATCTGTAAACTGGAAGTCTCTAAAAAAGAATTAGAAAAAAGCAAACATGAAACAATTGAGATGAATGTCAAAGAAAGTGCGTCAGACGATCAAGCCTAAAGGAATTGTAGATAAAATACACGTTTTATCAAGTCGTCACTCTTTACAAAAACTTATTATAACTCACCATTTTCCTTGAACAAAGGGATTTACAAATCTCTATCAGAGGCAACTATCTTTGCAAATTTAACTTTACAAAGAACTTCAAAAATAAAATTTCTTTTCTCTCTCTCTGTCGAATATATTCTTGATTCGATGCTATAGATGCTACCATTCAAACTTACCTTTGATTTCCGCGAATTATTCTGCCTTCTATGATGAAATAAGAACATTGCAAATCCAGAGAAAAACAGACAATATAATTTGCTCCTTGGGTAACTTCTGTCTTATCAAATTGAGGCTCATGAGTCAGCTCATTCAGTAAGAGAGCTCAAAGAAAAAAAGAAACTTTGCGACTGATGATGATGGTTCTTTGACGAATCTTACTCGAATAATGCGATTAATCTTCTTCAAGGCATGTTCCTTCTCTCTGCCTTTATTTTTTTCTAATATTGGGTAATGTGAATATGCAGTGTGAGTAATATCGAGCGATAAGAAATCAGAGTCAAATTCTGATAATTCCAACCAATATTTTAGAACCACCTCTTGATAGAAATAAGGATATCAGAATTGCAACCGATTATCGACTTTCCTTAAAATTTGAAACGATTTATTTTCAGGTGCTATAACATACTTAGACAGCACAAAATTTAAGACCAAATTTTTAGTAATTTCTAATACAATCCAATAAAATGAAACCTACTTCGATTCTCTTTCTCTTCACTCTCATTGTGACCTTTTCGAAAAGCCAAGGCTCCTACTTCCTCGACAATTACCCTCTGAACGAATTCGGAGCTGTTGAGTCCAGCCACTCTATTAATCAAAAAGCAGGCGCATATTATTGTGAGAAATATCAGCCTACAATCTTGCCCGATTCGAAGAATCCAATAACTCTCACACTGGGTCAAATTTACAAAGTTTCGCAAAGAAAATGTGTGCAATTTTTCAAGTTCCAACTAAATAAAAGCATAATTTCACAACGATACATAAACCTGAAGGTAGACATTACCCGGAAACAATCCAGTTCTCCGATCAGCTCATTATTTGCTTATGAAATTGGGAGTCCACCGCTCTTGACATATAATGAATCTCGGAATGTTACATTTGGCGCTGGTAAATTTAAATCTGATCTTTAGATGATAATCGTTAATTCTTTTAGTTTTGTTCAGAGAGAGGGACTCCATAGGTTTCCAAGTAAACCCAAACGATATTCAACAAAAAATCATTTCAGCAACAGGAGAAATAGCTTCTTCAGAGTAATAATAAGCTATAAAAAACTACTTTGATGCCAATAAAATTCCTTTGTAGCAGGACAATCAATCTCTATTTCGCAATGTATCAATTAGACGTTGATTACAGTGGAGCATTGCACTATACACTGCAGATAACGATGGCAGGTAACAAAAATCTTCCCCTTTGGACGAACCACATTAACCAGACTGTTTCTTGTGTCCAGATCATTCAGTGGAGTCAAAGCGCATTTTATCAGATGAGGGGGATAACACGATGCTAATAGTATTGCTGATTATAGGGTTGGTCTTTGGGATAGCGATACTCACAAGTATAAGCAATTTATTTCTTCCTAATTGTTATGGTCTGTGATAGCGTTAATAATAGCTTGGAGAAAATGTATCATCGACAGGGAGAGAGATAGAAGGTTTCGAAGAGCCTTAAACGAGCTTGGAATGAGGAGAGAAAGAGGGCTTCAAAGACCCACAAACGAGTTTACAATTAAAGACATTAATTTTTACTTTCCAGTTCAAAAATTTGATTCAATTCCACATACCTATAATCAAACCAAGTAATACTCTTTTTTCACAAAAAAGACATTTGCTAATTCTGGACAATGGTCTACATAGCTGTGTCATTTGCCTCGAAGATTATACGAATACCAGCGAGTGCCGAGTGCTGTGTTTATGCAATCATATTTTCCATTCGGAGTGTATTGAAAAATGGCTGCAAACTGATCCGGTAAAATTGTGTATTTTTCTCTATGTGAAAATTGAATATTATTTTTAGAAATGTCCTGTTTGCAACCTGGAATTTGCCAAAGATGAACTGGAAAAATTCAAAAAAAGAGCGACTGATACAAAAAAGGATCAAACTTCACCCTACAACAAAGCATAGCAGAATTCAATAGCCTGCATATTTACTCATATTATCACAAATTAATGTTTAAAATTTCCCTAGATCGGTATTTCCTAGAAATTACATCAGCTTTTATGGCTTTTCAAATGAGAGTCATAGATCCTTCATTTTGAAAATATTCTTTCTTTTTGTATCTAACTTAGCAACAAAAGACATAAGAAACTCGAGCTACTTTCTCTCGAATAATCTTTCTGGAACATTGCTGAAATGTTGAAGGAATCTTATCAGATTCCAGTCAATCCGGAAGTAGGAAATGAAAATTAGTGATGAAAAAATGGCCATTTAAGCAGCTAACACACAATCATAGAAGCAACCATTAATGTTCATTGATAAAATGAACGGTGAAAAAAAAAACTTTAAGGCGTTGTTGAAAGCGATGAGCTCTCTCGAGTATTTGATGATTCTTCGGCATTTATAGGTGATTACTCTCTTTGAAAAAAAGAAAGAAATTAAAAAAATATTCATTATTTGATTACAGTAACTTCACTTGTAAAACTGAAATCAACCGGGCCATCATATTCGCTGTCTTGAAGATTTCAAATTTGCTAGATAAATCAGTCAATATGTGCCGTACAAGCGAGGCCGGACTTCGGAACATTAGTTGCCATCATGCTGATTTCAGGAGAAATTATAATAGTTCACTGAGATATTGTTAATATTAGATCGGGTTATTTTCTGATCGAAGAATTTAAGGTCAACGATCAATTCTGAAACTTAAATTGCATAACAAGGATTTAGTGAAGTAAACTGAGCACAGAGATCAATTTTTCCACATTGACAACCAATGTTTTTGCATTGTCGTTTATCGAATCAGAATTCTGACTGACATAATTATCAGATTTCATTAAATTGTTGAGAATACTGATTTATTTCTTCAAATAGAATCAAGACCTCGGGTCAGATAATTTAATTTCAAACTTACTAAAATCAGCTCAAGGCATGAAATTCACTTTATGTATCTTCTTCTTCGTATCGGTCGAGCTTTTCTGTTTGTGTCGAGCCGTAAGTGACATTGGCAACTCTTATTATCATCATCAGATGTCTGTTCAAGGTAATTATATGACAGATTCTAAGTTTATTTACTCTTACCATTAGAACATCTTGCGAAATCGAGGCTGAAACGCATGCTTATCGAGGATAAAGATCACTCGAAAAATCAGAACCAAACTAATATACAAACAATAATAATACTGTGTAGTGTCATCGGCATTATTGTGATTATAACAATAGGTGAGCATTAACCTTCGAAATCATCATAATCCGTGCTAGGGACAGTTGTGGCTTGTGTGTATCTAACAAGGAAAAGAGCAAGGCAAGCACAAAGAGAAGCACAAAGTGAAAGACTACGTGAAGAATATATACGGCAACAAGAACGTAGACATCAAGCCTATCTAAGGAGTCGAGAAGAATGGGAAGAGGAAAACCGACAGCGAGAGCAAGAGCGCGAACAAGAACGAGAGTATCGCCGTGAGCGTCGTGAACGGGAGAGACCACAAGACCTGGAAATTTTTATGATTTTAGTCAAAGATATTACTATAACTCCAGTTCAAAAATATGGATCAATTCCGCATAAACACAATCAAACCAGGTAATTGCCGAGAAGTCGTCCACATCGTTAAATATTTTGCTATAGTTGCACAATTTGCCTTGAAGATTATATTGATACCAGCGCATGTAGAGTACCATGCTCATACAATCATATATTTCATTCAGAATGTATCGCCCAATGGCTTGAAAGGGATCAGGTAAATAGTTTCTGATTGTAAGTATCACAATCGGTTTTAATTTAGAAATGCCCGATCTGCAAGTTAGAAATTCCCAAAGAAGTTAGAGAAAAGATTAAAAGAGAAGCAATCAATGCAAACACTAGAGAAAGTTTACCACACAATCAAGTCTAAAAAAGATTTATATACATAAACACGTAGAATGAAATTTTCACATTTTAGTGTGCATAAATTTCATATCTAATTATTTATCATTTCCTAAGTTATTTGGTGTTTTCGATAAAATCAAAAAGCTCTTTTTATTAATGAATAAAATTTCTGAGTTGATTAAACAAGAAAATACTGAGTCTGTCTAAAGAGTTTATTCTTTTTTTATTTTTTCTTTTTGGATGATCAGCAAAAATGAAAAAGTAAACAACTTTAGTATCCAAGCGCAAGAGCTTCCTTGATTTGCTAGATCTAACAATTGGAGGTAGTGTCTCCCTTAGATGTACAAATTTGCAGTTCAGTCAAATCAGGTTTTTCAAATAAGAAGTTGTCAAGAGCAATTTTTTGAGTTTTGTCTTACTCAACGAATAAGAATTCAAAAGATCTTGCTAACTTTGTACTGATGATTGATCGGATTTGTATTCTGATAAGCTAAATCAAAAATTCAAGGTCAATGCTCGATCGTCAATATGATTCTAATCGTCAAATGATCACATTTCACGAAATGAACCTATTAACTCTCGCTCTTTCAACTTCTGGCGCTAATTGCTGAGATATTCTAAGAGAATCCGGCCAACACTCATTGATAACCAGATCTGATTAAAATTTTGCAATACTACTTTATTTCTCTGAAATAACGAGAAAACATTTCAAGTTCCATACTTTAATACCAGCGCTGCAACAATAATTCTGTTACACTGTATGAAACCCCTTTTCAGTCGGCTTTTTCTCGGAATACTTCCGCTGTTTTACACATGCCAAGTTGCCCAGACCACCGATAATTTGTTCTTGGATCAGTTTGCAACTATTGAGCACCTTGATTCTTCGAGAAGCTATAGAAGCGCTCTAATTGACCAACGAGATCAGCTAACACACTCGAACAGTCCATGGAATATATCAACTCTTGCATTGAATCAGCATTATGACATTTCACAAAAGATTTCATTGCAGATTTTCAAGGTGCAGATACTTAACAGCTTTGTTTCACAGCAGCACATAAACGTAGAGGTAGAAATGACTAGTAACTCCACTGGTTCTCCATTCAAACCTCTGTTTGCTTATAAAATTGGCAGTCCACCGGTCTTAGTATATGATTCACATGAAGAATGTGGGTTTGATTTCAAACAGTCAGGCCTGAAAGGTAAACTATCAACCATTTCATTATCATAAAAGCTACCCAGAGTTATCTGTCGGCAATGATAAGACGAGTTTTCAAATAAACCTTAGCGGCTCACAACAAGAGCGAACTACAGCAACTGAGAGTTCAGCTTTTCCAAAGTAATACAAAATTACGATTATGTTGAAGCTAAAAGAAGTTCCCCCTTAGCGAAACGACCAATCTGTTTTTGGCAATGCTAAATCCTGCGACGAATTATTCTGAAGGCATGAACTATACCCTAAGGATAACGTGCGAAGGCAAGAACTTCTTTCATATGATTCACTATATTTTTCTGGTCTTTAGATCATCCAGCGAGCTTGAAGCGCACGCTATCTGAAAATGATAGTGACTTGGAAAATAAGAATCAAGGTTTTTCTACAGTATTAATTATTGTGATCATTGTTGGGGGTGTCCTTGGGACTATCTTCACTTGTACATACCTAATAAGCATTTCCTGTCCTTTAAATCATTGTGATCTGTGCTAGGCGCAATTATGGTTAGCCTGTGTTTAATGAAACAACGAGAAAGAAAAGCAAGAATAATGCAGCAAACACAGCGACAGCGAATGTTAACGGTTGAAGAAATGCAACAATTACGACAACAGCTACCGCAATTTTTCCAACTTCGGCCACAGTACCAAGAACCCTGGCAAGAGCAATCAGCAAATGTGCTTATTGTCAAAGATATTCTTAATACATACATGCCAGTCCAAAGATTTGACTCAATTCCACAGACCTATAACCAAACCAAGTAGCACTCTCTGTTTGACAAAAAGCAGTGAACTTGTTTGTCTAAATAGTTGTATCATTTGTCTTGAAGATTACAAGAATACCAGCGAGTGCCGAGTGCTGTGTTTATGCAATCATATTTTCCACTCAGGATGTATTGAAAAATGGCTGCAAAAGAACCAGGTAAAATTGTGCGTTTTTCTATGAACGAAAAATGAATATTCATTAGAGGTGTCCTGTCTGCAACCTCCAAATTTCCAAAGATGCCTTGGAACAATTCAAAAGAGGAGCAAATGATAAAAATAATCACGGAATTTCGTCCTACAACTAAGCTTAGAAGTACTATATAGTGCATAATAGTCAAATTTTCACAGTTTAAATTACAAGAAACTGATTCGTTCATTCATTATTTCATATAACAAAGTCAATGCTAATGTGGGATTTAAATAAAGTAATAAAAGGTTCGTTGTTTCAAATTCAAGGAATCTTCTTATGCATATTTATTAATTTATGGTGTTGCAAATGGAAAAATTAAAATTCTTATGATATTGCTGTCTCAAATTCAAAAATAAAATTCTAGCCTTGACAAGTCAGCGGTATTCCATAATCCAAGCATGGAGCATGAGTCAATTCATATAATTTCAATTTTGAATACTACTAAAATCACCAGACAGCATGAAAATCACTCCAGTTCTACTTTTCGTTGTATCAATAGGGCTTTTCTTCTTGTGTCGAGGAGCTAGCGACACTGACAAAGATCTAAACTCTCATCATCATATCATTGTTCATGGTAAGCGAGTTCTCTTATTATGTGACTCGTCCTAAGTCGATTTACTCTTATCCCCAGATCATCACTTGAAATTGAAGCTGCAGCGCATCCTACCTGAAGAAGAAGGTCAATCGAATGACAGACATCAAGTTTTCATCAAAATAATAGTTATCTTGCTCATCGCGTTAGGAATTGTTGGGAGCTTAATCATTGATAAGCACTAAATTTCGACCTCATCGTAATTTGAGCTAGGAACTGCTTTTGCTTGTATATATTTAGCAAGGCATCGAGAAAGAGAGGCACAGAGAGAACACCAGCTCCAGGAGCAACAGCGTCGGCAACAAGAATACCGAGAGCATCAAGAGCAGCCACAAAAGCCAGCGGCGATTGTACTTACAATCAAAGATATTGTCGATGAATATATGCCAATTCAAAAATTCGGTTCAATTTCACAAAACTATAATCAAAGCAGGTAACTAATTAAAAACAATCCACAAAATTTTTGTTAATTATTGCTTTCGCAATAATTGCACCATTTGCCTTGAGGATTATATTGAATCCAGTGATTGTAGAATAATATGCCTCTGCAACCATCTATTCCATTCGGAGTGCATTGAAAGATGGCTTCAAACCGATCAAGTAAAATAGCTTTTATTTGATAAGTGCAAAATAACAACTAATTAGAAATGCCCTGTCTGCAACCTCAAAGTTTCACAAGAAGAATTAGAAAAACATAAACAAACAGTGACCGATCTACATGATGAAAAAATTTCTCATAACCAAGTTTAAGAGGATCTCTATGATAAATATGTCATTTATAAAATTATCACATATAAATGTGTAGCATTTTCAAAGCTCTTCATTTACTGAGATCGGTTATTTTAGAATTTTTTCAATGAGAGTCGTGTATTCTGTATTAGGAAAAAGAATTCGCTAACCTTGGTAAAATAAGAATTCTCTAAACTCTCGCTATTGAGAGACTTTCACTTTGCTCTTGACGCATAACAAGCCTTTTTTTTTGGAGCAAAAAAAAAAATAAAATCTGAAATTGCTCTATCTCGTTAGTACATTCTGGTCGTTAAGATAATTGACTACTGTGCTCAATATTAAAAGATTTACTAATGATAAATTCTTTTGGTTTTATTCTTTCTACTTTACTGGTGCTAGGCCGCCTCTGCGATGGTACCTATATCACAGAAAGTTCAACTCTACAAAACTATGGGATATTGGAGAATGTAAACAATTCGAATGCAAATCCTGGTGATTATTACTGCCAAAAATATCAATCTTCAGTGGTTGCTGACTCTGCAAGCCCCACAACCCTGACTGCAGACTCTGCTTCTACTTATTCTCAAACCTACTGCGCGCAGTTTTATAAATTGCAAGTTGACAACACAATGACTAATAAACATTTCAGTGTGGATCTTAATATTGTGAGCACTCCTTCAGATCACACCGTTTCTCCTCTCTTTGCCTACAAGATCGGCAACCCACCTCTAATGATATATGATAATAACCTCCAAATTACGTTTGATTCCGTCCAATTCGACTTTAATGGTAAAACTTCCATTGGCTTATAATTTGAATCCTTTTCTCATATTAAAAAAGGATACTATCTCAATAGTGACTATCACCATTTCGAAATCAGTCCTTTAGATATGTTGATAGGAAATTCTACTGCAGGATCTTCCTCTTCGACGAGGTGATCTTCAATAATAATCGATGCAGTCTAAAACCAGCTTCTCGTTTAGTTCAAATATTGACATCTACTTTGCTGTGTACTTGTTCGATTCGCAACCGTACTCAGGAACCACGCAATACACATTAAACATCACTGCAGCAAGTAACAGAAAGGAAAATTGTTGAAAATATCAATACATCTGCCCTAGACAACGCGATATGCCCACAAGGATGCAACGATCATGGAAATTGCGACTCTACCACAGGTTTGAATAATTCATTTTTGTAAAGTAAAACAACATTTACTTCAAGGAACTTGCTATTGTTTCTCTGGGTTCATCAATGACAATTGTGCAATACGTAAGTTCCAAATGCCTCAAAATTACTTAAATGAATCTGAAATCAGCGGCTGAAGTACCAACAGGGAGCAAGGTCCCTCTCGTTCTTTCATCGAAAGCAAAAATTTACTTTCAAATCTTCTCTCCTAGTATAAAATTTGCTTTCTTCTCAATACTAATCATTAATACTTAAGATGGTTTAAGCAATTACAACTACAAATTCGAAATTAAAAAAGTTGAAGACACAGGATCATTTAACATTCTAGGTAGAAAAGGTTTAAATGGAGTAGCATACCCTCCAAGTTACTACCGATATGATCTTAAAGAAGAAGTTCTAATTTCTTCCAATGGAACGAATATCACAATCGCGAGTAGCGATTTTTCGTCCAGAAGTGACTCTCACATGTTTGGTATTCAAATTTTGAAAGAAACCATTTCCTGACCAATTGCTAACAAAATATAGTGATTGATAATTATAATGAGTATGAAGTCACTCTGATTTACTCATTAATATTGGAATATACCAGCACCGATGAGACTCAACCCAGTAAATTGATGACACATTCTCAGTCTCTAATGTTCGTTAATAGTCGCGAACACCGATCACACTTTAGTCTCTATTTTGGTTCCCGTCATTATCATCGTCCTGGCAATCGTGCTCATATCAATATATGCGATTTACGCTAGAATTAGTAAATTAAGTCATCATCGAAAGTGGACTTATGAATTTCCAGCCAAACGACGCAGGCTAAGAAATCTCCAGAGATTAGCAAGAGAAGAACTATTACAGGTATAGTTAATTAGAGTTCCGTACTAATGCCCGCAGCTACAAAGCCAAGTTCTTGATACTCAGCAGCAAAGTCCAGCTCATCCACTGCAGCAGCAAGTCCAAGTCCAAACTCAAGCTCCTCAGCCCCTCACTGCTGAAGAAGTTGAGGAATATCTTGCACTCATGAGGTTTGATTGCATTCCGCATACTTACAATCAAAAAAGGTATGAGAGAATCTTCTCTGTATGATGATTCCATGATTATTAGTTGCACCATCTGCCTTGATGAATATGTCGATAGCAGCATTTGCAGGATGATTCCAATGTGTAATCATATCTTTCATTCTCGGTGTATTGACGCTTGGATCAAACGAAACCAAGTAAAGCTTTTATTGCATCGACTGGGCACTAATGTTTCTATAAATAGAGTTGTCCAAACTGCAAACAGATTTTGTCCAAAGCAGAATTTGAAAGCTTCAGAAGATTAACTTATCGCTCTAGAACTATAATGAATAGCGTTTGAGCAGCAAATATCCCGGATAACGGGTTAAAGTTGAAATTAAGTTCGTAAAGGATAATTTTTCGATCATTTGTTCTCTTATTTCTTTCAGAATATCAATTTTTTTGCATGGAATTGTATAAAAGTTAAATTAAGAAATGGATGTGAACACTTTGTTACTCTCTATTTGGTTATTTTGATGAAAGAAATTAATTTATGATATTGAAGTATCTATTCTTTTCATTTCGTGTAAGGAAAGGTGGCTAGACACATATACGAGCGCATGCAAATACAAATGTGATTGATATAGTTTAAGGCATCAGTAATCAAAGGAGATTGATTTGGAGCTTCAAAAGAAGAATTAGAAAACCATAAACAAGCTGCGACTGAGCCAGTTGCTGGAGAGATTTCTCCTTTCAATCAAGGTGAAAAGGGCCTACATATCATTACTATGGATTTAATTTTCAAAAAACCAATAAATTCTTGTAATCACCGTTTGAATTTTTCCAAAATGCCATTTCACAAAGAACCTAAACTAAAAAGAGAACCTCTATCTAAAGAGGGCTCGTAGGTTTTCTTGTTCAGTTTTGAAAGCACAAGAAGGTTTTGTCTGTAAATAGGAAGCACACAGCAGTAACTTTTTGCCATATACATATAGCTCTGAAATTGCTAAGTCTTTAGTGGTCAAAGGAAAAGTAAAGGAATTGTTAGAACGCGATCTGTTTTTAATAAGGTAAAATGCAAAGCTTATTCTTTTCCCTTTTCAGAAACCAGCAAAGTGAGATCAGATATGCAGTAAAACTCAGCCGGACATTACTGAAACTTGTAATTTTCAAAATCTCTGGGAATTTTGATAGAAAGAGAGTAATCTCTCTTATAGGGTTAACAGTTCTAACTTGCTAATGCTTTTCAAATTCTTCTTTTGTGATTTCCAGTTTACAAACAGGGCATTTCTAATTATTGTTATTTTGCACTTATC
>ENA-UOTX01001096-UOTX01001096.1-compost-metagenome-genome-assembly--contig:-NODE-1096-length-22671-cov-8.023546_pt1 | contig 22671 bp, 13 predicted proteins | sample MGYA00238143_ERZ746982 | MGnify/ENA primary metagenome ERZ746982 (study PRJEB28758, sample SAMN06268862) | compost metagenome | isolation source: single cell | place: USA: California, Emeryville, Joint... | reverse complement strand
ATCAAGAAGCATACGAACGGGTAGGCTCCTACAATGAAATTGATGAGCCACCTGGAGAGTCTTGGGTAGTGATCTTCGAAAACAAACACCCAAAACAAGAAGAAGAAGCAAAACAAATCAAATTGGATAGCATTCTTGATGCCGCTGGCCGTGGAGAGTTGAAAGACAGCTCGAAGGATGAGAGCGACTAGGATGGCTCTTACTTTCATTTTTCTTTTGATGGCTTGAAAAACTCGGTCCATTTTGCTGGTAATACACCAATTAATTGCTAATTTTTAAATTATAGAACTTTTCTTTCGAAAACCTTCCCATTTGAATCATAACTTTCTACCAGTTTTTTCTTTAATTAATTTCAAAGCAGTGGACGCTTTTTGTTATTATTAATCCCAACTGGATTTCGGATCCTTCTATCATTCGATCATTCCAAGCATTAGTTTCTGAAATTATTTATCGAAGCTATGAGATCTCTGCCTTCATAAAAAGGAACACGTCCATAAATTCCCAGACTTCCCAGCCTGGATGATTTTAAGACACAAGAAGGCATCCCGTCTAGCAAGAAGCTGTCGATTTAACAATTTTGAGTGCTATTCAGATAAATACTCTCAAATAGACCAAAGTAGATGATGTTAGGGGATTGAGAGAGCTCAAAGTCCTCGTGCAAGTGAATATAGCCGAGATTTGACAATTTTGCTGATGTTTTTCCTTTAGAAATTCCTTTTATAAACCTATCTTGAGTGAACTCAAGAAACATCGCCGTTAAATTGAGAGATAATCAACCAGAGCATAGAAACCCAAGTTTTATGGCATGAGGTGCACTGTATTTAAGACAATGAAGAAAGATGTTATAATTAATCATATGTGTATGAATATTGTCAGACAAAAATAAGGAAATCTAAAATTTCGATTTAAATTTGCTGGATGTTCTAAAGGACCTGGCTTTGATGTAGAAGTTAGAGCAAGGTGCCTGTTGTTTCGTTTCTAACGATTGTTTTCTGGTAATCGAAGTATTTCTTCTTTGTAAATTTGGGGTAATTCTCTCAATTAATAATTTACTAATTTGGAAGGATGCTGCGAATAATTATTTGCTGAATCGGGTTTATTTTAATTTTTTCATCTCGAAAAGGTCTCGAAGCAAATTATTCGGATTCCGAATAAAAAGAGCAAATAATTTCTTAGAGGAATCCAAAGCAAAGCTCAAAAACTCATCTTCTTTGAGTGGAACATCCCAATAATTAATTAGTTTGAACTCGTAACAAGAATATCACAGTAGGAGGCCATTTCTCCATTAGATTTGTAGATAAACTGTTGCTTCGAACTATAAAATGAGGTCATAAAGTGCGATCTCTTTGAACAATACTTTGAAAAGAGCAATTTTCAAAGAATAATCGAGACGAATTTTCAACTACTTTTTTCCTTTCTTCCAAATTTTGAATCCGCTGATCTCTTAAGTTTTTCAAGCACAAGCATTATTCGGTCTTATCTTCGTGAATCAGTCGGCTTAGCTTGGCTCAGCTCAGAAACAAAGGTTCATGAGAGCCTAAAATTCATATGTATTTTTCCTCTTGTTCTGGAACAACTTAATAAAAAAAGAGCTTTTTAAATTTGTTATTGATCCAATTTCGTGCTCCTTTTTCGAATTCATTGGAAGGGCACTGAACTCTTCAATTGAGAAAAATTCACCAGTGAAAAGAGGAACCAATTCGTCGCTAATTTGTATAATAAAATAAAAATTCGTTTCGGTTTGCTTGAGAGAAAAACTTAGGATAGCTAGCTGTGGTCTATGAGAAAAACTTTAGGCAATTGGTGGAAGAGTTTTTGCTGCTTTTCCCTTCACAGCATCAAATTTCAAACTCATTAATCATGATAAGATGTTTTGAAAAAATAGTATGAATAGCGCTCAATATCATCGCGTTTGACATAGGAATTACTTAGATGGCTGTCATACTGAGCTGAAACTTCCTGAATTAAGAGTTGGATGAAAAAATAGCAAAGTGGGAATTTTTCGTTGATATCTCCCAATGTTACCTTGGAATCAAATTTCAAGCAGGGAATATCTTATCCAAACCTAATTTTCTGTTTAGCAGCAAATTATATGTAGCTTTCGTATGATAACCTAAAAGTAACTTCGAGAATCTAAGATTAACTTCGGCTTTTGTTTCTCATGAAAATTACGTTTGACTTACAGATTCAGGTAAGCTACGCTACGACTTTCAAACCTGCTTACTTGTGTTGACTCAGAGCGGACTGATTTTAACAAAGTTAAATACGATGATACTACTTTCTTCTATTTTAAGTAGTCCATTTGAACCATTACCTCAACTTTCGGTTCTCATGAGAGGTTTTTGCTCATCAAGAAAATCCAATTAGAATGATAAAGAATTTTTGTATCTCTACGAGGTTGTGATTTCCCTCCGAGCTGAAATAACTGAATAGGCTAATATGGATAGTTTTCCGCCTTTTCATGTTCTTACAGGAAACCATTTACATTTTATCGTCAGTAAGCATGTTTAACTCATTAATTTGGAGGGAATTTTCCAATTAGTAAAGTACCTCAACGCCGACAAATATTTAGTAATGGGTTACTGAATAACTGGATGTTGAATGTCAGTAGACACATCCGCTTTCGAGGCGAAAAAAAGCTCATCCTAACTTGCGAATCAGTTCATCCATCTTTCATCTTTTTCCGATTCCTATCATCACATAGATATGCATATATACTCTGATTTCGGATGAATGCCCAGTACTTGAACACATCCATGAAAATTCTCCACATAATCGATAGAAATCATAAAAAGTCTGAACTAAATAATCGCGTCTGAGCCTCCTTGTGAATTCCTCCTCTTATCAAGTGACAAAGGCAGTCTTTTGTTTCTTCAAGGCTTTATTTTTCCTCGATGTGAACGTGAATAATAAATTCTATCAGGGATATACAAACAATCATACAATAGTCACGCCATTAAATTATTTACTCAAGGAAACACACAGAGTCTCAAAACAGTTTCATGATTTAAATAAAGTAAATGGACAATCTATTCCTATCTTTAAAAATCATTGTTGGATAAAGTTAGAAGCATTTGCAGCTACTGCTTTGAGTTTCAGCAATTTTCTTCTTTCTTATCCTTTCCATTTCCAACCTCCTCATTTTATCTTCCCTTTTCATCAGTTTATTTACCAGGTTCCAAACCACTTCCTTCAATCCTTTCCTTGTTTTAGCCGAAATCTCATAAAAATCCGCGCCATATTGCTTTGCAAGCTCGAGTCCCTCTGACGCCTTGATGTTTCTTGCTTTTATGAGATCTGTTTTGTTTCCAATGAGAAAAATAGGCGTTTCTTCCATTGCGTGTTTTTTCGCGAGGCTAATCCAGGCTTTTGCAAAATCAAATGAATCCCAATTTGTTATATCATACATAATGACCACAGCATTTGTTTTCTCTACACGATAGGAAAGAATAGCTGAATGTTTGTCGGACTCTGAGCACTCATAGAGGAACAGTTTGATTGCTTTATCATCGATGAATATGTATGTGTTTTTGTAATTTTCGCCGTTTGTTGGGACCAAAGCACTCGGGAAAGCGCCGTCCGCGATTTGGGATATGGTAGCGGTTTTTCCAGCACCTGAACTACCGAACAGAAGCACGGGAAAGCTGTAGAGAGTCCATGAAGGATCTATGTCATTCTGTTCTAAAGGTTCTACCATAATTTTATTGCCTGAATTAAAATAATGGTATTCAAAAATTACGTGCTAGCAGGCCAAATGTAATAAAACCCCTGTGAATATCGAATGTGTGCCGAATAGCTCTAGCCGCATGAGATTTCTTAATGGGAACTGAAAGGCAATATAATTACTATAAAATTGCGTAATTATAAATCTTTTAATCGCATATTTCCAGAGACGATCGAGAGATTAAGAAGTGAGATATGTTTGCTAGAAATGAGATAGATCATGCGATATATCCCAAGACAAATGCTAAAGCATCCTTTCAGAGCGATATTGAAAATTTTGTCGACGCTCTGAGCAGCTATGGTTACTTGAGGTCAATCTTTCAAATTATTATTTGCTGGTGACTTTCGTTACTTTTTGTCGATTATCAGCTCTCTGCTTATGGTTCTTGTCTTCAGAAGTGGCTTAAAGTTCCAAAGTTGTTTGCAGTTATGAAAAACTTAAATAAAATCATAAACTAAATGATTTGATCAAAATTTTACTGAGGTATGAAGTGCGTTGAGAATTCACGAATGAATGACATAGGCGGAGTCCATTTCAATTTTGAATATTTTTCAGAGGAGAAGTTTTATTGGTCGAGAATTGGAATACATTCATGAGTTTTTTGATTATCAAAGTTCATAAGAGCACGATGTTTTAGATAAGAAAACGAATTTTTGATAATGTAATAACACCAAGTTCAATTTTGTACTTGAATTCTAAGTACCTTTAGTATACAAAGCAAACCGAATTGACTCAGTCTATTTTAATATATACCCATAAATGCAAAAGAAGAATGTTTTATTACCCTTAAGTATACTTTTCGCCTCATAGAATGCTTTTTCTCGGTTGTAAAATCGGTGACTTTTATAGAATTGTCCAGTGAATATGTTGCTAATAATTCCTTCCAGATCCAATCTTACACAATTAACTTGCTCTTTCCAAATCAGAGTTCATGTGATTCAGGTTGAATTAATCCATCCCCTATCTTCATGGAGTTTATGAAAAATCTTGATACGCCTGTCTCTTCCAACGAAAGCTAAAAGATTCAGATCAGTGGCACCAGGGTCTAACCAAAGCACATAGACTTCAAATTCGTGATATGTCTGAGACCAACCAACAATCAAGTTAATACTGCAAATTGTTGATTATCAAGAGGAATATTTGAAAACACAAGATTCTGCTTTTTGACATCCAAAAAGCTGAGTTTCTGGTATGCATACTTGGTGTATATGAGAGGAGAGCCACTGAAAGAAACCCATCTGTATCGACAGCAATATTCTATTCCATATGATGGCTTTTTTGTTATGATTTGACGCTTTACCTTTAGTATCCCCGAAGTTTCTATGATAAATGAAAAAGTATCGATCTCCAAAAGCACACAATTTCCTTCATTATCCATTTTAGCGATGATACGCACTTTTCTTGGTTGATATCCAATGAACTCATAAAGCCAACAGGTAGTCAATATTCCCAAGAATAAAGTTTATGACTTCCAGAGGCACATCACTTGAATCTTGCTTAGGATGCCACTTAGCCCTCCTTACCAGAGAAAGACCTGGCTCGTCACTGTCTGTCGTAAGTTCAAAGAGATGGTATGACATCTTTCTTAACACAGGTATAATGGCCATCAGATTCCTCTGACTGTTCTGCCATATCACCGTATCCGACCTCTAGCAGCAAAAATACTCCAGAGCTCCAAATTCCTTCTCGGCTAATCAATCGGTCAGGTCGGAATTGGCACCTGAAACCATTCGATGACTGAGAGAAATCATCAAATTTATTCGTAAAACTTCTCTTACATGAGTCCAGGCTTCAATTCTCAGTAAAAATGTTATGATAGCTGATAGAATGCAGAAATTACATCCTGCTTCATTTTTTTTTTCAGCTTTATCGCAGGGTAGATTCTACAATTCCTTTCTGGAGGTCATAGAGTCTGAAGGTATGTTTTTGACTGGAACACAAATCTAACCCAGTTGCAGAATTTGAGATCAGAGATATTATTTTTTTAATAAAATAATTTGCTCTAAGCTACTGTGTTAGAAATTGAAATGTGCTATAATTAAATTGTCTACATACGTTTATTGAGATTCCTTCGGTTCTCTTTTCATTTCGCTGCTTCAAGACTAAAACCAGAGAGAGTCCATTCAGCTATGTTAGTAACTGACTAATCACCCTGAGTTTACATCGATAAGACAGAAATTGCTATGATGTACTTGAGTAGCAAGGTTTTCATGGTTGGATTTGAGAAGTATTAGCAATAAGAACTTTTCTCTCCCACTTTATTTCTTCTTATATCCTATTTTCATGAGCTTACTTACAAGTTTAATGATATTTTTTTCCGATCCATTTACTGATTTGGCTGATATTTCATAAAAATCCGTGTTGAATTATTTCAAGCATCTCTCCAATATCATCAATCATCAATGTAGTCTATCTGATATCCATTTTATATCTAATGAGGAAAATTTCGTACTTCAATGTGATGAAACGCAGTCATTCGCGAAATTAGACGATTTCATGACTCATCGTGCAAATTGTAATGATGCTACTCTTTTCAACGGATTTGGCGACTTCCTATTTCCCTTGAGATACCCAAACGTTTCAAGAAAGATGATTTTGCACGTATATTGCCAAGGAATCACATCTTTATTTAAGTTCTGAAGCATAAGCTGAAGAATGATTTGGAGTGAATTTACTGTCGATAATTCGAGATATGCTGCTTTTCCTACTGTCGGACCACTGCAGACATAAATTTCGCAAGTTGCAGTCTTTAGTAGGCTGTTCCATAAATTCATTCAAAAGGAATATAAAATATAACATAAGTAGCATAAGTAAAGGTATCTCCAGTGGCAAGAAGCAACAAATTCGCTACTATTTTAGTTGAACTAAGAGTGACTCAGCAACGAGACTGAAATACCGGATCTTTGCTGATAAAATATTATATCGAATTGATTAAACGGTAAGCCTTCGGTTATTACCGTTATTTATTTCCATTAATTCGAACAGGAATAAGTAACGAACATTTATTAAATTCAGGACAATTTTATTTAAATTCATACTGTTATCCTATCCATTATAACTCACTCCTACGATCAAGAAGAGGAGCGTTAAATAAGATTTAGAAGTAATGAACTGAAGCTAGACAACCCTACGAAAAGGTTCCTCTTTCAATCATATTATTCCTTTCCAAAGTCTCCAATTCCTTAATAATGATACCTTAACTCTCCTATTCGAGTTCCTATATGTCGTATACTGCAATACCCTGTTATAGAGTTAGGTTCTTATGCGAGGATGCAAGTTTTTTCCATTATTTTTCATAATTAATTATAGAGATACCACTTAAATAGAAAAACGGAAAGCTGGCCGTATCATCAAGTGACTGTCTATATAAGGAGAGCGAAATTATCTATTTCATTATATAATTTCAAATTAGATCCTATTAATGAGACTTTCCTATTTGGTATTCCTCTTTGCATTTTTGGCTTTGGTAACTGCTGTGAGTAAACCTAAGATCCGGCGGGACAAAAGGGCTGAGCAGTTCATAGTCAGACGCGGCAGAAAGGCTGAGCAGTTGATCTACCCAACGAAGACTATATCTCAACAATTCATACCCATGGCTACAACGACAGCTACTCCTACTGCTAGGGCCACCAGCAGTCAGACAAGCACTGCAAATATTGGTAGAATAGAAGTCCCTGACAATGGCCAAGCAAGAGTATTTACTACACCGACCCGAAGCATGACTCCATCGAGAACGTTGCCAACGCAAACGAGAGCGCAATCCAATACCATCCCACCAACGAATTTGACCCCAAACTAGTAAGCAACACAGAAATCAATATAAGTATTGCTTGACTGATGAAAATCAGATAAGTCATTTATGAATTCAGTTGTCGATTTATTTAAAATAGATCGTTGAACATCTATGTAATTTTGATAAGTGACGAGGTGAATTTCATACTTGTGCTTTTGACTCTTATTAATTCTTCAAAAATAAGTATCATGGTATTCTTCTGAGAGGGAATTAAAGAAATTTCTCAAGTTTTATTCGTGAAAGGTACAATACTCAAAGTTTTATTTTTCCAAACAGCCTGTTGATTAGCTGTATAAATAATTTATATATCACTATTCTTAAATTTTTCTTCAATATCGTCGACGTACTAGTCAATTTTCAGTTAACTGGGTCTAGATTATTGGAAATCTCAACTTCAGATTTGAAGGCTCTTTATTGGTAAGCTGAGCCCATACTTTTCGCAATGAACTGGGAATTACTTACCTTCAAATTTCTTCTCTTCATCAACTGTCACTTTTGTCCCTGTCTGAGAAGAAGGTAATATTTTTTTCTCAAGCTGCTCTGTGATGATCTTTAACAGCTTTGCTGTCGGAGAGAAATAATCTTCTAATTCTTTTTCTGATTTTAACTTCATGGCCAAATTCTCAATCGTCTCTTTCAAAATTTTATAAGTTGAGAGGTCGAGAATTCGCGATAGCTCCTTTTTCGGCATTTGCTCTAAAATTTCCACAAAAAAAGCTATGAACCTGAGAGGTCCAACAACATCCATCTTTCTTTCTATCAATGTGAGGGTAATCTCGGAAAGCATCGCTAACTCCGACAAAATCCATAAGCAAGCCGTCTTCTCGATATCCTCAAGATACAATAGGCTTCGAGGCTCGGGACAACCGGTAAGCATGTTGAAATCAGCATTGCTAGCTCCAATCTTCTTAAGCGTCAACTGATGCATCTGGTGAAGATCCGTCGCTGTGTAAAATATTTGTGGGCTGATTCCTCTATTCTGCCACTCTTCTTTTAAGTCGACATGATTTGTCAGGCCATTTATAGTCACAATCGAATCAGGTGTGTACTGACTATCTTCAAGTTGAATAAAACGTTTGAGTCCATCTTCCATTTTTGCTAAGGTTTGGAATGGACAGGCGTGAAGATAATTCACAATAACCTTCTTGATAATCTCATCAAACAGTGGCTTTAATTTTTCCGCTGGTTTAAAGCGACATGCAATCTGGTCCTGAAGTATTCTAGCATAAGAACTCTCATCCTTCACCACGAACGTGAACACTTCGAAGCAAGTCCTTTTCCATACAATTTCGAGATCAGGATCTTCCTCCTCTGCCATGTAACTAAAGAGACTCTTCATTATAGACTTCACTCTTTTTTTATCGCTGATCATTAGGAAGCTAATTTGTGCCACTAACACCTCGTAATTGGAGGGATTAGTACAAAAATGAAAGTCGTGAGCGGGCTTGATGGTGGAACTTAGTTCTTGAAGGTCTGGAATATCCTGTGTGACATGCGAGATCGCTTTGAAGAAGATCAAAGATTTCAATGATTCATAAAGAGCATCTTCCCACATAATTTGAAACTCTTGGTCATTGAAGTTGAGATCAGGGTTTTCAACGATCAAATAAGAGATAAAAACTCCGAAAGCATGGAACAAGGCTGGATTCATCGTGATGCTCTCCGGGTGAGAATTTTTATTGCTCTCCTTATATTTTTTGTAGTAAGAGGCCAACAGGACACCAAAATTCGAGATAAGCTTTTCCTTTAGAGAGCTATCTCCGATTTGGAACATATGAGTCATCATCAATGAAATGAGCTTCAAAATTCGATTTGCGTGGTCCGCTTTACTGATATGATACTGGTCATATCTAGGCACATTTGCGAGAGTGAGAAATTCATGAAAATGGAGTCTGTCAGTGTTTTGAATGTCCATAACCAAGGAGAATATGGCCTCAATTGTCTCAGAGTTTTGTAAGACTCCATGTGAGGCCTCTGTTTGTTTGAAGATCCTCAGTAAATTGTCTGTAGCAGACTGAAACATGGTATGAACATCTTGTATTTTTCCTTTAACCCCGCCGAAATACAAGAGTTTTCGCAATACACCAAAGAATTGGCGAAAATTGCCACCGTTTACAGCAATTTGAGCCAAGTCTTCTGACAGCAATAGCTGTTGAAGTAGCTCGTTGAATTGTGATTCGGAGAGTTTGATACCTTTTACTTCCCAAATCGGATCTAGCAGAATGTTGTCATTCGTCCTTTGGTAAGTCGTAATAGGAGATTCCACACCATAAGAAAAATGGATCATCTTGATCAAAGTCAAAATGAGAGATTTCTTAAACTCGTTATCTCCGAACAGAGTAACAAAGAGATCTTTGAAAGTTGGTTGACAGTCACCCTTGAGATACCCGCTGAACCTGAGCAGCAGTTCCAAGAGGGTGCACTTACAATACCCTTTCGATTTCCGATAGCTTAACTCCTCCAAATCATCACAATTATGTCGAAAGAGCCATTTCTCATTCAATGTGGATGTAAGAAGCTTGGCGGTAAGAAGTTTAAAGGCATCAGCCTTCTTGCAGTAGTCTATCAGAAATTCTCCAACCATTAAAAATAGATTCGTATGAATATCGAAGTCATTGACGTCATTCTCTTCAATTATTCTGAAAATAAGGTAGAAAGTTTCAGAAAACGTTGACAGGTAGGAGTTGGCGGCAGCCTCTGGGATTTGAAGGAGCATTTTTGTTGCACTTTCGCTTGAAAAACCTTTGTGAGTCGAGCAACATCCCTGCTTGTCCCAAGCTTCAGTATCTCCACAGTCACAGAAGGCTTCGCCAGTGCTTATCATTTTTGATATCTTATGCCCTTCGTGATTGGAGTTTCCGAAGCATTGCTTGCATTGGAGAGCAAAAGCGACGTATCCCGCTTCTTTCCGCAATAAGTCACAATCATCGCAGATAAAAAATAATTCGCCCTTCGGGATCTGTTTTCCGCAGAGACTACCACAAGAACCAATGTTCTGCATTACTTTTTCAAACTGTCCATCGGTAGGGTAGGAACCTCGGACATTTTCTCGAAAAACAAGCTCGAGATCATCTAAAAATTGCATTTTTGACAACGTATCGGCATTTTTGGGTAGACACCTTTGAGCAATGAAATTAGAAATCCCAGTTCCGATGCTTTCGAGCCTATAGAAGGGATCGTCTGGGTCATAAGTCTCCTGATCGTTAAAGTCAAATGCGCTTTCCATGCTTTGGATATTTTAAAGATTGAATTAACTCGGAACGTTTTTTTTTAATTGAAGTTTACAAAGGTCTACCTGTAGAGAAAATTAATGTGCTTTGCTGTAGACTTCGAGTACTAGGATTTACCTTGAGATGTATAAAAGAGAAATTGCTTGAGAAACCACTTTAAATTCAGATTGCAGAAGAGGATATTATTCTGGCAAATAAGTGATATTCTATTAACAAATGAATATATCTTTGGAAAAAAAATGTCTGCATATGTTGAGTAAGACACAATTATGCATTGTGATACTTAATCTCATTATTTTTTCTAACTTTGAGCCGAAAAATGCTCATTTACATCAACCGTTTACAAAAAGATTTTCATTTCTATGTAACTGATTCCTTTATGAAATGTTAAATTCAGGCGTAGGACTCAACAAAAGTCAACAGAACTCACAATGATTTGCAGATTCTCAAATTGTAATCAATGAATAAATGAAAAAAGATTCAGTTGTAAACAATTTATCTCATTGAGGTACATACAGTGATTTTTTGCAAAATGAAATCAGGAATCCTCGCAGGAGTGACTAATTGATCGCTTATATCTAAGCTAATTCACAAACTTTGATGAGAGAATGAATGACTCAGGCACAGGCGGATTTTTTTTTTTGGTTCCTTCTTCTTTGAGCTCTGTTTGCAGACACTTTTAAAATTATTCGAAATAGAATCTCAAATCCAAAATATAGAATGGAGTCAAAACCAAGAGTGATCGTGATCACCGGCGCCAACAAAGGGCTCGGATTCGAGCTGGCCAAGCGACTTCTCAAAAATCCAAGCAAACCAACTGTCATCGTAACCTCACGAAATGAAACTCTTGGAGAAGAAGCTGTAAAAGAGCTCACTAAACTATTTCCTGCTTCAAAAGACTCGGTTCATTATCACGCGCTTGATATTACAAAGAAAGAGACCTATGGACCTTTCCTTGACTGGATCAAGGAAAAATTCGGACAAGTCGACGTTCTTGTGAACAATGCTGGGATCGTCGGCGATGGCGAATATGATCCAGACTATAAAGTATATTATAGTGATGCCCTAAAGGTCATGGGGACAAATTTCCTCAACACTAAAGAGTTTACTGAATACATACTTCCTTCTCTAGCTACTGATGGGAAGATTATCAGTATTTCGAGTTCATTCGGAACTGAAGACGAGCCTATCCAAGCATTGTATAAGAAGCTTTCAGATCCTAACTTCAAGGCCAAGGAATTTGAGGAATATTGCCAGGCTTATTTCGAGACGGTTAAGAAGCAGAACTTTGAGGAAGCAGGAATGTCCCCATCGGCTTATAAAACCTCAAAGGCATTATTAGCTGGATGGACTCATAATGTTCTTAAAGAAAAATTGACAGGGGATCAACAGGCGTTTACTGTGGATCCTGGCTGGTGCAAAACCGATATGGGTACGAAGAATGCACCATTGGAAGCTGAAGAAGGGACATTAACGACTGAGTATTTGATTGATCTGCCTTATAAGGCGAATAAAGAAACAAATGGAAAGTTTTTCAAAGATTGCAAAATGTTGGAGTTAATCTAATAGATTTGAGTTTTAGAGTTCAATTTGCACAAGTAATTGGCGAGTATCAATATTATGCATAGCAATTGTGCTCAGAGCCTATATAACTATTGCCAGATGATTGTCTTTTCATCTTTTCAATTGAATTTTTCTTATTGAGCTTCTCTCAAGAATTCTCTTTTATCAGAGAAATACTCAGGTTAGGATACATTAACAATTTCGCAGTTGAGGTTAGGCAGGTATTATCTCCTTTTGAATTTATTTAGATAGAGAAAGCCATATGGAATTAAAATTGAATTTGTGTTTTTTGACTTAAAGGAAATCAAATGAACCTTATAGTGTCGACGCCTCATAAAAGGTGCACTTCGTTGATTTCTAAAGAGTTAGCTTATCACATACCCAAAAGAGCTGTCACCAGGACTAACATATTTGCTGCTACAAGTCAAAGGGGAAAAATTCAAAAGATTGAGTTTGAAGAGAAATTGGAAGTGATTCTCTGAAAATTAAAACAAGAAATCTATCCGACACGAAAAGTGAGGGTGATTCATAATCATGCATAGCTTCTTCGTTATTCCTTGCACAAAGGGTGATTCATGTATTGTAAATAATCACCCCTCTTCCAAATGAACTTTTCTCTTTACAGGCACCGACGAGATCATTGCAAATGCAATAACATCCAGGAACACGAATAGATTCAAACCTAAGAGTTATCGTGATCACCTGTACCAGCAAAGGCCTCGGTAAGAGAATAAAGAAACAAATGTAAACTTTTCCAAAGAATATAAAGTGTTATAATTGATCAAACTACAGCATTGGGCTCTATTTGTGACCTATTGGTGAGTATCGATACTCTATCGTGGTTTTGTCATGGTACATAGAGATCACGGATACAGTCTGTAGTGTGTTGCAATAATTTGCCACTTTGTAAAGAATTTTTTTGGATCCGAGGAATACGCATTTCGAAATGTCGTCTTTAATTCAGATCTGAAGTTGGGCTGCAATGAACTACATAACATTATCTCATTTGGGTTTGAATCAAATGTTGGTTGGTACACTATCTCTATATTCATAAAGAACTAAAATTAAAATCGGCAGTATTTATTGTAAATGTACATTAAAATTTTTTTTATGCTAATAGGTAAGATTATATATCTCTCTCATAGCTAAAGTACTTCACACCATGTAACTTAAGTCTGATGATAGCTGAATGAGAGAAATAATTAGACATGATACTAGAGTCATTATATTGTAGAGAGCAGGAATTCTGTTTAGAGTCTTTTTAATTCACAATGGTTTGCTGTAAAGCTCTCAATTTCCTTTGGTATAATTTCGACAGATGTGATTGCTTTCTGCAAATATACTGCTAACTAGTAAGAGCTGTCACCAGGACGAACAGATTTTCTACCAGAAGCTACAGGGAGAATACTCAGAACAATTGAGATTGAAAAAACGAATTTGATGAGAAAAAGGGTGTGATTCTCTAATATTCAAAACGGGAAATCTGTCCGGCACACAAGTGGGGTGATTCATAATCAAGCCACCTTCTCCGTGAATTTCTGTTCCAAGGGTGATTCATAGGTTGGCTGGGTATTCACCCCCTACTTCTATTTAAACCCTTTTTTCTCAAATACATTCATAAAATTAACTCAAAAGATTCAATTGATTCGAGTTCTAATGAATTCAAAATCACGAGTGATAGTGATAACCGGTGCCAACAAAGGCCTCGGATTCGAGCTGGCGAAGCGCCTTCTTAAAAACTCCAGCAAGTCAATCATCGTTATGACCTCACGAAATGAAACTCTTGGGAAGGAAGCCCACGCGAAACTCGCCGAACAATTTCCTGCTTCCAGAGAGTCCCTTCATTATCACGTGCTTGATGTGACTAAGAGAGAGACATACGGACCTTTTCTTGACTGGATAAAAGAAAAATTCGGTAAAATTGATGTGCTTGTTAATAACGCAGCAATCTGCGGCGTTAATGAACTGTCTCCAGATTATAAAGTCCCTCACAGCGACGCCTTAAAGATTATTGGGACAAATTTCATTAGCACTAAAGAATTTACTGAATATGTCCTTCCTTCTCTGGCTTCTGATGGAAAGATTATTAACATCTCGAGTACATACGGATTCGATGATAAGCCTATCAAAGCGCTGTACAAGAGATTCGCAGACCCCAACTTCCAATCAAAGGAATTCGAAGAAATCTACAATGCTTATTTCGAAACGGCCAAGAAACAGAACTTCGAAGAGGCCGGAGTGCCAACTTCAGCCTACAAAATCTCAAAGGCCTTATTATCTGGATGGACTTATCGCCTGAAAGACAGCTTAACAGGTGAGCAGCAAGCGTTCAGTGTGTGTCCTGGCTGGTGCAAAACCGATATGGGATCGCAGAATGCAACATTGGAAGCTGAGGAAGGGACAATAACGACTGAGTATTTGATTAATCAGCCCTATAAGGCCAATAAGGAAACGAATGGGAAGTTTTTCAAAGATTGCAAAGAGTTGGAAGCTTTCTAGTTAAGATATGGAATAATTTGCATCCTAATCTTCAATTTAAGGAGCTCATTGATGAATATTCAAGTTTGATCGTGGCTAACAGTTTCTCTCTCTATATTGACTATAATAAATATATATATACATGAATAAGGATTCCCTCTGAAAAAGTATGGAAGCAATAATGTTATCTCATTTCCCTTCAGACATAGCTCGCCAAAAAAAAAGTATCAACAGGTTCAAGAGAACATAATATCATGTTGATATTATTAATAGAACCGAAGGTATAAAAGACTTTCCTAATATGTCCTCTGATAGGATAGCGTCAAGCTTTTTCTTCCAGAAATATTAAATCTTATCGCAATAGAAAAAAATCCAGAAAATCGAATGGAGTCAAAACCAAGAAGAGTAATCGTGATTACCGGCGCCAACAGAGGCATCGGGTACGAGCTGGCCAAGCGCCTCCTCAAGAACCCTAACAAACCAATCATCGTTATGACTTCACGAAATGAAACTCTCGGAAAAGAAGCTCACGCGAAACTCGCCGATCAATTTCCTACTGCAAAGGAGTCTCTTCATTATCACGTGCTTGATATTACAAAGAAGGAGACCTATGGACCTTTCCTTGACTGGATCAAGGAAAAATTCGGTCAAATTGACGTGTTAGTCAATAACGCAGCGATTTTAGCCACAGGTGAAGATAGATACGGTTATAAGGCTAACCTCAGCGATGCTACAAAGGTTCTTGGGACGAACTACTTCAGTACTAGAGAGTTTACCGAATATGTGCTTCCTTCTCTGGCTTCGGATGGCAAAATTATTAATGTTTCAAGTGTCAATGGAGAATATTCCTGGCAAGGAGACACATTGCATAAGAAGTTCACTGATCTAAACTTCCAACCGAAAGACCTTGAAGAAATTTACAATTTGTATATGGAAACGGTGAAAAAGCAGAATTTCTCAGAGATGAAAATAACTCAATCTCCTTATAACGTATCGAAGGCGTTAATAAATGCGTGGACTTTCCATGTTCTCAAGAACAGCCTTAAAGGAGACCAGCAGGCGTTTAGTATGGACCCTGGTTGGTGCCGAACTGACATGGGAGGGAAGAGCGCGCCTCTGCGACCTGAAGATGGACCGGTAACTATTGAGTATCTGATCGATTTGCCTTTTAAGGTGAATAAAGAGATCAATGGGAAATTTTTCAGAGATAAAGAGGTGGTAGAGTTGAGATAGGGGATAAGTTGTGCTTTGCATGTAAGTTGCATTTTCATTTCATCTATACTCATTGTGTGTGTTATCTGCTTTATTGAACATTGTATTACTTAGTAGAGACATTATAACCATTTGATCTACCTGATTGGTAGAGACTTGCTAATAAATTAGCCATATCTTTTCACTCGCATGACGTAGTTCAATGATTTCACTGAAGTTGATATGCTTTGAATACCGACCGAAATATACAAAAGCAAAACCTTAACAAAAACTAGAAATTTATTTCCATAGTATTGCGAAGATACTCTGCTGCTGCTCAGGATCCATATTCAATAGCGCGTTAGTTTGTATGTTTAAGAAAATGCTTGAGATTGATGTCATTAGGACCGTTTCGAAAATAGAAGCTTTCTTAATTTCTAATATAACCGAAATTGAGTCCATTTGGAAGATGTTCTACACAGGCACTGCAATCCTCTCTGTGGCAACGATGGTGAAAGCAACTCATTTCGAAGTTAAGTACTCGCAGCACTCACTAAATCTTCTCACAATCAGAATTCATAGGTGATTGCTTTTCACAAGTAAATGAGTATCTTCGAATCAGGTTAATTCTTAAATTCGTTCGAAAATCTATGGACTCGGTTTACTGATTTAGGTGTTTGAAGCATCTTGGCTTATCTATACGTCTGAAGCAATTTCCTTGCACACATAAAAGTAAGTTTTTCCCTTTTATAAATGTCTTCATAATAGCTTGCCAAGGGTGAGCTTGTAGACTTTCTCCATGAAACAGCGAAAAGGGCATATCAAGACATCATTACTTTCTATACTAATTACCTTCATTTACTGAAAATTCGATAGTCGCACATTCGAATCTTCTAATCTTTGGAATTTGTTGTTGTTCTTAAATGCGGACAGTTGATGATTTTATAAAGTCCACCAATAAACAAAAAGATTATCAAAGAACTCCTTAAATGAAGCCCAAGTTTCTTTTAGCTTTTATATTTGTCGCTTTGATAGTTTCCTCAGCTTCAGCGGCTCAATTATTCCGCCATATAAAGCAAGCGTTCAAGAGTCTTAGCCATCAACAAGAGAAAGAGAATGCTAATCAACCAGCCAATGATATTCAGAAAGATGATCAGCAAAAAGATGACAGCGATCAAAAAGCAAATACTCAAAGAGATAATAATCAGCAAGACGATAAAGATGAAAGTGAGAGAAGTGATAATAAGCAAGGCAAAAATCGACGAGGTGGTGATGAAGATGATGATAACTATAAAAGTGGTAACAGCCGACAAAGTGATGAACAAGGAGAAGGAAATGGAGATATAAAAGGCAGCATCAAAAAGGCGGTTCTGAACCAGTTGTTCCACAAAGGAGATAATCAAGAAAATGATGATCAAGGCGGTAGTCTCAAGGAGCGAATTGCAGGTAAGGTGATTGACGCTGCGCTGAACAAAGCAACAAGCAGTTTTGGGTCTCGCTGAAAACTAAGTTTAGCACAACTTTTATTGTTAGCATCAATCTGTACGATAAAACCCTGTCTTTGCTGCATGGTAAAAAGGATTATTGATTTTAAGGGTCTACTTAATAGATGTAGCTGGATTGAACTGCTAATTTTAATTATAATTACAACAAATTATTTTTCTTCTTAGAAAATGAGATCATCGTTCAACAATAAGATTAATCGTCGTAGTTATATCACCACTATCAGAGACGAATCGAAGCGCATTTTATTTCGGAAACCTGATAGTCTTATGAGCTTAATTCCTTTGTAAAAACCGTATGCTGGATAGCATAGTAAACACCTCAAGAGCTACATTATTTAAATAGGTTTTTTTAAAGTAGGAGCAAAAGGATCAAGTCTAATCTCTTTGTATCGAGCCAAGCAAAACGTAACTTTGTTTTTTGCAGGCATTGGCTTCTAGATGATAATAACAATAATTTCAATGTAAACTATAGAAGCGATCATGTTGGCCTTCCCTATCTCTATATTTATGTATATTGCTTCTAAGCTTTAAAAGAACACAAAAAGATGTTTATCAGATGTTTATCGCCCCTCTCAGGCCATAAGAACCTGTTGTAGGGAAATTGCCGCGAACTTCCCAGAACGAAACTAGAGAAAATAATCCATGAAAATGCTCCCAATCGTAAATATTCCAAGCATAAGAGTTGAAAAACAAACTCGCAAATAACCCTTCAATTTCAAATATTGACACTGCAGAAAGAAATGACAGCAAAACATCATTTATATTTATTTCAACAAATAAAGTGGAATGTTTGAAAATTCAAACTTTAGAAGAACACCATCGATATTCATTGAACAAATATTCCTCATCATACGGCAATCGCAGCTGATTCGGAATCAAAATTAGACTGAAACTTACTTTTTGCTATTTTTTGACTCGAGCAAATCATATTCTTAAAATATTTCAGGGACTAAATCGTAAATTCGAAACGAATAATTCTAATTTTCAACTGATTTATCACTTCGGTTTTGACGTTTCGTCTTTCCTATTTACCTTTCATCTGAACACCTGAAGCATTACAAAAGGTGTGAAAACCAGTTTTTTTCTGTTGAATCTCCTTTTTAGAACCCCTTTGCTAATTTTGTAGTTTCCAAAAACCCAAATAACGGATATCATCACATATTTTGCATTTAGATCAAATTATATGTCGCTAACTGGATCTTCTATCTAAAGAACGTTTGTGGATATAAATCTTATACATTGACTTCACCAAAAAGAAAAAAATTGATTGAAAAAAAAAGAAGAAGATCTTCAAATGAAACCGAAGTTCCTTCTAGCTCTAACCTTGTTAGCTTTGGTGATTTCCTCAGCAACTGGAGTTCAGCTTTTCCGCCATATTAAGAAAGCATTCAGCGGTCATAAAGGTGAGAAAGAAGAAGAGACGCAAAAAACTGTAGAAAAACAAAAAGTTGAGGAGCCACGAGATGAGATTGACGATCGAAGAACCAAGGGTCGACGAGATGATTATGATGACAGGAGAGACTCTAAACGAAGCACCAGGAGACCACGAGATGAGTACGAAGAAGATGATTACGACGATCGTAGATCCCGTACTCGACGAAGCAATAGGAGAGACGATGAGGAAGAAGAAGGTGGTTTTAAAGGCGGCATCAAAAAGGCGGTTATGGGCCAACTGTTCGGCGGCAGCAGCAGTAGTTCAAGAGATGATGATCGGGGTAGTCGAGGCAGTAGTAGTAGCGGCGGTAGTCTCAAGGAAAGAATCGTGAATAAAGTGATTGACAAGGCTCTCGAGAGAGCGGCAGGTAGTTATTTCACTTAAAGGCTAGTTTTGAACATCATTATCTTGTAAGTGTTAATTCAATGAGAAAACCTTGAAAGGTCTTATATTGTTTTGCTGAAAATGGTATATTTGATTCGAAGAGTCCAATATATCTTTTATAATGACATCTAAATGCTGAATTTAATTATACTCACTCAAAACTAAATAAATAAAACATAAACATCTTCATTCCTGTTTGATGATACCACGGAATAAATGGAACTTGTGTTTTGTTTAGAAATTATCAAGGCGATAAGAATTAAGTTAAAGCCCTAGGCTTTGTGCTAATTTGTCAGGCAAGCAATATATTTAGATTCTTCTCACAAAGGCTTAACTATATCTCTCAGGTAAAATACTCCTTTCTAATCCAACATGCGTTGATGTGTTGATGTGGATATTTAGGAGTGCTTAACAAGAAAATAGAAAATTGGCCCATCATCAGGAATAGCGAAACTTTATTTCACATGCTGAATTTAAAAGAATCGACCAGACAAATATTTTCAGTCTTAGTTGAGTAAAGAAAATAGCTTACTAACCATTTTACCGATGACTGAACGTAATCGAGACTTGCAAAAAAAACATGCCCCCGCATATTTGTAGAAACATTCACAAAGGTACGATTCAAAACCAAATTAGCTCTGCGGCAAACTTGCTTGAAATACCAAGATTAACAGTAAATTCGAAATCGAATCATTCGTCTCGATAATTATAAATCTACTGACTCGCCCTCTTTGGTTCGAATTTTTGTACGAGATTCCGCATAATCCTTCATCATCGACAACCTTAATGGTTTTCAGATCAATTTTTCCCACTAAATACCTCTAAAAGAACCACCTTTTAACAACATTGCGTTTCCCATCAGATACTGGCAACCTCAAATCGCGATGTAATGATTTTCTCTTGGATCAATTTAATGCGCAGTGAAATGGGTCTTCTAATTAGCGAACTTTCCAAATTCTAGAACTTTTTTTTCGAGATAAATGTTAGTTTTCGCTCTTTACTTCGCCAATAAGCATAAATTCGTTAAAGAAAGCACAAATGAACCCAAAGTTCTTTTTCGCCGTTATCTTCGCTTTGGTGTTGATATCCACAACATCTGCGGCTCCTCTTTTAAATCGTGTGAAAAATGCTCTTCGAAGTCAAGATAACGATCAAGGTCGTGATAATAAACGAAATGATGAACAAGATGACGATCAAGGAGGTGACCTGAAAAGCGGTGTCAAAAAGGCACTCATGGAGAACTTGTTCAAGGGTGATGATCAGAAAGGTGGCAGCAGTGGTAAAGGCGGTAATCTGAAGGAACGGATCGTGAACAAGGTTATCGACAAGGCAATGGACAAGGCCACATCTAGCTTTATGAAGCGTTAAAGATAGTCCTTTGTTTGGCGTGTTGTTATTATATTTTAATTGTTAATCACTCGGCAATACTTTGAAACGTTAAGTTGTATGCTTTCAAAGGAATATTGATATGAAGAACCCAGTTATCTCTATAATATCATCTAAATGCTCATTCTACTTCTCCAAGCAAAGACTTTTCACCATTCCTAAAGAAACATCTGTGTAGCAAGGCTATTTATAATGAAATAGTAATGTTGTTGTACCCGCTTCGGTTTCCTTTCAGCTTCAGCTCCTTTAGCTTTGAGAACCAAGCAAACCTTACATTCCTTCTATGTCAATCGGAGTGCTCGGAAATCCAGCAAAATATGAAAATACTTGCTGGGCTCTAATGCTTAGTTAATTGCATCCTCATTGGCAATATTCTGCCCGATAGAAAGAATGGTGCAGCAGTATCAAATATGAGTTATCACAAGCGATCCCCCTAGTAAAACAACATGAACATGCATATTGTCGAAAAATTATAGGACTCAAGTTCCATAATTTGCGAGATAATTTTATAATTCTTACTAAAATATTCGAATAAGAATAATTCGTCTTTGGAAAGTTCTAAAATGCAATAAATTGCCTGAAATTTCTGTATTTCGTCGAAGGAATCTTAACAGAAGCCACGCTGAATGAACTTCCTGTTTTACCAATAAAAAGCAAATTTAACGACAAAAATATTCCTCTTTGGATCTAATCAATTTGTATCGAAGTGCTTCGTTACACGTTATCGAACATTCTGATCTTTGGAAGGTTTCTAATGATATAAATGCGAAAATTCTTACTAAATCGATAAAAAAAAATATATTATTGAAGAATTTTTCAAATGAAACTAAAGCTTTTCTTCGCTTTTCTTCTGATTGTGTTGATGATATCCTCAGCATCAGCGACCCAACTTTTCGATCGTGTGAAAAATGCGCTCAAAAGTGGAGGCAGTGATAAAGGAGGAGATGATAAAGGAGGGGATGATAAAGGAGGGGATGATAAAGGAGGAGAAGATCAAGGAGGAGATAACAAAGGAGATAGCGGCAAAGGCGGCAGTATCAAACAGCGAATCAAGGACAAGGTGCGCGATAGTGCGATTGAGAAGGCGAAGAGTAGCTTTTTGGGATAGTTAAATATGAGTTTTCTAGAGAGAGAAAGTCCTAATGTGTTTCTAAGTTCTATGCTTTCAAAGAAATAGTTCATTTGCAGAAGAGTATATATCTCTATAACTTCATATAGATGAGAATTTTAATTATACGAACAGAAGATTCTTCGATTCTTAGTGAAGTATTAAGCCTCATCATTGTATTAACTCAGAGAGGGTTAACGGCATTCAATCACAGGCATTATCATTTTTTCCCCTTTCTCTCTTTCTCTTTAACAGCCTCATTCTTGGTAGAATCAGTACCATTTGCATTATGAGAGAATCTATTAAGTTTTCTCGTTTTAATATCAGAGCAACTGAAAATTTTCCTCAGATTATCGCCTGCAGTTATAAGAGCCATAGAAATACTGCAATAGCAAAGACAATTCATTCTATTTACTAATTAATAACGAAATTGATATTAGAAATAATCCGTACCCTCAAATAAACCTGTCTCGAACATCAAATAAAAAGCCACTGCTACTACTATTTCATCAAACTACTTTCATTTGTTTGCCAGAGTCTGCTGCCGGTTCGTTTCATTTGAACAGGGTTAAATTTCAAACGCGTAAAATGGAACAGGATGACTAGATTACCATTGAGAAATCATTATCAATTGTAATTAATAGATGGGGTCAGCTTTCATATGATCGATAGTACTTTTAGTTCAATTATATACATTTGGCTCGTAATGGATTCTCCTGGGTTGAGATCTATCTTAAGGTTCCTGATTATTTATCAAGCATCACTGAAAATGTAGACAGCAGTTTCACTGAAATTAGCCGACAACACAAAGTTGATTCTAAAATGAAATGACTAAAATCGGGCATATTCTCATTAAATTACCTTTTCTCATAAT
>ENA-UOTX01001095-UOTX01001095.1-compost-metagenome-genome-assembly--contig:-NODE-1095-length-22684-cov-5.412969_pt1 | contig 22684 bp, 16 predicted proteins | sample MGYA00238143_ERZ746982 | MGnify/ENA primary metagenome ERZ746982 (study PRJEB28758, sample SAMN06268862) | compost metagenome | isolation source: single cell | place: USA: California, Emeryville, Joint... | reverse complement strand
ATGCTTTTCAAATTCTTCTTTTGTGATTTCCAGTTTACAAACAGGGCATTTCTAATTATTGTTATTTTGCACTTATCCAAATATAAGCCATTTTACCTGATCAGCTTGAAGCCATTTTTCAATACATTCCGAATGGAATATATGCTGGCATAAGCAGATTGCTCTACATTCGCTGGTTTCAGTATAATCTTCAAGGCAAATGGTGCAACTATTGCGGAATCCAAGATTAGCAAAATGCTGTGGGCCACTGTGATTAATTACTTGTTTTGACTATATTTATGTGGAATTGAACCAAATTTTGTAACCGGCATATATTCATTGACAATATCTTTGATTGAAAGAGCAGCTATAGGTTGCTCTCGAGGTTGTTCTTGATGTTCTTGCTGCGGATTTTGTTGCCTCCATCTTTGTAATGATCTTAGAGCCAGTCTTCGGCGATACCATTTATAAAGCAAGCCAAGAGCAATCATCCCTAGCATAAAATCAGATGATTTAGAAATATAATGCTTACCCATGGCTCCTCCCACAATAGCACCAATAATAACGTACGATGGTACTGGGGAACCTTCATCCTTCTTGTTCGAGTATCTCGGTTTGTCTAAGTTATCCAATGTTCAGAGCAAATCAACTTAGGATGAGTTATCGATTACAAAAAATAGTTCTCTGACCGCAGCAGAGACAGAAGAACTCAACTGCTACCAGGAAAAGTAGGAATAAAGTGGCTTTCATGCCTTGAGCTAGTCGTAGTAACTCTTGAAATTAAAATTATTTTAATCGTTATCTGGTTTGATTCTGTTCTTAAGGAATAACAGGGGTTCTTCAATTTAATGAAATTTGATAATTTATCAGAATTCTAACTCTTTTCTTCTGTTAGATAAATGCCATAGCAAAATATTGATTGTGCTGAAGAAGAAGGCCTCTGAAACGAATTTAGTTAACCTTAAATCAATGACTCCTGATATGTGATTGAACTCGGTATCGACTGCTGTTGATCTTACATTTGCCGATTATCAGAAAATAAACCGATCTAATGTTCTCAATATCTTGATGAACTATTACGATTTTCTCTGATGACTGAAATGATGCACCTATAAAACCGATCGTGTTGTAGCCCTCTCTTCCTTGAATTCCATCCAGAAAACAGAATATGATCGCACATTATTATCACTCCAACTATTCAAATTAACAAAATAAAAAGAAGAAAGGAAGCGAAAACGACAGTTCCTCTTGACCATATCCATATTATTCTAGACTTTTTAAGTATCTTTTCTTGAATTGCATGTTTCGAAAAGAATAAGAATAAGATATGCAACTTATGTTATCAAAATTGTAGTGTAGTTGCTTGAGAAATCCCTTTAAGCTTTCTAGTCGCTGCTTGCTTATGTTTTTTCTACAGATAGGACATATCTAATTAGTTGTTAATTTTCATTCATCAAGATATAAGCATTGCACTGAATTGGCCTGAAGCCATTTTTCATTAAATTCAGAATGAAAGATATGATTGAATAAGTATACCACCCTGTCTTCAAAGCAAACGGTACAAATCTTACGTTTGCGATCATTAACAAAATTTTATTGTGGACCAATTTTTATTCATCACCTGGTTGGGTGTTCTTTCTGTAAAATAGAACCAAATTTCTGGACAGAAAAGTATCTGCTATTTGTAAGGACAGCTGTAGGTTGTTTTTTTGCGGTTGCTCTGGCTTTGCTCTCGTCTTTGGGCGATATCATTGATAGAGCAAGCCAATAAGAGCTGTCCTATCATAAATGAAGATGATTGAGAAATTTAATACTTGCCTATGGCTCCGCCCGCAATAGCGTCGGTGATAGTGTACGATGATATTAGTGAGCCTTCCCCTTATTGCCTGAATATTTCACATCTACTACTAAGTTATCTAATGATAAGACTAAATATGAGTCTTATTCTTGAAGTTGCTTAATCTGGATAAGTTTCTCATGATATTCGGTTCTCCATCAATCAAGCTTGTTCCTCGACAATGGCAGAAAAACTTGGCTAATACCAGAAAAGTAGAAATAAAGCGATTTTTATACCTTAGGCGGCTCGTAGTAACCTTGAAATTATCTGAATCGAAGCTCGGTTTTATTTCTGTTCTGAAGTAATAAATCGTTGTTCTTACAATTTAATGAAATCTGATAATTCGTCAGAATTCGAAAACACTTTTTTTCGTTAGAAAAACGCTATGGACTACCTTTTGCTGGAAAACAATAGCTTTTGGCACGAAGTGAGTTCAGTTCAAACTAATGAAACCTGTGATCTGATTGAGGACTCAGCCTCGACCGTTGATTTAGATTCTCCGATATCAGAAAATAAACTGATCTAATGTTAGCAATATCTCGAAGAACTATTATAATTTTCTTCGATATATAAACTCCTTACATTGAGTTTTATAATTAATAACAGTAGTTAACTTTTTCCTAATGAGAATTTCCTTCTGTCTACTCTTTTTCACTTTGCTGGTGCTAGACTGTCTCTGCCATGGCACCTATACCACAGGAATTTCAACTCTCCAAACCTATGGGATATTGGAGAATGTAAACAAGTCGAATGCAAATCCTGGTGATTATTACTGCCAAAAATATCAATCTTCAGTGGTTGATGACTCTGCAAGTCCAGAAACCCTGACTATAGGCTCTACTTCCACTTATTCTCAAACCAGCTGCGCGCAGTTTTACAAATTGCAAGTTGACAACACAATGAGCAACATATCCTTCACTGTGGATCTCAATATCACTAGCACTCCTTCAGATCACGCTGTTGCTCCTCTCTTTGCCTACAAGATCGGTAGTCCTCCGCTCATGACATATGATAGTAACCTCCAAATTACGTTTGATTCCGTCCAATTCGACTTTAATGGTAAAGCTTCCCTTGGCTTATAATTTGAATCCTTTTCTCATATTAAAAAAGGATACCACCTAAATAGTAACTACCATCATTTCGAAATCAGTCCTTCGGATGTTTTGACAGAAAATTCTACTGCAGAATCTTCCTCTTCGACGAGGTGATTTTCAATCACAATCGAAAACATCCCACACAAACTCTTTTCATGTTAGTTCAAATATTAACACCTACTTTGCTGTGTATTTGTTCGATTCGCAACCGTACTCAGGAACCACGCAATACACATTAAACATCACTGCAACAAGTAACAGAAACGAGAGTTTTTTGCAAAATAACCTTTCAAACTTAGCTACTCTGACATGTCCGCAGGGATGCAGCGAAAATGGAAATTGCAACTCGACCACAGGTTTGATTATTCTTTCTCATTTATTTTAAAGTAAAAATATTAATCATGAGGAACATGCACTTGTTTCTCTGGGTTTATTAATGATGATTGCTCAATAAGTAATGAGCAAATGCTGCTGCAAAATGGCTGAAAATAACCTGAAATTAGGAGCTGAAATACCTACAAGCAGCCAGGTCACTCTCACACTTTCATCAGCAGCAAAAGTTTACCTTCAAATATTTCCTCCGAGTATGAAACTTCGACTTCTCTGTAATGCTAACTCATAAAAAAGAAGATAATTCCACCTACAACCTGGAGATTGAAAAAGGCAAAGGAACACTTTATATTCTAGGAAAACAAAGTGTGAATGGAGTTGCATACCCTCCGAGTTCTGGGCGATATGATTTTAAGCAAGAAATTCCGTTTTATTACTTGACCAAAAAGGAGATTACAATCACAAGTGGCAATTTCTCGTCTGAAAGAGACACATTCATTTTTGGTATTCAAACTTCGATTGAAACAATTTCCAACCTAAATCCAAAGCTGTTGAGAATAACAATGCGTTTGAAGTAACTTTCAATTATTCACTACTATTAAAAGACACCAATCAACCGAGTAAGTGAAGAGCATTATACTTCTCCTTTATATCTTTAATAGCAACAGGTGGATATTCCAAATTAGGTACTATTGTACTTGTAAGTATCATTGGCGGTCTCAGCGGAGTGGTTATAATCTTTGCAATTTGCCTCCTTTGCTGTGAGTTTTCTCATCATTGAATGTGACCTGAATAATTTTAAGCTCTATGGCTAAAGATGCAACGTCTACCAAGTGTTACTCGCTCTACGCAGTGGTGGCGAAGTCCAACCCACCGTGTAGAGCAGCAAGTCCCAACTCAAGTCGAAATCCAAGTTCAATCCCAAGTCCAAACTCAAACCCAAGTTCAAGTTGAAGATCCTAATCTACTCCCTATTGTAGATATAGACGCATATATGCCTCTCACGAGGTTTGATTCTATTCCGCCTGCATATCACCAGAAAAGGTAGGAAAAGCATTTCTATGTATGGTGATTGAATTCTCATATTCTGCATCATCAATAGCTGCACAATCTGTCTTGACGAATACATCGAAGGAAGTATATGCAGGATGATCCCCATGTGTAATCATATATTTCATTCTCAGTGCATTGACGCTTGGCTCAAGCAAAATCAAGTAAAACTTATATTTGTATTAGAATGGGACGATTGATTCGGTTAATTTTTGATAAATAGAGCTGTCCAAACTGCAAGAAGATTTTGTCTAAGACAGAATTTGATAGCTCTAGAAGACTGATCGTTTTCAGGAGAGCCAGGATGGATAGAGTTTGAGGAATAAAAACTAGAGGTGTTATTTTTTTATATACTAAGGGAACTCATTTTTGAGCCCAAATCTTCAATATCAAATGTAATACTTCGCAAACAGATGTCAAATGCATAGTCGCTTTTGCTATCAGAAAATAATTCTAATTCATATGTAAATCAATCAAATCCTGAGATTTTTATCTTAGCATACATCATCATCCTTGCATATTTTCCTTTGCTTAAAAACAAAATTCTCAATAAGATAACTGAAAGCATTATGTAATAAATTAAGCATCGAATATGCTATTCTTATATCGAAAGACTGGAAATTCAGAGAACAGTATCTATCGAAGATCTCCATATTGTTTGACCTTACTACAGGGCGGAAGGATTTAATCAAAGAGTGGGTTGCATCCCTATAACGATACATGCTTTTAAGTTCTCCAAAAGTCTCAAATGAAGGAAACAGATCCTACAAAAGATAGACACTTCAACCAGCTATAACCCAAAATTATGTCATTAGTCACTGATAATTATAATTTCGTACATTCTATCAACAAGTGAAAAAACAAATGCAACATGGATAAACAAAAAAATACACATCAATAATAGCAGATATTTTAGCATGCTTCACCATTTTAATAATTATTTTTTAAAAAAACCTTTTATTACTCATATAATTTGCCATTTCTTTTATAAAATTCAGAAAGTAACTTACTTCATCGCGAATTTAAGCCGCAATCTTCTTTTTTCCTTTAGCTTTGATAGCAGCAACAATCTCAGTCTTATCCAATTTAGGGCCTTTAAACCAAGCGCTTTTCTTGATTTCTTCAATCGTCATTCTCTTCACAGGGCTAGGATCAAGCATTTTCGTCATCAGATCTTTCAAATCTGAGCTAATCCCTTTCATTTCACTGCTTTCCTTCAGAATCTCCTCATGTATCTTCCAAAAATGCTTCGACTTTCCTCCCACAAGAAGCCCATACAGTGAATCAGATTCCACCGCTTTTGAGAACGGCATATGGCCAATCGCCATGCAGAAAGCAACGATAGCCGCAGCAAATAGATCAACAGCAATTCCTTCATAGTTTAATCCTGCGTGCACTTCTGGAGGGAAGTATTTCGATGTGCCAGCAGGGGTCTTGAAATATTTTCTGCCAGTATACTTGTTCGCGCAGCCAAAATCAGCGAGCTTAAGGCAGTAATCCCCATCAAGCATGATATTCTCAGGCTTGATGTCTCTGTGAGCGACTTCATTTTTGTGAAGGTACTCAATAGCGTCAATCAGCTGCTGGAAATAGGTTCTCGCAAGACGTTCTGGGAAGATCCCAATGCTGTCGATAAGCTTAAGGATATCTCCTCCACGTGCGTGCTCTAGGACAATAGCTGTCACAGTTTGGACCTTATCCTCAGCGTCAGTCAGCACAATCGCCTCGTGGAAGTCTTGGACTCCGAGGATATTCGGATGAACAAGGCTTGATTGTAGTTTGACTTCGTTCTTGACCATGTCGATGTATTTAGATTCAACTCGCTTGAGGACTTTAATGGCACAAGATTTCTTTGTCATTGGATCATAAGCGAGATACACTCTCGAAGTTGCACCGGCACCGAGTTTCTTTATAAGATTCCATTGTCCGAGTTGCGCGTATTTGACTTTCTTGTCGTAGTCAGCCATTATTGCTTGTTGCTTTGTGAGTTGTATAATATGATTATGCTATTAATTATGGGCCGGTGGAGGAGGGTTTTATACCTCATGAAGTACTGAAAGTCAGTTATGCTTGCCGCATCAGTAGAAATCCGAGCGATCAAAGGTGATCCGAAGTTGACTGCTTTTGATGAGAGAAATATTAATTGAACCGTGAAACGGATAGTTAGATATTTGTGGAATAAAACTTATCAAATTATCAGTCGTTTCTCAATTAAAAATGAGTTGACAAATGAAACTGCGAAGTAATGGTGATCAGTAAGAATTGTTGTGAATAAATCCAACTGCTTAATTGCCATCAGCTTAGTGACTTAATTCGAGTCACTAAACCGCTTCCAAACAGTAATTTGCATGAGGAAGCGTTAGATCGAGATGCGAAGTAAATCAATTACACGAATTCACAATGCAAAGTTTCGAAAGAGTCCTTTACATTGAAGCTTGTCCTGAGTTGTGATCGGTTCATGCTGAATTCACTACAGCAGGGTATTGAGCTATTAACCTCTTGTCGAAGCAACAAATCATTGTGTGTTTTACGAATAGGTGAGAGCCATTGTGTTTTATTTCATTTGAAGAGCAAATGAGTTTAATTTTTCATAAATAATAGCTTTAAACATTCTCGACGGTGAGAAACCTATAAGACATCAAAGTCATTAATCAGAAAATGCATTACGAATACTCTAACTTGAGAACAATAAATAAAATTGAAACTTCGATGACTTCTTACAGCAAAATCATGAGAGCAATAAGTACAACATAATTCATAAAGCTGTTGCTACGATTATCAATCCTGAAAAGTGAATTCCAATAATCTTGAGCTGCTACGAATGTTTGTTAGAAATTAATGAGTTATTGACGGGTACTTTCAATATTACGCATTGAGAAGTAGGAACGAGCCAAGAAGCGAACTTTAATGAGTAACAATTGAAGCAGTTATTAAGAAGAGAACAATTTTTATGGTTCAAGTTTGCAATTTAGTTTAGTTAACTCTATAATTTTTCATGCTATGGTTTTCACTATTTTTCCGAATCGTTCCAAGAGGATTGTACCGCATGAGATTAGTCTTCTTTGTTAAGAACGTCTTGTGAATTTTCTCCCTCACTCTGCTTGAGTTTGTTCAAGTAACTGTCCGTTGCTTTGTTGGACTAGGACAACTAATTAATTCATAAAGGACTCTTTTTTATACCTCATCTAAATTAGAGGAAGGACCAGACTTATAATAAAGGGAGTTGGACCCCCCAGAAAAGGTTTGGAACGGCTAGATAAACATTGGATTCATGAAAGAAATCACATATTTTTACTGAACCCTCAATCGTCGGCTTACTATCAGCAGGGGAAATATTAATGTCTCTAATGAAATAGATCACATACACTGAATACAAAATAGTTACCCGAGCAGAATTTGAAATAGCCAATATAGAGGCTTATCCATCTGATAACCAGAAACTGTCGATATGTCGTAGTAGTTAAGGCCTGTCTTTCTGTGAAAAGTTATTTCTCTGGCTTTGACCTCTCGCTCTGGAATATCAACCTACTCAAATTAATCAAGCTGCCTTTAGCCACCAAAAATAAGAAAACCTTATTCCCAACTATAACAATGGGAATATCCTCCTCGCAAACCATTCTCAGGTGTTTGTACCACTTCGGTACGCTTTCGTAGCTCTCTTTCTTAGTGACTTCAAACATAATGATTGCACAATGAGCTCCAATAAGATCTTCTTCAGACAGTCCTCCGGCTTTGTCTTCGCCGGCCTTGTCCCATATACGAAAACTAATCGGTCCTTTATTTGTGAGCTTCGTCACCTTAGTTATTTCAATGGAATCTGCTTCTTTGAGGAAAAGATGGTTTATCTTTCATTTAAGATGAAGAAAATACCAATAAATTTCCTATCGGCATCATCAGCAGTATGTTTTCTGATGAAGGTGGTCTTTCCAACTCCAGAGTCACCTACAATTACAAGCTTGAACTCAATGGCGGCTGATTCCATGATTGTTGACAAAGATAAAATTTTAAGTGTGCGTGATTCAATTAATTTTCTTAATCATGCCCTCGATCTAAAGAAACAAAAGCTATAAAAAATGAAAAAAGAACTCTAAAGTATCTATACGAGTGCTGTGTTGAGAGCCTTCCGATAAAGTTTCGCTACAGAATCATTCTTGGAGGGATAAGTATCGACATTGAAAATATGATAGGTAATTTTTCTGCCAATGCAAATTGCGCCAAGCAAGTTTCTATGTTTGTTAAAGTTCTCATCTCGGTGTCCTGCTTCTAAAAATGTAATGAATATTATAGAATAGATTACAAATCAATGTAGCACAGGTCTATAAATTATCTCTTGAAAAGCCTAGCAATATATATAAATAATAGCCTCGGGTACTTGTCTCCATATGCCTCCTCAAATGAGTATATTTCCTTGTTTGGTCTGGTTGTGAAAGATCAAATATCCCCCATCTGAACAGTCTTATTAGTCTCGCGGCTCAGAGAAAAACAGAAAATTTGTATTTTCGATCTCTTTCAGGCAGTCCATCCATCGGTTTAATGAAGATTTATTACAGCGATGTAACAGGTAGTATATTAGACACCGTCCTGATTTTGAGTGTAACTCCTTCAAAATTAGCGCGTTTGCTTCGTCTCGAGATTTACAGAATTGATATGATTACTTCTGAAAAAGCACCACGCTAGCAGTTGAGAAGGTTTAAACTCTATTTAGATCCAGTTAGAGGAAATCAGAAAGTGAACGAAATTCAATGCAGTCAATGCAACACATTAATTACTGATACATGCAATATCCAAAGATATTGTGAACCATTACCGATTTGTTTTCGTAGTCTTTTGCTGAAGAGTCAAAGCGAGAGCCGTTTGCCGTGAGCTTTGCCTCCTCGAGTTTTGAATCGGTAAAATTGCTTAATTCTTAAAACGATTTGAGTCAGAAATGTTACATGATTATCAGTCTCAATTTTAGATGAAAATCTGAATCAGCTCAGATTTGTCAGATTCTAAATTTAATTAATTGGGAGCAAAGGCAGATGTCAAATTTGCAGGCAATTTGAATTGCTCACCTATCTCTCTATATTTTATTTACAACAATCGAGATAGAATTCTTCTGCCACATAAATGCATGGAGATCGGACCCCAGGAACTTGAGTTATTTTGAATTCGAAGGACTTCCAGTTGGGTTTTTCAGGACAAAACTTGTTTTTCCTGCATCAATATAGAATAAGACTGATTATGTAAGCTTTGATTGCTACTTCTGCCTCTAGACCAAATTTAGAAAAACCATGAAAGCTCGATTTTGAGTAATACAACAAAAAGCATGAATTATGATGCGGGGTTGAGGCATCATTATCAGATCGAAGGCTTTCTCACAGATCGTTTGAAAATTGCAGACGAAATTTTCAATAACACTTTTTCTCATTGAACACGCTAATTCCATCTAGAGGTGTAGCAATTGACAAGAATGACGAAAGTTAAACCAAGAAAAGCTAACCGGACTGAAATTATTGATAAGTGGTCGCATTAAGCCACACTACGAGAAATCTCTGAAATTTTGAAAAATAATACTCATCTGTACTAAATGTATAAAGAACCCTCATTTTGCTCCACCAACAAATGTAAGAGAGAGAGGAGTTAAGGTTATCTATTATAAAATTTGATCGGGAATAAAAATGTTATACGCCAAAACAAACAGAAAATCAACTCGAATTTATTGTTTTTCCATTTTTCTTTTATGTTGACGAACTTTTTCATCCAAGAAAGATAATAGTTTTAGAGTAATAATCTATCTTTCATAATCTCTATTTCTCTGATTTATTATCGACAACGTATAGAAATAATGAACCATATAAGAAACTTATGATTAATTAATAATATGTTCTTAGTGTTTTCAAATATATAGAATAAATGAAGGATACAGATATCAAAGATCCGATTCAAGGATTTGTTCATTTCTTATCAAGTCTGCCCGATGAATTTTAGCTATCCGTACTCTGTTCATGAGTCATCAGCAGCTGCTTAAATGAGGCATGTTGACATAATTCGACTCTCTAATCAGATCAAAATAACGATAAAGTTTAAGTTTCTAAATCGTTACCAGTCTTTCGTGGCTGCCTGTATTCTGGTGGTATCCCACTCCAGGGTCCCTCATGCAAAACTGGTTCTTCTGGTAACTCTAACGGAGGTTTATCAGTGCCTTTTCCAGTCAAGATGATATTTCCAGTCCCAAAATCAATCAAATTTGCTGTCTGATTCGATGAAGCAACTGCTAATGCGGCTCCGCTTGGGCTCCATCTTACACAATAATGCACATCTAAAACATCCCAAAAACGATCGTTTTCCATAAGGTTACACTCGATATTTCTTACTTGAAGGTATTTTCTCAAAGGTTCTTACTATCTTTGATTCCCGTCGATCATAAATCAAGACAGCTTTTTCTTCTCCACATGTGGCAAGTAAATTCGCATTGGTCGGAGAGACATCAATTGAATACTTTATGGAGTCTATACCATTCAATTATAGCAGTTTCAACGAATAATTTCTTTGTTGAAATTACAAGGGCGGCCTAGAGTAATCGGTTCATTCAGAATCGAGATGGCTTTCACGACGTCTATTATGTTGAGTTTATTCTCTTCAAACTTTGAATATAATATCGGCTCCCCAGCATTCGTACTCCATCTACAACGATTATAATCACCTGAGTATATCAGATTTTAAATTGAGAACAGCAAGACTCACAGGAAAAATAATACCTCCGTGGTTGCCTACTTTCACCCTGGCTCTGCAATGAGTAGTGTTGATATCTGATATTACACACATCGCTGCGACGTCCACAGCTGCTATTGATTCTCCTTCTGGATCAAACTCATAGCTCGGAAGGGGAAGTCCTTTGGTTAGATGTATTAGAGAATGTTTTTGTCGAAAAATCAAAAATGTTGAGAAGTCAGATAATAAATAATTCTTTAGCAATAATTATGGGCCTAATGTAAATGATTATTATAATAACGTACTTGTGGTTGTATAATATTGTGGATCCCATGCTGCTTTCTTCAATAGCTTTATAGTGGGGTTATGTTGATTAGAGCTGGAATTATCCATAGAGAAGATATGGAGAGCAATTTTTCCGAAATGGGAGATTGAGCCAAGAATATTCCTCCTCGCGTTATAAGTCACTTCGCCCAGACCAGCTCCTAGAGAAGAAATGTAATTACTTTGATTTGTCATAATATAGGTTATTGATATTTGTTCCAGTCTCATGAATCCACATTTTGATAAGAAGAGAAAATTTATGAAAACTCACCTATACCAGGACCCTCGAATGAAAATATTTTCCTCACTTTCCCTTGATGTGACAGGTCGAATATCTCCATAATGGGTGGGGTATAGCCTTCACGCTTTGGTAGAAGAGAGACAAGCAATTTTGTGTTTGGTATTTCTCAAATGTATGTCCAAGGGAAGCCAGCTATTCCCAATTTTTCATCGAATCAGTCAAGGTTTAAAAATTCCAAGTCTTACTTCTTATGTTGGTTGCAGCTCCATTGAAACTAAGATACTTTTTTTTGGTCTCAACATCTATCATCTCGATGAAGTTGTTTTGTGAGCAAAAGGCGAGAAGCTGCCCTGGAACAGGTCCTATAGAAATAATTAAACCGATCAAGCTTCATTCATTCATATTCGAGAATAATAAGAAGAAGTCGTTCTTCAATCCAATGAGAAAGAGAAAACTGGAGTAGATAGGAGGATATTACCATCGACTTTCATGGTCTTTTTAGTTGAAGAATTACTTTCGATTTGGTTTCCCATTTTTGTTGTTGAGCTTATTCTGATATAATCAGATTATTGAGAACCGGTCTTAAAAAATTAAATAAGCGTGTTCTCATATCGTTCTAATTTTGTTGTTCCAAATAAGGGATTATCTGTCATGAGCCAAAACAGCATGAATTATCCAAGAATGATGCCAATAGTGCAAATAACCGCGTCTTCTCATGAAATAAAGATGAAGTGGGGGAGTTTCCGTTAAAAAGTTTCGGAAATTACTGAAACTTTGCCGAAACTTGAAAATAAGAACTCGGTTAGTAGGGTCTGGTCTGCGATCTGGCCCTCAGAATGCACAAAAATGTGTCATCATACTCAGTTGGACCTGTTAACAACAGAAATACGGAATTACCATGGTTCAATGTTTAGAATTTTCGAAGTAGATAGATCAAGTTCAAAGACCTCACTCAAGAAAGGAGCTCTTCTTCGTGTTTCAGTGTACAAGTAAGAATATTTTCAGAGTTTTCACAGGAATTTTTCATTATCTTATGAGATTTAGCCGAGAGCTCAGAAAATTCATAGGTTAAGCTCTGAACAGCTGAAAAAATTTTTCTTAGAAGACATTCTAACCTATCACCCATTAATGTTCATTGCATAAGAATTAGGAGGATTCCTTCCAATCGACGGTTAATTAATTTGGTTGATTTGTCTTCTTGCTCATTTAAGAGTTAATTTTGCACATCATCGCGTCGAAAATGCATCTATAGTCTCTGTAATATAGTTTATTTAGCATGAGGAAATTAGTGTCAAAAAATTTTTGTGATTGTAGAGAACGAGATTTGATCTCGAGTTTCAAATTAATGAGTTTAATGAAGTGTTCATTGGTGGCATCAGTCATCGAACAGTAGCAGATTTTTCACGTATCCGTTAGGACAAATCTATTCTTAAGGCGTATAGCTTAGTGGCATAGACTAAAATTCAACGATTAGCTCAAAAATCCAATACATAGGAATCCTAACAAGTCTCAAAGAAAACTATAAAGCAAGTAACACGTAATCTAAATTTCGTGATTATTTTCAATAGATTCACTGTTTATTACAACTTTTCTTTTGACTTCGAAATGAGTTTAGAACAAAAGAAAAGTATTATACTGATCTCTATAGGAAATTTCAGTATGTTTTCAGAGTTAAAGCTTAACTTGGGGTGCTGTATTCAATTTACTGATAAAAATACAAACATATCATGTGGAGATAGTTGCTTTACACCAATTACAAGATACTTGCTAAAGGTTTTTCACTAATTTGAGTAAATATCAAACAAAATTTGCATGATGCCGGATTGGGTATTGCAAGGTCAAGGCTTATATTATTAGAACCGTCTCTATGCCGTAAAGTGCCCTCTTAGAAAAATTTGGAGATTTAATCTCGATTGAAGTACTCATAAGTATATCATTTAAAATAAAAAGTATCAATAATTTCAACGAATCTTGAAATGCTCAACAAAAAGGAGACGCTATTCACTCCTAATATCAAATTCACTTATTCAGATCTGAGCCTCGTCATTGAGACTCTCCACTATACTCAATTTATGAAGGGAAATCCAAAAATTTTCCTGACGAAAAGCATACAGTCAGGATTTTGAACAGACAATTGTCTGACTTTGTTTTGCAGAATTATGATTTTGCAGCCTCCCTTTTCATCAAAGAACTCATCCATCTTGTAGCATTCGCTCCTGAATGTATTATGACAAATAGCTTCGAAATCAGCGAAAGGAAAATGGCATTTGCGACTCTTCCGCATTTACCCTTGTGCTATCATGATTTTAAACAGTCGCCAGCTGAGGAAGAAAAAGAACCCATGAAGAATTTTTTTCCAGATCAGCCTCTGCGCATCAAGGAAATGATATCAGATTTACTCGCGGAGATTGGGTTTCTCTCGGAACAGATAAACGTCAAAGATTGTAGCTCCATTCTGACAATGCAAGGTATCTATAAATTCAAAGATAGGGAAGGACCATATTTCCTTGCAGATTGGCTCACGGCTATGCTCGATTCTCAATCTGCATTGGAACATACTGAAACTGTTTCACAGTCGACAAGCAGACCCAGTCCGAAGGAAATATTTAGTTTGGGATTAAATATTCTTGAGCTGAATGGGATTCCTCAAGAAGACGTCATCAGCCTTAAAGAAATGGAGAAGGCGAAAAATGCACTGTTTGTAAGAACATTGAAGGGAATACTCTCCGATATGCAGTTATCAGATGATTTAAAGTCGCTTGTTGGAAGAATGCTAGATAGTAATGCTCAAGCCCGACCTCAGTTCAAAGATTTTCCTACAATAATAAGTTCAAGAAAGGAGAAACAAGTAAAATCAAAAACTTTAGAGAGTAACAAATCCGGTGACCAGAAAACAAACATGATTATCGAAAAAAACCGCACTGACAAAAGATGATACAACAGACAAATACAAACCTCGTAAGAATTTGACAGAGCAGGATGCTCTGGATAATTGGGAAGCAATGCTGAGTAGTGCTGGTCTCAAAAACCGCACTGAACCCAATAAGGGTAAGGAAGATGAGATATCAATACTAGCGAGAAGAATCGCTAAAGCGCTTGCTCGAAGCAGGCCCCAAAAAGGTTAGAAAAGAAGTGAATTACAAAGACAATTTGAATGCAATCATTATAATTGGGTGGAAACATCATTTCCATAAAAGAATTACTGCTGCTTCAGGGCATCTTAGTTAATTAGCTTTCATTAGAGATTCTCTTTAAATCATATACATAAAAGGTAAAAACCGATAACTTTAAATTTAGGACACTTTGAATATATCAATTATCAAATCGATTCTCATAAATTTTGCCGCAATCAACAAAAAGAAATACTCTGGCGTCATCATCTCTTTAATAGAATATTTCATCAGCATAACAAAGTTGCCAGATTTTAAGTCTGAGAAGGTCTTTTATCATAGAACTAACGCAGATGAAGGTAAATCACAGTTTCTAAATACTAAAACGCTCCATTAAATTGTTAGAGAGCACAATCTCGCTTTGCTTTACTTGAAAGAAGAATTCGAAGGGAAAGTATCGGGAAAGAGAGTAACACCATCGAGAGGCAGTAAAGTGATATAAGTGAAGATCTTGGCAGGCATTCAATCGATAGCAATTTTTTGATTCTTAATACTTCGGGTCTTCGCCAACTTTTCTTCTCGAAAAGCAAAGAGAAATTCATTAATCCCAAGCAAATTAGAAGTTAGCAAGTATTACAATATTCGATAAAGCAAAATGTCATAATTTATTGTATTCTGTAAGTTGGAAATAGTCTGTATGGTGTGATTATCTTGATTCTAATTGATTCTTTGTGTTAACTTAAGTGGATCCAGGCTAAACGGATGAGTTTAATCATAACAATTAAAAAATTTTAGTGAGATTCTATCATAATTTGTTTCGTTAACTAGTAGAATGAATAAAAAATGAATTAGAAACAGCCTCTTTTATTTCCAGGCAGGGCAGAGTGTCCATAACATCTCATTGTGAATCGAAAAAATTGTGAAATCAATATATCATAGTTGAATAGTCGTTTCGTGTTAGCTCAAAATGTGCACGTAAAGTGTACTAAATATGCATCTATATCATTGGTGACCCCAAATCTAATCAGAAAAGCTTCTGATTTTCTAAGCGCTCTCATTGCCTTACCGTTGTTTCTTCTTTATGGCTACTTCGCTCCCCCAGAAACGCCTTAATTCCTTATTGCGGATTTCAAAGAGCTTTGTGAAATAGATAAGAAATTACAACTCGTTAAAAATATTTGGGACCAATTTCTATCTTAGTTCTAGAGGAATGGAACTTTGTTTTTGTCAATAGAAGTCGTTTAAATTTAAATAAACTCTATCAAAATCTCAATTAGCACAAATTAGTTGTATTGATTCTTCTACTCATGGATGTTAATCGCTTTCCTGCGTCTCATGAGCCGTGTACTTTCTAAATAAAGCATACAGACATAGCAGGTTCTAGATATTGAAAGGGAAGAAAAGACCTAACAATTTGCTTTACTTTCGTCTTGAGTATTTCCAGAGTACAGGATTTTTCCACTCGTAAAATCTATGATTCTCATCGTCTTGTCATTGGAAGCAGTTGCCAACATATATCCATTTTGATCCCACCGAACACAGTTGATATTACCTAAAGTTGTAACTTGAATTAGAAGTCCCATATAGATCATCTGATTAAATGAGCTACCCGAGTGGACATTCTCAAAAGTTTTGACTATATCAAATACGCGCCGATCATAGATCTTGATATTTTCGTCGTCTCCAACAGAAGCAACGAGATTTGGGTCATTTTTGCAGACATCAATCCAGTTTGTATAATCTATAATTGACAAAGCAATGAGCCAATATTGCTTCTCAGACGTTATTACGCCTTCTCTCTTCGACTTTGACTGGTTCCAATAAAGTGAGTCGTTTTTTCTCCACATCCAAGATATTGAGTTTGTTTCGATCATACTTGAGGAATAATATAGGCTCTTCGGCATTCGTGGTCCATCTGCAATGATGATAACCAGCTAATAGTGGTAAAAAATCAGTAAATGCTTGCTTAAATAATAAAATTCATGTAATCCAAGGAAACATTAATGACTGAGCAGGGTAAAAGTAATGAAGTTTATCGAGATGAGACCAATTGGAACGCTAAACTACCTTCGCTTTCCAAGTTCAAATTGAAGCTAAATTGGTCTGTATTCAGATTTGAAATTAAACACACACCATAGCGATCAATGGTTGCCACTGATTCTCCATTAAGATTGAAATCAACGCTAGAGATACAATTTTCTAGTCATAAATTTATTAACGGTAACATTTTATAGATGACAAGATTAGTTAGATACCTTGTAGGCGAGAATACTGAGGATGCCATTTCACCTTTTTCAGCAACTTCACACTATAGTTACTTCTGAAGCTGGCGTATTCGATGTGAAATAAGTGATAAGCTATCTTTCCTTCAAGTGAGATTGCTCCGAGCAAACCTCTTCGTGGATTAAAGGTCACATCTCCATTTCCTACGACTGTTTAATAGAGCAGTGTGAGAAAAAACGAGAAAATTGAAGATAGTAGTTGACCTCCTCGAGTTTCTTCAAACGAATAAATTTTTCTGATCTTTGCTTGACTTGAAATCTCAAAGAGTTCCAGGTTTGCGTATTTTCTCCAGTGATGATGGAGAGATAGGAGGAGTTTTGTCTGAAAAACTTCTTTGACATGAGACCAGGATCCACCTTGATGTAATATTTCATATTAGTGTTGATAAAATCATTGGTGTTTCTAAATTATTAAAAAAATACTCTTTTCATGGATTTGGACTCCATCGAATTTGAGATGTTCCTGCTTCGATGTGAAATCAATGATACTAATCTGATTATTAAAGTCTGAGCACCAAGCTACCAATTGGGAGGAGGATCCTTCTATTAATTCCAAAAGAATATGAAGTATTTTAGAAAAAAGTTATTTATAAGAAATTGAGTATGTGGATTGGAAAACAACATGAAAATATTGAGAAATATCCCAAGCTTGATCAATAATTCATCGATCAGCAGGTTTGGAGAGCTGAAAATAAGGAGGTCATAATATTAAAGGACTTGAATTATAGAAAATTTCGAGTACCGGCTCTTATGGTCTTGCGGGACAGATCACCATTATCATCACTCTGAAAATCGCTGTGGGCTGGTTTTGACTCCTCGAAAGAGGAGAAAATAGTTTTATCATCATCATTTTTTGTCTCTTTTGTTGGCAGCATTGACTTCTCACTTTTGAAATTAATTTTTTTATTTGATTATTAGAACTAATATTCACTTATGAGCTTGAGCTTTGATTAAAGTATGGAGAAATTAGAAATTCCATGCGATCTCTAAGATTGTAATCGAATCTGATCAACAACTCTGAATTTCTCAAGAGAAATTATTTTTAAGAGCTAATAAATAAATTACATATTCGACGATCACGAGGAGATAGAGAGAAAGTGATTATATGAGCTTTAGAAATAATGTAATGTTCGAAAATGATTGCTTCTTTTGATAAATTCTCGAAGAAGGCAACAATAAATTATTAGTGACTTCGTCGAAACTAGTGTATTGATGTCTGTAAAATACTCAAGTATTATTTTCAAGTCATGCTAAGGAAATTTCCGATGGCTTCTATTTACAAAAGTCAGATAATAAAGAAACCCAAACTAAACTCCTTGCTTGGGCGCGTGATTAGTGCCCAATACTTTTCAAGGAAAAAGTTATCAAATGAAAGTTTGTTTTATTTCTATATCTTTTTTGTTTTGATATTTATAGATGTAACTTAGGGACTTTGGTTCCGGCTTTCTCCCTGCAGAGTGGGGTGCCAGAATTATAATGTGATATTGATAGGCAAATTCTAAAATTACATTATGTATTGGAGTTATTCTAACATCTCTTCAATCAGAAGTTTTATTTCATAAAGTTGTATTGCGCTTATTGCTAATAACCTTCATGAAAGTTCCTGATACTAATTTGTTGAGTTTTCCTGTATAAGTTTGATATTTTTTTCATTCCTACTAACTTTGTTTTCAAATAGGTCTAATGCATGTGAAACCCTGCTATCCAAGTGGAAGACAAAATATAATCACTGTCAGCAGTGAAGATTCATGTTATACTTTCTGGCTGACAATCATTCTCCTAGTTACTTCTTGGCTCTGTCTTCTTTTCATTTGATGATCGATTTCGATTTTTCTTCAAAGGAAGCAAACAGACATGGCGAGGTCTAACAATTAAATGAAAACACTTTCATTGAGAAGTGCGGAAAGTGCTACTTTCATCTGAAGTCTTTCCAGTATAAAGCGTTTTTCCAGTTTTAAAGTCCACTACTGATGCTGTTGTATCAAATGAAGCACTCGCGAGCATATCGCCGCTTGGATTCCATCGTACACATGGAATCAAAGCTAGAAAATAGGAGATGGGCATCAGAAATAATTTACTAAATATGTCAAAGAATATTACCATCGTGAACGCCTTCAAAAGTTTTGACAAACTTGGATTCTCTTTTGTCAAATATCTTCACATTCTTATCAGAACCACATACAGCCAATAAGTTTCCATTAATTTGGCAAACATCAATCCAATACGTGTTAGCTGAAAAAAGAACGTCATGTAAGAAGAACTAGATTATTTCAACAGGAAAAAGAAATAAGAATGCAACCTTTTCTTTTTTCGGGTTGAAAAGAGAAGACAAGATTCTTTTTTGATTTTGAAACAGAAACGAAAGGATAACTGTATTTACATTCATCCATTTGCATCGGACTCTTCAAATCGAGAGTTTTCTTCTCAACATCCAAGATATTTAGTTGTCTAGCATCATATTTGATAAATAATATAGGTTCGTCAGGATAGATACTCCATTTGCAGCGGGCATAACCGTCTAAGTGTAATTAGAAGAAAATGAGGAATTTAAACATCTCTGCTAGAATATGAGAACAAGAACAGCTATACTTGGCCGTAGGAGAAGGGAAAAAGAATGAAGACGATTACCTTGTTGCGATTTCATTTCCATTGTAAGATGGAAGCTGTAATTGTGGGTATTTATGTCTGATATTAAGCAGGTACCATACCGGTCGATGGTTGCTGCAGTCTCACCAGTTGGGTTAAAATCAAGGCCGGCTATGAAGTTTCCTAGAGATAACCACGTTAAAACGAATCTACAATAGGAATAAATATTTAATTACTATATCCTCTGTTATATTGGGAGTGCCATCTCGATTTTCGGATGAGCTTTACAGAACTGCCATCCTCTGTAATGGAAAAGCTGTAAAGATGGTAGGCTGTTTGTCCAACGCACATTGAACCAAGAATCCTTCTTCGTAAGTTATAGGTCACATCTCCATGCCCAGTCACTAAGACAGGATGTAAAAATGAGATGGATTTACCAATTAATGATTATTTTACCGCCAGAAATTTCCTCAGATGAATAGATTTTCTTGACTTTTCTTTTCTGTGAAACATCAAATACTTCCAGATTGGCTGATGACTCCCAGGTATGGTGAGCAGAGACAAGGAGCCCTGTATTAGCAACCTCTTTCACATGTGTCCAGCCGCCGGAGTCTTGGTGAAAAGTTTTGAAACTTGAGAAAAATTTGGAAAACTGAAAATACCAAAGCCCTTTTTGAGTTTCACTCCATCAAAGTTTGCAAACTCTTGTTCTTTTCCGAGTTCAACAATTCTAATTTTATTCTTCTTCCATGAGGACCAGGCAAGTATTAGCTCTTGCTTTGAAGTGATGTCTTCTATTGAAAAAGACAAAAGATGAATGAAGAGAGAGAGAATGATGAAAATAAAAAGTATTACCAACGATTACTGATTTTTTATTTGGATAGTCACTCAGTGTTTCGGCTTGCATTTTCTTTGATTCCTGATCGATGAGATTGGATGAACCCTCCAGTGCAATGACTTTCGGAAGCATTTTATGTTTTCTGATGGCCTTTGGTTTGAGACTCGTGAATAAATAAAGTTTAATCTTGCTAATCTTGAGTAATTAACTAACTATATATCTACAGAGTTAATTAATTACATCAGATAAGATAAAGAAGAGAGCGAGAGATACCACTGCTAATGATCACTAATTTTTTTGTATTTCGGGAAGAAAGTACACTCTTCCTACCTATTCCACTTCTCTTCAGGCTTTTTCCCCAAGAAGTAATACAAAAAGAGGTACTAGCAAAGCCCGAATGAATTTTTTATGTTAGTAGCAGTGCAGTAATTAGCAGTTAAGAGACCTCAAATTGGTATTTTAACTTTGTTATCAAAGACATAAGAGAGACAGCTTGATGTTTGAATTTGTTCTCAATTTAGTTTCACCATGAATGTGAAGAAAATACCCTCCTAAGCATGCCTGATACCTCATCAGAAATAGCTATCTCTGTTTAATGAATCTAAGAAATTTGGTGACCTTGAAAAAAGATGTCTTATCGAAACGTGTATTGGTCTGGAAATAAGAGGCTCACTGTTACCTTGGTGAATATAACTTTTGAAAATTATCCTCAATAAATTTTTTTAGTTCGAAGTTTTAGATTGTAAAACATCCAGGTAACAGAAACGTATCATACAAATCTGCTACACAAGGGAACTATTTATTTTGGGCGAATAGCTATCCTCTTAATGATTTCTTGTCACTTCCTTTTGATTAAATTGATCCTTGCTCAAAGGAAACAGATGGACATAGCCCAATCCAATAATTAAACGTGAATTGTTGTTATTCATAAGACAGGAAAAAATTACTCTCATCTGAAGTCTTGCCAGTATAAACTTTTTTCCCAACTTTGAGGTCAAATAATGCAACTGTCTTATCACCTGAAGCACTTGCGAGCATATCGCCATTGGGGCTCCATCTCACGCAATTGATCCAATCTAGAGGGTAAGAAATAAACAACAGAAATAATTTATTAAAAATTGTACTTTCATTAATGCCTTCAAATTTTTGGACAATTTTTGATTCTCGTTTGTCAAATATCTTCACATCCCAATATGTTTCCATCGTTCTCGCAAGCATATCCAGTCTGTGTCGTCTGAAAGATCAGAATGTCAATGCAAAAAGAGACAGAAAAGAATAATAAGCAAAAAGTTAAGTGGTAAACTTTTTTTATGGAAAGAGAAAACGTGGTTTTCCTTTTAGCTATTTTTGAGTCTCGATCATGATGAAATACCAGGAGTAAACAAAAATTTGCCGTGCTTCAAGGATGTTTTGAGTAACCTTAAAAAAAGTTACTTAAATAACCAATTTTCGGCTCCCGTAGCATCGGATTGCTGAATTCTCATGAAACCATTTTTGATACTCTTGTTGGGAGGAAAGCAAACAAAGAGGCAACCTAAACTTCGAATTAGATATAGATCTTTAATTTTTTTCTCAGCTTTTTCCTGACAATTTAATTCAGAAAATTAACCTTCTAATTCACTCTGATATATAAAGTTTTTCTCATTTTGTTAAATTAAGAGTGTATTGATCTTTCTAAAATCTAATCTAAATTATCTCAGATTCAAATTTGCTCCTATCCAGTCTGGCTTGCCAGCAAGAAGATTCTTTCCATAAGAGAAATAAATAGTAGTTCTTTTGGATTTTTGAAGGACATCGTCATTTTGAGGTCAGCAACGTGAAAAGCATATTCTTACTCAAAAATTCCTACATTGTGAGAATTGCAAGGCATATATTACTTGGTTTTTGTATAAATGCATCATATGCCGAGATTATGATTACTATTAATATTATCTTGAAGCATTTTTCAGAAAAAAAGGATAATTAAATAATTTGCTCTATCCTTTACTATAGTAAACCAGTCAATTAGAAGATTTGCTTTACTCTCTTCTTTCCAATTTTTATCAGATTTGTTGCAAAATAAAGAAGAATTTCAAAATTTGTATAGTTGAAAGGAGCGAAATAAGAGATGATTTTCATTGCTGAATAAAAAATAGCATCACGACATTCAAAAGCCTTTACTATATAACTCTGAAGTAAATACGGTCTTGCAAATAAATCCAAGAGAGACTCCCACATATTTAATGAAGTCTGCAAATGCTAATTATGATATTTATTTATCGGTAATTTCGAAAAACTGGCTAGAAACTCTCTTAGTAACTTGTTCATGATCGCTCAAAAT
>ENA-UOTX01001094-UOTX01001094.1-compost-metagenome-genome-assembly--contig:-NODE-1094-length-22712-cov-25.066534_pt1 | contig 22712 bp, 20 predicted proteins | sample MGYA00238143_ERZ746982 | MGnify/ENA primary metagenome ERZ746982 (study PRJEB28758, sample SAMN06268862) | compost metagenome | isolation source: single cell | place: USA: California, Emeryville, Joint... | reverse complement strand
TTTCAGTGTCAGTCATAATGGTAACAACGATATTTCAAAGAATGATCTAATCTGAATTTCTCATAAAATTCAGCAACTACAACTACAGAAATCGAGGTTTGCAAGCCGTTTAAGGTAGAGATAGATATCGACTCCTTCGATGGCCCAAGCCTGGACTACACTTTTCTTTGGAGAGTCAGCAACTCACAGACTGGTAACGAAATTCGCAAAGAGGAATTTCTGGATGGTGCTACAGATTTCACGTTCCCTAGCGGTTTTTTCGCCCATGGGTCAACTTACACTTTCCAAACCATCATAGAATATGGCGGTCAGCAAAAAGAGAGTGGTGAGGTCGACCTTGGTGCGAATTTAGGAACTTTTCTTGAAAACTGCTCGGATACAACGATCCTTCCTTCTTTTAGCATTACATGTAAAATTACTCTCTCCTTCATATTAGCTAACTTGGCCAATGCAATTAGCACCCCCCACAGGTTCGACGGTTAATGTAAACCAGCCGGTTCTTATCACGATCTCAATTAGTACTACCGCATCAACAATCGGCTACCCTTTTGCGTTCACTTGGACTGTCACCACAAATCCATCTGACACGACTGAACAAGATCGTCTTAAAACCGAACTGGACTCGGCTACAAATCCCTCTTCTTTGAATCCTTGGACTATTACTTTAGGTGCAAGTACGCTTCAACAGGGGGTGTACTACGAGCTTACTGCGGCTATAACAAATTCATATGGCAAAACCGGGAGCATAGAGACCGTCTCGTTCACTCCAGTACCGTTTCCAGATTTTACAGTCATTGGTAAGAAATTTTAATCTACTTGAGTGTAAGTATAATTCCCTTAAAATAATTTTTAGTTGCGAATGGGACTACACTACAATATTGTAGTGACAACGAAGTGAGGATAGCAGTACAAGGAACAGGCTCTTTCGGGTTTAAGTGGGCAGTGACAACAGTTCCTTCGAACTCCACCGAGAATTCACGACTTGCAGCTTCTATGAATAGTTCCCCTGATCCAAGTAAGGTGGTATTGAAGGCGATGAGTCTCCAAGTCAACGTAGAGTATACCATTGCAGCGACAATCTATGATAAAAGTTCTGGAGCCTCGGGGCAACAGGGATCCGCTACATTCACTGTAGAATCTGGGAATAGAGGATTAAATTGCATGGGTTGTGTCGCACCTCTTTACCTCCTAAAAAACGAATGTGTCGCTCAATGCCCTCCTTATTACAAAGTAATTGTCAGAAGCGATCCGATATGGGGAGATACCCGATACTGTCTTGCTGGAAAAGATGTAAAAATCCAGACTATGACTACAAGTCTTCCGGAGCAAATAATGCTACAATTCAGCGAGCCAATTCTATCGCTGTTGCCAGATCTTGAAACCCAACTATTCGTCAGTATTAAAGGTTTCACTCTCGAAGAATCTAACTACACATTTTCGATCATTTCCAACAAAACAATTCAGATAGATTTGAAATTTGATGAAAGAATTCCTGGAAACACTCTTGCAACAGCTGGGTTCGTCAATTCTTATCTACAGAATGTTACAGAAATACTCATGGCAAATAACTACAGGTTAATAAACCAAAACGCCTCGGTAAAGTTATTGGAATACTATCCATTCTCTCCAGCTCAAAAAGCTATGATTTCGACCACCAATGCCGTATCTGAAAGCGGTGGATCGATCATATCAGCTACTCTAATTGCATCCCAAATTGCAGGTGGTGGTGGATCGTCTCTGCTAGGAGCCTCATTTGCATGCGAACTCATTCAAATGTACAAATTCATTGACACAAATTATCCTCCCAATCTCCTTCTGCTCTTCAATGGATCATTCGAATCTCCAGTAAGTCTCCAACTACCAATCTCGCTCGAAGGTATCAACGTTGAACTTGATACTGATGTCTACCAGAATGTGCAAGATAACAGCAAATTCGGAGTTTATGAAATGAGTCCTTACTTCATTCAGAATGGCATCTCCGAGCTGGCAACTCTAATCTTGCTCCTTGGACTTTTAGGACTCATTAAAGGCCTTCAAAAAATCAAGAGGATCAAAGGCAAGTACAGAAAATACTTGAATAAATTTGAAGCCTTTATCGGTTGGAACTATATCCTGCTCACCATTATCTCAGCCAATACAAAAGTCACACTCTATCTTTCCCTAAACCTTGGCTATCCAGATTTTTCAACCTCGCTGGGACGGTTTTGCTTCCTTCTTTCATCGACTCTTGCCCTTGGACTCTGCATGCTAACTTTTGTGTTGGGTCAGTTTGTTATCATGAAATTCAGGGAAATCACGGCAAGGAGCTATTATCCAAAGAGGAGACTGACTCAGCAAGAGCTTGAAAAAAAGAGAAAGGATCAGAGACTTGACGTTGTGATCGAAGAGTACGAAACACATAAATTCTGGCAGGCGGCTTACGTTCCACTTTTCCTCGTGAGAACTGCTGGAGTTAGTGTGATATTGGTCGTGTTCAAATTCTATGGACTCACCCAAGCTCTGGCAATAGAGGCACTTAACCTCTGGTTCTTGGGGTACCTAATCTATCATAAGCCTTTGAAAGACAAGGGGGATTTATACGTCCAGATCACATATGAGGCATTCAATGCGGTGATTGGATTCATAATAGTGATCATGAGTTTCTTGGATATATCTGGAGATACCTCATCTGAAATGAGAATCAACTGTGGATGGGCAATTATCGGCTTGAATTTTGCTGTCATCGGATTCAGTATCATTCTTGGACTAGCGTCAGGTATCTCGGCGATAATCAAAGGCATCAAATGGATCAAAGAATACCTAACAAAGCGAAAAAAGCAAAAAGAAATCTTACAATCAGATTCTCCTATAGTAAGAATCCGCCCATCTCGAGTGATCAGAGCCAATAGAATGGAGGCTGTGAGAGCGCTGCAACCTGTATCTCCAGGCAGTTCAGTACTCGACATTGATAACACTACAAGACCTCTTAATTAAGCCAAAAAATCGCGTTTTTTTTTTCCCTCTTAAGTCTCTTAATTCTTCATTCCCATCGCAACTCGATGGCAATGAATCGCAAAGACATCAAAGTTATCAAAATGATTAATGAATCAAATTAATTGTTAGCTTTAGAAAAGTTGGTCTTTATTATAGAATTCTATATATAAAAGTAAGCGCAATCAGAACAACAACAAACAATTTCAGCCGAATAATATTTGGAAATAATTAATATTCACATCATACTCTGATGTAATTTATACGTATTACGAAAAAATAACTCATTCAGCAGCAGCAGCGATTAAGACCGTTGTAGCTTTTTCGTTCTAAAATTCTTATTCAGATCATAAATGTCTCTATTAAAGCAAAAATTAGGCTGAGTTCGTCTCATTTCCTGAATCATTGATTCGAAATTTTGAATCGACTCCTGCGTCGTCTTCTCACGATATTTCCCGGCTCTTGTTTCCGCAATCCTAATCACAATTTAATCCTGCAAGTCAGCAAACTCTTACGTGTTGTAGTTAGGATTTTGACCTAAGTTTTCCTTTTTCAGCTGATCAAACTCCTCCAAAAACGATTTTTCGAACGTCAGTTCCTTTTCATTCAGAAAATGAGGGTCCCGGCTTAAGTACCTCTCAACCTCACGTTTTGAAGGCTGGCGAACAGATAGCAAGTTACTAATATCAGATAAATATATGAGAAATCCGTTTTTCGCAAATAAATCGTACCCATTTGGCTTTCGATACTTCACTTGACTAGTTCTTAGGTTCCTTTCACCTCTCTTTCCTAAATCTGGTGATCCATTCTGCTGCTGCTGTGAGAACTGGCTTTCTTCCATTGATCTCCTATGCCCGTGGTTTCGATCACCCCCACTGCTGTAATCTCTTGCACTTTTCCTTGCGGATACCACACTAAAAGCGTGTCTCGCTGAGGGATGATGACTGAAGCTTTCTTCAATTTGTTTGTCTTTTTCTTTGTATACCTGGATATCATGCCTCATTTTCCTTATGAAATCCGTGAAATAACCTACGATTCAATCTTTAGATAAGCATATGTGCTCAATACATACCATGCCTAATATTGAATCCTTTTGAGCAACTCGCTCTTTCGTAGTATTCTGCAAGATACGCATTGTCAACGGGTGGTTTCTTCTCAACTTTTTCAATAACTGTCTCTTTGTTTGTCACGCAACTGAATTTCCAAACTATTATGATGATTGCATTATCGACTGTTTACTTGAAGTTAACGTAGGTTTTCTTAAATACGTCTTTATCCTGCTGCTTTACTGGAGGCGCAGATGCGTGTCTAATATGATAGGTATTGAGAAGCGATAAGTATGCTGGCTTTTCTTGTTTTGTGTATTCATGTGATGGCTCCTGTGGATTTTTGACTCCAAAATCCTGGAAAGGGTCGTATTTTGTCTTGTTATAAACAATGACAGAGCCTCTGACTTGGAAATCCGATGGCGCATCGGCTGAAACTCCAACGTGAATCTCGGGCTTGTAAGTTTTCATTGGATTGCGGGGAGGTGATGGCTGCTTAGCGAGTTGCTTTGTGTAACTTATTTTCAAGTAGTCTGGGTTATCTGGACTTTCAACGCTACTGGTTTTGACTCGCTTTGGTCTGGAAGGGTTCGAGCATGGTTGTCGCTCATTTGCAATAAAAAATTGAGGGAGTTAATGAAAATCTCGCTAATAAAAATAAAACAGTCTGAGAACGAGCTCAAGCAGTATTATGCTCTATAATGATAGGAGCCTTATTTATTACGAGCGATTAACAATTGAACACGGGGAAAAGACTTATATAGAGAAGACAGTTAAGTCAGATCCTCACTGATTGCATGGGAACTGACTAATAATGTTGGGTTATGATGACTTTTGATCACATATAAAGCAATTTATGGTCGATAGATACTATATTGTTGAATCAACCTTAAGGATGTCGAGTTTAATGACGTCCTTAATAAATTAGTTTATCATGTAGGAGTATTCTTCATATTAAGAAAATGAATTTAAGAGAAACGCATCTTCCTTGGAATAGAGTTTTGCTCAAAACAACTTAGAGCAGGTGATTATCGAGCAGAGATTGTTTCTTTGTAATCTGCTCTAACCCGAAGAAAGTAATTAATATTTGAGAAATTAAGTTTTATCGGATATTTTCCAATTTGTCTTTCTTTTAATTAAAATTTGTAACTCTCTCTTAGAGACAATTCTCCAAACAGCAATGACCAATGAGAAGAATTGCTTACACTGTGAATTTCCCATTAACCGCCTAGTTGTAATTTCAACTCTCCTTTCAAGAATCACAGCCATGGCAGTTTCAAAATCAGTTAGTGGCCAGATATTCAAATCTGAACTTCGATTTGCAAGTTTCATTGAGAATTTTTCAGACTTTTGGTTCTCTTTTTCGAGCACGTTTTGTCGCTGTTAAAACCTTTTGCAAAAGGCTCATTGTGAGGTACTTCTCTCTTTTTCAGTATCAAGTGTTGTCTTCTGCATTACTTTGAAGTATTCCATTCACTCATACTTTCAGACGAACGCAGGATATAGCATCTCAGATTTTTTCGCTTTTTGAGAGCGAGTACTCAACTGCCTTAAGCATGCCGACTCTATACCCAATATAGCACCTCATGCATGCGTTTCTCGAAATCTATTCAAAAAATTTGTAACTCATCAGCGTCTTGTTTTCTCTTTGCTAAGTGCTCATATATTCAGCAATAAGCAGCGTGCTGGCTCACCAGAGATCTACCATCTGTCAGAAGATGGCATATTACGGACATAAATCAGTTAGAAACTGTGTTATCTCTCGTTCATCCTGTTTGTAAAAGTTCCCACTAATTGAACGTCTACCATAATTTTTCTCAATATATCGGCTTTTGCAATGACAAAATCAACAATTACAAAAAAAGATGTCGCCCGAACTAATGATTCAACCTTCTTGTATCCATCCATAATGTCGCAATAGAAATCAAGTCGAACAGCTGTGCCTAATCTCTTTGTAAAATGATAATCTATGCTGTTGGATTCCATTCACCACTTCATTAGTAACTTTTTTTCATACGAAAAACACCGCATTGCATCGAGGAATAGTGATGTTTTCTAACTTATGCCATATGACTATCCAATTCAAACCCGAACTTTATCAGCAGTCGCCATCTCTTTTGAATGAGTTTTCTCACAATGTCTTCGCTAATGCTTTCTCTATCCTCATCCATTTGTGGAGATAGTATTCGATAACTCACAGTGAATTCTTTCAATTGCCACGAAATAAAACCGTTGCATTTTCGACTAATTCACTCTTTCTATTCCAAAGAATTGTGTGTGTACATTAAGAGCTGGCATTTTCAAAAGCACGTTTCGTTCACAGGAAGTTTGTCATTCAAAATGAAAAGATGAATAGCCTTACCCATGTCTTAATTAATGTACTCAATTAATATTTCTCGTGCACTTTAGCACATGCAACACCAACCAGAAAAATCACATTGAATATTTAATATACTTTACAGTTGGTAAATTTACGCCAGGCTTATACACCATTAAATCTGACAACTCTTCCATCTGTTTTACACACATTGAGAATCTCCTTCACTTGCCCTTTTCAAAAAATAGTACACTTACTGCAGCAGCTATTGGGAACCTCTTTGAAATATAAATTATTTAGGCACCTCTCTATTCAAATTATCATTCAAATACCACTCAAATAGATAGTTTTTTGTTACCTTGCTCCTCAACTAAAGCATAATTCGCCGGTTTCTTTATAATTTCAGAAATTTTCGCCTTCACTCTTCTCACCTCTTTAAGGAGATCGAGATAAGCTTGCGCCACCAAATGCTCTTCTCTAGCTTTCTCTATAGGTGATTCCTCTTTCGGTTCTTTGATCCCGTTACAAAGCGTTTCAAGTTTCGTACAGCACTCCACTAAATCAGTTGTAGCCATATAACTATGAACTATTAGCTAAAATAGCTTGAAATATGTACCTGCAAGACCCACGTAACACCGCGGTTTTCGCTGCCACGCTACTCCAGTCTCTGACCTGGATTGACTCGTATATTTTCGGAAGAAGTTCATTAAAACAGGAGGAATCGGCTCCCTTCAGCAATGAAATCGCTGTTTCGGCATCTCCGCCTAAGTATTCAACCGCCAACGCCCAATCTATCGGTTCGCTTTGAGATTTCGATCCAAATTTGCTCATCTTAACACAAAGGGAAGTCGGGCTTTGATCTGATGTCAGGATATTTTGGGATTTAATAATTGTAAGCACTTAATTTTATTGGAATCAAGTCCTCTGATATAATTAGGTTTTATAAGTTTATTACCGTTAATCGGCACCGTAAATGCAAATCCGACGCACAGCAACTAAACACGCTATTTAATGCCATATTTTACGAATTCAAAATTCAGAATTCTTCGCTTCAATAATTTTTATACCTGGAAAAAACGCCTCTCGGGGAAGGGTAATAGGAAGTGATTCTAAATCAACAAGAATATTAATTCTTACGCTTTGTGACAAAAGAAAATTGAGGGCATCCACAGCTTCAAGACACACATTAGAGAGCTCTCATGTGGATTAGCGCGGTAATGAATTTTCCGTAAAGATCATAGAAAAGTGAATCATCGAAGGTGAGGGGGTGGTGGGGAGAGGAATGGAACACAATTAATAAAAGTTTTGAGGTGTTTGTCGGAAATTAGACACTGTACGATTTAAAAAAAATTAAATTCCGACAACTGGCTTGTTAGAACGATTTAAAAACCAATTAGAACTAATAACCTGGCAAAATCAATTAAAACGAGTTCGCAAGTGCAGGCGCTTTTTGTTAATAAAATTGGAACTTGAACTAAAAAAAGCAAACAAATCACATAATTAGAGACTGTGAGCTGTTCGTGACGGCCACATCTAGTAAGATAGTCATCCTTAGCTCTAAACTTCATTGATTAGATCAGATATGTGCCTTAAGAGGCGAATCATTCTGATTTCATCTTTTATTGTGAGAGGCGAGCGTAATTTACATTACTTACGACGACGAAGGGTCAAAAAAGAGAGATTAACCAAGAAAATGAGATACGCTGTTAAGACATCTATTAAAACATGCTGCCGGATGAAGCATCAGCTAATTTTATATGAAATCATTAAATTCCAGCAATGACATTATTGTAAATCTGGCTATACACCTCAAACACATTGATAGCATTAGTTTCGATTGATATTCATAGAGATATTTATCAAGTAAATCGGTAATTGTTGAAAACACAAGGAAATAACCCATTCATTTCCTGTGATATTTTTCCCGCTAGAGCAATAGATTCGAAGAACCCAAATCTAAGTAAAAATTATAATAGCGCTTTGCATTATGATAATACACGATAGTTGTGAAATTATATATATAGATCTAAATTCTTTTCGATTATCACTCAAAAATCACTTTATCTCTAAAAAGCACCTTTGTATCCAGAGATGTATAAACCAAATCCGATTGCGCCAGGTGCATGTTAAACTCTGGGGTGAATTTAAACCCTTTCTTTCTCAACTCCTCATAAGAGTTTTCTTTCGCTTGGAACTCCCGAAGGATATAATTCGTGTTATAATCATGGAAAATCCTCGTGTCATAAATCCTAATTAACACCTCATCCACCCTTAAATAGAACCTCAGCAGCCCGTAAAAGCAATCTTTCATCGCTCGGAATCTGAAATGCGATTGGCTCAACCCCGAGTCATCAAGCTCGTCTTCAAATAAAACTATCGAATCGTTCCAAAGGATCGGATTGTCCATTCCAAGTCGTTTTATAGGGATTTCCTCATCGGTTTCCTGAAGATATACCTTGGCAACATCTTTCATAGTCGCATTCGTAGTAATAACACCCAAATCAATAGAAATATCTTCCAAGTCTCTATGTTTTTGCTTTAGCAATATCGTCCCCTTATATGGAGTGGAATAAGTCCAATCGCTTAGTTTCTCAAGGACTTTGAGCCCTCCATCGAGGGGAGCTGCTTTATTCTGCCAATATTTCGCTTCTTTGACTTTTACTTCCGTTGGTTCGGCCTGAATGCAATCTAAGACCTCAGTTGTCTTTGTCTGGCCGTAGTTAGGCAAGAAAGCCTCTTTGCGCCTGGCTATGTTCGCATATGACAAAGAATCAATCGCTGATATCCAAAAGGTTAGTCCGCTCTTAACATGGTGAATTTCAAAGGAATTATTCCCATAGACGATGTCAGGGACTCTTTGGAGTTTGAGTCTATCCGTCAATTGATCGAGTTCTGTCGATTTTAAGATTTGCGTCTTGGAAACCTCGAACTTCCAGCCGTTTAAATATTCCGTTATGACCTCCACGTGTGATTTGTGTGGTATGTGAGCCACGCCTTTGCCGAGAGCTTTAGAACCGTCCATCAACATCGCTGTTCCTTAATTTCAGAATTATTTGAATACAATTATTTAACTGCGCTATCTTAGAACTTTCAAAAAGAAACTTTGATTTGTTTATGTCTGAAAAATTGCCTAGAAGCCGCGCAAATCCAATTGTAAAGGCGATTAGATGTGCTAGTGTTCGATGAGACTTAGACCATGGACAGCAGCTTATTTTTTTGTATCAAGGGTGGTTTGAATGTGTGAAAACAGAGAAAAAACTATGTAAAATTAGCTAGTCGCTTTGACGTATTTTGATAAGGACGAGGACTATCAATTAATACTTAGCAGTCAAATCCGCTCCTTCTCATAGAATATAATAAAACTATATTCTCCTCAAAACGAAATGAAACACTTACCGCTCTTATGGATAATCATCCGCTGACATCGATAAACTCTTCTCAAGGTTGCTATCGTATGTAAGGCGGTCATATGCGGCTGATATCATGAATTAATTCCCAAAAAAATACAAGCACTTACCGCTTCTAAGCCCGCTTTTTTGTCCCTCAGATTGCAAGGAGCTCATCAGCTTGCTGACAAAGTAAAGCAGCAAACCCGCCATAATTATGATGATGAGAATAAATGTCCCGATCAGCGCGCGTAAGAGAACTATGTCGTCAGAGTTATCAGAGAATCCAATACTGAGTTGCACGACAGCCACGGTTAAAACTAAGATGAAAAACACAACGCTCCTATAGAAACAAGCATTATACTTCCAATTTATTGCTTATTGCTTACCATGTGCGGAACATTGAGAGTCTTGATTGGTCAGAGTAGAAGATTGCGTTGAATCCAAGGAATGCTAGCACACAATTACCTGCTACCTACATAAGGTTAGACTTGCCGCCATGATAAGCTTAGTATTGTTACCAGTCCTGTCATCACATAGACATAAATCGGTTTCAGAGAGGGAAGATAAATATATTGAACGACTAAAAGTCCAAGAGCGGTTGCGAGGGAGGCTCCCAAAAGGAGAATTGCGTAGTTTTGGTATCTTCTTAAATTTTTTTCGGCGTTTTGTATTTTCTTTGCAAGTGTGATGGAGTCTTTTATTCTTTTCTTCGGCATTTGTGAGCTCTATTTATATATCTACTTTCCTGAATTATTTTATTTAACTCACCTTTCTTGAATTTTTCATATAAAAATGAAGAAATATCATGAATCCATTATTGAATCAGTGCTTAAACAAATATAGTGAGGATCATTAGTATTGCTCTAGTAGATAGGGAAGAAAGATAATCAATATAAGAGATTTCTCAAGGAGCTGGAATTTGAATTCTAAGGTTAACAATTGATTACACTTCGAAAGAAATGCTTCTTCGTCAACAATGCTCAGAATTACCTCATGATAAATAAATGAGGTTTGTCTTTTCTATTGAGTGTTACAGGTCAAAGACTTGAATTTCTGTGCGAGTGCCTCCCATATAGTAATAAGGAGATTTTTCAAACAATATATTAAATGCTTTTCCACTGAGATAATTGCACTTTTGTCTCTTGTGTAATAGCTGATACGAACAGATTGTTTTGATAGTTAATACATACAAAGCAACTTCAAATATTACAAGCTCGACAAAAATCCAACAAACTCAATAGTAATTTCAATTTACCCTCTTCACGCACGCACCATATCCAAGAATTCACCTCAACATATTAAAATCTGTCCTCACTTTGCTGCTTCACCTTGCAATTCTTCTGTACCTCTAATTCCAGCTTTATCTCCAACCGGTTCAACATTCTCTGTTTTTGCCTGACTATTTCTCTGCTTTGTCTTCTCCAACATCTCCCTTTTTTGCTGCTCTAGCGCTTTGATTTCGTTTTGAATTTTATACTGCATGTACATCCCTGGCACCTTTGCTCCCATCACCGCAGCAGAAATACACAGGACAGTCAAAGTACCTGTATACAACCAAAATCTCGTTCTTGCATTTTTCAGACTCTTTGCTTTAGCGAGCCCTTTTAAAAACTTACGGTCTCCATAATTCACAAATCTCGTTTGGTAATCATAATAAGCATTCTTATATTTGGCTTTATATTCGGCTCTATGATGATAAACATATTTCATATCGTCCACTGCATGCAGCAAACTATCCGTAATGGAAAATTTACGATCCACCACCTTCCCGTAGACTTTAGCCGATAAGAGTGTTTTTTCAAACGGTTCAGTTATTCTTCTACGGACAAAGTCAGCCCACCAATTTAAAAACCTCGTAAAAAGTCCAGTCTCATCAGTATCTGAGTCTTTGAATCCTTTTTGGTAGTATCTCTGCCTCTGATAGTACTGATTAGTAACATTTGGATTGATTTGGTTGTTTCCGGCGTTTGGATTTTGCAAATGACTTCCTTTCCTCTGCGCTTTTGAAGAATCCACATTGGTATAGTTGTTGCCTTTTAAATCGATGCCTCTTTGCTGATCGTTTTTGTTTTTCATGGCATTGAAGAATTTTTTCATGGCGCAATGCTAACCCAACACTAAAAATTATTAGATACTTGATAAAAATGCAATTTTTTATTCAGATTGCCTGAATATGAATTAACAATTCATATGGATATCCAATTCCTTCGCTTTACAATACCATCCGGTTTTCGTCGCAAATTATCCACTCTGATGAGATCTATTTATATATTTTATGCATTCCGCTGTCAACCTAGGCGCATGATTCATCTCTCTTCCATCATTTTGGTGTATCTGATTCTTACTACACAACTTAGAATTCATGATTCCTCAATTTCAAATTTCCATTAGCATTGTAGGAGTTCTCCTCGATAATCGGTTTTCTCTTTCACTCTGTGAATCTTTACATTCAACATAGATTCTGCCAGGATAAATTTCAGATATTATACCGGACTTTTTGAATAACAAGGCAGGAATAAAAATAATTAGGCGGGTTTTGCCTTGAGAGATATAACTTGTTCGACGCCTCGCTATAATTAAAAGTGTTTTTCGCGGAAACAACGCCTCATGATCCAAAGGAAACTTCTCGCGTCGTTAAAGTCCTCAGAGAAAGTGAAAAGTAATTCTCATATTAATTTTTCAATTCCTCAGCCTGTTCTTCTCTAGAAGCCTACCGGGAAGAGCTCACCGGACTTCGCCCGACTGCAAAACTCCAGCTTGATGGCCTGAGTCTAGTCTGCAAATTTTCAAGAAATTCGCCAAATATTCTCATTGCTGGAGATGAAACCGGGAAAGTGTATCTTGTTGATACAAATAAATATATTTCCTATGGGAAAAAAGATCAAATCCTGCCTGAAATGCAGCCAACTAGTAATAAAAACAGCAGCATCATGCCTGATCGTCCCAATGTTAGGTTTATTTATTTGCCATGCGAGTCCTATATTCGATCTGGATTGGAATGCAGGCTCGAATGAGTTTTTAACGGCTTCAGGGGATTTAACTTGTGCTGTTTGGGACGTTGAAACCTCGAAACTGCTTTCGAGAGGCATTGGGCACACTGTGAGCATCCGATGTGTGAAAACGTGCCAATATAATCCAAGTAAGCGCTTTCTAGTGGCTTGAGTTGTAACAAATGGTGAAAATATTAGAGCTGTTTGTAACAGGAGGCAGAGATGGGAAACTTATGCTGTGGGATATTCGTACTAGCAAGAAAATCCCAGACGAACAAGAAAGCTGCATGGAGGCTTGTGAAATCATATCTTACGAGCAAGCAGGTACGTTATAAACGTGTCAAAAGATCTAACTTTTGATTCTAGAGGAGAATTCGTTTACAGGGCTCTCTTTCTTGGGAGATGAGAAAACGCTCGTTTCAACGCAAATCAATGAAAAGTAAGGATATTGAAGTTCTTTTAACGATAACACATGAATATTTTAATAGTGATATTCGTGTCTGGGACCTTCGAAAGATCGATCCAGCGACGAGTAAGCCACAATCGACGGACACAGGCAAGAAAAAAAGAGTCAGCAAAAAGAAAGAAGCGAAGGAAGAAAGCATGATGCTGATGAAATTTAATCAATATACTAGCGTCGAGGCTAAAATCAATAAGATCCTGGCAAAAGTAACCGATGCGAAGGAAAATTTAGACACAGAGACATCGAAGTAGGGACATTTCCATGGAAATGGCGTTTTAGTTACAATTCATAGGAAATATACAACAGAGCTTGAAGAGCTGATAAAGAACGAGGAAGAAGCCTTAACAAAACTAAGGAATACTAAATCGAATGTAAAGGGAAATACTTCAATGTATGTTACGCCAGATGAATCAAAAATACTCGTCGCTAATCTTGATCATAAGTAACTTGCCGTTGAAAACCCAAAATTTAATCTTAATTCTCAGAGGATATATGTATAATGTCGGGAATGTCGATCGGGAAAAACCAAAACTTTTTGAAGGATTTGAAGCAACTAAATATGGTATTTTGAATTGAGTTGGCTGAATCGTTTAATCTTTACTATTCAATAGCCAAGCTGATCCTCAGTCCAAATCATAATTTTGCGTTGGGTGGAAGTAGAAATCATAAATTATATATCTGGGATGTCGATTCTCCGGGAGCAGAACCATTTATGGAACTTGATTATCATGTTGGAGAGGTATAATATGAATTTATCAATGGGTGATGTATAATTTGTTTGACTAGGTTAACGGCGTGGACTGGAGCTCTTCAACTCAGAATTTTATTGCCTCCGTGGCAGATGATCATCAACTTGTGTTATGGAGTTTCGATGAAAAATAGTTTATGGTTTTGAAAAATTTGTTGAATTTAGATAGATAGTCTTTATATGCGATAGCGAATCGTCTAAATTTATATTTGCGATTCAAGCTTGCTTTGCGATTGAGCTTATTATATGTATTCTTTTTATAGATAAAGTTTCATGTCTTATAAATGTATTATGATTGACCGTTTTGAAATGCCAATTAGAGAGTTAAAAAAGTAGAAAGATATTAGATTCTTAGATCCATTTGAGTAGCCTGAGATGGTCAAAGCACACGCACCTATATAACGTGATTATCTTGGTATAATTTCAGAAAGATTCTTCCCCATAAAAATTTAAAACCTGTTCGAGATTTTCAATAACAAAAAAGAAAATCACAATAAAATAAAGCAAATTGAATCAATCATGCCTGGAATCAACACAACAAGAAGATGAATTCTCTTAATCTTCCTTGCAATAAAATTTAATTCATAATTTAAAATACCATTGCTTGCAAAATAAATTTGTGCACAAGCAGTCCTGCGAAGTTAACCATATTCGTTTTCTTCGCTGTCAAAACCATCTGGAAAGATCCTCAAATGCCTATGTGCTGCCATAGGTGTTTTTTCTTGTAATTTCGACACAATTTCATCTTTAAAAAACCGATTTTCGAAAATTCCTGGTTCAACTCGATCGGTAACTTCAGTCCCAAAGAGACTATGAGAGACTCGCGATTGTGGAGATGCGACTGATAGCAGCGATTTCGCACTTTTATCAAAACCATTCGTTTGTATTTTGCTGAGGTCCACTTTTTCTATCCCTTCTCGTTTTTTTATTTTCGAAAACGCGCCGCCTGATTTCGCCATTATCATCGGTGGGTTTTCAAAACCTTCTACATCAAAGTCATGAACCTCGACTTCATAATCTACAAAAAATATGAGCTGCAGTTCAAAACGTGATTGTAAGGTTACTTTCTTCCGATCTTCTTACTTCGAGTCCTTGGAACCGCGGCTCTTGAGGGTTTTTCTCGGTCACTGTTGACTTTGTTTGTGATCGATGCGAATAGGTTTGAGATCTATGTGAATAGGCTTGATGGGATAAATTCATCGAGTCTTTCTTCGATTCTCCCGATTTGTCAGTTGGGTTAGATTCCCTGTTTTTCTTCATTGGAATAACCTCCATTCCTCTCGCCGATATGGTTATCTATATATTATGGTAAAATTAGATATTAGGAAAATCCTAAATTGAAACGAATAGCAAGAAATAACGTAATTGCATGAACGATAAAAGAAAAACGCTTGCTTACTTCTTTTGCTTCTTCTTCCTCATCCGATGAATGCTCAGTTTGTAAGTCCTTCGTTTGCCATTTATTGCTCCCGAAGAACAATTGCTCATTGTCGTTGTTTTTCACAATCGGCGTAAGACCCATTAAAGATTCCGGAATGCCAGCTTGCAGTTCAGCGTAAAATGGCTTTATTTCCGGATTCGTTGTGTTAATCACCATACTGAGGGGAAGCGTTCCGTGTTCACGGCTTAAGTCACTACCAGACTTAAGATCAGACTTATTTGCTGGATCAATTTGCTTTTCTATCGATTTGCTATCAGAAAAATCAGATTTAGAATCCTCATCATCTTTGCTATCGTCATCAGAGCTATCAGTTCCTGAGCCTGCCAGTTTTGACATGGTTCTTTTGTGGTTTATTCTCTAATTTATGGTCATTTAAGAAAGTTTTTGACGTTTTTCGTACTTCTTGCATTTTCCTCAATAGCTCCTTGTTTTTTTCGATATTGTCCGTATCGAACCCCATATCCCTCGCAACACAATTTCCCATCTCCGTCTTATCGTTTTGAAAAACCTGTAAAATTTACTTGATAAATCAAGAATTACCAACGCAGAGGCTAATAGTTTATTAATATAATATCTCCTGCTGGAATTTCATTATCCTTGTATAGTATTCCCCCTTTGAATCGGTGCTTTTCTTTGCATAGTCCCTTCGAGTCCATCTCAGAGACTAGAGCTTTAAGGCTTTGCAATTCCTCTCAATTTGGGTATTTCACTAACATTCTAATTGGCGCTATATACATTTTCAATCAAAACTTCAACATTAAAAGCTAATTTCCAGCGGTAATAAAGATCTCATAGAAAATTAAAGGTTTCTCAATAAATAACAGCAATGCAAATATCATCTCGTCGAGATGGCGGAGGCCAATTTTATTTACCAGACGGTCTCAAACGCACAGGCAAAGAGACAAAACTTGTCCGGCCTATCGCGTCCGCTAATACCAGGTGATCTCTTCCTTTTGTCGTAACGCAAAAAACTCATACTCATGCTTAGCTTGCAGCAAAAAACCGCGAACTCGGAGACTCAAATTATGTGCAAAAGAATAAACGAGGAACATGTTAAGATCAATCGCGAGGCAGACCGGAAGGGTATTGCATCTTAATTTGCTTGAACTAACAAAAGACATTGATAATCTGCAGAATTCGTTCCTTTGGCGATTACAATAGAAAAAAGAAGGAAAGTAATACCAGCGGAGCTCGAAGCAACTAAGAAACCCATAATCGAATCGAAATCGCCACAGCCGATCAGTCAGCTAGGCGTCATTAACATCAGAGATCAACTGAAGCAGCTGCAACAGCAAATAAAACCAATCAAAAAGCCTGAACAACAGAAAAAAATGGGCAAAACCCAGCCGAAAGGTCTTAAGCCAACCGAGGAAAATCGAGCGAATTCGCTATTGTCGTATAGAAAAAGCGTTAGGTCTCCAAAGAACGTATCGAAGAAAGATACCAACCCAACGACTGCCCGCAACGTGCCGCAGCAGAGGGACCTTGAGAGGTCTAAAAGCCGCGACTCGTTTCGACAAGATTTTTCAAATCAAAAATGGGTGAACTCTCAAACGCTTCCCTCCAGGTCAAATACCTCTCATTCAAAATCCAGTAAGCCGATACCATGCGAATTTTGTCCTTATCATTGCTTCTGATTAGAAGGAACAATTAGCACGGAGAGAAATACGCTGAGGAGAGAGCCAGAGCGAAAGGATACTCGGCCTCAGGGTAAGATCGATGTTGATCAGATGGTGAAAGAAAACGCGAAAAAACTGCTCGAAGAAAAGAAACGTAAAAAACAAGAGGAAAAGAAGCAGCGGGAATTCGATCTGAAGAAAAAGCATCGGATTATTGAAGAAGACCAGAAGATTCGGCAGTTTAATCGTCAATTTTTCCAAACTGACCGCCAAAGCCCTGGCCGATATGCATGGGGCATTGACCAGCGGAAATTCCATCAACAGCCACATCAATCAGCTAGAGACCGCGCTGATAGTAGTCCTTCAGAAGGGAATAAAAAATATTATAAATTAGACGATAAAGAGCGCCGAGAGAAACTGGGGTTAGGGCAGATAAGCAATAAGTTTAATAGGAAGTCTCGGCCGACAGTTACCGAGGAAGATCGGCAAAAACGTGAGGAGAGCTCGTCAGGAAGAGGAAAAGTGATAAAGCAATTCATATCGGCTGAGCAAGAGCAAAAATTAAAGGCTTTTATGGGAATTCAAAGGCAGAAAATGGAGGAGCACAACCGCGCAGTAAAGAAAGATAAACAACAGGAAAAACTCCGAATCAAAGAGAATTTGGCGCGGTTACGGGAAGAACAAAAAGCTTTAAGCCAGAGAAATAATGAAAGAGGGTTCTCTAATGACCGGCCTTCAACTGAACGAGGAGGGCAAAAGAAAACTAAACCTAGAAGCAACCAAAAGGACTTGTATTACTTTGGCGGCATTTCCAATGAAAAAGACAAAGATTCGATAAATTTCAGCGCAAACCTACTCGACCAGAACCCAGGCCAGAATTCTCTGTCTTTGAGCGAAGATGAACATAACTATTCTCTTTTGTACAATGAGTATCGGAAAATTATCAACGAGAAACAAACCCAGCAGCAAGAACCCTCGAAAATGAGCGAAGAGGTCTATTCTCAAGGCTCATCACGGCAGAATTACTATCCGAACAATAAATCGAAAAACACTACGGGAACTAAAGGCTTTAGCGATAGAAACTCAGCAAGAAGCGAAGCTTCGAACCAAAGGCCGTCAACTCAGCAGAGAGATCCGCTTTCTACAAGAACGAAAGAGAAAGCCTCGGCTCAAGATGAGAAGGCAAAAGTGGAGAGGAGAACACAAGTGAAAAAACAGTTTATTGAACTCGCGAAGAGATTGGAAGACGCGCTTGGCTTCCATGAGAACGTTAGCGGTGGTAATCTCTTGAGTCGGAGATATGGCGAGGAAGTGTCTTATCATACTCAAAGCGTTGAAAGAGAAAGCGAGCAAAATACTGGGAAAAACGTCCTTGTGGAAGAGAATAAAATTTTCAATGAGCTTGTTGATAGTCATTCCATTGAAGAGAATAAAAGCTTAGAATCCGTTGAGTATCGAGAACCAGAAGAGGAAGAAGAGGACGCGAGTCCGAAGAGCAGAAGGGAAATCACGTCTGTAGAAAACAGACTTGATTTTTTACCGAATGTGGGCGAGTATGGCGAGGAGAATTACAATGAGAATGATTATAACGACGATGAGGCGTATCAGCACAATTTTGGGATCATTGAAGCAGCAGCAATATTTATTCAAAAGAATTTCCGAGGCTATCTGACAAGGAAGATCTTACGTGAATATATCGATGAAATGAACGCGATGTATCAGTACGCAGCAGAGCAGGAACAAGCGAATGCTTTAAATAACGAAAATAACGAACATCTTTTAAATCTACAAGCGTATGAAGAGGCAAAAGAGCAGGAATTTCCAATAGGATTTCATCAGAGGCTGACGAGAAGCTTGGATGAGAGGCTACTCTCAGGCGGAAGGGGCTTTGATGATGACGATGATGAAGGAAACGATCGTGATGATATGGAAGAGAATGACATTAGGCATTTACAAGGGATTGTCGAGAGGAATTCAGACAAGAGGTTAGCGGAAGACGTTTTTGATGAGAAATACTTCGATATTTACGAGCAAATCAGCAAGCAGTACCAAATGCAGCCCACTCAACCTGTTACCATTGAGGACCAAGCCCAAGAGCAGGATCAAGACTTCTACCAGGGTCTGAACGAAAAACTGCAGAGAGAGATGATAAACCGAAACGCAGGTCATTATGAAAGAAAAAATAAATTTTTGGAGGATGATCCTAAATTTGGGGATAATGAACCTGTTGACATCAGTATTGAGGAAGATGAAGCTGTAGAACAGCGGAAATCTATCAGAGTCGACCAGAATAAGGATAACGAAAACGAGCATAGTGGACATCACAAGGAAAAGGCGCTGATTGAAGGTTACAATAATTATCGAGAGCAAATGATGGCGGAAGATCGGGTTGTCAGACCTAAAGCCCAGACCTACAAAGATCGAAGAGGTGGCGAAGAAGGGAGACCGAAAAGGCGCTTCCGGGGAAATAAGAGCGAGAATCAGAGCGATAGTCCATTGAGTTCAAACAGCAGGAGCTCGAGTGAGGAAAATATGATATTTTCAGGTGCGAATACCTCGAATCAAGAGAAACAGGTGATAATTTCGACGATTAATAGCGATGAGGATTTGGTTGATGAAGATGGCAATAGCCCGGCCAGGGTAGAGTATCAAGGGTCACGAGGACATGACAATTCGCTTGATCGACAAATGGTAGATCCTGGCAGCGAAGAGGGAAGGGAACCTGAACAACCGGAGCAAGGACCAGGAGATGGATCTGGATTTAAACTACCTCTCTCAACTAGCGTGGAAATCCCTCAGAATAAACCGAAAAACCATAATGAGCTCCTGATTAAAGAGATAAATGACAATTCGAAAAGCTTGATTACTGTGGGAGTCGATGATGAAGGCGACAGAGAATTTACCAGCCGCCAACCTCTTGGTATGAATTTCCTTTATTTTCATTTTGAATTAAATGTTTTAAGTAGATAAGTTCAAGTCTGATAACAAAATAAGCGAAATGTCTGTTTCCAAGGAAAATTTTGATGAAGAAACAAAAAATGACGATCAAAACTTTGAGAAGAGTACAACCAAAGACAGTGAAAAGCCAGTGCAATTAACGCAGAGCAATGAAAAAGAGCTCCTTCAGAAAACAATTGAAATAACCAGCATATATCACCATGTAATTTGCATAGCCCTTGAATTTGCTTATAGTGACTCCTGTGTTTGTTTATAAAGGAACTTGCAAGAGTCCGCGAGGAACAAGCCAAAAAAATCACGGATATCATCAACCAGCTCTCGTTCCTTCAAAGTTCTGACAGCGAACTCAGCGCCCAAACGAAATACTTCATTGAGAACTTGCAGAACCAATTAGAAGAAAACAAGAAAAATCTTCAGGAAGATTTGGATTTGCAAAAAATCCCCAAAGCTCAGTTGACACTAAGCGAAGACAAAAGCCTCTTAAACGATCTAGAACACCTCGTGCGACAAGGCCCACAAAGCAATTTAACCTCAATGCAGAATACGATGAATCCACAGAGAGGTAAGAGAGTTCTGAGGCAAAATTACTATAGAAGTAATAGATTTGACCAATGAGTTAGGCTTATCGACGATAAACCCAAGAGAAACCAAATTCCTTGGGACGTTCAAGCGAAAGGATTTGCAGATAGATACTGATTCCATCAATCGAGAACTGAGCGAGGAAAAGCGGAAAACGCAGCAGCTTTCTGAACTGCTTGAAGGAACGGATGTGCTGAACCTTGATCTCACTCAGATGAGGTTAACCCTCGGGTCAGAGAGACTCATCCGAGAGCAATCAGCGAAAGCAATGACAAACTCGTTCGTAACTCCAACGTGAGGATAAATGAGCCTCTATATCAAACTAATGAGCTATTTTATTATTAGTGGAATGAATGATAGGGCTCACATAAGCGATTTTAACAGAAGCGCCGAATTTTCCAGGCGCCATGGTGCCGATGAATCGGGAACAAGCATTTTCGAGCGGGATTCCTTCAAGGAGTTCACCAACAAAAAATTCAGGGAGCTCCTCAAGCAGGAAAATCTCAACGAGATGATAAAGATGAGAGAACAAGCGCTGGAGTTTCGACATAACTCACAAGTCGAATACATGAATAAAATGCTGGAAAATAAGCGAGTTTCGCCAAGGACTTTCCAGCGGAGGAAGCTAGAGCTAGAGAAATGGGTGACGAAAGAAAGGGAGCAGATCAAGAAAAGCAAGAGGGATATCCAAAAGGGATGGACCAGCTTCGCTGAAGCGATGAAGAGGGTAATACAGCGGATTATATTATAATCTGACTTTATTTGGGGATGAATAGACTGAACGCGATATGGACTTCATGAAGAAGATTTCGAGTGGCGAGAAGCTCCAAATGTTCCCTGATGACGAGAACTTGCTTTCAGCTAGGCGGTTGCCTTTTAGAAGCGATGGAGAGACAGGAGAGTCGGATATCGAATACTCTAGTCAAAAAATTAACCGGATTCGAGGGATCTTCCAGCAAGATATGTTCGGAACGCCGGGTTCAGCAAGAACTGCTATTAATATAATCCCTCAATACGAATTTCAGCCAATAGAGAAAACGAGGCTTGCGAATAATTTCGTCGGAGTACAAGCAGAGGATGAAAGGAGTCAAGAAGGGACTAGCCCAATGCCTAAAAAATCGCAGTTAGGGAATCAGGAAGAGGCATTGGCAAAACAGGAGGATAAGAAAGGCTTCAGAATAGGAGAATACCAGCTGGATGATTCAGAAAGTTTGAGCTTTGAAGGCTCGCTGAGAGACACAGCTGCGCTGAAGAAGAGGCTGAGAGATTTAAATATTCAGATACAAGACAGAGAAAAAGATTCCGAGTTTGAAGAGCATATTAAAGAGCTATCAGTCCTTCAGGAAGAACTCAACCAACTGGGTATTTTGAACTCAAATTTGGGCATGTTTTGATTTATTTCACTAGGCAATTCAGGAAGGAATGTCTTCGATTTGATAACTCCTCAAGGGAATCGCTCGAGCATTGAAATTATGGAGCAAATGCGAAGTTCAAAGGGTTTTGGTATACAATTAACACCGACTTTAATCGTTTATATTGTTTCAGCCATGAGCAAAGGGAAAAGCTCAGAGAGAGTCGATGAATACAGCGCTGAGTTGAATAAGCAAATTCACAAAGAACTCCAAGAAATCCATGAAAGCGCGAAGGAAGTAACTCGAGACCTCTTCAACAGTCCTGATGGTAACAATGCCAAAGCTTTCGACGGAAACAGTAAGCAAATTCACAGTATTGTTAAAATATCTTTTTGTGTTTGTAGCGTTCGTCTCGCCCAAAAATAACTATGGAATCAAGGATAAGAACACAGAAGACTTCGAGGTTCATAGCTCGGTGGAAGCTAAGTTCGGATTTCGAAAGAGTGGGCTGGAAACGACCGTTCCGACCTCTATGGATTCAAACGATTTCGGTAGCCCTCAAAACGAATTAAACAAGTTTATCGAAAATCGCGAACATGATTTTACTCAGACTCCTCTGCAAGACATGGAAGGCTACCATCAGCAGAGTAAAAATTCTCTTTGCATTCACACATTATCTATTGCTTCTTGAACTAGATGAATATATTTGTCCTGGATTTGTCACGGGAATCGATGCTGTGAATGAGTTCCTTAATCTCTTATGCCATATTATCAAAGGTAAATTTGCTAATGATTTTCTGCTCCAAGCTAACCTATTTCACACCAAGGCGAATATAAAAG
>ENA-UOTX01001093-UOTX01001093.1-compost-metagenome-genome-assembly--contig:-NODE-1093-length-22745-cov-31.381772_pt1 | contig 22745 bp, 20 predicted proteins | sample MGYA00238143_ERZ746982 | MGnify/ENA primary metagenome ERZ746982 (study PRJEB28758, sample SAMN06268862) | compost metagenome | isolation source: single cell | place: USA: California, Emeryville, Joint... | reverse complement strand
TCTATAAAGCTTAATCACATTTAAAAAAGAATTTCAGAATCTCGGTATAATTTGATCTAGCAATTATTGCGTCTTACTTACTCTCTGATGTCAAATACATTATTCTTATTCTTTGACTTGTTACTATGTAGCTGGGGCTCATAGGACTTTAATTTTCTCTTTCCACACGAAATAAATTTAAAAAATTGAGTTTAACAGTCATCTATTTATTCACAAAGCTTACGAGAGAAATGCACCGCTACAATTCGTCATATCTTGTTAAAAACTCAGGTCCTTGGATCGACCAAACACAAGACGCATACCAGTTCCTCCTTCTCAACAAGATTTCTGAATCTTCACTCGAGCTTCAAATTAACTCACTCAATCGAAAAGATTGCTTTAACCTCTCTCTTCTCAATGATTTTTCTGCAATATCAGAAGTCTCAGTCTCACCCGATTCATATCGGAGTCCCGTTCTCAATAACGTTCTCTACACTCTTTCCTTAATTCTCAAAAACACCGAAGCTAACCATGTCAATCTCAACTTTAACTATCAATTCGACCAACGCAGCCTCAAAAACCACCATAACCCGCTTAATTTGGGCTTAAAGAACAAGAAAAACGCGAGAATTAGCCTCAGAGACTATGAAGGAAACGGAATTAGAGAACATGTCTTATTTTTTAACAAGCTCATGAAATCAGTCAAACTATCATCTCTTGGATTCGAGAGCTTCCCTTTACCTCAATTTCTTCGAAGGACACTGCAGGGACAGCGTGGCCACCAGTCTAATTCCCCTCGACTAACAGAGTTCGGACTGCGTTTGGCTCATCTCGCGGAGGTACTTCTCCAAGACTCTTCTAGTACTCAATCCTTTCCACAGTTCACTCAGATACTTAACCCCTTCTCTTCAATGCGATATCGTTTATTGCCTTCTCATCTGCCTTTACATACTCTCTCTCTTAATCCTTTACAAATCACTCAGAAAAACATCGGAGCTTTGTTTGAGATCTTGAAAGTGGCAACTCATCTTCAAGTCCTCACGATCGGCCTTCAGGAAGTCAATGAAACAAAACTGGTTTTCCATGAGGCTCTACCGACTAATCTCAGCGTAAAGGAATTTAATTTGCTCATATGCGACTGTCCCACGGATGAAATCCTGAACGCCTCGTTGAAATTATTCTTGGAGCACATAGATTCAACTTTTCCCTCTCTAACAAAATTTTCGTTGGGCTCGTATCGTAAGGAGTTTAGCTATCCTAACGAATACAGCGCTAATACAGTGGAATTTGGATCATATCTCTGCGGCCTTTCAAAACTGAAGCATCTCCAGGCTTTTAGCATCGATACCGATATTTGCAGGAATATCTCTCTTGAGTTTTTAGGAAGCTGCAAAGCTCTGGAAACCCTGAAGATCCGAATAAATTCTGTGCTGGAATCTGCAAAGATAACGACCTTCCCAGAGAATCTCAAGGATTTTAATGTGTTTTTCCACCCTATCAGACACGGTTGCGACCCTCATCACCAAGAACTGTTGGTGTCCTCCCTAGCTATTCTAAACGAAAAAAATGATAGAAACGAGAGCATTGAAACTTTTTCTCTCATGGGCGCTGAGATTTACTCTAAAGCAGCAAACTTAGTCCGGTTCTGCTCCTTAATAAAGCTATCGCTTGTTGAATGCCGGATCAGTGAAGACGATTTATCAAAAATGCTCAACTACGAAGGCCTCGTGTCTCTTAGAGAGCTATGTCTATCAAGAACTTTGCTAGTCGATGCAGCTGACATCATTTGCAACACAAATATCCTCAAACTCTTAGGAAAGTCTAAGGTTTCGAGGCAATTGGAAGCGCTGGATCTTTCGGAGTTTCGACTCGCAAAAACGATCGGCGTAGCTGAAGAGTGCGAGCAAAACTTTGACAACCTCCGCAAACTAGAAATCCAGAATAATAACCTCCAGTTGGAGGGACTGAGGAATGTGATATTTACAAGATTTCCAAGGCTTGAAGAACTGAACATCGAGAATATCGACTTGACCTCTGACGCCATCATTAATTTTTTAACAGACAAACTGAAGTATATAAGTCATATTAAATGCATATATTTATCTTATAAATGCTACACCGTTTCGCGATGGAGTGACCCAAGAAATGTTGAAACAGCTGTCAATAGATTCGTTCAGAAGAGTGGGGGTCTGCCTAGAATACGAATGAGTTTAGAACCCAGGTATTCTTGGAATAATTGGGGCAGCTCTAACGCGGACAGATTTATATTTTACAAGTAACGCACAAAATTCTCAAACAGATGTATAAATACTCAAAATCTAAGGCTTTTTTCAAATTCTTTTAAGAATAATAATCTACATTTAAAATCAAAAAGTAAAAATTTGAATTCATGTACAGTTCTGGCTATAGACCAACAGTCGGCTACGGTCAAGCAGGCGACATCGAGAACGCGAAATTGGTCGCTAAAAGAATCTTTGATACCTACGACAAGGATAGAAATAACATTATTGACTTATATGAGGTCGCTCCAATGATGCAAGATGCTTATCGTTCAATGAACCGCTCATTCCAGCCCTCAAAGCTCGACGTTGACTCTTATTCAAGAATCCTCGATCGTAACTCTGATGGAAAAATCACCTTACAAGACATCGAAGCCCTCTGCATGAGATATTTGGTCGGAGAATACTCTCAAGGAGCAGGCGGCATCGGCGGCGGCTTGAAAACCAGCCAAACCCTGAAGACAAGTGGCTACACAGCTCCTGAAACCCGTGTTCAGGGAGGTATGGAGACCTTGAAGTCCAGCTACCCTGGCGAAAAGGAAAAAATGTCAGGATATCAAGGAGAGAGCTCCGGATTTGAAGGCCGCCCAGTTGTTAGAGGACGTGGTGCTGAAAAAGAGAAATCAAGCGGCTTTGGCGAAGGCCCAAGTCCAACTGGAGGCTACACCGGCGGATATGGCGGTAGCTATGGTACTGCCCCAGAACGCAAGTATCCACCAATCGTTCAGAGCCAACTCGACCAAGCTAGAAGAATCTTCAGAAAGTATGACACCGATCATTCTGGTTTCTTAGAACGTCCAGAAATACCTCTTGTGCTGGCAGACACCTACAGAGCGATCGGAGTTGAAAAAACCTTTACTCAGGAAGAAGTCGATAGCTATATCAGAATGATCGATACTAACAAGGACGGAAAGATCTCTCTTGATGAGTACGAAGCCATCGTCATTCAAACTCTTCAAAAGGCTGGAATTAAATTCTAAGTTCGTCGTTGCTCCATCATCGGTAGAATTAATCTTGAAATTTGGTTACGTTCATCACAATATTTCTGTAACTAGTCATACAGTATTTACATATTATACCCATTTATGCTGCCAAGCCTAGTTACATCTGCGTCATAACAAATGAAATCGAATTAAGTCTTATATATTATTTGAAAAAAGCAAAGAAAATGAAGCTACTAGCCAGCCGGTCGTGAATCAACCAATCAATACCAAGTGAAAAGTAGTAGTTAGATTCACAATTCACATCACATTTGATATTGCGTTGTAAAATCGAAAGGTAGCTTTAAAACGATTTGCCAAACAAACAAATAAAAAAAGTAAAAAACTTCTGCATATAAAATGTTTTATGAAAGGAAAAGGTAACTAGTTAGAAACAAATAGGCGAGAGCTAACTTCAAGACATTTAGGGTTATGAACGAAAGCCGAAATTGAAAAAAATAATATCAGATAAAATAAAAAAGTGCGCCCTGTATCCAGTTAATGTGAAGAGGGTTTTGAGATGGAGATCAGACACTCTAGAGACTCTTTATCTTTGTGAAATTGAATTAAATTAGCCCTCTTCGCACTGGGAATTTTGTTGGTTATATCACATTTGATCCTTGTAGTATTTAGAGGCATCCATTTTCATTGTTATAATATGTGTATGTATTTTGTGGAATTCTCGAAAAGTAACTGTTTCGATTGATCGACTGGAAATTCGAGCTAAAGTCTTGAGGTCTTGCGTCAAACGGTTGGTTAAGGTGGCTGCCATTTGAACCAGCAACATTTCCGAAAGAAGAATCAGCCTGACTGAAACTATTGGCGGTTGTAAAATTGCTGCCTGCAGCCAAATAACTGGGTCTATTGACTATTGATTGGAGATAGCTTAGCGAAGGGGAGCGCTCACAGCTCTTCCCTACCATCAGCAGCTCTGAGGTAGCAAGACGAGTCGAAGTATCGTCCAGCGAGGTCGCTCGTATTGCTTGGTTGGGTTTCATTTTAGTTAAAGTCTCATCGTAATTTTCTTTTGTCACAGGATGGATGTAGTAGACTTCATTTGTTGACAGATCGACAATCGCGTATTGCAAATTGGATCGCGCAATTTGCTTTTCTGTAAAATCCTTGTCAAAGCTTTTGGTTCTTAAAGGGAAATTTTGAGACAGAGAAGTCTTTGGCATTGGGAAGTTGTTATTTCCGGAATTGAATCTAGGAGTGGCATCAGGTTCAAGTAGGGCTCGATTTCCATAATTGTCATATGAAAGACGGCATTTCGGAGTTGATGGAGCCAAGCCGTTATCCTCACGTTCGAAGTAATGAGGCGCGCTATTCCTAATTCCAGGAAACACTTGGCTTGGATAGCAATCATTAACTCGACTCATGCTTTCATGAGAGTACGCCGAATTTGTGGGGAGGGCTTGATGTGCCTCTGTTGGACTCATTATCATCTGAGAGTCGCTTGGGTTATTGTACTGATAATTCATCTGCATGGTGTTTGTATTAGGATAATTGTCAGTGAATGATCGACTCTGTTGAGAGCAATAGCCTGTGAAATCTTGTCCTCTTGCTGATGGACGATTCGATGAAGTGTAATTTACAGAGTCCCATTGCGGAATCTCAGAAAAGCTCGGCCCTTGGCTACTGAAATAGCTATTTTGTGCCCTTCTCGGAGTGCTTTGATATTGATACGAGTGGAAATTCTGATGATAGCCCATGGTTTCGGCGCGACTTCCAGGTTCGAAGTATGAACTCTCAGAGTTGTAGCTGCTTCGAATGGGCGTACTAGTTCGGTTTCTAGTCGATTCTTCTTCCATGAGTATTGAGCTTGTTGGAAGGCTCTTAAAATTGTTATCAGTTATTTCTCCCAGACTTCTTACAGCTCGACTATGCTGGTCCTTCGGGGCGGATTCATGAGCGTCAACATTCGAATACGTTCTGCTACCGCTGGGCTGCCGTGAAAAAGTGTCAGAGTCTGACTCAAATATTGATTCAGAATGAGTGTCGCTCTTTCGATTTTTGGGTCTCTTCTCTTTTGTATTGAGGAACTTCGTGTTTCCATGGATTTCGAACTCTTGCAGGAATTGATCAACAAGTTTTCTTTCCAGCCCCGTGCAATCGAGTTCAGATTCCGTTGAGACAAGTGAGAGGTTCTCCGACAGAGGCGCAGGGTTCCGGTTTTTCAGTTTTTTTATCAGCGCATTGAATCGATTTTTCACGGCGTTTTCAGTCCGATTTTTCATTCTCTTTGAGATATCAGCCCATTTCTTACCAGTCTCCTTATAAATTTGAAAGAGTTTGACGTCTTCCTCATCAGTAAATGGCGCTCGCGATATATTCGGATCTAGATGATTATTCCATCGCTCTCGACATTGCCTTCCATGACGGTAGACAACGCTATCACTTCGAGCGTTCAGCTCCTCAGCAACTTCTTTCCATTTTTTTGATTGACCTTTTTCGCTCATAATTTGCTCGAGTAGCTCGTCTTCTTTCTGAGACCAAGGCACTTGCCATGGAGCTTTCTTTAAGCAGCCTTGCCATCTTTTTTTGATCTGGTTGACGTCTTTGGTGGGGAATATTGCAGCGATGCTTGTCCATGTATCTTCAGGCTACAAACGGGAAATAAGGTGAGGAACTTTTCTTCATTTGAGAAACGAAATAAAATGAATTAAGCTCGAAAATTTAAACAATTCACATCAGGATAAAGATAATTCCAACATATCAAAGAGAGGGCAATTACCATTGATTCCAATTCTGCTTTTGCAACAAAAGAGTAATATATCAGAAGATGTGTTAGAAGAGCCACTTCATCATCGATCCATTTGCTTTTGTTCGTGTGTAAGATGCTCTGAGAAGACTTCTGAGATATCCGATCAAAGCATTCCAGCATTTGAATAAGAGTCAGAGGTTGCTCGATTTTCGCGCTTAAGCTGGACTTGATCTTTTCGAAGTGCAGGGCCAGTTGCTTCGAGTCTTTGTAAACGGAAGTCACAAAATTCACAAATTCTCGTCTTTTCTGAGTAAGGTAGGAAGAACTAAAGGATTGGTCCTCTTTGGAGAGATATTCATAGTTGGTGTTACTCGCGTCGAGATTGGAGAAAGTTGGCAGCATGAAGAGTGGTGACGTGTGATTTAGGAAGTAGATAGTTCTGATTAATCAGATTAGTTTTGGATTATAAGATCTTTTAAAATATCACTGGTTTTTAGCCAAGCATCACAAAAAATCGCACTGTTTTCACTGATATTTAATAAATTAGACTCATAATTTATGTTGTCGCAACTGGTTCGAGAAAATGGATAAATATATCGCTTTTTTAGACGATTAACGTTCGAGTTTGCTAAGCAAAAGGTGTTGTGTGTTTCAAATACTATTTTCAATGAAAAGAATAAACGGTGGTGGTTTGCTTGTACTTTAGAATGCTCGTAGGGAGGAATAAAGCCTGCCCCTATCTGACATTGCTTGGATAGAGCTAAATGAAATGGATTTGAGTTTTAGGAAGCATAAGCAAGAGATGGAATGATGCTAATGTAGTTATCTAGATAAGGGCATTGAAAAGTAATCAAAATTGCGTAATATCAAGTTAGTACTATGAAGAGTGCTCCTAAAGAAATGATAAATATGAAAAAAACATAGCATAAGGCCTTGGAAGGTGATTGCCTTGAGTGCTACAAAAACGCGAAGCTGGAATTGATCTCAAAATTTCCAGGTTCTTAAGAATGTTAATCAAATTAAAACTTCCGAAATCTGAAAAGAATTCGGTTATAATTATTCATTCGTGATTGTGACCGGAAAAAGATAAAATAAAGATTCTCAATTCCTAATTTTCAAAATTCATTTTTTCGATGTTCTTTTCGTGTCCCTGAGAAGATTGGGTCTCACCGGATTGCTTAAGCTCAGGTTATCTACCCAAAATATGATTAAAGTTAGAGGATAATGAGTAGGAGAAGTAAGCCAAGCAAACAGAATTACATGGAAGGGAAAAATCGGATAAAACACTAGACAGCATCAAAACCCTACCAATGCAGACTTTTGGTACTTTGAAAAAGGGAGGAAAGCCGAGTTTTTTTGAAATAATTCCAACAAGAATTTAAGCGGTTAACATGATTCTTAGAATTAGGATTTTTGTATTTTTGAGATATTAAAATCGATGCGGTATTAATAGAGCAAAGTCCAGAACAGAAACTGCTTAATTAAAGTATTTAAGAAGTGTGGATCGTTTTGCCAGTAGAAAACCTACTCTCACAGAAATCTTGAATCCTAGGTTAACGAGGAGTAACTCCTTATAATTAGTTTTTTGTTTATAAGGCCTAAACATGATTTCATTTCATGCTGCTACTTGATAGATATGCTGCTTTCTGTTAGTTGATACGCTGCATAAGCTAATCCAAGCGTAAGTCTTTCTTTCTCTAATACATTTTAAGGGAATATATATATCTCAACAAAGACCAGTTCAAGAGTTTTGGATGTTAAACTCTGAAGAAAAATCTGAAATCAAAATATTAATATTAACATGGCGACCAGATTAAATGAAAGCGACGTATCTAAAGCGCAGATTCAAGTTGATCATAGACTGGATGACTATTGGATTTTTGATTGCTTGTCAGCAAATATTATCCATTACATTTCATTTCTTAACGTATTGATCCGTAGTTGGCTCCTCTGGTGACCAATCAATTTGCATATTATTGCCTTGAGAACGATGAATCGCATTTGTTTGTATATATTTTCAGTTGTGTATCTACCGGTACGTCCGATAAAGTTCTACACAAACAGATGAAATATAGTTAAATTTCAGTTATAAGCGCGGACACAATTTCTGCGCAACGATAAACTTTTATAAATAAATATCGAATTCGATAACAAAGTCGAAAACTCGCTCTTCAATAGACTTGATAAGATGTTTCCTCTTGGCATAGAAAGCAGCTTCCCTTCACTGAATATAATGAAAACCAGCAATGATATGGACATTGAGTTCCTTTCATGCGATGGATTGCTAGGAAACGAGCTATTCAAGAAAGAAAACCACAAAGAAAAGCTGTTCTGCAACCGTCCGACGCAAAAGGTAAATTCCTTTGCCTTCCCTCTCGTCCCTACACACGCCTTCCTCGTCAACATATTGAATTTTTCATTTGACGCATTCATTATTAATCTCTATTTATTCCATAGGCCGATCGATTCATTCCACCCAGGCAGTATGATCAGTTGCAGTACGGCAGCTACCTTATCTACAACCATGCTCAAGCCTCTCCTGAGGAAACGAACTACAAACGCTACTTAAAGGAATCGCTATTTTCCAATTGTTCTTCATTTTCTACTGCTGCTACTTCCGACTTCGAAAATTCCTCTTTTATGCTAGACACTAATACAGCCGGCCCCTCCACCAATTTTAGGATACTGAACTACAGCTATAACTCAGCTCAGAACCAGCCGCTTCCAATATTAACGCAAGTGCAGAAAGCTCATCACTCACTCATCACTAAGGCGAAACCTAAAAGCATCCAAAAGAGAGTTTTGCCAACAGCGCCAGAGAGAATACTTGATGCTCCAGAGCTATGCGATGATTATTATTTGAATCTAATTGACTGGGGACGAGATAACGTCCTTGCAGTCTGCCTAGGCGCATCGCTATACTTATGGAATGGTAATAACAAAGAAATCAGCCAGTTACTAAGCGTGGAGACAGATTCAGATGGCAATCCTTCTTCCACGACACTCACCTCTGTTTCTTATTCGCGCGACCGCGACGCTACATTAGCCGCAGGATTTTCAGACGCGACAGTTCAGATCTGGGACACAGCAAAACGCGTGCAAATTCGAAAGCTCTCTGGCCATACTAATAGAGTTTCGTCTTTATCTTGGAACCAATGGATATTAACGTCAGGCGGAAGAGATAGTACTATTATCCATCATGACGTAAGAATCCAGAACAGTATCATTAAGAAGGTCGATAACGCACACACACAGGAAGTTTGCGGCTTGAAGTGGTCCCCTGACGGGTCCCAACTCGCCTCAGGAAGCAACGATAATTCATTACTGATCTGGGACGTAGGTCTTTTGGATGCTCCCAGGTTCGTCATCAGAGAACACAAAGCGGCTGTAAAAGCACTAGCCTGGTGTCCTTGGCAGAGTCAAGTTCTCGCTTCAGGAGGAGGTACCGCTGACCGTACTCTCAGAATATGGAACACGAATACCGGAGCTCTTATCAATAGTGTTGACACGGAGAGCCAAGTCTGCGCGATTGTCTGGAACAAAAGCAAGAAAGAAATCCTCTCCTCGCACGGTTTCTTGCATAACCAAGTCACAGTGCGAAAATGGCCTTCTTTGGAGATTGTCGGAGAGATGAAAGGCCATGAGAGCAGAGTCCTACACCTTGTAATTAGTCCTGATGAGTCGACGTTAGTATCAGCAGGCGCTGATGAAACGCTCAGGTTTTGGAAATTAGGGGACCCTGAAACCACTAAAAGCAAGAACCAATCGTTTTTGAGCGACCTCCGATAGGTTCACTTACGAGCGAAAAGACTCATTTATCACTAACAAATTTATCCTAACACGCCGTTTGGCAGAGAGAGGGAAAATAAAACTCCAAAGAGATTGTCAAACCTTATAATTATTCATAATCATGCCCATATTATATTATATATTCCTATCTGCAAGCCTTAATCATCCCTTTGTAAAAGATTTTATTCTATTCAACTCTATACTATCATCATACCAATTAAAAAAAGCAGGCATCCAAAGAATTTCAGCCTTGATCCCTCAGATAACCTCGCTTTCTAAACTTAAATCTCTTTGAAGAATTCTTGTTTTGGTGATTCTGTTTGAGAGGCGGGAGACGGTACGAACTATGAAAGATTATCGATTTGACTCAATAACTTCGCACAGTAATATCATGCAACACATTGCTATCAGCAGCGGATGCAACAATTCCAATGAAATTTAAGAAGGAAGTCCGCTGCCAATATATTCACTAAAGGCTAAATAATGCCCAGAATGTCAGGACTCTTAGTATCCAGGGAATCCGAGTTTTGTTCTTCTCCAATGTCTTCTCTTGGAGTTGTATCTATTGGGGGTTTAAGACGTCAACGAAATGAGAGAGAGCGATTACCTGATTTTATTTCCGGTTCTGTATCTGATCCAGTTAGGAAGAGGTCTGTTTTGATGAGCTTTCTTTGCGAGTCTCTTCTTAAGTCCGAGTGACTTGATGGCTCCCTACAGGATAGAGTGTGTCAGCTGGTGAGGATCGGAGGAAAGGTTACCATTATTTGCAAATGCCTTTTTAGTTATTGATTAATAAATCTTTAACAAAGTGTGTTGCTGTCTAGATTAAATTCCTTATCATCTCATCTCATTTCAAGAGTTTGATTTTATATTCCAATCTTTAGCTTTAATGAAATACCAGAAAACAGAGACAGATTACTAACTGTTAGTTCAAGAAGCTATTGAAGAGTAATTTATTCGTGCACACAAAGTCTAAAGACTATGCCGATGGATTTGTGATGAGTGAACGTCTTAACTCGTATAGCGGTTCACTATTTCAGACTAAATTTTCATTTGTTAGGTTGGCTTAGAGAAGGAGCCTTAGGGTAATTGCTATAAAGTATAATAGTAAGTAGTAGGTTAGTTGTTTAATTCTCACATTCAAGTGTATTTTTCATTTAGAATGGACCTTCTTTTATTATGCTAAAGAATCTGAAGAATAATATCATCATTATTTGTCTAAATAGTGATTCATTTTACCAATATTTATCACCTTGAATCAAAGATGTTTGTTTTATGATTACACAAATACAAAGGAGCATATTCAGCAGCCATAAATGGCTTGAACCGTGTGCAGATTGTAATTTTTATTTTCTCTCAATACTTTTTGTTTATAGGTTCAAGTGCTTAACAATTTCATTTCCAATGAGAAAATCATTAATTAATTTTGAATTATAAGGTTCATTTATTTCTCAGCAATATTTGCAAGATATATCAAATAATGGAATATGATATTGCACTTGCTAATTCTGCAAGGCAAGAATTGTTCACCTCTTCTATAATATTTGTGCTGAGTATATTTGGGTGCAACATATTCCACCAATATTCTCAATTCTGATCGCTCTCTTTCTTCTTTGAGAATAGAAGATATCATTGTTATAATTCGAGTCAATTTAAATGTGGGATATCTCTCTGAGAAACTTTCGTAGAAATCATTTTTGTTTTGTTAACAATGCTGAGACCAGCGTATGACTATGTATGTATAATGATATAGTTTAATACAATCTTCAATTCTATTATTATTTTTTTTCTCAGCTCAATTCATTCATCTGTTGAAGAAGAAAATTTTTTGGTCATTAAGCAAAGAGAGTAATACATATTCCTCTTGTCTGAGTCAAGAGGAGGTTAATTATCCACAGTAACTACATGGTATCTAGTTGAATTTTGCCGACTTCAAGATATTTGGAAGAGCTGTATTTCTTTCTAACCGCCTGAAGGTTACTCTTCCAGGCCTTTTGAATGAGTAAGCACATTTCCTTAGCGCAGCTACGGAGTTGGGATTCCTGATACTTAGAGGCCTTTTCCAATGCCTCATTCCAGGCCTCTTTCTTTTGTAACTTATGCACGAGGTATATAGCAGCACTTGCTATCAGACTTGGTTGATGCCTTGTCATTGGATAATCAACAAGCGCCAATTCAAGGATGTATTTAGCAATGCAACGTCCTCTTTCATCGAGATTAGCTATGTCTGCGTATCTCTGGAAAAACCTGAGGGAAGATGTATGAGTAAACTTGAAGCCCAGAGAGCCGATTATCTTTCCTTCCATCTCGAGGATTTCTCTACAAGTGTAAGCCTTATCTGTGACATAAGCAAAGTCTTTGACTTCCGGTGGATAGATTTCCTCGTATTTTGCCGCAATCAGCATCGAAGCGACACCAACGACTTGGAGTTTTTGCCTGGGGATTGGAACCTTTGACAAGTACCGATCCAATATATTCACGGCGAGGAAGAGGGTTTCTGGGACTAACTTAAATTTAATATGAACGTCCACAAGCCAATCCACTAAAATGGCTCTCATCTTCTCATTAACGTCATCTTGAATCGTCGAGAAATAATCGAGACGGCTCTGATATTTATTCTAAATATATATGAGATAGCTTGAGGACTTCTAGAGAGCTGGATGATATTACCTCTTCACCTCGCAGATAGTCAAAAATTTCCTCTACGTATTCAACAACGTACTGGGGATTCTGCTGACTCACTTTATCCAATGCATAGGTTGCAGATGAAGTCTTCTCAGAAATCAGGTTTAGTTTGCTGTCTATGGATCTGTTGGCAGGTACGTAAGGTTTCATGATCTAGGAATAGCGTTAGAGGGAAATATCAAAGGAAAGAAGCACTGCTTTAGACAAAGCTTCATTGGTCTCAGAGAGATTGGTTATTTCTCTTCCGAATGACCTGCTATTGTTGGTTTGAAGATTTGTGGATTTAGTTGGTTCGACCAAATCTTTAAGAGAGATTCCCTTGCGCTGTTCATAGTCGCCTCGTTCCTGGCAAGTAAGAGAAGTGTTAGGAGAGTGCAAGCGAATAGTGAGGTACAGATGAAATGAGTGATGTCGTTGCCATCGGATGCTTTAATTTACACTGTTTATAGAAAATTCAAAAAATTTAAACGTTAATAGAATTTTTAATTTGTTTATTTAATTGACAAACGGAAGCTCATTTAATGTTCATGCTGTTAAGATTTAATACCAATTTCCTTCAATTGAGGTCGATGTACAGTAGGCGTTCGAAGTGTTGGAGCTTTCTGCATTCAAGATACAGGACATATAAGAGGGAATTAAGGAGTTCATTTGTGCATTTGGTTTCGAATAATGTTGAAAGATAAGTCAGCTTTTTGACTAACAGATCCTTGATATACTTAAAGTTAGTTCCAACAAAAACGAGCAACTTCATTTTAATGGCAAGAAGCTACGTAAATCACGAAAAAAATGTTATCAGTATGCAATTTTCATTTACATCTTGAACCAAAATATTTTTATTGATTTCTGGAGCTTCATGATCGAGTTTTGTCAATTATTCACTGATAGAACAATTTGCTAAGAGATAAAAAATATTGAAGCATCTTCTCAATGGTATGAGCTCAGCACTGTACTAAAATTCCTAAAAGATGGAGTTCCAAAAGTTTCTGGAGTCTAACTGTCATCTTGCTCTCTTCATTTGATGATTTAGATGAGATCTGATAAATGAACTCCATTTCTCATTTAAGTGAAATATTTTGCGTCAACGCCTACTGCCTTCACTCCTACTGCTTTCACTGGACATTTTGATGGCTTGAGTTGAGAGCTAGAGCCTCTATTTCAATCAATATTTCAAATAAATGATTTAGATTTTAGTTGCTAGTTTTCATCAAACTAGAGAATCAGCTGAACTTTATTAAGAAAGCCGCTGACTACACTTCTTTTGGCTTTAATCGCGCTTACAATAATACTATCTTGATAGCTGCCGCCTTCCTAATTTATTTCCTCAGGAAATTATTTAACATTTTAATTTATTCAAGAGATCCGATTATCCAATTATGCTCCCATTACATGAGTATCTCGTTGGAAATCCAAAGGAGGAACGATTCATACAGCCTGAAACAGGTACAGAAAATCCAATTCCTGATTTTTAAGAAACACTTTCAGACACCAATTTCCTAAACGACATCGTCACCAGCTCAGAAGCACGAATCAACATCATCTTTGACGTCTACTCTTCGATGAGTACCCTCCTGGCCAACGGAGGGTATTCATTCAAGAGTAAAGCCCAGCTTAAGTTTGTGACTGAGATTCTCGGCAATGGATTAACACCTCCTCTGAGCAAATTTACCAAAAAAACCGATCAAAAGGTCTACAAAGGCATCCTCAGGATTTATGAGTACGCACTATTTGGCAGCGTTGATCTTCCTCAAGGCACAGAGAAAAAAACCACAGTCAAACACGAAGACCCCAAAGTAGACAGCACAAAAACCTTGAAAATAATTAATTCATCCTCATTTTTTTTTTATATGAAAAGCCTGTGCTTAACATAAAGAACGAAAACGACCAGCAAATATACAGAGAGTTGCTCTCCCATATGACCTTCATTTTTGATAAGAAGAATTTTTCTCCTAACCTGGGCGAGTTGTTCAAAAATTTGAGAGATATTCCATCTCTCAAGATCTCAGAGACAAAGTACAAGGAAGACATCAAGAAACTTTGCATCTATGTCCTTGATTTGTACGATAAATTCATTACCAAAAATCAAAAGTACTTCACGAAAACCACCTGGGAGTTTATCGTAAAACTGTTGATGGGGCTCACCAATTATATGCTGGAGGTATAATACTCTTCATCAATTAAACAGGGTGGTTTGACCCCAATTTTAGAATGAAATAATGGCTTCGCTCTTGAATAAACTGCTGACAACCATGTTTAACGCTTGGATATACTCCGGCATCACTGATCCTAGACTGTGGAATGTGTTTTCTGAGTATGCAAGGAAATGGGTGCAGCGTGATATGTAAACCCTTGAGCATTTTGATTTTGTATTCAAATTGTGTAAAGAGTGTTGAAATTTTGGAGGGGAATCATTTGGGGACTAAATTCAAAAGTTCTTGGGGAAATCGGATGTGAATTCAACCTAAAATCAATAGTAAAAGGAGGGAGAGAGGAGAAAATATCTAGCAAAGGGCCTCTCATGATAAGATACCCAAAGGAGAAAGAGCAGACTAGTAATTAGCGATCCCATGACCAGTTTCGCTAAATTTTGAACCCACAAATAGAAGATGATAATCAAGAAAAAGACCAGCAGGCTGCATGGGAATATTACAGTTTCAATATCTCTGCGGACTCTGTAACTTAGAAAACGAAAATTTGTCAATTAATGCTCTGAATGGCGATAGGCTTTCTTCTTGTGGGAGAAAATGCTCCATTTATTTGAAAAAGTAGACGCTCCGAAATCAGAAAACCAAAGGAGACAAACCATTCACAACGCAGAAGCCGTCAGCACTGTGCTTACTGACCCAAACAACTACTGTCTATATCTCAAGGCATATGACGAGGCGATACGTAATGATCTGTTCTATACACATCAATCATTTAGCTCGTTCATTTCAGATGAAATAATTTTCATTGGCCGCCACATGCGAGAGAAGAAAAAAGAGGGAGCAAGTGAACCAGGTACTAATTACACTGATTATTGTGACTCTTAAATATGTATTTCTCATTCATAGCGACGTTGATTACAATCACCGATAGTTTCCATTTTAAGTCTGACAAAGATCATTCCGACTCCACCCCAGGGGTATTCACTCAATGAATTGCTTTAGAATGACCAAATTTAAAATGCAGTCAAATTCCGATCGCAAACTCCGCCGTTTCGGTGATGAGGAAATCCGAAGAATCGATACTAAAACTATTGAAAAAACCACCGAGTCTTTCATGAAGCAGCCAGTTGCCAAGCAAAAATCGAATCTTGTTATTGATGCAGATAGGATCGCGAGTGGACAGGCCATTTTATCACTATTTGGCAAGTGGCTTTTCGAAGCAATTAACATTGACGTGAGATATATATATATCTTCGAATAGAGTTTTTTACGATTTTTAACCCCTAGAACGCTGGCTATCAGAGAGTTTGTGGAGCTGGATTGAGCATCTTAGCAAAAGTTTTCACATACGCAAGAGGTCCCTTTAAGGATGAACAAATCAGGCAGTTTTATCTCGGCTTAAAGGCCTATTTCAGCAGAGCCTTAGAAGACAAAAATGATGTCCACCAACTCATTCGAAGCTGTCGAAGGCTGTTTTGTAATTCGAATGTGGCCGATAATCTACTCTTGCAGAAACTGCTCCTTGAAAATATCCACAAATATTGCATCAAATCTAAGCAAGACGAACTTAACATCGAAATCAAAAAAGCTTACAATAAGATAATCCAGTCAGTCATCTGCAGGCAGCAGGATATCATCAACGCAAAAAAATCTCTGAACGACGATATGTTTTATTACAAGGATTTCAAGACGCTCGTGGTTGACGCCTTTAGCCGGGAAAAAGAATACATCAAACAGAAGTTGGGAATTACCCCGATGCCGAACGCCAACCCGAACATGAACCCGGCCACAAAACTCGTCCCGAAGCAAGATACTACTGATTCCGTTACAATCTTCCTCTCAAGTACTTGGAATCTATTGTTCGCCTGTCTATTGGACGCGAAAGTTTACGAATTTCTGCATAACTTTGTCAGCGGGCTTGATCCGACCACGGGAATGGTAGAAAACCAATTTTGCTTTGTTAGCCTGATAAATTCTCGATTTAGATGCCTTTCGTCTACGAAGTGCTTCTAACAACAGCAGAGCTCTGCATGATAAAGATCTCAGATCACCCGCTGAACCCAGACGTTATTGATGATGTCTCAAGGAGTGCGTCAACTGCCTTGAATTTCTTGTGTAATGGAGCTCTTGAGGTAAAATCTTTAAAAATTGTGTACTTTGAAATTAATCAATGAAATGACCCTTTAAGGTGAAAATGAAATCTCTCGTGGAATTTCTATCTAGAACAGGGAACCAGAAGAACTTGGACACCGGCGCAGTCATCACTGAAGTTATCAACGGGCTTGCAGCAGTCTATGTCTGGATTCTCTGCTCTCAAAAGTTCAACCACATCGACATTGATCAGAGAAAATTCTCAAAGAGGAATCCTACAAAAGAAGCCCTCGGTATTAAGCTACTGCTGTATGCCACAGAAAACCAAGTGATACCTATCAGCCAAACTGCCAAGACGATGATTGCGAATCTTTGCAATTCTTTCGGGAGGATAAACCTCTCGAAAAATATTCCCTTCCAAGGTTCAGTGTTGATACAAGATCCTTCGAAAAAATACGGTAAGTTAGCAATGAAAATCTTTGTTTACTCAAGGAAACTGTCTTAGGAGCAAAAACTAATCTCGATGAACATATTATTTGCCACTTGGCGATTAATGACGATTTGATAATCACATTCTTTGATTTTGAGTTTTCGAAACTGCATGAAGGTACACCTCGTTTTGCTGGCTTGAGAGAATCATTCTATGTCTAATAGACTTAATGGTGGTAATCAGACATCCATTGGGCAAATTCTATTGGTATGGAGAGAGCTATTATAAATTGCAGACAGTTCCAGATAATAATGCCAACTCTGAGGTGTTTAACCACAATTTCGACGAGCAAAATTCGAAGGCGTCCGAAGATAATCCGAGCATGATGGAAGCTCATGAGCTCAGTCCCAAATTTAATTCGAAAGACTATCAAAGCGACCAAGATTTCGATGAAATGGTGGATGCGCAGATCAGACTCGAGACGGAGTTGAAAAAATACACTCCACATGAAGAATTTAAAACGAAACAATTAAATGACACTTCGACTTCATCCCAATTTTATTCAAGATATCTGAAGGTGAAGAGCTTCCTTTTGAATTTCGGACTCTTCGATTTCCATAACATGAAACATATTAAACTGCTCAACCCAGACGAGAGTATCAGAGAAAGCTTCCTCAAACTGGATAGACTCACAGAACGTGCCCGAATATTGGTAACGAACACTATCTCCTGCCAATTTATTATTAATATTAACAATAATCTTCAGATCAACGTGATTTATTGCGAAAGCCCTTATTCATATTCTTACCAAAATTTCAATGTCAAAGACAAGACATTTGAGGTAAAACCTTTCAAAAAAACTGACCTCAACCTAACTGATTTCATTTTACTGCAGATGTTCCTAGACAGTTTGGGTATGCTAATAAATGAAGAATCATTAGCCCAAGGCACTTGTGATACTTTGAGAGCGGAGATCGAACAGCACAAAGAGCTAATATATTTCTCAACCCCTATCTACGAGCTTCTATTCTGTTCGCCTGATGAAAAAAGAGCACAAGAAGAGGTTCGCTCTTATTCATTACAACTCCAATAAGATTATTTCCGGCTAGACAATGCACACTATCAGCGATATACATATAGTTTGGAACGCACGAAAGAATGATAAATATGACGACAAAACACCCATTATTATTAACAAACTCGATATTACTGATCAGAGAGTAACCTCCTACTACCACCGGCACTCGATTGAAATATTTTATTTACATTTAGTGCGCGATCATCATCACTCCGCTTCGCTTAAATTATTTCAGAATCATCCTCGCAGACAATTTCACCAAAGAAAAGAGTAACAGTTTACCCCCCTGAAACTCGCCTTTATTTTTTATTTAGGAGGTCAAATTTTCCCACAGACGCTTGTTGATGGCTTCGAAGTGAACAAAGAGCTACTTCCCACGGTGCTGTGCCAGATCATTATAAGCATATATAGAGTCACGAAGACTCAGCCTTCAGAAAATATGTATTACAAAGAACTTGTGTTTGGAAACCAATGGAATCGAGAAAAGTAAGTGGAAATTAGTTTTTCTGATCAACTAATGTAAATTTAAGGGTGATAAATGAACTCATTGCAACACGTGATGAAAAAACAAAATGGCAAACAATCGCTGATTTACTTCAGATTAAGTGAAAAGATTTATATTCCTGATTTATAAGATTAGCAATCTAAGGTTAAGTTACCTGTTCTCTCTGTGTTTTGTAGCTGTAAAATCGGTTTTCCTGTTTCTGGATCAGAGGAGGTTTATTTTATCAGTATCATTCCAAAGCGAATCTTACTTTTATTTGTCAGAATTAATTTTGCATTTAATGAGTTTCAAACCTCGAGAAGAAGCAAAATCAATTAAGGATCCGTTTAAGAATTGGTAGTAACTATCATGAATATCCTATACTGATAAAATCTTCCGAATAACAATTATTCTCCCTAGTCTCATGAAAGTTCTTTTCACTTGCAAAAAGCTAGGGTATGTAAAGCAATTATATCAAAAATCAAACGATAGGATATGAATTGAAGGACTTTGAGTCAATCGGAAGCATGATCTCTCACCCTACATAGTACTTTAACAAGAGTGTATTGCAAGTAGCTTGAAAAATAGTTTTTCAAGAAGATTGCTTGCATTGAATTCATCATATGGTCAAATGCATTTTTTGTCTTCAGCCAGAAAAGGAAAATAAAAATTAGAAAACGACATATCTTAAGATTTTAAAAATTGAATAATTGAAAATTTAATTTCGGATCAAGCGGTTTTATTACTATGCGATAATTCATATCTTCGGCTCAAGAAACTATTTAAATTCTCCAAAATAAAGATTCAAGCTCAGGATGGCCGGATTTCCTCCACATCAGCTCTGAGTTCCTCATTTAACTCTCAGTCTATTAGAAGAATCGAGCTTCACCTTTTAATTTTAATAGTGATGAGTGCCCACAGACCATGCCAGTGCCAGCATACCGCTAAGGATGCTACAAGCTCACAAATTTTTCCTCACTGAATATGATAAATATGCTAATTCTCAAAATCCATTGAATAGAGAATTCTCTGCTTTCCTTCTTTTTTTCTCTCTCCTTCTCTTATCAAATAATAATGTTCATTGGCTTTAGTTTCTATCTAACTAGGCTAAATTGTCTAAAAGGTCACAATGGATGATTAGAATGTTCACTTAGAATTCCAAATTATTGATGTAAAAAATATCTGTGCTATTTGACGTGGAACTATAACTCGAGAATCAATTAATTTCGGGATAACACTTCCAAAAAAGCAAAATATAAAAGACCTCTTTAAGGGTTCATAAAATATAAGGCCCTAAGTCTTCAAACCTGTGTCCCAGTACTTAGAAGCTCACAAGTCCGTTGGAATCTGCTGTAATGGAGAGTACTCAAGTTCAATATCGCCTCTCAAGTGTAAAGAATAAATCTAATCGCACTGAGAAGCGCACTACAACATATACTCCATCTAGGAAGCCTAGATCCAAGCAATCTAAGAGCCCAGCCCCTCAAAAGCCCACGAAAAGCTTCTCAAAAAAACCTAACTCCAAGCTAACGGAACAACCAAAGCATACCTCATACGACGACAAAGGTTATTATTATCAAAGCTACAAAGGAGCCAGCGGAAATCAAAACAAAGGATATTACCCTTGCTACCAGGTCTGCTATGTAGCAAGTCCTATTGTTTACCCTGAGCTCTTTGTCCCGGTTTATGGATACCCAATCTGTTACATCAACAACCCCACTTATGATCGGAAAATCCCTGGCGACAGCAGCCCACAAGAGATCGGCCACTCTGGCTGTCCCACCGTTGCCTCTGAAGAAGATTTAAATAAATCTACTGAGGAAGAATGGGGATTTAGAGTTGTGTGTAATGGAAACGTGGTCCATAAGGAGTGCTGCTCTCGAGAGCAAGAGAACGATGCGAATGCTCAAAGCTTCATCTCTATGTCCGAATACGACGAGTTTGTTCTCCCATTCAAGGAGTTTGAGCCCAAAAGTGAAGCAATTCCTTTGCCATCATTCTTGGCATAGTAGAGTGCGACACTTGGAAGGCTCATTCCTGTGTGCGTTGGGAAAGAAGCAATAATAAAGTTTCATGCTTGGAACGCATAATTTGCTGCATTAAATTAAGGTTTTGGTGCGAAAATTCTTCATCGTGAGTTCTAAGTGCATTTATTAGATAATTCATTTATAAAGTATGCTCATGAAGGCTATTTTCATCTTGAATTTGTCGGAGCTACTGAAAAACTATATTAAAGAGCTTCTGGAAGAAATAAATTGATGAATTAGGTATTGAGGCTGCTATAAGCAAATCTGTTTCGTGCTTGAAGAGTCTTTTATAAAGTAATATATAGTGTTTTCATACTTTTCCTTAGCTTCTAGTGTGGATACACAAACCTTTCCTTTAGTATTTAAATGGATCAGGTCACTACTGAATACGAATCTCCTTTCAACGATTCTTTTGTACTCTCTTATTGTACATTTTCTTTTTGAATTGTTAAATACTAAGAGTTTGTATCGTATGAGACTTCAAAAATATTGAATGACTGAAAACTTTATAATTATTAAGATCTAAATAAATTAATAAAACGCATGTAAGCAGGTGAAAGAGTATCGCAATGCTAGCAACTTATAAGCATCAGTTGCTCTTTATTAGATCTCTTAAACGTAAACTCATTCCAATAACTATGATAGTTTTCGGTAAATGTCACAATCTTGTGCCAGAGGATTGACTTGATAGCAAAATACATTCAAATTATCTCTTCCAAAGCAAATAATTCTCTGTAAAGTGTATAAAACTGAATGACTGCCATAAGCAAGAATCTTTCTTTAAATAGCATCAAAATACTCCAATTATCATACAACCAAAATTTCATAAGATCGCTCTAAACGGAATGCTTAAAATTTCGATTCACACTTAAAAGAGAACTATTCTTAAGTGGTCCGAGATAAGGCAATATAAATCGTTGAAACCTCTGATAATCTACATAGGATTCTAAGTCAATCTCTTTTGGGATGGTAATTCAATTGAATCGACACTTCATCAAGTATAGAGTTATAAAGATTAACAATGAACTCCAGATTTTGTCGGGCCTGGTATTGTCAACTATACTTCAGCATAAGCTTGTAGCAAATTCATCGTACGCAATTGAGAAAGAAAAAAATTGAGTTAAAAACTTTGGGGGTTTTTAGAGCTGTATATAAGTGGTAAATAGAAAAATAAAAACAGCTTAATGGCTACTTGATACCTCAATCTTTCTTAAAATTCAAGTTAAACCCCAAATTAACCTTAAGCAAAAGTTTTCTTAGTCATTATATTGTAAAAGTCATCAAGAGTAACAAGTCCATCTCCATCGCTATCAGCTCTCTCAATCATTTCTTGAAGTTCAGAGTCATCCATGGTCTCACCCAACTCACGAGCAACACGTCTGAGGTTTTTAATGCTGATTCTGCCGGTTTTTTCGTCATCGAAAAGCTTGAACACTTTTTCAATGTCTTCTCTACTGTCTCTGTCGCTCATTCTCGCAGTCATCATATCCAAGAACTCCTTAAAGTCAATAGCACCGCTGCCATCAGCATCCAGATCACTGATCATCTGATAAATGGTTTGGTTCTTCGCTTCGAATCCCAAAGAAACCATAGCAGCCTTCAATTCTTTTGGGTCAATGCTCCCGCCTCCATCGGTGTCGAAGAGATCGAAAGCTTCTTTGATTTCGAGAATTTCGTCTTCAGTGAGTCCTGGCTTCTCGTAAAGCTTAGGGTTGAAGCCTTGTTTGCCACCTTTTTGAGCAGGTTGAGTCTTGCCTTTGGACATTAGGATTAAATTTTCAATTCAAAATCTTAAAGATTTATATTGAGAGCTACGTGTATTTATAACCTATTTATCGTCTCTAAATTCAGTTAAAATTCAAAATTGAGCAAAAGTTGTTTATAAAGAGAGAAGTTTCAAGAATTTGAAGTGATTGTGAGAATCAGTTTAAGGAGTGTTTATTCGAACAGTGGTAAATATGCAGCTAGAATAAAAAAAAGGGAGGTTTGATATTTCACAGTAATTTGCAACTCTCTCCGGAAACATTAATTACCAGGGAGTAAGTTGTTGTCCAAATATTGCTTTAATTCATGAT
>ENA-UOTX01001092-UOTX01001092.1-compost-metagenome-genome-assembly--contig:-NODE-1092-length-22774-cov-19.137727_pt1 | contig 22774 bp, 12 predicted proteins | sample MGYA00238143_ERZ746982 | MGnify/ENA primary metagenome ERZ746982 (study PRJEB28758, sample SAMN06268862) | compost metagenome | isolation source: single cell | place: USA: California, Emeryville, Joint... | reverse complement strand
CGAATTATTACTGCTACGCATCTGGTAAGAATTAACGCTGCCCTTGAATTTTTGAACACATTATACAAATTAAAGGCTCTTGTGCCAATACCCATAAAATCGCCCTCTCTGCACCCAATGATCACAACCAGCACTCGCAGCCTCAAGGTTTATCATTATCAATACATCAGAGAGTTCAGATTAATCATCCTCGCAGCGATTCACAACCTTATGCCCAAACAAACGAGCTCATTAATCATCGCAAACGCTCACTCCATGAAAATTATCACAAAAATCGACACCGAAGTGAATGAGCACTTCCAATCCTGCTACAACGTGGCAGCAAATAAATTTGTTGCTTTGGGCGACAATTCCACGATTACAATCTTCACGTTAAAAGGAGCTTTTCGGCAGCTCTACACTCTTTCTCACTCGTTTCAAATCACCACGCTCTCGTTAGTCAAGAAAGAAAATCTGCTCGTCGTCGCTGGCTACTCCAGCAAGATTGTGCTCTGGGACCTCAACGACGTTGCTCAGAAACATGAAGTTTCAATCGCCCCTTTTCAATGGGCTCATAATCTAATCGTCTTAGAACGCAGAAACCTCCTCGCCTTAAAAACCCATAAATCCGTCTTATTTGTAGACTATATCACGAAGACGCTGACGTTCATGATCGAAGATAAATTCGAAATCGGCAACTTGCTTCTCTATTCTGAGAAATACGATTTGTTTATCGGACATCATTATGAATATGTAACGGAGAAACCTGAACCAAAGCTAAAGCCTGTGTTCGTCAATAAACAGATATCGAGCCTTGAGCAAATGAGCGTCCAAAAAGGCGGCCCGAAGGAGATGACGGATAGAATAAGACCAAAGCTTGAGATTTTCACGCTTTGGAGGCATAATCAGCGTGAAAATGTGCCTTTGAAGAAGATAACACTGGAATCACAGTTCAACATCTGCTTTATCTATGATGAGGGAGGTGAGTACTTCGGGCTGTTCGATCGTGAACATAAAACGATTCTCATTCAGAGCCTTTCTGACGTCAGAAAGAGCTTCAAGGTGTATTTTAAGGCTAATCGGATGATTGATAGGATTCAACTATTGCAAAATGAACATGATAAGGTGATTTTGTTGGCTCGTGTACAGAGAGCGAACATCAGTATCGTAAATATCAAAGTAAAATCAAGTATAATACAACAACAACCACAGCAGGTCAACTATGCAATAAAATCTAGTAGTATTCCCTTGAATCCCTTCGGGGAATTGAAAGTTTCAAAGTTGAAATGATACCATTAAGTATTAAAAAAACTGAGCTCTATGAAATGGTGTCATGTGCATATTTATTTGTCATAATCGACAATTGTGTTGTTCATATAGGATCAGATTCAGTTTAATACTTCACAGAGAGAGAGATTCAGAATTTATTCTTTGGTGATTATGTATATTTTACATAAATTCATATGCTGTATAGAAAATAGTCGTGTTAAGAGTTAATGGCTTGAATTATCAATCGATTTTGTCCGTCAGCTGTTTATCTAACGGGAAATTCGGCACAAAGGTAGCAGAATTTTCGATATTATTGAGACCAAGGGGGGATTATTCATAGATAATTGTTTTTCACACCAAAACGAAGCATGACAGCAATCCATAAAGGGTTTGTTAGAAGACCAAATATTAGAAAAAATGAGTCTATTTCAGCACTTTCAGCACAAGAGGCGTATATTTATACATTTCTACAGCACTACTATTCAAAAATTATTCACCAAGTTTACATAAATACGCATAAAATTTCTGAATAGCTTGCTTTTCAGACAAAGCATACTGATTACCCATCAAACAACGCTCTTCACTAGTCGTTTTGTTCTCAATCTTTGTGATTTGCTCAATCGCCTTCAAATTTTCCTCTTCCGTTTTATTATAAAAAGCTCTAAGACGCTCATGGATCGCATTGACGGCTGCCTTGAAATTGCTACGATGCTTGCTATCAACGAAAGAGTCTCCATCCAATGAATACAGGTCAAAATCTTCTTTCGGTATTTCCTCCAACGTCAATGTCTTCAACAGCATGATAAACTCCCACGTTGGCTCTCCAGTCGAAGCTTGGATGCTGAGTTCAATATCCGCCACTAATCCTAACTCCGGCTCTTTAAGCTTTTTAAACCCCATACTCTTCATAAACTTCCTGTCATCAGAATTGACGATCGTAATTAAATGAGGCAAGCCTGACTGCACAAGCTTCAGTTTCGCCTGGAAATTCTCACCTGACCCTTTCGACGCAACTTTCTTGAGGATCTCTGCCTCTTCCGACCCAATATTAAATTTGACGCAATTGTATGGATTGTAGCTCGGCAGGAAACCATAAAACTCCAGGAAGTGGAAGTTATCTCTGTCAAGGCAGTAAATAATGAAAACTTGTGAATCTTTATTGAATTTCCTAAAAGCTTTCATCATGTATTTCTGCTGCTTGGTGTCATAATAAAACAGCTTTTGGAGACTCAAATTTTGGAGATCGATGGGGCTTTCCTTCGTCTTTGATTCTTCCTTCGAGTCTGCAGCTTCTTTACCAGCGCTGTCTGTATTTCCTGGAGCGATGAGACTGTGATTTGCGTAGTCAAATAGAGGCAGAAAAGCACCAATTTCGGCTCGCTTATCGTGAATGGATTCGTAAAAAATTGTTCTTGTTTCTATTAAAGAGACCACGTTAAGGTAGTCCTCGAAAGTTTTCGTTGAGAGGAACTCATAGGCAGGGTGCTCATTCACTTTTGTGGATAAGTGATTTAATACGCTGAATTCTTTCTGCAGAGTGCTTTTTTTCTCATTGATTTTGTTAATCAATTCCTTTCGCTCCAAAGTCTCGAGCTCAGCTTCGTTCCAGGAGCAGAGCGTGTTGAACTGTGTTGGGAGAATCTGGAAATAGGAATACCAACTTGAGGACTCTCCTTTCGCTCGCTCATACCAGATGTAAGCCGCAAAGATTGCTCGTACGCTAAGGGCTCCGACTTTGCTGATGACTAGTTCTTCAAAAGTTTTGTCGTTATAAGCACAGTCAATGCTCAGAATGATAGATTTAGGAATAGTAAGAATGCATTCTCCCGCTTCGATGTCTCGAAGGGCTTTCAAGCCGTATCCACAATCTTCAAATCTGGTAGGAGCCACAGCGAGATCTTCCTTTTGGAACGATTTGAACCAGTCTACGAATTTGCTTATCTTATCTTCCATAACAGCGAATCTTTGATAAATTCAGCGTACAAATTATGAAATAGTTTTTCATCAAAATAAATGAATAAAAGCAAAAACAGCAAGTATTGAGACTATTTCAGTTGCTTATGAAAAAAATCTGTTTTATTCATTCAACTTAATGCCAACGATAAATTATAGATTCGTTTTGACTAGTAAAAAGATTCTCCATCAAAAGCATCATCGCCTGCCATGAAATAATGCATGACTGCCTCATCACAAATTGGTTTTTTCTATTGAACTTTCATAGTTTTTCATTGAAAAAAAGTAAAATGCAACCAAAAAAAAGCATTAAAAGACGTCATCTTCCCATATAATAACTCTGTGGCATATCTTTGATTTGTGGATAATAAACTATCTATTCAAACATTCTTTTTTGTTTTGAAGGTAGTATTCGTGAGTAATCGCATAAATCTGATCGACCCAAACTTGAACGAAAGTTCTTATCCGTACAACATCATCTTTTCTGTAAGTGAAATAGTATTCAAGATCTTCTTTCGTGTAAACTCCCTCAATAAAATGCTCAACATGCTGGGTTTCTTCCTTTGGCGCTGTATTTTTCTTATAAGGGTCAATAGCAACCAATCGCCCCTCTTTAAGCGCCGGCAATGCATGTAACTCAGCTGATTGATGTTTATACGCAAACGGTACAGTAGACTTGACAATATCTTCGATAACAATTGAAATTATCGAAGCGATCACCTTGGCATTTCTTTGTGCTTTTCTATTTTTCGTGTCAGGTTTAGGCCCGTAAGTAGCCTGATTTAGTAGGATATAATACACGAGTATTCTCCCTAACATAAATATGGCAATGACCATCTTCGAATGCTCAGGTTGAAGATGCTTTAAACTACCAATCGTGCTGAACCTGAGTCTTTTCAGCTCAAATCCAGTGTAGAAATCGGGAAGAGGCACACAACCGTTCTCTGAGATTGAGCAAAGGAATTTTAGGATATACCTTGGAAGTTTCATCCCAGCTTGATTTGATAAAAGCTTGTTGAATATGTTTCTCAGGTAAGGATTGATGCCGATGTTGACCCTCTCGTCAAGGGTTTCTTTCGAAAAAGTTTTCTTCCCAAAAAGACCGCTTTCCTCGCCTTGAACGATGCAATACGAGGTTTTTCCCTTGAAAATTTGCTCAAGCTCTGGTCTCAGAGTCGAGAAGAAATAATAGCAGAGAGCATTGACAATTCCTCCGTAGCTATTGCGAAAATCTGTAATTGCAGTAGCTTGCCTTGCTCTAAATTTTTTACGAGCTTCTCTCTTCAATAGCCGAGGAAGCACCATCATCCAACTCAACGCCACTAATCTGCCCTTGGCGTTCAGAAGTTCAATTGAAGTGTTTAGCGAGGCTTCTTGCTTCTTTCCTTTCTTGACTTTGGTCCTACCATAGTCGAGGTTCTGATGCGTTGGATAATGTCGACTGAAGAAATCGAGTTGGTTTAACACGCCATTTGGAGACTCTTCTTTGATTGTTGACTGTCTCGAAGGTAATGCTTGAATCCGACCTGCAGGTGCTTTTCCGATAACCTGAGTTTTAATGCGAGGTGGCCGCTCAGGAGAAAATAGAAATAAATCATCCTTCGAAAACGGATCTTTTTCTTTGAGCGTTCGATACCTCTTTCTATCTCTTTGAGGCTTGATTTGGGCTTGAACCTGGTCCTGGGCCTTCTGGTCGGAGCCTTCGCTGGCATCTTGACTCTCATGAGTGGATGAATGAATCTGATCTAAGATATCCGGCACATTATTCTTCGAGCCACCCAGCTGGTCAGTTATGATTCGCCGAAGCTCAGCTTGAAACAGAGATTTGTGCCTGATGCTCTGAGACCCATCCGACTTCTTCACTTTTATCGCAAAATCTTTCGGCGGCGTTTCATTTTGTGAGTCTGACTTGTTTTCTTTCACTCCCATAAGCGAAGGATTCGCGGCCACGAGGTTGAAGCCGTTCTGCATAAGAACATTATTTTGATAGCCTTTTTTCCAAGACTGAACCTCCTGATAAGCGTTGCTCGGTTCAATGATAGTTCGAGTTTTATTAGATGATGTAAATAATGGCTTGTTGCCCGTCAGAGCATGAGGCATCGTCCCAGCCTGAGGGGAAATGAACCCCGCGTAAGAATGTTTTCGAAAGTGAGGGGCCTCAATTTGATAGAACTCTCTGCTCTTGGGGCTTTTGAAATCCAATTCCGGCATAGAAGGAGGCAGTGAGTTCATTGAGCCAGACTTACGCTCGTTTTGGCCGGGATATGGGTACACCTGCTCAATAGACCTCCTCGATCGAAGAGGTCCTTGGTTTTCAGGGAGATACTGAGGATTTAACATTAATAATGGAAAACACTACCAGAATTCAAACTTGTTTTTAAATGACTAATAAAAATTTTCCAAGACATCAGCGATATTAAATTTCAATCAATTTAATTCTGATAAAGAAACACCATCTTTGAGAGCCTTAAGCTAAAAATAATGTATCCCAAAAAAAAAGAACACTCGAAGTTTTGCAATGTGAGAGTATTATGCATTACTGTTAAATGACATATTAGGCCTGATTTGCATCATGGTAGGTAACTGGGTCTGTCACATTAGTATCATTGACAGTAAGAGGGTTAACAGCATTGGGTTCTTCTTCTTCAAGTAGTTGCTGAATAAGCTTCTTCTTCCTTGCTTTGGCTCTTTTTTGGTAAATATAATATAGTACCCCAACAACCGCGCTAAGGACTAGCAATCCGATGGCTATAAGCACCGCAGCAAAGGTTTTTGATGGTTGAGGCGGAGCTTTTTCGAGCTGGATTTTCACTGTGCCAAAGCTGCCGTAATTCTTCGCCTTTAAAGTCAATTCTGTCGACTTAATCTCACGGGGGACGTTAAATTCTACCTTATAAGAGCTCGAAAAATCTCGGATAAGCACCTCGTAATGGTTTGTAATGTTAAGCGGGAATTTCAGCACTCCTCCGTGTTCACTTGGATCAAGGACGATGATTTCTCTATTTTGCCTCAGCTTCGAGACCCCCATTGTTTTTAGCAACATATAATCGTTCCCCACGTCAAACTCGTCACCTGAGTACGTGTCGTAATACAACACATGCGGATCTGAACTAGTTAGATTATTATCGCTTTGTTCATTCGCTCTCTCGACGGCGATAATGCCCTCGGCCCATGATATTTTCGTATTGACTGTATTTGGAAGGTAATTATTTATTCCGTAGGACACATTGAATTCGCAGGAGTTATTTCCTTGGAAAAGGGTGATATCGATGACGTAAGAGTTATAAATTCTATTTCCAAGCAAAACTTCCCACTTAAAGGCGGTCTGGTCGTAGCTCGAGCTCATAATGTCAACCATGTTCCAATCTGCTCCGTATCGACTGATATTATAATCGGTAATCAACTGCCTCAGATCGTTGGAATAACAGCTGCTGAGAGTCTTGTTTGAACTATCAGTCAAGCAGACAGCAAGCAGATATAAATCTCTTTCAGCGTCAGTTACGGCAGCTAACAAAAGGATTCGTCCAGACTGGTTTTGAGCCTTGAAAGGTTGTAATTTAGTCACTATTTGCGTGTTTTTGGTTATAGAGACGCCCATGGCGCTTGAAAAATCTTCAAACTCCAGGAATGATGATCTTTTATTAGCGGTTAAATCCCATAGAGAAATGAAAGTTTCGAAACTGCAGTCAGCTCCACCTCCTGCGAGCCCGCATTCTAGGGTGAGCGCAAGGAATGACCGATTGAAGAAGGCGACTTGATAGTACTTTGTAAAATTATAGTCAGTCGAAATTCCTTGTTGCAGCTGTTGTGTTTGCGGAGTCGCGGTTAAATTATATGCTTGAATCGTTTTGTTGCTGGGCATGTAAAACTGCATCCAAGAGCCCCTTGGTCCCACGAAAAAGTTTGTTACATCATCTGGAAGGGGGCTGAGCAGGTTGGAAATATTGGCTGGAGCTTCGGTCTCGAGGTATATTGTAGTTGTGTTTATCTTCAAAACTGTTGTTTGAGCCAACAGATAAGCAAAACCATCAGCTCCAATGTCGGCACCAAGTAGCTGAGTCGTCGGCAGGGTACCTGAGATTGTACACAAATCATCGTCGTCGATGGGCTTCAGAAGTCTTAATGCGTTATTTTTCATGTCAGAAGGGTCTGATGTGCTCATTTCTAGATCAATGACGCCTCCGTAGAAATAATCATCGGGTTTCAAAGCCCAAATAATCGCTGTCTCTCCCAATGTTATTTTATTTGCATACTGCCCACTCGTGTTAACAGGTTCGATTGGATCCTCAAGATAGTAGAGAGAGAAGTTAAAAGTCAAGACTCGTGATTCACTCGGAAACGCGTTTGCAACGAGAAGCAGAATTTCAATTTCATAGATTTCATGTATTTCAGTTACGTTAACACTCGTTGTATCCAAGATAATTTGCAATTCGCTGTGAAATTGGTATAGAGTGTTTGTGTCGCCCCACACTACCAGGAAATCCGAGTTCAAATCATTGCTGACTGCAGATACTCCTTGAACTTGGCTATATGCTTGAGGTGAAGTTATAACTCCTCTCGCGAGTCTGGGCATATACTGGAAGTTTTTCCCGATAGAATTGATATGGTAGACATAGAGTTTATTTTGATCGCCTGAGGTTGTCATCATGTAGAGCGTGTTCGTGGTTTGGGAGTAACTCACAGGAGACGATACCTTTGAAAATTCAGCAAATTCGCTTTCAAAAATCTCGCCATAAGTCAATGTCTGGCCATGGTATTGGAGCACAGTACCGAATTGACTGTCGGGCAAAATCAACCATTCTTCGAATATTCCGAGTCCTGGACAGGCAATGATTAAAATTTTGTGGATGTGGTTGATATATAGATAAGTTTCTTCGGCTCCACCGAGGAGATTTAACGCTTGATGCTGCTCGATTAATGGGATTGGTGTTGAAATATTAGGAGAAGAGTAGCTGAGAGAAGATAAGTTATAGCAATACAGCGTAAAATCACTCTCCATCATCACGAACATGAAGTCATCATGGAGCTCCAATCGCAGACCGACGAAGCCACTGGTATCCAATTGAGGGAATCCTTCAAGTGGGATCGAAATATTTCTCATAGAGTTCACTGCTACACCTAGTGGAATATCAGCAAGATCATCAATGTAGAAAATCGTTAGAGAAGTGTTTCCACTGTATCTGTCTGTGTCAAGACAGAGCAGATAACTAGAATTATTGACTTTTTTCACCTTCATTGACTGGCAATTGCTTGTTTGCTGAGCGCCAGTCTTTCCAAGGTATTTTTCTTCGATGCTATACATGGAATACTCGTACACTTTGGATACCGAAAAAGCAGAATCGCCTATCTCATTGCTGCTGGGATAACTCATGATGATATAAGGATAACCATCCGTGATAGCTTCAACACGTTTTTGAGTCGAAGGCCAACGAAGAGTTCCCTTGGAAGCACAATAGGTCAACGAGTCCGTACAGCGATAAACAGAAGACTGAGAATTCATTTCGAAAACCCAATACGCATTCAAAGGGTCTCTAGCAATGACACCATCAGAAGTTCGGATTACTTTGAATTCTCTTAGCTCTTCAACATCTCGTATGGTGAAGCCCAAGCTACTAATGTATAGAACGAGAGGTGCTGCAGTCTTTATTCCCAGGTCATTTAGAGTGAACGTTTTTGGTGTGGGATAGACTCCGGAGATAAATTGGTTTGGCGATATCATCGCAGATGTGTCGATCATAAAGAACGAGTTGTTGTAATAATACACCAAGATGCTGAAATTTTCCGAGATGTGCTGATCTAGCTTACTCGAGGTGACTTGTAGCGTGATTACATTGGAAATCTGAGGTGTGATTGTCGAATTTATTGCCAATATTGGCTTTTTGTACGACATATAGGTTAAATTGGTGTCATTGAGATGATAAAATCTCGGTGTGTTTCCCTTTGAGAATATCGACACCTTGATAGCCCCTGAGACCGGAATTGTAGGGGACTCTAAATAAATCACATCAGCATCAGTTGTTGTGTCGGAGAAAGTCGCAATGCTTAAGTAAGACTTTCCAGAATGGGCATTAATAGAATGGATCGCTACACTATGATCACCAACAATATCGTAATCGTAAATCGTCTCCGCGAGTTCTGGACTGAATAGCGCTGAGATATTTTCGATTTGGTAGCTCGTCAGGTCAAATACCTGCAAATACACCTCATTGATTTCCGCGATATAGACGATCATATCCGATCTGATGTTAAGTTTCGCTCCTGTAACATAGCACGCTTCCCCCTCGAAATAAAAAATATCCAAAACATCAGGTGTCGCAGGGTACCAGTTCACAAGCGCAAGCGTATTAGTCGCGTTAGCTAGGATTGTGAGGTTAATGTCCACCAAATGAAGCTCTCTCAGGTCAGTGATTCCCCATGAAGCGTTCAAATGAGTGTAATTAAAGCTTCTCGTTAAACTTGTGACTGCTGTGTCTGGGTCAATTTGCCATTCTTCAACCACCCATTCCTTTCCTTGATAGAATCTCCAGAATGTCAATGAAGTATCCTTAGGGATTTTTCGCACTCCTGTATGAGCTAAATCGGTAGCGACGGGTGATTCCACATCAACGAAGGTAAAATGCAGTGTATCTAGCTCGAGGTAACCTAAAGCACCTTGATTTTTTGTGTTATTCCAGCAGTTGAGAATGAGTCTGACATAATCAGGCTGAAGGACGTCATTGCATTGGATGTCGTTAAGACTGGAATAATTGCTGTGGTTAGTTGAGACTGTTCCGTCTTGCTGAATGGTGATGATTGTAAGGCTTTCGTTGTATAGAATAGCGAAAGCATCCTTTGTTGGGTCTGAATCAACGAGCGTTCTAACGAGAGTGAAGTTTTGAGGGATGAAATCAAGGGTTCTGTTGATGGTTAAATTCTTTGGGATCGAAACCAGCTCAGTGGAGTTGTTGAGCGAGTAATCGAAGGAGAGGTTGAAGCCGGAAAATATCTGATCCAAAAAAAGTGTTTTCTTAGGAGTTTGAAACGAATCGATGTATTGATATGGGTCAAGTCCGACAATTTGGTCTATCCTGGGACCTGATTGAGCACTCAGGAAACTTGCAGTGCTGAATAGGAGGATAGTTAGGATAAGGAAATTGCAATTCATACTTTAAATATGATTAAAAATTTTTTTTGTTTAGCAGGTTATTCAAGCGCCTCACGAAGTCGCAGTCGAGTTCAATATCAGGCAGTCTGATGGGAAAACTCCATGATCTGCAAGTGGAATCACATGCTAAGTTTTGATGGTTCTGGGAGGCAGAAGAGGGATAATGTGCATTTAATACAGATTGATAAGAGAATATCTATTGTAAATTGATTTAACGGTTTTATAAAGAAATACTTAGAGTAGAAAATAATTTATAATACATTTCTAATCTCGAAGGAATAAAAATCTGGGATCTTGAAAGTACAAAAAAATTGTAAAGTGTAAAGGTGAATGAGTGATCTTATATTGCTGCTTCAACGGTCAAAGGTTTTTGTACTGTTGCGTTATGATTTTTAGAATTTATTTTCAAATTTCAAAATTTTGGTGTAAAGGTTTCATTTATTTCGATTATGTAATGGTCGAAAAGTGCTGGAAAGGTTAAAATGCTTTGAGTGATTTATGCAATCATTTGGGTGAAAGGTAGTCAAGAGAAAAACATAGTTGGTGAACAGTGTTGGACTGTGTCACGAAATAATCAATGTGAAATGTAAACACCAAACCTAATCTGTACGAACAATGAAAACCAACCGTGCCAATATCATTTAATTAACTTGTACATGTTATTAGCTAAGAAAATTGAAGATGTTTTAGTTAATTTCAAAAGAGTTTTTACTTAGCCTCAGGATGATATCAATATCCCTAATGCATGTTAGATTCAAAGTTTTTACTCTTCATTGCGATATACCATCAAATAGTATTTAAATCAAAATTCGAGTGTAGAAAAACTACTTAATGCTTAGTGAATAAGAGTCTTTAATTTAAAGAAATTGCTTGTATATTTCTTCTTACTAAGGGCTTACATGGTCGTCTTCCCATCTTTTTCGATAATAAATTTTGATACTAATAAAGCTTCTACAAGGTACAACAACGTTTGAATGAAAGGGAAAAAGCACTTTGCAATTTGAGTAACTTCCTTTCTGTTTTACGCATTTTATATTTAGTAAATGAGAGTAAGCTAACTGTATACAAGAAAAATTTCAGAAAAATGGCACTTCTTCTTTATTTGCGTATAGCATGAATGTGACTAATTTTTGAAAAAAAAAAGGTATTCCCTAAAGTTTCACTCATAGACTCGAAAATCACTGGACATCTTGGGATAACAGCTATAGCTACATATCATGGAATAACGAAATACCCGAAACAGGAAGCCTACTTGCATATTAATTGAGCAGATGTTTCTCTAAGACTTCTCTAATATGGGCAAATACATACTTTTTTCTTCGAATACACGCACTGTCTGATAAAACTTCACGCATGTTCCGGTATCTAATTTGTTTACAATCAAAATATTCTAAAATTTTCTGAATCATCACAGTTTATATACACTACCCCGGGATGAAACATGAATTTGATATAGGAAAAAGAGAGACATTTCCTAAAAATTCTAAAAATTTTCTTAAAATGCAGATCTAATTAATTATAATACAATTGTTTCTTTATAAGCGATTGTTTCCTTATTAATGTCGGGCGGCACGATATTTTCCTTGAAGCTCATGTCAATTACTCTGCTTCCCGCTCCAGCCTCTTCGATTTGTTCGATGCTTATATCGCTTTTGTTGATCGTTCCTCTACGCCTACGATAGGGATTGTATCTTCCATGCAATGATATATCGCTGGCCACGTTCACAGCAGACTGCAACCCATGAGCCAAAGTTGGATGGTTCGCCGTAATATCCAATTGGAAATTCGTAATATCGGCAAGAGACTCTGCGAGTTGCATTGAAGGCGTGATTCCTTCCGTAGGAACGAATTGGGTCCTTGACAGCTTCCTGCATTTGGTGTTGATGATGAATTGACCGTTATCATTGACTGATGAAGATCTTGACCTTTCAGTGACCGATGGTAGTTGACTGACTTGTTCGATTTTTTCTGGGGCTGGTTTTGGCACATCAATAGCAACGACTTTATTTTTTTGTTTTCTTCTTTGATACAACTTCCATCCGAAAACTGCGCCCGATATGAGTAGTACGGACAATCCAGCGCTCAAACTCGCAACAAGAATAGTTTTATCTGAGCCGCTGCTTCGGATCACCGTTACAGTAGTTTGATTGGAACCGGAATTAGCGTTCGGGTCGATACATTGTGAGTTACTAGTTAAGATAAAGTTTGCACTGCAAGCTGTGCAAGTCATCGTTCCACTGCCATCTATCGAGCACGAATCGCAGCCTGTGGGACAGCTTTGACACGTTCCTGAAGATGTTTTTACGCTATTTGCTTTGCATTTTGTGCAATCAGTTGAGGTCGTACATGTTTCACAGTTGGCTGGACAAACGATTTCGCAAGAGCCGGAAACTAGGGTGTATCCAGTTGGGCATCCAGAGCAAACAGTTTCGCTGACACAGGTAGAGCAGCGACTTGGGCAAGTGAAGCAGCTAAGACTCGATAAGTAGTAGGATGGAGAGCAGACTAGACAATGCGTCGCGTTGCTACACTTGGAGCATCCTTCTGAGCAGTCATCACAAGATTCGGTGGTACTATTATAGAATTTCCCGGAGGGGCAAACTGTTGCATCTGGGTAGCAGGCTCCGTTCAATCGACTGTAGCCAGTTTTGCACGTAGTACAGGTCGAAGAAGAACTACACACGGCACACCCATCGCCGCAGGACATGCAAAGATTGGTTGTGCTATCAAGGTAGTGATAGTCCTGGCAGCTCGTGCATAAAGAAGAGCTCTGACATGCAGTGCACCCAGCCGGACATTGAATGCACTGAGTCCCTTGAAAAAAGAATCCTGCATTGCATTGATCGCAAGTATTAGGGGCGGTGCACTCCTGACAGTTAGCCGAGCAGGTTGGGTAGCAGATGCCACTTTGGAGGTAGTAGTCAGGCTGATTGCAGGCCAAGCAACTCGAACCTGAGCTACAGAGCGCACAACCTTGTATACAAGGATAACACACTCCTGAAAGCAGATAAAACCCGTTTAAACAATTATGACAAGCCCCTGCTCCTGTACAGACCTGGCATCCCGCATCACAAGCAGAGCATTGCTGATCCAGTACATAATAGCCGACAGCGCAAGTGCTACAAGTATTCGGTAACGTACAACTCAAGCAGTTGTCTGAACAGATAGCAGTGCAAGTGTTATTTGCCAGCAAATAACCATCGAAGCACTCATTGCAGCCCAGAGCGTCTGAACATCGTTTGCAACCCGGACTTGCGCATTTTTGACAGACACCTGCATTGCTCCAATAGTTCTCTGCGCAAGCATCACACTTAGTAACGTCTGTGCAACTGGTGCAGTATGGTCTGCAAGCTGAGCATTGGGTCACAGTGGGAAGTAGAGGCTGATCACTGCAATCGATGCCCGGACAAAGACAAGTTGATCCATAGCTATCGACTCTTGGAAAAACACAGGCACAGGCAGCACTGCTTGCAACCTTTTTGAGAAGTGTGAGTAAGAACGTATAGCAGGGAATTTGTTACTGTTATTCTTTTAGAGCAGTCAGGTCCTTGAAAACCTTCGTCGCAGGTGCAAACTCCACTATTACAGGTGCCGTGTCCACTACAGCCAAGCGGACAGTAAGGCGCTTTGAGAACCCCGCAGAAGAATTTCGGGTCTGGACAGGTAAAAAGACCAGTGTAACCTAAGTTTGATTATTTTGTTATCATAAATAGCAGCAAATAAAGAAGCACCTGTGACTGATTGGGTCCCGGCAGCGGTACATTCAACCACAATTTCGCCAATAAATACTTTCAAGACATAGTTGCCGCTGAGCAGTTGGCACTAAAACCATTTCGTTAGAGCATTATTAAAGTGAGAAAATACTTGATATTTTAGACAAGATCCCATCGGCAACTGCGAAGTTGGAGTTATACTTGCCAAAACCAACGTGTTATCAAAGCATGCGCTATCAGCTCCAAAATACTCAGATTGAATGTATCCATAAGGAATTGTCGTCGGATCGTTGCAGTAATAATCGCTGTACGGCTCAATAATTGGGCAGTTGTCAGCAAAATTATCGTGAGCGACTGTTTGATTCCCGAAATAATCCCAATAAGCCCAAGCAGCACTTGGGAAATTAGGAAGATTGCTCGAAATCGCACAAGATCCTCGAGCAGTGTAATCGAAATTGCATCCACTTGCCAGAGGGGTTGCACAAAACTCTCTTGATACTGCTTTCAACGGAGAACTACTTAAACAATTGCTGTTCACAAAAGGGCAGGTTTTGTTTTTTCCAAAAGGAAGCGGCTCTGCCTTGGAGTAATCGACCTGATACCAGCCTGAATCTTCTAAGAGAGCCAAAGTCAACGCTGATAGTCTCGGGTCATTCCATTGAGTAGATGTCATAAGCTAGCACATTATCCATGGTAAAACACAACATGAAAAAAATTTACTTCATTCCCAAAGAGACGCCTTTCCCAATGCGACCCAGCCCCAGAGGTTTCATCACCTCCTTGATTTTCGAGTCTCACATAGAATATGTTATTACAGTTAAACTGCTCTCTGGCTTTTTGAACGACATTAGGAGTCAGAAGTACGAATGCGTCGAACCCATTGATTGTGAGCGTTCTACATAAGTTTTTTACAAATTCCCATTAAATGAAATGATGATAAGAGGTGTTTTACCCAACATGGCCCGATAGTGCTGTATTCGTACTCGGGTCAATCCAATAATTATAAAGTGAAGTACTAAAGCCGAGGATGTGTATGACTTGATGCAACACAGCGTATAACTGCGAATTCCAGTTTTTACTGTCTAAGCTCATCATTGCGGTGTTCAGCTGCAAACCACCAAAGATCGGTCTTGTCAATGTAAAGGTCAGTGTGAAAATCACAGTTTTTATGTTCTACCTGTTCGTCGTGCCGTCAAGCAAACAAGACGACCCATAAGCAACCCAAGAAGCAGACGCGTCACTCGTGGCATTAACGAGCAATACGAGGTCATAATTGCTCAATCCTTGTGTATAGCTACTTGGAACCGTAATTGAGGCGCAAGTTCCAGTCTTAACAATTGGGGAAGCCAAAGGAACCACTTGAAGAGCAGCTTGAAAATAGTCGACAACCGCTGGCATCAGTATCACCGAAATAAAATCTCGCCACTTCTGCTCAAAGTTTTGTAGATCTTGTTATTATTTTTAGAAATTCAGAACTATGAGCTTAAGCTTTACGAGTGTAGTCGACATAGATTCGAATATTGCTCCATTCGTCGAGTTTTCTCCTCCTTGTAAATTGCATACATTAAAGGTTTGTGAATGAGTTTTAGAGCTTTACTCTGAATAATCCTTGCTGACTTCTAAAATTTCCAATGGTTCATGATGTCCGCGACGGTCGTGTTCGCAGCCATAAGTAAGTAGTGAGGTAGAGAGAACGAGATAGACAAGTAAGGGCAAAGCTTTAATCATATTCTTTTGATTTGTTTGCTTTTGAATTTGAATCCCGTTTAAATTATTCTTTAAATGTTTTACGCTAACGGTAAGAAATATATCTATCACATTGAGGTGTTTTAATTTTTTTTTATTTTTCAATTTGAAAAGAAGATTGATTCATGTCATTCTGCGAAAGATTTGCATGAGAAGTATGAAACGGGAAATTAGTTTAGTTCGAGGAAATAGCTGTGATTAGAAATGAATAGAACAACAGAACTCTGTGTCATTAACACATTAAGCAGACTAAAGAAAGATTATAAAGGGGAAAATATGATTAATGGTCTTGGATTTTCATTCCTTTGGAACTTAATCCTTTTATTTAAAAAATCATCAGCTGAAGTAGCTCTTGGTTTTGAAATCGCTGAAAATTGAATGAATGATTGATTATGTCAGCGGCTTGATTAACATATTTGAGTGAGGGATGATTGGAAAAAGTCCCGATTCTAACCACTTCATTGTCCAGAACCTTATTTGGAAAAGGCAAGGAGAAAAGAAAAATTCACGCCTATTTGAGAACCCCAAGGTCTCGTTTCGATAAGAAACAGCAAATCTCATAGGACCAGATAACTCGTTTAGTGTGAATGTGAGTCGCAGTGGGTCTGAATTCGAAAAGGAAGTTTCAACTAATAATAGGGTCCATTCAAGCCAACAGAAATTGTTAAAGAAACAAAATCATAAAAGAAAAAAAGGACTTGACCCTAAATTTCTCGAATGATGGCAATTCAATTTTTGGTGTGTTTTTTTTCTTCGAAAAGAATCTATTTGTCAAAAACCTCACCTCAACAGTAAATATTTGGTAACAAATGGAGTTAGAGAGAGTGTTGGTGCTTATTGTTGCCAAGCTCCGAACATACGAAATGAGCGGCTTTTTTGGATGCAATTTCTAATTTTACATTAGGAAATCAGAAGTGCCTCCTTTTCTGCTGACCATCATTCGAAAAGGATACCTCTCGCTGCTGTTATTCTTCCTCTTCACCTCTGAACATCGAAAGCAACATTTTTTACTATTACTCATAATGTCGTTTCCACAATATTTATTATCTAAGGCATATCAACGTAACACAAAACTGTTTATTTGATAATGACAGACAATCAAACAAAACACACATTGCTACTCGAAAATTTGCAAATAAACTTATTTTCTAACCACTCAAATCGAAGAATCATCTGAATCCTCATCACTCGACACTGTCACTGTTCTGTCTGAACCTCTCTTTGTCAAACTATGTGCTGGTGTCGACGCCTCACTATGCGCAATTAACGTAGTGAGTCTTCTTTGACTCCTCTGCTGCATATCATTCAACTTCTGCAAAAATCCAGCAGTCCGCGCCTCCGCATTCTTCGAAATCTCTTTGGGCGTCGCATCACTCTTTTTCTCTGGAACTGAGATTCTCACCATCGATTCTTTCTTCTTTTCTCCAGGATTACTTATGCTCGATGACTGTCTAAGCGCAGACCTAATTTTCGCTGATGCTGGAGTCTCCGATGTATTCTGGTTTTGATCTATCAGCACAGATTTGACTTCTTGCACTTGGGTGATCCTTCCATCTGGAATCGCCGAAAGAGACGCTTTTTTAGTCGGGCTAAAAGATTCTTGCGAGTATTGAGAACCTGAAAGCCTGTCGTTCTCACTTGGCATGGCCAGTTTGAAATTTTCAATCTTCTTCGGTTTAACTATACCGCTGTTTTCAGCTTCTTCCTCGGCTTTCAATTCATTTTCTGTAAGTTTGACGGCTTCTTCGAATTTCAACAGAGCCCGAGACTTTCTTCGACTCGTGGTATCGTCGCCTTTTACAACGTACGTTTGTGCCAATGATTTAAGGAAAGGATCGATTTCATCTTTCCTCTTCCTCTTCTTTTCGATATAAATTTCTGGAGGACGTTGCGGTTCTTGTTTTTTTTCTCTGTTTATGATTAGATAAGGGAAATCCAGATTGTGAGATCGGAAAATTGCGTAAATTCTCTCAGCGTTGGGAGCAGCTGGCTGTTGATTATACATGAAAGGAGTAACGTTAGGATGAGCGTCATGTTCGTCCGCTTTGTGACTAATTTCAGTTAAAAGGACATCAAAAGGAGCTCTGTCAGTCGAAGATGGACCGCGATGCTGATTATAATCAAGCTGTTGATTTCTTTTTGGTGGTGATTGATGCGGTGTCCTTTGGTAACTCTGTCTCTCGGTGACAGCGCCTGAAGGACGAGGGTTGTATCTTTCAGGACTTCCTCTATTGGAGAAAATCTTTTCAGCTGAGCCTTTTTTTTCAAAGTTGAAATATTTCGCTCGGTAAATTGGGACGCCTTGGAAATTTTTCTTTCGATATTCCTCGATTATTGGATTTATGGGGCGGCCGGTGTTCAATGTATAAGAAACTCCTGCGTCTCTTGGCGGTGATCGACGACTAGACGCTGGAGGGTAATTGTGGTGCTCTTGCTGGCGATGTGAGAGTTCTCGAAGGTTCTGCCCAGGAGAAAATTTGGACTCTGGAGTTATCGAGTAACTGACTGGAGTGCGATCACTTCTGAAAGGCGTTCGATAGGACCTACCGTCCTGGAATGGTGTGTTGAATTCTCTGGGCTGGGAACCTCTTTCAGAGTCATTTTGTCCTGTAACGGTCGTTATAAAGGAAAAGAAAATCGGAAGTTAGTTACCAAAATGCCTGGCAGGTGAAGCCCTTTGACTGAGTGGAGGATTTCCGTTATAAATTTTGATATTATCATTCGCGATAGGAGTAATTCTATCTGGACGCAAGACTTCCGGCGTCTGTCCTCTATGCGTAGGGAGTTTGTAATAACTTTGACTACGATTTGTTGGCAATGGTGATTCAAACCGAGAGCTCATAGGCATTCTTGTTGAAGATCTCTTTGAGTCATCATATTCTTAAAGGGAAAGTGTAAACAAATGAAGGTATAGCTTTCGTTTACCTTCTGGTCTGAAAGGATTTGCATAAATTTTATAACTCTGGCTCACAGGGTTAGAAAGCCTATTCTCAGGGATCTCTCTTCTTGTATGGTTCATTTTGTCTGGCGAGGAGAAAGGCGATTGTGAATGAGCTGGCTGGACATGTTGCTCCATTGGTCGATGAGTAAATAGTTTGTCTTCGTAATCATCGTCTTCGGTGTTACAGTATGTTACTGGGATCGGCTGGAAATCGTCTTGCTTGTTGTTTGCGTTTGCAGGTTGACTGTCTTCAAAGTCTGCAGGTTTAATGGGCCAGGCGTGTTGGTCCGGATGCGTAGTAAAATGCTGATGGAATCTCGCGTCTGCTTCTCTATTAGCAGCATCCTCTGCCCCTATTTTTCTTGCGAATGAATAGTATGCTAGTTTAGGTTAGTCTGAGCAATTGTAAGAAGGTAACCTGGATCTGGTTGCGGAGAAAATTTAATCGGTTGGGCAAGATCACGTGCTTCTCTTTCACTGGAAATAGACTTTTGTATATGAAATTATTCTTGATAGATTCGTATGTAATCTTACTATCAAAGAGGCTCTCTGGCTCATATTTGGCAGGACAGGTCGATTAGTGGAAAAGATCGCAGAGGTCTGAAAGATTAGCTTATATTTTTTACAGATAATTTTATTGAAGAGTACGTTTGGAGTCGATGAATCATAATCAAATTTAATACTTAAACACTTTGGATTTAGTAATATTAATTCGTAGCAGGCAGTCGAAACAGGTCCAACATTGAGCAGCATAGTGGAGCTATTCTCATAATATACAAGTTTCAAAACTCAAAAAAAGACCATCCATGACTCAACAGTTTCAAGTACTGTTTCACATGAGTGCAATCGGAAATTATTTGTTCTGATTATCCACGTTCAGAGTGATACAGTTCAAAAAGAATGGAGTGCATATTCAAATCTTAACAGCTAAGTATCAATTAGTTAACTTAAAACTGCAGTATTTATCATGATATTCTATTATGCTCACCTTGCGAGATTGCTCTTCTAAATCATTTCCTTATACTTTTATTAAAAGTTTAATTTTTATCAGTTGATTCATTCTCATTGTTGCGAAGAGTTCGTTCTCTTACAATTTTTCCAAAATCCTATTGTATTTCTTCCAATGTTTTAGATTTTTTGATTGAAACCTCTTTCTCTGTGGATAAGATGATGGACTCTCTGACTCTAAAGAAAGCTCAAACTTTCCCCTCACCTTTCTCTGGATGCCTTACCCAACTGTTTATTGCATGAAGAAAGCTTTGGGATCTACGGTGTTGACTGAAGGAAATATAGCAAGCTCTCTTAAAAATTAATAATGATCTCTGATGTTTCTGGATCTATCTCTACTACAATCCATATTCTGAATTTCGCATGATAATACATATTTAAATTGAAACGGCTAGCTTGAAATGATTCGTGGAACTGCTAGTTGTTAAAAATATTGTTGATTATTATGGTCCTTTCCATTGTATTCCCAGATGAGTTTATTGCTGAATTCTTCTAAAATATTCCTTAAAATCAAATTAGATCTCATATTAAATTATATTTCACTCTGCCAACAAACATCAATAAACCTAACCCATAATAAGTAAATTTTACGTACAAACCAGCCGTATGGACTTTTCAGAGTTTTGGATATTTATCACCCTCGGATGGATCGCTTGGTTTGGCTCACTCTTGCTTATCGCTGCTTTCTTTCGCGATAAAAAAGTCCGAGAGCAACCTGGAGATATCATCTTGGGTTTGTCCTTATCTGATTTCGGACTCACAACCCACTGGATCGTGAGCGCTATTTGGTCAGGACACTGGGCCGAGGATCTCTCTCACAACACCACTTTTTGCACTATTAACGCTTTTATTAGCTTAAGCTCAGTGTCTTTAGAATACTGTTACAGCATCAGCTTATACTTCTTCCTGGTCAAACGCATGGGTAACACTCTCCGGAACTCTCACATCCCTCAGCATCGTTATCACATCGCGTCATTGGCTGTCTGCATAAGTTTCCTTCTGTACACATACCTCAACGATATGATGGGGCTCAACGTCTATGGAACATGCTCCATCAAGAAGATGTCACACTTCGACGTCCAAACCATTGTCGGTGTCGTGGTGCTAGTGGCACTCGTTGTTGCTAACTGCGTCTATGGAGTGTATACATATTGCTATATTAAGAAAAACTCGCCGAAAAGCGCGTTGATAAACAAAAAAACGACCGAGTTTCTCAATTATTACAATATTTACGTCTCTGCTTCGCTGATCTTCTGGCTGCTGGCAAGCCTTGCAGAAGGAGCTGGTTATCTCATTGACGAAGAAGCGTTCTTAAACGCCGCGATTTTGTCTCCGCTGGGAAATTTATGCAAACTCCTGCTGCCATTAATTCTTACAGTCATCAGGTACAATGACCCGATGGTAAAAACGCAAATGCGAATGATTCTGTGTTTTTGGAGAAGAAGGTACCGAAATTCCCCTCTTCTTGCTTCAGAAAAGGACGTGAGCGATAGAACCGACATCAATATCAAAACTGATCTCGAAGAGCCTCTCAGGCCATCTCGCAGGTATGTAGGCGAGCCTGTAAATAAGAGTTTCACGCTCATCGAAGACCTCTACGAGAGCTTGAAAAGCAGCTCTTCAGAATTCGAACGAGAAACCGGAGTGAAGGCAATCACGATATTTTTAGAAATACAAACGCGATACACTGTCCTCGCTGGGGCAAGGTATTGCTTTAAAGAATATACTGAACTTACGAAGACAGACCAAGATATTACTTACTCCAATAAATTTTCGACGAAGGTGAATGCGAAAGTAATTGAAAAGAAATTCCCTGACTACAATTTCGGAAAGTACCCTCCGCTCAGTGGAACCTTTACGTTCTACCAGCCGGAGCTTTTTAAGAAAATCCATGCTTCTAATAAGAAACCGTTAGAACTCTGTGATTCGCTTCATCTCAATAAGAACCTCGAGGCTATTAGATATGCTACTGGAGGAGATGGAGGGAAAAGCGGAGAATTTTTCTTCTTCTCGAAGGATAACAAGCTATTAATCAAAACGATCGGGTCAGAAGAGCAGAAGGAGCTTCTACGAGTATTAGAGAGTCTCCACGAGCATTTTAAAGTCAACCCTGACAGCCGCATCGCAAAGGTTTTCGGTCTTTTTACGTTTGAGAGGGAGAACGCTGGATCTAAAATCCATTTCGTTATTATGGAAAACGTTTGCAACGTGCCTGAGAAGTACATTTTGCGGCGATACGACCTCAAAGGCTCGACGTACGATCGTGATGCTCTCAAAGGAACTGAGGTGAGTAAGGATCATGTCGTCCAAAAGAAGACGTTGAAAGACATGAATTTTATTAAGATAGAAAAGGAACTTAGAGTTGACATGGCGTCGAGGCTCCAACTCGCAGACGCAATTGAAAAAGACGCAAATTATTTCAAGTCTCAAAACTTGATTGATTATTCTCTGCTTGTCTTCGTGGTGGATAAGAATCAACTGCTAGCTGACGCCGAGAAAGATGTTTCATTGCTTCAATGGGCTGAAACGCTAATAGATGAATGTCCTAATCATCAGGGGTTAGGGTACCAATTAGGAATCATCGATTATTTGCAAGTTTACAATTTCCAAAAGAAAGTTGAATTGCATTTCAAGAGACTAAAGACGGCTACGCTCAACCTAGATGCTTCGTCGCAGCCGCCGAACATTTACGCTAGGCGATTCATTTCGTTTGTGAGAAAAATTCTGGGACTTGAGTCTGAATTGGCAACTACTGATAATCTGGAGCTATATAAGCATAGATCTACTCCTCCTTTTATGAGGAAGCTTTCGACATAACTGAATGTTTTTAATTACTCTGCATAGATCGAATGAGTCAGAAGAAAAGACTTCTTTATTTAATTTTATATCAAAAGATGATGATGATTAAATCTGCTATATGCTTTGAAATTTATTGTGAAATGAAGAACTTATCATAACTTTGATTTGAGAGGGTTATGTAAACCGAATATGGACGAATGATCAGAAAAAATCACTAAACAG
>ENA-UOTX01001091-UOTX01001091.1-compost-metagenome-genome-assembly--contig:-NODE-1091-length-22777-cov-21.889471_pt1 | contig 22777 bp, 13 predicted proteins | sample MGYA00238143_ERZ746982 | MGnify/ENA primary metagenome ERZ746982 (study PRJEB28758, sample SAMN06268862) | compost metagenome | isolation source: single cell | place: USA: California, Emeryville, Joint... | reverse complement strand
GAAGGAAATTTTAAAATCAAGCAACAAAAATTGCAGATTTAACTAAATTAGATTTGATTCTTGTTTGCTTGTTTTGTTGCTCACTTTCTATCTACACGCCTACATATTCACTACATACGAATCGTTGTTCATATTTCTTCTGTCTTGTCTTCCAGAGCTGACAGAATAAATAGAAGATATGCTTCACTTTTCATCTTCAATACAAAACTTTCTTTCTTTCAGGCTCGAGCAATGCTAGCTGTAGTTTTAGCTGAAGACAAGATCGAGAAGTTAAATGTTTGAAATCTGAGCTGCATTAAATAAATTTCGAAAATATTACTCAATATTATATTCTTAAATAAATAGAAAGGTAAATGAGTAAACAGCTTTTTCCTTTTCGATGGGAACGAGGGGGGCACTATTGGTATTGCTTGAAAATCGGTAAATTTGAATTCACATTCCTTTTCTTGTATGTTTTAATACGCTATCCTAATGGATTCATCTTTGTTACACAGAGGTTAAGGGATAGTTTGTGAAAATTATTGCACTTTTTTGGAAAATAGGCAACTTGACTCTACTTGCATTTTCAAGATTTATAAAACCTCATTTTCTTATTACTATTGACCTGCTTTATAGCAGTATGACTAATTTTAATCCATTGGGTCTCGATGGTTCCTCTGGAACTACCTGCACTAATCGTAAGCATTGACTATATGAAACATACAGACATGGCGTCCTCTAACAAGGAAAATTCAAGCAAAAGCGCAACAACAAAATTTACTTCCATCTGGTGTAATACCAGCGCCAACCGTTTTTCCTGATTTAAAGTCGATTAGCTTTGCTGTCCCATCCGAGGAGGCAGTTGCTAACAGGTCCCCACTCTGATTCCACTTCACACAGAGAACTGAATCTAGAAAGTACATTTAGTTTCAAGCGATAATGATGAATAAATGCAGCAGTAATTAAAAAGCATGGCCAATACATATAAAATTTAGATGAGAGAATACTGAAACCCACTCGAATGAATTTTTCCGATAATTTTAACAATCGTTGATTCACGACGGTCATAAATCTTAACATTTCGATCATCTCCCGCTAATACCAGCAAGTTTCCATTAGTTTGACAAACATCAATCCAGTTCGTGAAAACTATTAATAAATTTAGGACCAATCAAACGGAACATAATAATAATAAAATCTGGATGAACAAATACAATTGAATATTCGCTAGCAAGTAGCAAGAATTGAGCTGAGATTACAATCATCTTCATCGAGTCGTCGTCCACTCCTCAGTAATAGAGTTTTCTTTTCCATATCAAGGAAATTGAGCAAATTCCAATTGTATTTGATGTATAACAATGGTTCTCCTCTATTAGGAGTCCATCTGCACCTTGCGACATTATCTAAGCAACAGCAAATCATTTCTCTGCAGGAGAAGGACCGTGAAAATATAATCAACGGAAAATTTGCACAATTCCAAGACATTCAAATAAATTTACCTCCAGTTCCAGGAGTCACATGGAAAATGTAGTCGCTAGTAGCCAGATCTGAGATTAAACACACACCATAGTTGTCCATTGTCGCGACAACGCTTCCACTTGGATCGAAATCAAGACTGACAATGGTATTTTCTAAAATAAGAATTCAGTTTGTAGATGGAAAAACTTCACGGTATGAAAATTCAAGGGAGAAACTTCAGATTACCTTGAGCTTTATTGTACTGAGGATGCCATTTGGACTTTCTCAGTAATTTTGCACGGTAATTGCTCTTGTTGCCATCATACTCAATATTGTAAAGGTGATAAGCTATCTTTCCTCCTACTGGGATTGCTCCAAGGAGATTCTTCAGGGGATTATAAGTCATATCTCCTCTTCCAGTCGCTTTAGAAAAATTTTATTATCAGAATGAATGAGAAAATATGCGAAAATGGTCTGAATAATATAACGAGAAAGTGCAATCATTTACCTCCAAGAACTTCCTCAAAAGAGTGGATTCTCCTTGCCTTCTCTTTCTGCGAGATGTCAAATATCTCAAGTTTGGCAGATTTGGCATAAGAATGATGAAGAGAGACCAACAGCTTTGAGTTTGTGATTTTTTCTACATGCGTCCAACTTTGAAGAGCTTGAAATGGTTTTTGAAAAATCAGGAGTTTAAAAAAGGTTTACTGTCCCACTTTGCTAGGCCAGCCCCGTCAAACTCAGAATATTTTTGCATCTTCTGAAAATCAACGATAGTTATCTTATTACTCTGCCGTGAACACCAGGCGAGGAGACTTGAAGGAGAGAGCTCTTATGAAATTTTTAATTAAGATGTGATCGAAGATCAATTAATAATGAGAAAGATGAAGTACTACCAGGAAATTTACCAATATTTTTTTGCCTTTCTTTTGTTGAAGAATCAATGTTTGGTCCCTTTTTTGCAGAGTTTGGCTCTTTGTGAGCGTCTTCTGCTGTTATCATTTCTTTCTCGATTAAAGGTTAGAGGAGCTGAAAAATAAATTTTTTTAATTTTCGGTGGCAAGATTTACTTTCTCAATAGAAATTGGAAAACATATGTGATTTCAATGAGAAAAAGAGTAAGTGGTCACAAATGAAAATTTTTTTGCACTACTCCTTCTTTAAGGACAAAGGAAAGAGATTACATTTGTTTTTGATACAGGTAATTTCATTTCGGAATCCAATTATTTGCGGTGTAAGAAAAAAAGACATAATTTAATTTCTTCGCAAGCAAAGAAAGCAAAAATCAGCTCAAAGGCACCAACAGAAAAGAGAACTATCTGGTTAGCCTTGGGATTTTTCCCACGAGAGTAAACAAACTTAAAGGGTTTAATTTTAGTAACTCAATAATTTCTTCAACAACCACAGGTAATTTTAACTGAGAAAGTGACAAAATTTCATAGCTCGTTGTTACTTTAGGCAAAAGGGACTTTCGTAAAAAAACTTATTTCTCAGATTCTAGAATGCGCTTAAAAATCTGTTTTTCGTGATGATGATGACGATTACGAAAAAGTACCTAAACATCTAGCAATGCAATTGGAGACTTAAAAACCCAAGCTGCAGACTCTTTTCGACTAGTCTTCCATTTGCATTGGGATATGATTTACAAAAGGTTGCAAGCATACAAAAAATTTTAAACAGCAATCCTTCATTTATTAAATTCCACTGCGCTTTCTAGATGGGTTTAGCTCTGAGTAATAATTGTTGTGTTTGAAGCCAATCGTTACTACTAATAACAATCAATGTAAGCAAAATCAAAGTTTCCGAAATTTATTACCTTCGCTTTGGATGGGGTATTTGGTCTACCTCCGCCAGTTGTTCCTTTGATCTTGTCTGAAGGCTTCAGAATTTGGAACGAGCACATTAAAGTTTCATCAACTGACATCATGGCACCTACAGACCTCATTTAGTCTCGTTTGTTAAAAAGCAAAATTACCTGAATTGTCAAACTCTCCACAGTAATTTGGCGCGGAGAACACGGTAACCAGCTGTCGTTTTGAGAAAAATTCGTAACCGTCTTCAACGACCTAATGAGATATGATTATCAGCTGCTCAGAGCATACGAATCCTTACTTGATGAGCTCTGCAAACCAAATCCAACTCGTGTTTTTTTAAAAAATTAGCGACGACATCGCTACCAAATACGTATGAAACACCTCTTTCGTTTTCAGCCCAGCCGGAGACTTCTTTTTCAGGATCTGACCAAAGCAAATCACAGAGAAGTCCTAATTAAGCGATTAGTAAATTTGGCTAACCCCATATGATATCGTGTACCTTGATCAGGGACCTCAGTAGGTCTCATAATCCTCTGAATTTGGTCTAAATTGGTCAATTCAGGAGACAAACCGCCATGCATGCACAAGATTTTCTCATCGATGATAGCGGCAACTGGAAGGCAATTGAAACATTCAGTGAACGTCTTCCATAATCTGATGTTGTATCTTCTCTTGCCTAGTATGGGATCTCTTAGCAATGCGTTCAAGGGAAAATTTTATTACATTCGTCGTAAAATCCGTACATTCTGTTAATGGAAGAGCATTCGTGGTTTCCTCTAAGAAGGAAGAAGTTCTCAGGGTACTTAATCTTGTAAGCTAACAGGAGGCAGATTGTTTCGAGACTTTGTTTTCCTCTGTCGACGTAATCTCCGAGGAATAAATAATTAGCTTCTGGAGGAAACCCGCCATACTCGAAAATTCGCAAAAGATCATAATATTGGCCATGAATGTCACCTTGAAATGGGAAGCAGTAAGTAAGGAGGGTCCAAGGGATTCAAAAGGTTACCGCAAATTTTCAAAGGAGCTTCAAGTTCAAGCAAAATTGGCTGTGAGATAAAAATTTCCCTTGATTTATTGCACAGTCCCTTTATCTCGTTTTCTGTGAGATTGACTTGTTTGCCGGGTTTGCTGCCTTTGACTTCAAGAAGTTTCTCAATGATCTTATCAACATCGATTTCTGTGTTTGAGTTCATGTTGTTAAATTCAATGTTTCTTTTTTTTTCTAATTGAAGGTTTTCAGAGTACAATAATTATTTCAGTTTAATTCAAAATTTTAGTTCAGTTTTCTTTCGAGTGAGCAGCTTAGGTCTAAGTTCTGATGCGCTTTAATTAGGACTGGTCTGGTCAGAATTCATTGCTCCTTTGCTAAATTAGCACACCGAAATAGAATAAAGTATGGCCAATCTGGGTTAACAAAGGAACCACCTGACCGACTTTGTCATGGGAAATCGGCTTAAGAATTCAAACATCTCTGACTTTTGAAGCACTACCTCAACCCTTCACTATCATCATTCCTTATCTCTGCCTCAACTTATTCTGAAGAAGCTCCTACGTTTGTATTGCTGATATGGTGTAAACTTTGAGCAGTAACCTCAACAAAAAAATAGAGATCTGATTTCAGCTATTAATTAACACCCATTATAATTCTGCTCAGCTTCTGCAGAGTCCTTCTAAGAGAATTCAGATGCTCAGACAAGTCAACTGGCAAGAGATTTTTTTCGAAGCAGAAGGAGCTTTTGATCCATTTGAGGCAATGAGAATCTATTTCAAAGAATATAAATGTTCTTCCTGCGAATTCCGACTAAAACATTCCGATTAAAAGAATCTGCTGCTTCTAACCTTTCAGAAAGGTCCCTTAGCTCAGTCGGTTAGAGCGCCGTGCTAATAACGCGGAGGTCATGAGTTCGACCCTCATAGGGACCATTTTTTTTTTTCACGTTTAATTTTTTCATTTATATATTTTTATTTGTAAACTCAGAATCTTCTAATTGCTAAAACACAATTCCTTTGTGCACTTAACCTCATTGACCCTCGTACACAATATTGTTTTTCCCGTTTATTTGTCATGAAAGTTTACCCATATTAATTAAGCCCGAGCGGGACCTGTTAATTATATCATCAACTATGGAGAAAAGATAAAATAAAGTATTTCAAAGCTGTAATGAGAATAACTTGCTGGCTAAAAGCCGGTTTCAACCAACTTGGATATCTCTTAGTAGTTGCAAAAAATCAGGCAGAATTATATAGATGGATAAATCTTCATATCATTTCTCCTTAAAAGATAGAAAAATTTATTTGTATTTCAAAAGTTCATTTGCCTTCAAGAAAAAACAGATAACACCTTGATTGATGCTTAGAGCACTAGGTTAGGATTCCTCTTTTTAGGTTGAAAAGTTAATACACAAACTACAAATTTAATCACTAATGCAAGCATCAGAATTCTTTAATAGAACTACAAGAATTACAATATAATTCTGACAATTTTTAGTGTATTTATCAATGTGCAGACTCTATTTATTTCTTGGTCAAAAGGGTTGCTTATCGATTAGGACTATCATTTCGGTGACGAGTAAGTACAGTTGAAAATCAATAAATTTTACCTTCTTCGTTGATGGAGATTTAGATTTGGCAGCGGTTAGAGGCTTGGACTTTTCTGCAGGTTGTAGGATTTGGAATGAACACATCAAACTTTCATCGACTGACATCATAGCTCCTACAATGATTCGTAAATCTCTTCAATATTACAAAAGAGTTACCTGAATTGTCAAACTCTCCACAGTAATTTGGCGCGGAGAACACGGTAACCAGCTGTCTCTTGGCGAAAAATAGATAACCATCCTCCACTACCTAACGAAATCAATTAATTTTATATTATTCAAACCATACATTCGAAGCGTACCTGATGGGCTCTGCAAATTAGATCCAAGTCAAACTTTTTTAAAAAGTTCGATACAACGTCTTCTCCAAAATCATACGAAATTTGTCGGCTTCGGTTGTCATTCCAACCTTGAACATCGATTTCTGGGTCCGACCAGAGTAGATCGCAGAGAAGGCCTAATTAAATTGTTGCAGTTATCATCTGAGAACACATATGTATGAGATAGTGAGTGTACCTTGATCAGGGACCTCAGTAGGTCTCATAATCCTCTGAATTTGATCAAGATTCGTTAATTCTGGAGAGAGACCGCCATGCATGCACAGAATTTTATCATCAATAAGTGCGGCGACAGGAAGACAATTGAAGCAGTCTGTAAACGACTTCCATAGTCGAACATTGTATCTCCTCTTGCCTGATTAGAAAAAAGGTATTCTTAGACTACGCCAATTACAAAACATTTACATTCATCATAAAATCCGTACAATCTGTTTATTGTAGAAGATTCATGGTTTCCTCTGAGAAGGAAGAAGTTCTCAGGATATTTTATTTTGTATGCTAGCAGGAGACAGATTGTTTCAATGCTTTGTTTCCCTCGATCAACGTAATCTCCGAGAAATAAATAATTAGCTTCGGGAGGATATCCTCCATATTCGAAAATTCTCAGCAAATCATAGTATTGTCCATGAATATCTCCTTGAATAGGGAGGAACAGGTTATATATAAGAATAGGTGAAGATTTAAGAATAATTACCACATATTTTGATAGGAGCCTCTAGTTCAAGTAGCATCGGTTGAGAGAGAAAAATCTCCCTTGCTGTTGTGCAAAGGCCTTTTATTTCGATCTCAGTGAGCTTAACCTCTTTTCCAGGTTTGCTTCCTTTAACTGAGAGTAGCTTGTCAATAATTTTGTCAATGTCAATTTGAATCGAGGAGCCTGGATTCATATTTTTAAATTCTTTCTGTTGCAGAAAATAATTCGATGATTTTCTAACTCAGCCGAATTCTGATTTTTATTATACTTGAGTTCCTTATTTAGAGCTGATCTGATCAGAATGGTCTATAAATACGAGCTTCTGATCACCCTCGAGAATAGTATTGCGTTCTGTTGATTAAAGACAATATTCTGTATCTGGGACATTCGACAATAGCTCCTGGACATAATTTATAGGATTCTAAAAAGAAGACTTGCGAGCTGATGACAACTTTAATATAACCTGAAACCTGTGATAACAGCAAGAAACAACTTTTGAACAGTCATGAAGCAAGAAAACAGCAATAGTCCATTACCTTGTTAACCACTAAAGGAAACCTGAAGTATTTCAACGATGTCATTGGAGCAACCTTCTTGCTAAAACTCGGCTTCGACTAGCTTTCATTGAAACAGAAAGTAGACATTCAGAATTAAACAAATAGATACATAAATCTTCATGATAATTTTCCTGAAATGAATTCGCAATTTGAACTACATAGAATCTCATTCATTGTCCGTTGTTTTTCAGAGAAAAAGAAAGGAAAGTGAAAATTTCTTAGAGTATTCAGAAAATTCTTGATGGTTCTAACTTTTATATTCAAGGGTTGATAGATTAATACACAGGCTGCAAATTTAACCAGCCATGCAAGCTCAATAACAAAGCAATAATTATGAATTCTTTCTGACAAAATTTTAGTGTAATTTATTAATGAAAGACTTGTTTTCTTTACCATCTGATCGATCCAACAGGTTATCTTCAATATTTAGAGCTATCATTTCACGTGAAATCAGTCGGTTAGGGGTTTAGATTTTTCTCCAGGTTTTAAGATTTGAAATGAACATAATAAGCTTTCATCAACTGACATCATAGCTCCTTCAATGTTGAGTAAAATATCTTCAATGTGAGATATGAGTTACCTGCATTATCGAATTCCCCTCCAAAATTTGATGCAGAGAATATGGTAACCAACTGTCTGTTTGCAAAAAACTCATAACCATCCTCCACTACCTAACCAAATAAATTTATATTATCTTATTCAAGCCATCTACTTGAAACATACCTGATGGGCTCTGCAAATTAGATCCAAATCAAATTTTTTTAAGAAGCTCGTTACAAGGTCTTCTCCAAATACATAAGAAATGCCTCTATCGTTTTCTCCCCAGCCTTCCATATCTTTTTCAGGGTCTGACCAGAGCAGATCGCAGAGAAGGCCTAATTAAATTGTTACCATTTTCCAATAAGATATATTATAATATGAGTGTACCTTGATCAGGAACATCAGTAGGTCTTGCAAGCTTCCGAATTTGGTCAAATTTTGTTAATTCTGGAGAGAGACCGCCATGCATGCACAGAATTTTATCATCAATAAGCGCAGCGACAGGAAGACAATTGAAGCAGTCTGTAAACGACTTCCATAGTCGAACATTGTATCTCCTCTTGCCTGATTAGAAAAAAGGTATTCTTAGACTACGCCAATTACAAAACATTTACATTCATCATAAAATCCGTACAATCTGTTTATTGTAGAAGATTCATGGTTTCCTCTGAGAAGGAAGAAGTTCTCAGGATATTTTATTTTGTATGCTAGCAGGAGACAGATTGTTTCAATGCTTTGTTTCCCTCGATCAACGTAATCTCCGAGAAATAAATAATTAGCTTCGGGAGGATATCCTCCATATTCGAAAATTCTCAGCAAATCATAGTATTGTCCATGAATATCTCCTTGAATAGGGAGGAACAGGTTATATATAAGAATAGGTGAAGATTTAAGAATAATTACCACATATTTTGATAGGAGCCTCTAGTTCAAGTAGCATCGGTTGAGAGAGAAAAATCTCCCTTGCTGTTGTGCAAAGGCCTTTTATTTCGATCTCAGTGAGCTTAACCTCTTTTCCAGGTTTGCTTCCTTTAACTGAGAGTAGCTTGTCAATAATTTTGTCAATGTCAATTTGAATCGAGGAGCCTGGATTCATATTTTTAAATTCTTTCTGTTGCAGAAAATAATTCGATGATTTTCTAACTCAGTCGAACTCTGATTTTTATTCTACTTGAGTTCCTTATTTAGAGCTGATCTGATCAGAATGGTCTATAAATACGAATATCTGATTGCTTTCGAGAATAACATTGACCTTGGTTGACAAAAAGTAATACGTTGCATCCGGAATAATGCAGCCAAAGCTGGGAGTTTCAAATAAAACTAAAGAGCTAATGTAGATTGTGCTCACCTGAAATTCCAAATTTTTGTCATATTAGTAAGAAGTAACTTTTGATGAATCATTTCGGATATGAGTGCCGAAAATCTTTGTTGTCTAGTGTTTGATTTGGTAATGTGATCTTTCATTATATGCCATATTTCAAGTCAACTTCTACTTGAAATATCAAAAGCTTTTTTCTGGCAAATAATCCGTTTGAAATTATAATGTCTCCTCTATCAAGACTTACAGAAAGGTCCCTTAGCTCAGTCGGTTAGAGCGCCGTGCTAATAACGCGGAGGTCATGAGTTCGACCCTCATAGGGACCATTTTTTTGGGTTTTTAATTAACAAATATTTCTTTTAGATTCTCAAGCAAACTCTTGTACAAAGGTTACAAAGATTCGCATTGTCTCTCTCTCTACATAAAAAACAAAAAAAGATCAAGGCATTTTTTTACTTTTCTTGTACGTTTTTCTGTGCAAGGAATTCTTTTCAAAGTTTCAATTCAATTGCGATCAAGGAAAGTAGCAAGTTTGAATATCTTTCGTTAGAAGAGTTTCGAGCCTCAGCTAACCAATAACTAGTAGCAATCTTTAATAAGAAAAGGCAAAAGACTTTTGAATGAGAGAAATCTAGACACCACTCTTACAGCGAACGTACACAGCTGGGTAAATACACCTACGTTATGGATCATCACCAATGATCTTCTTGCCATCTTTGGCCCAAAATTCGAGTTATGCCTACAGCATGAAGCTGAGATACTGTGATTCCTAGCAACAGGTTGCATATTTCACGATTTCACGCTCTTTTTGAGAGAACTTTTCTGCTTTATCACGTATAGCAGTTCCCGTCACTCTTGAAGATCCATCTGCTAAAGCATTGAAAGTCGAGTCAACATTATTTCCTGTCTTAGCTGAAACTTCCAGAAACATTAAGCCAAGTTGTTTTGCCTTTTCTAAACCTTCCTCGTAAGATACTTGCCTTTGGCTTGCAAGATCACACTTATTACCCACGAGAATCTTGAAAGCATCAGTATAATGGGATTGTTGCTCAATTGTCTGTACCCATTTATCAACGGATAGAAAGCTCTCCAGGTTTGTAACATCATACACGATAACGAATCCTTTCGCTCCACGATAATATGTTGTGGCGATAGCCCTGAACCTCTCCTGTCCAGCTGTATCCCAAATTTGGAGGGTGATGAAGGTGTTATTCATGTTCAGCATTCGAGTTTTGAAATCAACTCCAATTGTTGTAACAAAAGCTTCACTGAAAGTGCCCTCAGCAAATCTGGTCACAAGGCTCGATTTTCCCACTGTGGAATCTCCTATTACGCAGACTTTAGCGACGCGATCTCTGGTGGACTCCATTCTAAAGAAATAATTTTATTTACAATGATAATTCTGTGTATGTTAAATTGGAAGACGATATCAGTATCAATTTACAAAGCTCATGCGAATTAAATAAATTAGTTTTGTTGAAAGAAGCATCGTTCAATGCAAAAAGCAATTTCAATCATTAAACGAGGCAAAACACCATTTGTTATATTCCCATCTGTCCCAGGCTCTCTCTACATCATTCGAATTAACTTTATTAAATTCAAGGAAACAATTCTTAGCATGCATTAATATGCAATATTCAAGTAGGCTTAAGATCACATCATTAGCTAATAATTCTTGAACAAGACATGCCAGTGATGAGCAAAATTGGCAAGTTAAACTCAATATTATATCGCGTTCCGGTAATTAGCAGCATCCGAAACTTCTGGAAATACTCAAAAGCAAGTGGCTCGTTTGACAATTTCATTCTCTTCAGATAAAGACTTTGCAGTTGTTTTATCTGTCTCTTTTGTGATCTTTGTATCACTATAAAGCAAGAGTAATTGAGAGGCTAATTCACGAAAAATTGTATCAACACTTTCTGAGCTCTTAGCTGTAGCTTCTCTAAATTTCATTCCGTGCTGCTTAGCTTTCTTTTCACCGTCTTCGTAAGATACCTGCCTTTCGCTTTCCAGATCACATTTATTACCAACGAGCATCTTGCAATCGTTGTAACTGGTATATCTATCTAGGTCTTGTATCCAGTAGTCGACGTTGAGAAAGCTATTCTCATTTGTAGCATCATATATAATAATGACACCAGGAATATTTCGAAATGCGCTTCTTGTGATGGGCCTGAACCTCTCTTGTCCAGCATGATCCCAAATTCGCAATTTGACTGTGTTGTTGTTGATGTTAAGAGTTCGAACACCTATTCCAGTAAAAATGGTTTTGTTAAATTCTTCGGTAAACTTATCATCAACGAATCGGCTCATAAGACTTGTCTTTCCCACGTTGGAGTCACCAAGAAGACAAGTGTTGAATGAATAATCATATTCTTGATAAGTGCTCTCCATATTATATTTTTTTTATTTCAATTTTAATTCATAAATTCTGATGAAGCTTTGATGAGCAGATATATAACGAGTTGAAAACACGATATGATATGAATTCAATGTGAAATGAATTAAGACTTTTCAACTTGACAAAGTGGTGGCCTTAAGAACCACAGCTGCTATCAAAGCGAGTCAATAATAGCCTCTCTCTCTAAGTTTAAGCAAGAGGGTTTAAAATTATCAAAAGCAAGTTGAACGTTTATTCTCTTCGGAAAGTGAGAGCTTTGTTGCTTTGTCTGAATGTTTTCTTTCTCTTTGATCACCAAACTCCAATAACATTAGGGAAGCGATTTCCTTAAAAATCGTATCAACATTTGTTGACCTTTTCGCTGAGGCTTCCACAAATTTCATTCCATACTGCTTCGCTCTTTTTTCGCCTTCTTCGTAAGTTACCTGTCTTTCGCTGTCCAGGTCACATTTATTACCAACGAGAACTTTGCAGACGTTTTTGTGATGTGTATACATGTCAAGTTTTTGTATCCATTCATCTATACTCAGGAAACTCTTCTCATTTGTAATATCGTATACAAGCATCATTCCATGCATATCTCGGTAACACATACTTGTGATGAGCCTGAAGTTTTCTTGACAACCATGGTCCCAAATTTGGATCTTCACAGTCTCATTATTAACTTTTAGAGTGTTACTTCCCATCTCAACTCCAATGGTTGGAAAAAAGGCTTCGCTAAAAGTATCTTCAGAAAATCTCATTCTTAGCTGTGTCTTTCCGACAGGAGAATCGCCAAGAACGCATACTCTGAAGAAGTAATTATAATCTCTCTTGCTTTCCATGTATGGAAAAAATTTTTATATTTGACGATATAAATCATTAAATTTTAGGAGGCTTTGGTTTTCTAAATGTAGCTAGTCCTAAATCACGATATCAAATGAAAATCAAAGCGAAATGCATTCAAATGAGACTAAGGAAATGAATTGAACGTGTATATTGGAGGTGCCATTAATTCAAAGCGTACTTAACTTCATCATTTCTCTTTTTTTGAGTGTCGAGAGATTTACTATTCCCTTACTACGGTTTATTTTGTCAGTTAGTATCTCTCTCTCTACAATCTTCGAAACTTCAGCAATCAAATAAGAGAAAGGAGAAAATATTTGTTGTGTGCAGAAGCAGAACTGTATGGGTTGAAATATATAGAAATCTTGGCCGAAACGTCCTTCTTGCCCTGATTTGTGAAAAATTTGGAGTCTGATCCTTGAAGTATTGACGATCAGGTGTTGAATTTTGAAGCGATTCCAATAGTTGATCTATATATATATGAATCGGAAAATGCGCCATCAATGTATCTTAATTTTAATAAAAGGTTTAACTTTCCTACGATCAAATCGCCAATAATTAATAAGTCCTGATGCCTTTTCTATATTTCAAAGAATTTGTTGATGATACTGGTATGTGAGTTAAAATATTGTGGCTGCTGAAAGCACGCCAATTTATTGAGAGCTGCCTACTGTGAAATATTAATTTTGAGCCATGGATAAGGATTTCTATGTATTTTCCTTTCCTCATTTTGTAATCCCAAAAGATGTTGAAAAAATCAATCTTATAAGGTTTAGAGAAACAATGGTCGTTGGCTACAACCGATACACATTGCAACTTTAAAATACCATATGAAGATATCTCGATTAGACTGAACTTTTAATTTGTGAAATCGATTTCTTGAAGAAGGTTTTATTTAGTATATATTAAAATACTATTCGAAGAGATTGCTGAGGGAAGGGTATTTGAAAAATTAGCAGCAAGTTGCATATTTCACAAGCTCATTTTCTCCAGGCTTCAGATTCAACAATTGTATTTTTCTATTATCTACCAAAGGGTCTATTTTATTAGTAATCGGGTCACCCTCTGCAAGTATTTCCGAAACTAAGGTCTTGCAAGCAGTATCAACATTGGTTGAGGCCTTTGCGGAAGTTTCAATAAATTTTATACCATGTTGCTCTCCCTTTCGCAATCCATCTTCATATGATACTTGTCTCTCGCTTTCGAGGTCACATTTGGTACCCACGAGAATAATCTGTGTATTTGATGGGGCTTGCTCCCTAACTTGCTCTATCCATTTGTCCACATTAAGGAAACTTGCTGAGTTAGTGACATCATACACAATAATGATTCCGTGAGAACCTTTGTAATATGATTTTGTGATAGTCCTGAACCTCTCCTGTCCAGCTGTGTCCCAAATCTGAAATTTTGTCATTGTGTTTCCAACGTTTTCAACACGAATCCTGAAATCGATGCCAATTGTTGGCAGAAATGCCTCGCTAAAGACGTTCTCAGTAAATCTTAGCATTAGGCTTGATTTTCCAACTGTAGAATCGCCAATGATCAAGGTTTTAGCCAACAAATCATATTCTTGGTTAAGGTTTTTCATTTCAAAGAATATTGTTTATTTGTGATATATTTATTAAATAGGATTTGGCTCATAATCATGCGGCTAGTTTAAAGAACGGTATCAACTGCAACATAAGTTAAAGGTCATTTATTTCACCCTATCATGTATCATTCGATCAAATAAGGATCATATGATGCAAATCAATTGCGGAACCCTTAGTCACGAGTAATAGCACTCCGCAGAGCTCTAAGTAGCAGTGTTGAGATCACTGAATTAAGAATCATATTGATATCTTGAATGAGTGATTCACGGACGAGAGCACGAATTGAGTGAATTGTACATCGGGTTGCATGGATTCTTTTCGAGATTGACCTGTTTGAGTTGACGAAATTCTTCTTGCTGCGGAAAAAATTTCTTATATTGTTCTCAGACTTAAAATCAATATTTTTCACACAATTGCGCAGAGCGCTAGCACAACAAAATAAAGCTTATATAGCCTCATGTGCAAGAAACAGATAGAAGGGAAAAAAGAGAATTCCTCTTTCGATTTTTTAAATGATTGTTGAGATACAAGCATTTCTGAATATACATGATATTGCTGCTAATGCTTCATAAAGGCGAAAAACGGAGTTGGAAAGCATGTACTGTCTGCAAAGAGATTAATTAAGTGACCGCTGCTAATCTTCTTTCAACTTAAATTTCTGTTGAAGAAACAGAACTTTAGCAACAACAACAAAAACAAAACTAAAAAAATGTAAATGCCGATTGCATGGACCAATTGTGTTACACCTATTTAATAGGATTTCTTGAGTCGTGCAACATAAAAACAGAGAATATCCTCTGACTATCGGCGCTGCTTCAATAACACTCGAAACATTAGCAGCAAGTCGTATATTTTACAAGCTCATTTTCTCCAGGCTTTAGTGTTTTTCCTTTGTCTTTAGAAGGATCCCTTTTTCGAATATCAGAACTATATTCTACGAGTATTTCTGAGACTAAGTTATTGAAAGCAGTTTCAAGATTCGTTGCGTTCCTTGCAGAAGTTTCAACAAATTTTATACCATGTCCTTCTGCCTTTTGATACCCATCTTCATATGATACTTGTCTCTCGCTCTCGAGGTCACATTTGGTACTCACAAGAATTATGCGCACTCTTGGAGAGCCATATTCTGCGACTTGCTGTAGCCATTTGTCTACATTAAGGAAGCTTTCTTTATTTGTGACGTCATACAAAATGATGATTCCCATTGCGCCTCGATAATATGACCTTGTGATGGCTCTGAATCTTTCTTGTCCAGCTGTGTCCCAAATTTGCATCTTGGTTCTAATACCGTCAACAGTAATCACTCGAACCCTAAAATCAACACCAATCGTTGTCGTAAATGCATCCTCAAAATTGCCATCAACGAATCTCATCATAAGGCTTGACTTTCCCACTGTTGAATCACCTATAATTACAATTCTGGTCAAAAGATCATAATCGTCATTCCTGCTTTGCATCTCCAAGGATATTTTTATTTCAAGCTAATTGTTTTAGGTTTTTTGTGTTGTAAGATTTGGTTTATACTCATGTCATTAGTTGAAAACGGTATCAAATGTATCAGGATTTGAGGGTACATGAATTTAAGGTTCTGAAGGAACTGGTTATAGCTTGAACAATACAGCATAGAAGTACAAAGCAAAGCTAAGAGTTGCTGTGTTTACTTTCACAGATGCTCAAAAGCAACTCGCATGCTTCTTGATTTCGCCTTCATTAGAATCGGGTTTTTTTATTTTCATAGAGTCTTTTGCTTCTGCAGGAGCATCTAGTAGCTCTTCTTGCACAATTTGCAGGGTCTCAGCAGCCAATAGATTGAAAATAGAATCAACATTTATAGGCGTCTTCGCAGAAGCCTCGAAAAATTGTATTCCATATAGTTTCGCTTTCTGTAAGCCTTCTTCGTATGATACCTCCCTTGCACTTTCAAGGTCACATTTACTACCTACGAGGATTTTGAACACCTTTCCAGTTTTGTAAATGTCAATGTCTTCAATCCACTTGTCCACATGTTCGAAAGACAACCTGCTTGCGATATTATATACGACAATGAACCCTTTAGTACCCCGATAATACGTTTTTATGATTTCCTGGAATCTCGCTCCTCCACCTGTGTCCCACATCTGCAAATTGACCCTTGTTTCGCCAACGTTCAGGACTCGAGCTTTGAATTCGACTCCAATTGTCGCGATATGCATATCAGTAAAAGTTCCTTCGGCAAATCTCAACATTAGACTGGATTTTCCCACTCCATAATCTCCAAGAATTATTACTTTTGTCAAATAATCGTAGTTCTGAGTGGCTTGGTTCATATTTTGTAAAGTAAGTTATTTTCACTTTATCCGTTCTTTAGATGCTATCAGAAAATTCAGGTGCTTGACCTACACTTTTTTAACTAAAGAAAACTTTGCTTGCTAACTACGATTTGAGACACCACAAGCATGCACGTATCGACCTAGTAGCAATGAAAATTCATAATCGTAGTGAAAATTCTCGAGCATTCCCATACATTATGATTATGACATAGTATTCATGAATCTTATTTTGTTGGATCTTAAGAGCGAATTTCTAACACACTTATTCTGAGAGATCCAATTGGTCTTTGAATCTTGACGGGCTTCTAGGTTGGGGTAAAAACTAAGAATGAGCATGTACAATCTTCAGCAACTATCATTACATCTCCTCAACATGTTTTTGTCTGAGGTCAAAATAGTTAGGAAGACGAACCTGAGCTGTTGTACAATTCCTTGAACTTCGGTGCTGAGAAAATTGTTACTATCTCACTGACGAATTTGTACCCTTTACGCACAAACCAATTGATAATTCAATTGTTAAAACAACTCAAGACAGCCAACAGAAGTTGCCCCATTCGATCTGGCAGTTAGGTCAAGACTTGTAGTCTTCCAAAAGCTGCTCATTCCTTTCTCTTCCTTCGATTTGGAATGCCGCTTATATGCTCTGAATGAAGAATAAGTTCTGTGATTCCGCCTGAAGCGAATGAGCAAGAAGAACAGAAATCAGGGAGAAGTAATTGAGCGAGAAGAATCTTCGTAGTTTGCTATGTCTCTTAGACTTGAATGAAGTTAGAATTACTTAAAAAGTAGAGTTAAATGAAAAAAATTAACCAAGAAAAACACATTCATTGAAAAACAAAAAAGATGAAGATGTACAAATTAATACAAACTTATTACTGGTTAGGTATCTACGTGCAAACAAAAGTAGGTTGACTCTCCACTAATCCTGAGATTTTTCAAGCGCTTTACCTTTCAGAAATCTCCGCATGATTAAATTTTTTTATGAGTTCTTAACTCTTATTATTTCTCTAAGTAACTCTTCAAGCTGAAATAGTTTCATTTTGAGAGCATGCATCTATATAGAATCAAGCTAATAAATACCATCAATATGACATCTAAATTCATTATTATATGGTTCGAGATCCTCGATTAGCTTCATTACTCTAAACGCGTCACAGATCGAGCTGCTAATTGCCTCTAGAAGAGGAATCCTTGGAAACAAAAAAGTAAGTAGTCGAAATTTTCTAAGTTTCATTGCAATGCAATCAGAAAATGCTTGTTTTCTCTAATTTGCCGCGCAAACTCAAAATATTGGAGCCTAAGGAAGTAAAAAGTGAAGAAGAGTAATGTGCTAGCATTGTTTAAAGCTGAAAATCTCAACTAGGATACGTACTAACCGAAAATAAGTGCTTCATTTATAAATCACTCAGATACGCGGCAGCAACGCTAATTGAATTATTTTTCGTTAATTAACAACCTTTCTTGGAGGGTTATTTTGAATGGAGACTGTGAATCAAAAAATAACATCTGTTAATTAAACAAAGGGTTCGAGTAAAAATGCGGAGGAGACAATCATCTTCACAAAACCAAACCTCCTTCTCAAATTGTCTGCACAAATCGGAAGCTGACTCTGTTGAGAAGAATCCAGTTCTCAACCTCCAAGAGGTACCCATACTCTTTCCGCTCTACCTCATTCACCATCTGCCTAGTTTATCATCGGTTTTCAGAAAAATAACCTCGCTGAGAACCAGAACGTTGTCAATTCAATCCAACTCACTCAGATAGTGAACTCCTTCCAAGCGAGCCGCAAGCTCATTGATTCTGACGATGAAAAAGGTGAGCTTGACACCTCGTTCTTCAATTAACGTATGTCAGGAGGCAAAAATAAAACCGAACACAGCATGAAAGATACCGATAGCAACTCAGTGCTGGATTCTATCTCAGGAGATCCAAGTTTCTCTGGACAGAAGGACGGGCAAAATCTGTTAGAATCTGTCAAAGAGAACTTGGATAATATACTTACTTCGAGCAGTCTCAAGAAAAAAACAACTGATAAGAGATGGTGGACTCCTGAAGAGGTAATACAGCCCTTAGAAACATGATGTGACAGCGGATTGATAGGACGAGCTATTGAAGAGGGTAGTCGACCAATACGGAGTAATAGAGACAAATAATTAGAGCTTAAGGTCTCAATGTGGCTTATTTATGTAGGCGAAAAATTGGAAGAAGGTTGCTTTTTATCTTGAAGGCAGGACGGATGTGCAATGTCTTCATCGATGGCAGAAAGTTTTGAATCCGGATCTGACGAAGGGACCATGGACTAAAGAAGAAGATGAAATTGTGATGCAGCAAGTGATGAAATACGGCGCGAAAAATTGGAGTTCAATTGCTCAGCACTTGCCAGGTCGTATAGGCAAGCAGTGTAGAGAAAGGTAACTTTTTGGGATGAGATCAGAAAGAGGCTAATTCCCGCTAGATGGCATAACCACTTGAATCCTGAGATTAAGAAAGAGCCCTGGACTGAGGAAGAAGACAGAGCTATTATTGAGGCGCATCGGAGACTAGGTAATGACTTGCTTACCTGATTTGTCGCTCATCTTTTAAAGGAAATCGATGGGCTGTGATCGCAAAGTTGATCCCTGGAAGAACAGACAACGCTATTAAAAACCATTGGAATTCAACAATCAAAAGGAAGCTGAAACTGATGAAGAAAAATGAGCAAGAGGACGAGGAAGATGTGGCAGATGGAAACGAAGACATTGATGATGAAGATGCTGACACTCCTATCAGATCTCGTGGGGTTTACAAAGATACAGAGTATATCAGCCTCGTTAATCGCCTTTATTAATCATTTTTCTAGAGACAAATCAACCGAAGCTTCAAAGCTTTCTTCTCTTAAGAAAAACATCGAGAAAAAAAAGAATAGAAAGGGCGAGTTGGCTTCAAGGAACCTCATAGAACAATTTAATGAATTCCAAACGCCTGAAAAGAAAGTTTTTTGTAGTTCAGATAAAACATACACCACAAAAAGTAAATTATCTGCTCATCAACAGCTAAATATATTTTTTCCAACTATAGTCGCAGAAGAAAACGGATTTCGAAGAACCGAAGCAACTGATGTGAAACCAAAAGCGTTTACTAGACTATTCGATAACGGCGGCCTCCTTAAACGTATTAATTCCACAGGTATCTATTCAAATAGACCATTTCTTCATGATAACATGTTTAATAGAGAGTCAATGTCAGCCCCAAACTGCAAATAGAGCACTCTGGATTGTTTTTCCGTATTTTTCACAAGAGAAATTGCAAGAATTGTATTTCCACTCATAGCTCAGTTCACAGCTAATCTGCATTATACAGGGAACCCTCTGTGCTTATTTTAAGGAATCTCCAAGAAAGAATCGAAAGTTCTTCAAAGTTAATCAAAGAGGGAGACCAAAACCAACCACTCAATAAATCAATTAGTCGTAAATTGTATGATGAAAAGTTGGCTGGATCTGACGAATTTGGATTAGGTTTGCTATAGAAGAAGAGTTTGACTCATCAAATTACCTGTTACGATCTGAACCTCAGCCAAATGAGCAGCTTTGAGAGGTTTGAGACGGCGAAGTGCAACCATAGAAATTATTTATCATTCATAAATTGCATATTTGCTCTCTCTCTCAGATTCAATATACACAGGAATGATGATTTTGAATTGGTCAATTTGATGAGATAATTTTGTAAGATTAAAACCTTCTGGTAACACATTGCATCTGTCTACTAATTATTAAAAACATGACGTTTCATTTAATACAGCTATTCCTACTAACTAGTTCAATAGATTGAGAAAATCAATATTAACTAAGATCTAAAAATTGCTAAAAAGCGAATAGCACAGCACAGTGCCACTGCTATATCTAATAGTTTTCTATGACTTTGAACAATCAACAATGGATGCTCGTTCATAGACTATCATTTAGCCTTGATTTTTTTTCGAAGAAGGACTAATTGAATATCTGCTCATTGATTTCCTTATTGGAAAGTTGCGGTGTGAATTAACCGGAATTAAGCCGGCATCAGGGAGATCAAGGATGTTTAATTGCTTAGATGTTTTATTTTGGAGTTGCTCGGAGTTTGTTGTGGGTGAAACTGACCAGTTTGGCAGGCGTAATTGTGTGCTGTTGATCGGAGAGCCTTTAATGATCCTGATTCCATTCGATGGCACGTACTTCATTGAATTTGTAACGCTTTTCGATGTACCAAAGTGCTCGTTTTCAAGTTGTCGGCCCCGGGATTGGGAACTTTCTACCCCCGCTCGAATTGTTCGGAATTTCTTCTCCAAATATTCACGATACGTTTGCTGACTAACTTCAGGCAAAAAGCCATCGAGCTTTGGGCCATGGCGTTTCAATTCCTGCTGTTGCTGCCGTTGAACTCTTTTCAGTATCTTATCCAGCTCGCTCTCTGGCTTGATCTGTAAGTTGGAGATGCCCAAGAAGTTGACTCTCGAGACGGCCATATCATTTAATTTGTTGGTCCAAATGTAGGAGCTCTTTAACGGAACGAAATCTAATTGAGGAAACTGAGAGGGATCCACGGGTTTTTCTTGAGGGAAATCGAAAGTCTTCTTCTCAATAGTCTGTCCTCGATTTGTAAGGCATTGTTCGTCTCTGATCGAAGGAGAAGAATTGCGAGCTGAGGCTGTTCCGACTTTGAACGGAGGCTGCTGGAAACTTGCTCCGTTTTGACCGGATTGAAGCTGTCTCTTCAGCATTGCAGGAATAAACATATTCGAGGTAGCTAGATACCCAGCATAGTTATCATAAAGCTTTCTATCTTCAACGTCTACCTCTCCAATTTGATTTCTAGAGTTTGGTCTTGTCGCAACCAGCACCAGACCATTAGGATTCCTGGAGGATCGACCGTTGTGGTTTGTATCATTGAAATCAATGGATGCTGATTTTTTCCCTCTGCTTAGTGTATGCGAGGACCTCAGTCGGTCCGAACTTCTACTGTAAGCTCTATTTTTATAAAAATCTTTCACTTGTTTGATTTGCTCTTCCCGTTTCATTTCATTCTCTAAGGCGTCAAGCACCGGTGTGCAGGTTGAAGTTTTAGTTAGTTCTCTAGAACTCCTTGAATTTGGAGAAACTGGTTGACTTTGAGCTTTTCTTTTACTAGGTAGACCATGAAGAGAGCCTCTACTTCCAAATTCATCTCTTGAAGACGGATTCTGATTTTTCCCTTTGTGCTCATCCAACATGATGCTTATTATGCTATCTTTTGCAGTCTTATGCTTCAAGCTTCTTGCTGATGAGTTTCCCTTGCGCTGCAAATGAGTCACATAATCTGGCTCAGCTGATTTGATAAAATCCTGAGAGTTTTGATGCTCCTCAGAGTCGTCCCATTTGTAATTGTCATTAGACTTAACGATGCACTGATCTTCACGCTCTATCTTCTTTCCTTGGTCATTTGGAAGCTGATTATCATCATCACCACCATTCATAGACTCAAGTAATTATTTATTATTCTATTGATACAAGATTTGCTATCAAGCCAACTTAATTTATTCTTCATTTACCCTAACTAATTGACATTTGTCTCTCTTTTTTTTGGTGCGCTTGTTCTTTCTTTGAAACGAGATCATATGAAAGTTTACTGATATTCAGGAAAATTCAGAACAATTGTATCATCAAGTGTGCAATAGAAGCGCTAATTCCTAATTCTCAAATTTGAAATGTGTTGATTTGTTATTATTTATTTATAAGGAGATCTTCTGCTGCTGGAGTATCCAGGAGTTCTAAGTCTCTTTCCAGGGGAGCTGGCCTTTAACTCACTGCCTTTCATAGCAGATTGCTTAAGTTTGCTTTCGGAGCTGTACTTAAGCTCGTTTACTTTATTCTTACGGTTCAGCAGATGTCTGATATGCTCATCCTGCTGAGAGAAAGCTTCGAGTTCAGCGACAATCTAGTTAAAACATTATTCCCAGCCCTCCAACCTAATTATCATACCTTAGCGTTTTCTTCTTGAATAGCGTCGATTTGTCTCTGTAACCCTTGGATATCATCATTAAGTTGGTAGTTTGTATCGATCATGTTGTTATGGGCTTGCTTCAATTGTTCCAAGTCCTTCTTATAATCATCAATCTGGACTTCTCGGGATCTGAGGATATTCTCATTGTTGTTAATTTTAGCGTTTAACTCGAGATTGCGTGAGACCTCTGCCTGATGAGATCTTTGGAGCGCAGCGACTTCAGCGCGACCTTTCTCATTGGCTCTTTAGTTTTATTTTAAACTCCCAGCTTTGGCTGCATTATACCGGATGCAACGTATTACTTTTTGTCAACCAAGGTCAATGTTATTCTCGAAAGCAATCAGATATTCGTATTTATAGA